>BNJS01003786.1_pt1 | contig 122085 bp, 154 predicted proteins | sample 8540461 | NCBI WGS metagenome assembly BNJS01 (sample SAMD00202454, study PRJDB9452) | human saliva metagenome | isolation source: human saliva | place: Japan | reverse complement strand
GCCCCTAACCTCTTTTAAAAAAGAGCCTTGCCAAACATCAGAGATCCCGCTTTGTTTCGAATGAGGAGCCTTTTGATGCATATCATCCGAAGGGCGCAGAAGACCCGCGGCGGCACAATTTCAGGGCGGGTAGACTAGACACTATGGCACACGCATCCCTGAAAGAACAGTCCTTAAACTATGTCCGCGCCGGGGCTCACCGCGTTCGGGCGGGATTTTTTCAGTCTATTCAGATCACGATCGCTTCGATGGGGGCGTATCTTTTTGCGGAGCGGGTGCTGGGGCATGAGGAACCTATTTTTGCGGCGGTCGCGGCGCTGGTGTCACTCGGGTACGTGAGCGGCTCTACCCATTCGCGGCGCATCCTAGAGGTTTCGTTCGGGGTGAGCCTGGGCATTCTGATTGGCGATCTGTTTTTGCAGATGCTCGGGCGCGGCATCTGGCAGGCCACGCTTGCCCTGTTTATTTCGGTGCTTCTGGCCAGGTTCTTAGATAACGGCATTATTTTTACGATTCAGCTCAGTTTTCAGGCCTGCCTGGTGATTCTGTTGCCGCCAACCTCAGATCTGCCGTTTACCCGCAGCCTTGACGGCGTGATCGGTGGTGTTGCGGCGTTCCTTATGATGTTTTTGATGCCCAAAGACCCGCGAAATGGGTCGCGTCAGCGTGCTGAGGCTCTTATGAGCGCTTTCTCGGATGTCTTCTTTCTGGCGGCAAAGGCGATTCGCCGGTACAACTACGATCAGGCGTATCAGAGCCTGCAGGATTCGCGTAAACTTCAGCCACTGTATGAGGCGAGTAAGAACGATTTGGTGACGGCGCGCGGTATGGCGCAGCTTTCGTGGGCGGGGAAGAAGAGCCGAATCGAGCTTGATCGGCTGGCTCAGACTCTCGGGGCTATCGATTTGGCGATTCGCAACACCCGCGTGTTTAACCGGCGCATGGCATCCACGATTGCGCATGTGCAGCTGCGCCCGAGGCTCTTGAAACGCTTTCGGCGGCGCTCGAAGAACTGGCGCTTGCCACCCAGAGCACGGGACTGGGCATGTATTCCAGCACCGAACATGAGCGCGAACACTATATGGAGGTTGCCCGCGAGCGCCTGATTTCTCTCGCCGAGACCCTGGAACCGAAGCATCTGGGGGTAGAGACCTTCGAGGGCGAGTCGTTGGTGCTTATGCTGAGGCTTATAACCGTGGATATGTTAGAGGCTACCGGTATGGATCATGAGGATGCGTCCGCCATGCTGGTACCGCTGGGCGAGGCCGTGACGGAGCATGCGCCGCGTACCTCCGAGATTCCGATTGTGCAGGCTGATGTTGCGGGCGCTCAGGAGGAGGATTTGCGCACCCGCACCGTTAATATCATGCTGCGCGATGAAGACCTCGAAGAGGGGCTGGGGTAGGTCTTTCCTGCTCGTATCGTGTGACTGATGGTGTGCGTCTAATCCCCATGAGATCCGCCCGAGCCCCACGAGCAGATAGTATTTCGGCGAGCAGATAGCAATTCGTTATCTGCTCGCCGAAATATTATCTGCTCACGCATATGACACGTTTTATGATGATGTGCGTCCCCGTGCCGCAGGAGGCAGCGGTGTGTGGAGTTTGGCGAGTTCCGCCAGGCTTTCGGTTTCCTCCTGTGTGAATGTGCATGCCAAGAGTTCTTGTATATCAGGGTCGGTCTTCATGACATCGGTTAATCGCATCCCTAAAACCGTGTTGATGAGCATACCTTTTGCCAAGAACTTTTCGGTTGCTTTAGGGCTCATCCCTATTTCGTGGTGCAGTACTCGGTATATACGCATAAATTCGTCGCGGGCGAGCTGACCAAACCGCTCATAATGCCCCATCGTGAAGAGATGCATCATGGTTAGCAGGATTCCCCGGTCAGCTACAAGTTTTACGTAGGCATGCCCCATCTCTCTTATGAGTTCCTGAGGGCTTTCTACACCTTGAGCGGCTGTGCGGAATACTTCAATGGTTTTATCAACAGCACGGCTGACTGTTTCTACGAAGAGGTTTTCTTTAGAACCGAAGGTGCGCACAATATATGCTTGGCTTACTCCAGCTGCTTTGGCAACGGCGTCTGTAGTAGCTCCGGTGTAGCCACGCTCACCAAAAACAATTCTGGCGGCGTTTAGCATCTGTTCACGGCGCTCGGCGGCGGGGAGCCGTTGCCCAGGTGAAGGTTTTTTCTCGGCCATATTGACATGTTATCACCCGATAACCTAGCTTTAAGTAATCAATTGATTGCTTAAAAGCTGAGACGAAACGGACCTTCCCATGCAAACAGACCCAACAGGGCAGAAAAAAACCCCGCGCCCACCCGCCTGGCTCATCATCATCTCACTGTCCATTCCTATGTTTATGGCTTCCCTCGATAACCTCGTCGTCACCAATGCTCTTCCAGTCATTCGGGCAGATCTGGGAGCCACACTGGAAGAGCTCACCTGGACAGTAAACGCCTACACCCTGACCTTTGCGTCCTGCATTCTCATGTCCTCGGCACTGGCCGACCGGTTTGGACGCCGCAGCGTCTTCCTCCTTGGAGTCTTTATATTTACTGCCTCCTCTGCGTGGTGCGGTATCAGCAATAATATCGGCGCCCTCATCACGGCCCGTACTCTTCAAGGAATCGGCGGCTCTGCCGTTATGCCTCTTTCCCTTGCATTGCTGAGTACTTCCGTACCCGAGCGGCTGCGTGCTACTGCTATTGGTATTTGGGGAGGAGTCGCTGGACTCGGTGTAGCACTCGGTCCCCTTATCGGCGGCGCCGTAGTAGAAGGCATGAACTGGCACGCAATTTTCTGGATTAACGTACCATTCGGGTTGCTCTGTATCCCCCTGGTATGGATCACAATCCCGGAATCCCGTGGTCGCCCCGAACCGCTTGATTTCCTTGGGCTGGCCCTCGTTGGAATAGGGCTGTTCGGAATAACTTACGGCATCGTGCGTGGAAACGATGCCGGATGGACAAGCGCAGAGGTCTTGACCGGTCTTATCGGGGGCGTTGCTCTTATAGTAATCTTCATCTGGTGGGAATCACACGCCGCCTCGCCTCTGCTTCCGCTGCGCCTCTTTAGCAACCGCAGTTTCAGCATGGCGAATATTGTGGGTTTCCTCTTTTTCTTCGGTATTTTTGGGGCTATTTTTATCTTGATACAGTTCTTGCAAGTGGTCCAAGGAGCAAACCCGCTCGAAGCCGGGCTGATGACCATGCCATGGACTCTCGCACCCTTCGTTGTTTCACCGCTTACAGGACTACTGACATCCAGGGTCGGCACCCGTCCGGTGATTGTGGTCGGCATGGCACTCATGAGTATTGGGCTGCTCTGGAGCGGCATAATCCTCGACCCCAGTGTTGAATACATCCATTTTGTACCTCCTTTTATGGCTGCCGGAGTGGGCATGAGCTTGGTTTTTGCCCCTATTGCCGCAGCAACCTTGCAAGGTATGGCCCCTGAAGACAGGGCAACCGCCTCGGGAACTAATATGACCGTGCGGCAAGTAGGAGTCGCACTGGGGGTTGCCACTCTCACCGCAATTTTTACGGCTCTCAACGGCGTCCTCAGTCCCACAGGGTTTACGGATGCAGCTTCCCCAGCCATTTTGACCGATGCGGCAGTAATGATGCTGGGAACTTTTGCTGCCTTTTTCCTCCCCAAACATGTGCGTGCGGAAGAGAAAGTGCAGAGCTAACCTCCTAGCCTGCGTGAGCAGATAGTATTTCGGCGAGCAGATAACGAATTGCTATCTGCTCGCCGAAATACTCTGCTCGCGGTTCACGTCACGATGTGCGGCAGTTATTTATCCTGCGGGAAGAGCAGGTTCAGCGCCTCGCCTAAGGTGGCGACCTCGCGCACGGTCACCCCATCGGGCACCTGCCCCACGCCCGTTGGGGATGCGGGCACCAGCACATGCGTGAACCCCAGCCTGCCAACCTCGGCAATACGCTGGCGAATACCCGGCACAGCACGCACCTCCCCCCGCCAGGCCAACCTCGCCAAACACCGCGAGTTTACGCGGCAGAGGCTTATTCTGCGCGGCCGATGCCAGCGCCATCACGCACGCCAGATCGGCGGCAGGCTCGGCGATTTTAGCGCCTCCAACCGTGGAAACATAGCAGTCGAGTTTGCCCACGTTCAGCCCTGCGCGGCGCTGCAAAACCGCCAAAAGCATCTGGATGCGCGCCGAATCCAACCCCGCCACCGTGCGCCTGGGCGCAGGTGCCACCGCCTGATCCAACAGCGCCTGGACTTCGGCCAGCAGCGGGCGGCGCCCCTCCATCGTCACGGTCACGCAGGTTCCCGCCACCGGATGCGGCGTGCGCGAAACGAACATGCCGGACGGGTCGAGCACGGGCGCAATCCCATCCTCGTGCATATCGAAGCAGCCGACCTCGTCGGTGGGTCCGTACCGGTTTTTGATAGCGCGCAGCATACGAATATTGGAGTGTTTATCGCCCTCGAACTGGCACACCACATCGACCAGGTGTTCCAGCAGGCGCGGCCCGGCGATCGTGCCTTCCTTGGTTACATGCCCCACCAGCAGGGTGCACATATTGCGTGCTTTCGCGGCCGCTATCAGCGATGCGGCAACCTCCCTTACCTGCGTAACACCCCGGCGCTGCCCTCAACGTCTGCGGACGCAAGGGTCTGCACCGAGTCGATCACCAGCATCGCCGGGTCTACCTGCTCAATATGCGCCAGCGCGGTCCCCAGGTCGGTTTCGCTCGTTAAGTACAGGGTATCGGCGACGGCGTGGATGCGGTCCGCACGCAGCTTAACCTGCGCGGCGGATTCTTCACCGGTCACGTACAGCACGTCGCGGGTTTTCGCTCGGGCACGCTCGGCGGCGGGGGTTCGCGGGGTGTATCCGCGCGCGAAGGTGGCGGCAACATCCAGCAGCAGGGTAGATTTGCCCACGCCGGGTTCGCCAGCCATCAGAATCACGGCACCGGGCACCAGTCCCCCACCGAGCACCCGGTCAAATTCGGGGTTGCCGGTGCTCATATAGGCGGCGACGGTCGAGTCTACCTCGCCAATCACCTGCGCCGGTTTCTGCACGCTGGATGCGGTACGGGTGCGCGCCACGGTACCTCCGGCGGCTTCCTCAACAGACCCCCAGGTTTGGCATTCACCGCATCGACCCACCCATTTGGCGGTGGTCCAGCCGCATTCGGTACAGCGGTAGGCGGGGGTTCCTTTAGTGGTTTTTGTGCGTGCAGCCATGGTTTTTATTGTACGGGCGACCCTGACGTTTTAAACACCCAGATCGTCAAAAGCCGAAGAAGAGAATATCGGGTCGGGGCGCGCACAAAGGCGGTGACACAGGCTAAAACGATACAATATATTCCGTGCAGACAGATTACAGTGAACTCCTCCTGAAGACCATTGCGCAGATCGCCCCCGGCACCGAGCTGCGTGAAGGGTTAGAACGCATCCTCCGCGGGCGCACAGGCGCGCTCATCGTGCTCGGTTCAGACCGCACCGTCACGGGGCTCTCCTCCGGTGGGTTCACCATCGACACCGAATTTTCTGCCACCCGCCTGCGTGAGCTCGCCAAAGATGGATGGCGCGATCATCTGTGACCGCGACGCCACCCGCCTGCTCATGGCGGCGGTACAGCTCATGCCGGATGCAACCATCGACACCAACGAATCCGGAACCCGCCACCGCACCGCCGAACGCATGGCAATCCAGACGGGTTTCCCGGTGATCTCGGTCAGCGCCTCCATGTCCGTCATTTCGGTGTATGTGGACGGCACCCGGTACACGGTCGAAGACACCCAATACCTGATGGCACGCGCCAACCAGGCGATCCAAACCCTTGAAAGCTATAAGAAACGCCTCAACAAGGTGCTTTCCACGCTGTCCGCACTCGAAATCGAATCACACGTTACACTCAGCGATGTCGCTATCACTCTGCAGCGCATGGAGATGGTGCGGCGCATTATCTCTGAAGTCAGTCACTATGTGCTTGAACTCGGTGTGAACGGTCGCCTGGTGGCGCTTCAGCTTGAAGAGCTCCGCAGCCCCGATATGGCGGGTATCGACGTTATTCTGCACGACTACCTGCCGCGGCCCACCGCGCAAAGCATCTCCATCGCATCTCGGGCTCTGCGCGACCTTACCGACATGGATATTGTGGACCTCACTATGATCGCCCAGGCCGCAGGGTTCGGCGATTACGAACTCGACACTCCCCTGCAGCCGCGCGGCTACCGCCTGCTTGACGGCATCGCCACTATTCCGAACACAATTGCCGAACGCCTCGTTGAACGGTTCGGCACTTTGCAGGCACTCATGGCCGCATCCTTAGAGGATCTGCGTGATGTTGATGGTATAGGCGAGCATCGTGCCCGCACCGTGCGCGAATCGCTCTCCCGCATGGCGGAAAGCAGCCTCGAAAAATACCTCTAACATTAGCCGGATACAGTCCGAAGAACACCAGCCACCCAATAAAAAGAGCCTTTATTGAAATAAAGGCTCTTTTTATACATCTTTTATATATTCCCGCAGGGAAATACCGTGGGCACTATTTCAACAGGAAGTTCACTCGCTGCGAGGTCACCCCATTCACGGTGGCCGTCACCCAGTATGTGCCCTTCGCCGTATTCTTCAGCGCATTACACCCGGAGGTATTGAGCTTACGATCCCACGCAACATCGCTGGCGGCTTCCTTGCCCGCAGGAATCTCGGTCTTCTTCGTGGGAGTGGGCGTGCACTTCGCAGACGAATACACCTGGGTATCGCCCGATGTAATGTTGATCTCCACACCCTCGGCAACCTTCTCGCCGCCAATAAAGCAGGGCTTACCCGAAGAATTCGTGTACACCACGTGGAACGACGGCATTTCACCGGGCGCATACTGCTTCTTTGAAGGCTCGACCGTCACCTTCAGATCCTTGGCATTGCACAGAGCCACGGCTGGCGTTGCGGATGCGCTCGCCGACCCGGACGCAGTTGCGCTGCCGGATACTGCGGGAGTCCCAGAAACGGACGGGGTTGCCGATGCGTTCGGGCTGCCGGATGCTGAACCGCTCACCGACCCCGAAGGCGCAACCGTAGAAGGTGTGGGGCGCGCGCTAAAATTCTGGAAAGGTTCGCCGGTGGCTGTCGCCTCTGCGGCGGCATCGTCTTGAGGCCCCTTATTAATCTGGTTCACTAGGGTGGTAATACCAACAATGCCAACCAGCAAAACAAGAATAAGCACTACCACGGCAACGATACGACGGCGGCGGTATACTTCGGGGGGTAATTCGGGACCAAGTTCAGACATACCGTTAAGAATAACGGTTTTTTGGGTGTCGTGCATGCAAAACCATATATATAAGCTACATGGAATAGATAAAAATACGTTGCCTGTATATTGTGGGTCAATTGGCACCCGACACCCAATATCACCTACCCTAGAAACAGTAATACATTACAACGCAAGCAATTATTGCCATGTTCAATTTACAAAACTCACACGAACTACACCACCGCATAAATACCTGGTACCAGCATCATGCCCGCGATCTGCCGTGGCGCCGCGCCGACTGCACGGCCTGGGGCGTGATGGTGAGCGAATTCATGCTGCAGCAGACCCCCGTGAACCGCGTGCTTCCCGTTTGGGAAGAGTGGATGCGCCGCTGGCCCACGCCCGCATCCCTCGCTGCCGAAGACAGTGCGGAGGCGGTGCGCGCCTGGGGCCGTCTAGGCTACCCGCGCCGCGCCCAACGACTGCACGGCGCGGCGGTCGCTATTACGAAGCATCATGACGGCGAGGTTCCGGCGGATTATGACGAACTTCTTGAACTTCCCGGCGTGGGGGCATACACCGCGGCGGCGATTACAGTATTCGCCTTCGGCAGACGCGCCACAGTTATCGACACTAATATCCGCCGAGTGCACGCCCGCGCCGTCACGGGCAAGGCGCTGCCCCATAAGCATTTGAACGTCGCCGAAACAACCTTGCCGAAGAGCTGATGCCGCAGAATACCGCCGTCTCCTGCGTGTGGAACGCCTCTGTTATGGAGCTGGGCGCACTCGTGTGCGTCGCCAAGAATCCCCGCTGCGAACAGTGCCCTCTTGAGGATATCTGCGCGTGGGTGAAGGCGGGAAAACCGCAGGCCGAGTATACGCCTACGGGACAGAGCTGGCACGGCACCGACCGGCAGCTGCGCGGTGCCATGATGGCGGTTCTGCGCGCCGCGCACGCACCGGTGCCGCGGGAACTTCTGACGGACTTCTCCACCGATATTACGGTTCCCGATGCGCTGAAGGTTCCGGTGCAGGATTTACGCAAACTCGACTCGTCCCAAGAACAAATCGATCGATGCTACAGCGGGCTTCTCAAAGATAAACTTGCGAAAGAGCGTAAGGACAGAGTTTCGCTTTAGATTTTGGCCTTTTATGCACTATTCCCCAACTCACGATAAACCCCGAAAAAATATTGTTTTCACCTGAAATCTTTGGAAAAATGGAGAAAACATTCTGGAAAGCTCATTTCTTCGTGAAGGAGGACTCCATGAAAATAGCGGTCATAGGGGCGACCGGCACCATCGGCTCGAAAATTGCCGCCGAACTGGAAAAACGCGGTCACGAGGTAGTGCCGATCAGCCGCTCACACGGGGTAGACGTTTCATCGCTCGCGGATTTAAGCGCGGCGCTGACCGGAGTGGATGTTGTGATCGATGCGATTAACAACATGATCATGAGCAGCAAAAAGGCGCAGACCGCCTTTATCAGCACCTCCAGCAATATCGCGCAGGCGGCGGCTGATAACGATGTGAAGCGCATCGTCTGCGTCTCGATCGCTGGGGTAGAAAACCCGGCGGTTAGCCGCGGATACGGCTACTATGCGGGCAAGGCGGCGCAGGAGAAAACCTATCAGGATTCCGCCGTAGACACCGTTATTATTCGTTCGACGCAGTGGTTTGAACTTCTTGACCCCATTGTTCAGCAGGTTACGGTGGGGCCCGTCTCGGTGCTACCGACCATGAAAATGGCGCCTATTCCCGCGGATGCTGCAGCACAGCTGGTATGCGATGTTGCCGACGGTTCCGAGAAGGTACCGGGTACAGGCATCGTCTCGATTCGCGGCGAAGAAGAAGGAACAACGGCGGAGTTCGTGAAGCGTCTTCTCACAGCACGCGGCGAGGTCGGCGGCAAAACGCCGAAGGTGGTGCGGCAGCTGCCGTATTTCGGTTCCGCTATTGCCAAGGGCGGGCTGATTCCCGATCCCGCAGATCACACCGTCTCCACCACGCTTGAGGAGTGGCTGGCAAGCCTGTAGCGGTTTTAATACCGCGCAAACCGATGCGGTCTTCGCGTGTACGAAGGCCGCATCATTGCTTTAAGCGCTCGTGTACCTATGCGCCCTTATGCTCAAGAAACGCGATAAGCCTGTCGAGCAGGTCTTGCAGCTGTTCACGCTCCTGTGGGGTGAATTCGGCGCTCATGGCACGCTCGACGGCGCGAACCTTCTCATCGGCCTGAACAACCAGTTCTTCGCCCGCATCGGTGAGGGTCACGATATTCACGCGGCTGTGAATTTCGGAGGGCACACGGGTAATCAGGCTTTTCGCATCCAGACGGGCAAGAATGGTGGCCATCGTCTGCGGGGTTACCGCTGCGGCACGCGCCAATTGCGCCGCAGACTGCCCGGGCACATAGTAGAGCGAAGTCATGGCGGCATACTGTGCGACGCTCAGATCGTACTCGCGCAGAACCTTAGATTTGACCGCCATCATCGCCTGCTCGGCGCGTTTAATCGACGACCCTATGCGCGACCGGGTTTCGGCGAGATAGGCTTCTTGCCCCTGTCCCGGCTGCGGAGGGTATTTTATAGACTGCTGTGATTTTTCCGATGATGCGGGCATGTACTAAGCATACTATCCCCCGACTCCGTCTCGCTTTGTTATTCACCGACATACACACTTATCAGAAACGGGCGATATTGCGGGGGTACAGCAATAATTATCAGAAGCACGGCAAAAACACCCTGCACAATATAAGGTTTGTCCCCGAACCCTCACGCGAAGGATTCGGGGACAAACCTTAGTTAGTAACTCCCGCAGGATTGCCTACAGGGGAAAGCCGCTAGTCAGATGCCCCTCCGGTAATCTGCTCGGCTTCTTCCACGGCAGATTCCGCCATCTTATTGACGGTCTCCAGGGGTAAATCCCGCATCTGCTGCGAGGAGAAGACGAACTTCGCATCGTCGCCTTCACCCTCGACACCCACGGTAATCTTCTCGCCGGGCTTGATTTCGCCGAAGAGGATCTTCTCGGAGAGAGCATCCTCAATATTACGCTGCATTTCGCGGCGCAGCGGGCGGGCACCCATTGCCGGGTCGTAACCCTTCGAGGCCATGAGAACCTTCGCGGCATCCGTAAGCTCGATCGACATTTCCTGATCTGCCAGGCGCTTTGCCAACCGGCCCACGAAGAGATCCACGATCTGCAGAATCTCGTTCTCGGAGAGCTGCGGGAACACGATAATATCGTCCACGCGGTTCAGGAACTCGGGGCGGAAGTGCTCCTTGAGGTTCTCCATCACGCGGGCCTGCATGCGCTCGTAATCGGCATCGCCGTGATCCATTGCCTGGAAGCCCACGGGAACGCGACGGTTCACATCGCGCGAGCCAAGGTTCGTGGTCATAATGATCACGGTGTTCTTGAAGTCCACCACACGACCCTGCGAGTCGGTTAGGCGGCCGTCTTCAAGAATCTGCAGCAGCGAGTTGAAGAGATCGGTGTGAGCCTTCTCGACCTCGTCGAAGAGCACCACCGAGAACGGCTTGCGGCGCACCTTCTCGGTCAGCTGACCGCCCTCGTCGTAACCCACGTACCCGGGAGGCGCACCGAAGAGTCGAGACACGGTGTGCTTCTCCTGGTATTCGGACATATCCAGGGTAATCAGGGCGTCTTCATCGCCGAAGAGGAACTCTGCCAGAGCCTTCGCAAGCTCGGTCTTACCAACACCGGTTGGACCAGCGAAGATAAACGAGCCACCGGGGCGGCGCGGATCCTTCAGACCGGCACGGGTGCGGCGAATCGCACGGGAGAGAGCCTTGATAGCGTTATCCTGGCCGATCACGCGCTTGTGCAGCTCGTCCTCCATCTTGATCAGACGCGAGGACTCTTCCTCGGTGATCTTGTACACCGGGACGCCGGTTGAGGATGCGAGCACCTCAGAGATAACCTCGGGGGTCACCTCGCCGAAAGCATCGCCGTTTTCGCGCCAAGCCTTCTCAGCCTCAGCCTTCTCGGCGAGTACCTTTTGCTCCTGATCGCGCAGCGCGGCGGCCTTCTCGTAATCCTGGCCCTTGATAGCGTCTTCCTTCTGCGCACGCAGCTTCGACGCCTTCTCGTCAAGAATCTTAATCTCGGGCGGGGCGGTCATCCGCTTGATGCGCAGGCGGGCGCCCGCCTCATCAATCAGGTCAACGGCTTTATCCGGCAAGAAGCGGTCGGAAATATAGCGTGCCGCCAAGTTCACGGCAGCCTCGATCGACTCGTCGGTAATGGTTACGCGGTGGTGAGCCTCGTACTTATCGCGCACACCCTTAAGAATCTGTACGGCGAGGTCTTGGGAAGGCTCGTCCACCTGAATTGGCTGGAAGCGGCGTTCCAAGGCGGCGTCCTTCTCAATGTGCTTGCGGTACTCGTCCAAGGTGGTGGCACCGATGGTCTGCAGCTCACCGCGAGCCAGCATCGGCTTCAGGATGGAGGCAGCGTCGATAGCGCCCTCTGCGGCACCGGCGCCAACGAGGGTGTGAATCTCGTCGATGAACAGGATAATGTCGCCGCGGGTGCGAATCTCCTTGAGCACCTTCTTGAGGCGTTCCTCAAAGTCACCGCGGTACCGGGAGCCCGCGACCAAGGATCCCAAATCCAGGGTGTACAGGTGCTTATCTTTGAGAGTTTCGGGGACATCGCCATGTACGATGGCCTGCGCCAAACCTTCAACAACGGCGGTTTTACCAACACCGGGTTCACCGATAAGCACGGGGTTGTTCTTGGTGCGGCGTGAGAGAACCTGCATTACGCGTTCCATCTCGTGGTGACGACCAATCACCGGGTCAAGCTGACCCTCGCGTGCGGCGGCGGTGAGGTTACGCCCGAACTGATCGAGAATCGTCGAACCCGCCGGGGTGCCCTCGCGGGAGTTGCCCGCGCCCACACCGGCAGTTTCCTTATTCTCGTTGTTGCCGGGGTACCCGGAAATAAGATCCATCACGGCCTGGCGAACCTCGGCACCCTGCACGCCTACTTTGGAGAGAACCTGGTTTGCCACGCCTTCGGAGGCGCGCACCATGCCCAGCAGGATATGTTCGGTGCCGATATAACCGTGGTTAAGCTGAATGGCCTCACGCATGGAAAGTTCGAGGACCTTCTTGGCGCGCGGGGTGAAGGGAATGTGACCGCTTGGCGCCTGGGGGCTGGGGCCCACAATGCTCTGCACCTGTTCGCGCACGGCATTCAGGGTAACCCCGAGGGACTCAAGGGCACGGGCACCGATGCCCTCGCCCTCGTGAATCAGCCCGAGCAGCAGATGCTCGGTGCCGATGTAATTGTGGTTGAGCATGCGTGCTTCTTCTTGGGCAAGCACCACAACGCGCCGAGCTCGGTCGGTAAAGCGTTCAAACATTGCGCACTCCTTGGAAATTTTGCTTGATACTAGATTACGTGGAAAAGCGCGGCTACGGTGCACTGTTCGCCATCAAGAGAACGTCTGTGTCGCTATTTTTCGGGGAGCCTTTTACCGAGCCAAAACCGGGATGCGCATCGGGCGTTTCTCGACGGTCATAAACATTTTCATGAAACTTTTATCGGGCTCTATCAGAAGACCTAATATTGCTTTAGCTTATAGCAATACTAATGTACCTCCGCGCCCTTTACTAAAACGTTATAATTCTGCTTCGGTATTTAGATTCTTAGGGAGACATTCTTGAGGATTGCTCTCATAAGATAACGGGGATTCCATAAACACCAAGAAAAAGGGTCCGGGGCGATACCCGCCACGTGATTACCTAAATACATATCACGGGGCTAATAAAAAAGCCGGAAGATGATAGCTCTTCTCATGAAGGGCTTTTTCTAAAAACCTCGTTATACAGAAGGCGGGATAACACTTGATGTGTCATCCCGCCGTCGGCAGATGAAATACCATCACAGAATTAGCGATGGTATCAATACTATTTACTTACCTTCTGCCTTCATAGCTGCGTAGTAAGCATCCTGAATTTCCTGATGGATGCGGCCGCGGTCAGAAACTTCGTGACCGTTTTCGCGTGCCCACTTACGAATTGCAGCGGTTTCAGGGTTACGCTTCACCGGAGCGGAAGAGCCACGACCACCGCGGGAACCGCGCTGGGAGGCGCCTACCTGAACGCGACGACCCTTAGATGCGAACGGACGAATTGCATCACGAAGACGAGCGGCATTAGCACTGGATAGGTCAATCTCGTAATGAGCTCCGTCGAGGCCGAATCGTACAGTCTCTTCTGCGGGACCACCATCAAGGTCGTCCTCAAGAATAATGCGCACCTTCTGTGCCATAGGGGTTTTCTCCTTAGTTTGGTTTATTGCTCCAACTATGAGTTTTTACACTGCACGTTGTCACACTCTCTAATTTATCTCCTTCATAATAACAGAAATAAATGACTAATGACTACCAACATAGAGAATTCTAAGGAATGACACAGAATAGTGTTGTCATTTAACGGTTATATTTATTGACGCTCCGTTTTATTACCCGTTTTATCAGTACCAAAAGGATTTACCGTTCCTTGTGAACCCTTTACCTTCTCGTACCACTGTTGAGCGTCTTTTTCGACATCACGCTGTGCTGAACGTTCGGCGCGATCCGCCCGGTTAATCCAACGCAAAATGAAATATAACGCAATCCCGGCAAAAATAGGAGGCAGCAGCGCAATCAAAATCTCCATGAAAATCCCTCACAACCTTTCGTGCTGATGACAGCATACCCGATAGCGCAAAATGCCGCCCGATAACGCATACACGTTACGAACGGCATCTACGGTTTAACGCGGTTTGCAGACCTTTACGAAAGAAAAGCCTTGATCAAGCCCGAAATTACGACTCCGGTTTCATCAGCGGGAACAAAATAGTTTCACGAATACCTGGCTGACGCACCACGGTTCCAGGGTCGTTCAGGGTCCTGTTCACCCGCCAAAAGCATAATCAGACGGTCAACGCCCAGCCCGAGACCGCCCATCGGCGGTGCACCGTGCTCTAGGGCGCGTAAGAAGTCCTCATCAAGTTCCATCGCCTCGTCATCGCCCGCAGCGGCCTTATGGGACTGCTCAGTCAAACGCTCGCGCTGAATCACAGGGTCGATCAGCTCAGAGAACGCGGTACCGCGCTCCATACCGCCAATAATCAGATCCCACGCCTCAATCGTGCGGGAACCATCGCGGTTTGGCCGCGCCAAAGGCTGGGCGCTCGGCGGGTAGTTATACACGAAGGTCGGGTTCAGCAGAGTTGGCTCCACGATTTCGCCGAAAAGCTCAATCACAAGTTTCTCAGCATCCCAGGCGGGATCCACCTCAACCTCATGCTTGGCGGCGATCTCGCGCAGCGTCTCAGCGGGGGTGTCCGGGGTTATTTCAACGCCCACAGCCTCAGACAGTCCGGGGTAGACGCTCAGCCACGCCCACTCACCGCCCAGGTCGATCGTGCCGTCCTCAGTCTCAATCGCGGTAACCCCGAGCTCCTGTGCGCACGCAACAATAATCTCCTGCATGCGCTCGGCCATCACATACTGATCGGCGTAGGCTTCGTAGCATTCCAGGGTTGTAAATTCGGGGCTGTGAGTCGAATCCACGCCCTCGTTGCGGAATACGCGACCAATTTCGTAGACGCGCTCAATACCGCCCACCACGGCACGCTTGAGCGGAAGTTCGGTGGCGATGCGCATCGTCATAGGCTGGTCAAAGGCATTCAGATGAGTGCGGAACGGACGGGCCGTCGCGCCGCCGTGCACCAGCTGCAGCACCGGGGTTTCCAGCTCAATATAACCGTGATCTTCCAGCACGCGGCGCACAGTGCGGGTAATCAGAGCGCGCTTTTTCACCAGGTCACGAGCCTCAGGGCGAACCATCAAGTCCAGGTAGCGACGGCGCACCCGAGTTTCCTCGTTCAAATCCTTGTGCAGCACGGGCATGGGGCGAATCGACTTCGCGGCCATCCTCCACTCACGCACCATAATCGACAGTTCGCCGCGGCGAGAGACTACCACGCGGCCGGTCACATACACGTGATCGCCCAAATCCACCAGGGATTTCCAGTCGGCAAGCGACTGTTCACCAACCTCATTGAGCGAGAGCATCGCCTGAATGCGGTCGCCATTCGTACCCGCCTGCAGGGATGCAAAGCAGAGTTTACCGGTATTGCGCACGAACACAACACGGCCCGGCACGTGCACCACATGGTCGGTTTCATCCCCGGCGGTGAGCTCGCCGGACTCTAATTTCGGGTCGTATTGAGCGCGAATATCGGCGATATGATCCGGTTCGATGCGCTTACCTTCGGCATCCAGAAGCCCAACGGGATACGCTTCACCCGCGGTCTCCAGGAACTTAGCGCGCTTCTCCAAGCGAATCTTCATTTGCTCGGACATATCTGCAATGGCCGGTGTGGCGCTCTGCTCGTTGCTCAAAAGGTACCTATCTCGTGTTTTAGGAGGTCAAATGTGACGGTTTGCTACAGCAAATCCATGTTGTCGATCAAGCGTGTGGAACCCACGTATGCCGCAACTAGTGCGAGCACCCGCTCGGAATCGGCGGTCGGCGGCTGGAAATTGCTCGGATCCACAAGCTCCAGGTAGTCCAGGCGCACACCCTCGGTTGAGTTAATACGTGCCCGTGCACTCTCTAGATCGATGCTCTCAAACCCGCGGTTCAGCGAGTTTTCGCGCATCAGTGCGAGGGTTCGGGAAATCACCAGCGCAGCTTCACGTTCCTGCTCGCTGAGGAATTCGTTTCGTGATGAGAGAGCCAAGCCGTCGTCGTCACGCACAATAGCGACAGACGCAGGGTAATGTCGTGGTTGAAGTCGTGAATCATGCGCTGCACGAGCAAAACCTGCTGGGCATCCTTCTGCCCGAAGTAAGCGTTCACCTCGTGCGAGCCTGCGGCGGGGCGCACAATATTGAAGAGCTTGTTCACGACGGTGAGCACGCCGTCGAAGTGGCCGGGGCGGGTGATTCCCTCAAATTTGTTGCCCAGTTCGCCGCTGGAAATGCGAATGAGCGGCTCGCCTTCGGGATACATTTCATCCACGGAGGGCGCGAAGATAATATCAACGCCCGCATCGGCGGCGACCTGCGCATCCGTTTCCAGGGCGCGCGGGTATTTGTCATAGTCTTCGTTGGGGCCGAATTGAAGCGGGTTAACAAAGATCGACGCCACCACAACATCGTTCTGTTCACTCGCGCGGCGCAAAAGCGTGGCGTGCCCTGCATGCAGAGCACCCATCGTGGGCACATACCCGAGCGTAGCGCTGCGGTACTGCACCTCGCCTTCCTGTTCGGCGGCTTCGGCACGGGCGCGCTCATCCAGCCGTTCCTGGGCGGCAGCAAGCGCCTCCGCAATAGCGGAGCGAAGCTCGGTAATAGTCGTGACGATGCGGGGCATCGAGGTCTCAGTCATGACGAGAACTCCTTATCGTCAGGCATCGCACCGGATTGACGCGTGCCCGTGGTGTGGGTTCGCAGGGTAGATTCAATCCGAGCCTTCTGGTCGTCGTTTAATAAGTTTCTATTATGCGCCCTAGATGCGGTTGCGCGCACCATGGCGGCATATGAGTCAGCGATATCCTGGGTATTTCGTGGTCGGTGTACTCTATCAGCGCATTAAGATGCGCATCCAGGGTACCTGCATCGCCGCGTGCCACGGGACCGGTCAGCGCGCCTTCGCCACTCGCAAGCGCGTTATCGACGGTCGCACGAACCAGCGGACCGAGGTAACGCGCCGGGTCTTCAATACCGATACTAGCAAGCATCTGCTGGGACTGTCCCAAAAGTGTGACGAGATGGTTCGAGGCATGCGCCAGTGCGGCGTGATAAAGCGCACGATCGGCTTCGGCAACGTGGACGGGCTCACCGCCCATTTCAACGACGAGCGCCTGAGCTATAGGGATAAAAGGCGCCGGCCCGGTCACGGCAAAGCTCGTACCGGTGAGTCGTTGTAAATCCAGGGACAAACCGGTGAAAGTCATGGCGGGGTGAATCGCCAAGCCGATAGCGCCCAATGTGGTTGCGGGAGCGAAAATATCGGTGCCGTGCCGCCCGGAGGTGTGCACAAGCAACTGCCCACTGGTTAAGGACCCGGAAGATGCCAAATACTCGATCAGACCAGCCAATTCATCGTCGGGGACAGCCAACAGCAGCAGCTCGCTGCGTTCGGCAATCTGTTCCACCTCAAGGAGCGGCACGCCGGGTAAGAGCACATCCGCCCGTTCTTGAGAAGCTTCAGAAACCGCATGCACGCCCACCAGGGAATGCCCGGCAGCGCGCAGGGCGGCACCGAGCACAGCGCCAACTTTACCGGCGCTGATAACGCCGATGCCGAGGCGTGCGGGTTTCAGATGATTCGTGGTCACACTCTTAAGTATATTAGGTACCGCAAAATCCGCGTGTTTTTCAGCGTTCACCAGGTGCGTCGAAGATCATGGCGGACTTGAGCAAGGAATTATGCCGAAGGCGATGTGTAATAGGCCCGAGTGCCGTCAGTGCGGGCGATGATCTCGGCGGCGATGCGTTCGGCGTCGTGAACCTCTAGGTTCTGGACGGTGGGTTTAACCGGTCCCGGAACGCTGCCTAAACTTATGCACGCGGTTTTGAGGATGCGATTGAGCGGACCCTGCGACCACTGCACCGCGAGCACCTGCCGTTCGGGGACTATCGAGAGGAACCGCAGCAGGCAGCCGCCACGCAGTAGCAGAAGATCCCGGGTGGGGGCGTGTCCCGGGGTTTGCAGCTCACGGTTCTGCTGATCATCGACACCCGCTTGTTCGGCATTCACCCGCGCGAAGCCGTCACGCCGGAAGGTGAGCGGGTTAAGCCAGCGTGTTCGGCGCGGTGCCGTCACTACACCTAACTCGCGGCTGTCGGCGGGGTTGTACCTTGATGATTCCATGACCGCCTGCACGGTTTCGAGGCTGTGCGGTGAAACATTCGGCAGCAGCAGGTGAAGAAGCCGCTGCATTTCGCGGGCGGTACCCACGGGCAGGGCGGTGTTGCGGGTAAATAAGTCGTCAGATGAACCCTTCTGTATTTACCGCCACGCCCGCAATATTGACCACCACCCGGTACCACCCGAAGGGCTTCCACAGCAGGGGCTGTTCAATCTTGAGGGCTTGAATACGCTGCGGGAACAGGGTTTGCGTATGCGTTCCCGTGAAAGCCGTAGGTGATGCGCAGGCTGTCGCCGCGCGCATCCGAAGTGTTCTGGCGGATGCGCTCCACCGTGAAATTTGCTCCCTGATCGAAGCTGCTCCACAGCTGCCAGAAAAACCGAGAATTGGAATCAGGGACGGAAAAAAATAAACTGCGATATCTGTCCCAGGTCCTTTTGGGGGTTCATCAGCCACCCCACGATCGTACCGCCTACCCAGATAATCGCTACCGGGAGTGCCCACAACAATGCGCTGAGCACAATCGCGGCAAGAACCCGCAGATTGGGGACTTTGAAGAGCAACCGTTCCGGCTTGTAGCCTGCTTCTGTCTGCTGCTCCCCTGCGAGGGTTCCGCCTCCTGAGCCTTCTCAGCCGGAGCATTCACAGCATCGGCGAACTCTGACCTATTGGCGGCACGCAGGGGTACTCACCCTGCGCAGCAGGCGTTCCTGCAAATTCTGCGCTTTCGCATGCGAGAGGTATTTGATATGCAGGGCTTCTTCGGCACCGTCCGCAGCCTCAAGCCGAAGCTCGGACAGCCCCAAAATACGGGCGACAAGTGAGCGTGAAATATCGACGCTTTGCACGCTTTCCAGGCGAATCTGCCGCTGTTTCTTGAAAAATATTCCGCTGTGGCGGTATACCGAATGCGCGCTCACGCTGTAGCGGGTAAACGCCCACGAAAGAATACTTCCGCCAAAAAAATAAGGACCGCCGCAGCACCGTAGCCATACAGCATTACCGGGTTATGTCCAACGTGGTTTAGCAGATATTCGGGCAGCTGCCGCAGAATATTCCAGTAATCATTCTCGGCATTATTTTTGAAGGAATTCTTAATATAATCCCACGCGAGATAGATAATAAAACGCAAACGAAAACCCATATGTTCATGATGAACGTGCGCACATCGGTACGCCACCACGTGAGGGTTTCCGCAGCTTCATCCGGGGTTATATGGTGTTCAGAAGTGTTAGAAGACTCGACAGACCGCACGTCCTGGTTATTCGAGTTTCGGGGTTCCTGTGTCATTACAGCGCCGCCATGCGTTCATCGGCGCGGCGTATCAAAAGCTCGCGCAGCTGCTGCCCACGTTCAGTGGGAATACCGTACAGCGTCACCTTAGAAGCGGTCACCCCAGCGGTGCGGATCGTCAGACGCACCAGGTGATGAGCACGCTCCAAGGGACCGGAATCTACATCTACATACTGGATGCGCCCATACGGAATGGACGTCACATGCCGAAACAGCACCCCCTGGCGCGCCATCAGATGATTGGGGCGCAGGCTATAACCCAGTGCTCGGGTGCGGCGCGGCAGCAGCGCCGCCCACCAGATGCCCCACACCACCAGGACAGCGGCGATCGCCCCAGTAAGAGCGGGCAGCCACGTGGTTTTGGGCAGAACATCGGAAGAACGCATCATCTCAAACATCACAGTCAGCGCCGCAAAAACGACTACCAGCGTGGCGAAAAACCCTACGACCTGTATCAGCCGAATCTTGGTATACGAAGGATGCGCGCGCACCCACTCGCCCTCGGTCGCAGTCACCGAGCCCTCACCCTCGTGCGAGAAAGAAGCATCCTCAGCATGTGAAAGTTGTGACATACATACCCTCTATCGTCGATCACTCGTGCGGGAATATCCGTCAGCGGCGAGCTTACCCGAATTCGAGCCGCCCGAAGACGAATTACCGTCCGGATCATCCGGCGGAATACGGCACAGATACTGCGCCCACAGCCCGCCCGCCAGCAGCAGCACGGCACCAACCAGATTCACCACAGTAGACCAGAAAAACCCGGGAATACCGCGAGCGCTCGCCAGCGCTACATCGTAGACAATAAGCCCGAGCATCCAGCCCGCCAACAGTGCCCCGGTCAAAATCGCACCCTGCGCACACGCCAAAGTACGCGCAGCCATGAGAGAGTTCATGGATTTCGCTTTGCGCCGGGTCTCAACATTGCGAAAACGCGCCACCTGAAACGCAAACCAGAGCGTAATACCCGCTATTACCACGCAAATCAGTGCCACCACAGGCGACATTGCAAGCTCACCGCCGCCTGCGTTCACCACCAGATTATTCAGGATTGTTGCAGCGACAAAGCCCCAGCGCCACGGCACACGCAATAACGGATATTCGGATGGGCTTCATACGCCCTCGCTTTCAGCACCACTATCAAATAGGTTCTTGGGCAAATTCATGTCTCGCATAAATCGTACCGCGTTAACCCCTGCGCGTTCATCGGCTGCGCGTACCCTGCGAGCTAAATCGGCAACGAGATGCCGCGTCTGTTCGCCCGTAGCGGCATCACGAGACGGTATTACCGCCTGCGGGTTTGCCTGCTCCCACGGAACCAGCACGAAAGCGCGCTCATGCGCACGCGGATGCGGCAGCGTCAGAGCCGGGTCGTCGCTGACGAGGTCGTCATAGGTAATAACGTCAATATCGAGAGTGCGCGGACCCCATCGCACAAGCCGCACCCGGTGATGATGCGCCTCCACCTGCTGGCACAGCGCTAACAGCGCGTAGGGGTCAAGGATCGTGCGCACTTCAAGGATGGCGTTGATATAGTCCGGTTGGTCGGCGGGGCCGCCCACCGGTTCCGTCACATACAGCCCGGAGGCGCCTACTAGCCGCACTGCACCCCCGCTAAGATGCACGAGGTCGGCGGCGGCCTGCTCTAGGGTGGTTTCGCTCTCGCCCAGGTTTGACCCCAGGGCCAGCACCGCCGTATGTGCTAACGCGGCCATGCCGGGCGCAGGGTGCAAATGGTTTGCGTTCGGTACATTACCCACGCGCGCAGGCACCCTTTCCGCCCTGAATCTGCGTGCCTTCACGCTCCCGGAATACGGTCACTGCCACGTTCCCGAAGGTCACCTCAATCGGGGCCTTCGGTTTATTGACGGTCACCTCAAGGGCATGCACATACGCGCATTCGTCCAGAATGTTCTGGGCGATACGCACGGCAAGAGTCTCAATCAGATCGAGGGACTCCCCCACAATATGCGTGCGGATAATCTCGGCAACTTCCGCATAGTTCGTGGTTTGGGCGAGGTCGTCGGTTGCAGCAGCCTGCGTGAAGTCGGTGTACAAAACCGTATCTACCACGAAGGGCTGACCTTCACGTTTCTCAAAATCAAGCGCTCCGTGAAAACCCACGGCGGCAACACCGGTCAGGGTAATGCGGTCGCAGGATGCGTAGGCGTGCGCGGGGTTCGGCATGGTGTTCCTTAGCTGATGTGAATACTGGTACATAATTTTAGGTCTGTTTGGTGCGGGAAATAGTGCGTAAAGTATTTGCCACGGTCACGGCATCCACCGTGGGGGGCACATTGTGCACGCGAATCCCCCACACTCCCTGGGCCGCCACGAGCGCAGAGAGAGCGGCGGATGCGGCATCACGGTCTTCGGGGGCGCGTGCGGGCGGCATTTGGTCGGGCGCGGTGTTCGCGCCCGCGGCGGGGTTCTGGGTTTTGGTGCGCGCCGCATCCGCAGCGTTCAGCGCATTCGCCAGAAAACGTTTACGTGAACCGGCTATTAGTACTCGGTGCCCCAGCGCGTGCAGCTGCCCAAGGGCGGCGAGCAGTTCCCAATCCTGCATGCCGCCCTTCGCAAATCCCAGCCCGGGGTCAAGAATAATGTTCTCGGCATGAACCCCGGCGGCAACCAGGCGATCACGCAGGGCGGCGAGCTCGTCCAGCACCTCGGTGACGGTGCCGCGCGGGTAGGCGGCGAGCGCATCCATTGTGGTTGAGGTGCCGCGCGCGTGCATCAGAATATAGGGTACGCCCAGCTCGGCGACGGTCTGTATCATCTCATCGCTCACGCTCATGCCCGAAACGTCGTTAATGATGTGCGCCCCGGCGGCTACGGCGGCGCGGGCGGTCGCTGCGTTCATGGTGTCTACGCTGATGGTGATACCGGTTTCGGCAAGCCCCTCGATCACGGGCAGAATACGCCGAAGTTCCTCCTCAACACTGATGCGCACCGCACCGGGCCGGGTGGATTCGCCGCCCACATCAATAATGTCTGCGCCCTGCGCGATCATGCGTTGCGCGTGGGTGAGAGCGTCGTTCGCGGTGTAGTGTTCGCCGCCGTCGCTGAAAGAATCGGGGGTGACGTTCAGGATTCCCATCACCAGGGTTCGCTCTGCGGCTGCGGCGTCGCAGGGCAGGTGTGCGGGGGGCTGCGGGCTCATCATTGCGTGCATGATTTAATCCTAACGGATGCGCACCTGTCCCCATTCGTGCCGCGAGCAGGTGGTTTCTGGTACGAGCAGGTCGGAAAATCCTACCTTGTCGGCGAAAAACAACCTTCTCGTAACCGGATTTAATATTGCATGATCTATGCGCATTTTTTCATGCAGGGCGTAGCGGGGGTATGCTGGATTTATGACTATAGAGTTCTGTACGGCTACGGTGCCGGACGGAACGTAACGACGCATCGTAGAGACTGACGGTTTTGGAGGTTCAGATGAATCTGAAAGTTGGCGCCTGGATTCTTGGCTTTATCGCTCTTGCGGCGTTTATCACGGTTGTTCTGGCGAATGGACTTACCGCCGTGCGCTGGGTCGCGTTCGGTGTCGCAACCTGCGCAGGGTTCCTCTCCCTGGGTATGGTCGTAACCCTAGCCCTCGGCTGGGATGACCCCACGGGAACGAAAACCGACTCCCACTAGTTTTATCTCGTGCAGAGGCGTTCCGCTAGGATTAAGCCATGCCGGATGCCCTCACGATTCGACCCGCCACCCCCTACGATGCGCAGGCAATAGCGCGCATCCGTGTTCAGGGGTGGCGGTTTGCATATCAGGGTTTAATATCTCAGGACTACCTCGATTCGCTCAGCGTCGCCAAAGACACCGAGCGGATGCGCGGGTACCTCAGCCAGTTTCCCCAGAACTCGCCGCCCAGCAGGTCAGCACCCGTGCAAAGTTCGGACGGTGAAAAACGGTCATTTATGCTCGCGGTACGCGACGATGCGGTGCTGGGGTTCTGCCTTTTCAGCGCGGCACCGAACAATGCTGACCGCGTCGAAAGGGCTACTCCGGGCGGGGCGATGGTCGGAAGACTCCACTCACTCTACATAGACCCGGGTGCCCTCGGGCAGGGTATTGGGCACACCCTTATGAGCCATGCGCTCAGCACCTTTGCCGCATGGGGATGTGAACGCGCGAATCTCTGGGTTTTGGAGGGAAATTCCCGCGCCATCAGCTTCTACGAACGGCAGGGCTGGCGGTGTACGGGCGCTACAAAGGTGGACCAGTCCTTTGGACCGTGTCTGGTTGAGCACGAAATGGCGGTGCAGCTTTAACGCGAAACCGCCCGGACGATCGTGCGACTTGTTGAGGCAGGTTCACGATTCATCTGAGGCGGTCGCTAAGTTAGTCGACGCTATTAGCCGCTGGCTAGTATAACGTCCTCACAGGGTGGGCACTCATAGTTTTAGCAGACTGGGTGCTCACCCGTATTGCTACTACCTTACCCTATATCGCACATGCTCCACCCTCTGCAATTATCTACATTTCCAGATACGCATATAGAAGCAAACAAAACTGCTTTGTAAGAAATTGGAGGCAGAATAAAATGTCTATTCCTCGGGAAGAACTATACACATACCGCGTCGAATGGTCTGAAGAAGACCAAGAATTTGTGGGAACCGTTGCAGAGTTTCCCAGTCTCTCTTGCTTAGCTGATAGCTCCTTGGAGGCGTTATCCGGAATTCAACAGGTGGTACTCCAGGCTATTGATATCTCGGAGGAAGAAGGAAAACCGGTGCCAGAACCCTATCGCTCGTCAGGAACCACCCATGTACACGCGGGGCAGACGGCAACCACAATCTTCGCGTTATCCGCAAAGAGGAACCACCCATGCACACGCGGGGCAGACTCATCCCAGGTGTGAAAGGTAGCGTCGTCTCTCACGATGCCCTTTGCACATGGCGGCGGATCTCTGCGATAGCCTCATCGGCAGTGATGGCATGATGAGCTGCCTGATCCACAATATCTTTCAGCACAGGGTCAGTGACATGATGACCAGCTAATGCCAAAGCCGCATCTGCAAAAACCTGATTCTCCTTAGCCTCGGGTGCGGTAATGCGGGTACCAGACCGTATATGAGTCATAACTCCCTCCTGACAGCCTTTATCGTACGTGAGAAGTGGTTCAAAGCCAAGGGACTCTTCTCGTCTCTTATCACTGAGAGCAGGTGGCTTTTTGGTACGAGAAAGGTAGGATTTTCCTACCTGCTCGAGCTCAAAACCACCTGCTCGCGGGAAATAAGAAACTAGTGCTTCGAAAAATCAGGCTCATCGCCCTCGGCACGAGTTGCCGCGTTCTTGAGCTGCCCGCGCACCGCACTCGTGACGGTTTTCGCGCCGGGTTTGCGCACGCCGCGCATCGACATGCACATATGCTCGGCCTCAATCACAACGATCGCACCGCGCGGGTTTAGATGCTCCTCCAGCGCCTCCACCACCTGCGTGGTCAGCCGCTCCTGCACCTGGGGGCGGCGCGCATAAACCTCAAGCACCCGCGCCAGCTTGCTCAGCCCCGTCACCTTGCCGTCAGCCCCGGGAATGTACCCAACATGCGCCACCCCGTGGAAAGGCACCAGGTGATGCTCGCACGTGGAATAGAACGGGATATCCTTCACCAGCACCATCTCGGAATGGGCAATATCAAAGGTCGTGCCCAGCACATCGGCGGGGTCGGCGTGCAGACCCGAGAAAAACTCCTCGTAGGCGCGAGCCACTCTCGCCGGGGTGTTCTGTAAACCGTCACGATCAGGGTCTTCACCGATTGCCAGCAGGATTTCCCGCACCGCCGCCTCAATGCGCGGCTTATCTACCGCCGAGCCGTTATCCTCGCTCATCCGACCCTCCATAGGGGTTCTGGTTCGCGTTGTTATACGGGTACGGGTTCTGCTGCTGCTCATTCTGCTGACCCGGATACTGCTGCTGGGATACTGGCCGGGGAACTGCCGCTGTTCGGGATATTGCTGCGGAGGCATCGCCACGGTCGGGTCGGTATCCTCAATATCCTGCGTGCCCGGATGCGGCATCTGCTGAGGCTGACCACCCTGACCGGGCAGGTTCTGGCCCGGTTCCGTGTGCTCGGGCGCAGTCGGCATGGACGCAGTCGTAGGAGCCTTCATCGCCACGGTTGGATCGGAATCGCCCTCCAGACCATTCTTCTCTGCGGCAAGTTCGCTCGGAGCCTTCACCGGCGGAATGTCGGTGCGTTCGCGGCCTTCCTTGGAGTACCAGTGCTCGCGTTCAGGGGCGCTTACGACATCCTTTGAAGATCTCCGCGATCTCGTTCTCCAGCAGAGTCTCTTTCTCCAGCAGAGCGAACGCTAGGCGGTCAAGCACATCGCGGTTCTCCACGAGAATCTGGAAAGCCTCATCATGAGCTTCTTCCGGAAGTTTACGCACCTCGATATCGATCTTGAGGCGGTCTTGTCAGAGAGTTACGTGCCGCCGAAGGATCGCCGCCCATGAACGGTTCGCGTGTCGTCGCCGCCAAGTTTTACCGAACTCCAGCAGGGCGCTCAGTACCGTAGTCGGCTACCATTTTGCGTGCGGTATCGCTCGCCTTCTGAATATCGTTCGCGGCACCCGTGGAGGGATCGTGAATACGATTTCCTAGCCGCGCGGCCACCATCGCATAGGCCATCTGATCCAGTAGCTCGTGGCGTGTGGTCGAGTACTTATCGTCCTGCGGCATGACCATCGTCAACCCAGTGCACGGCCACGCGGCAGAATCAGTAATCTTGGTAACCGGCGCGGAGTTGCGCGAGGGCGGCAGCCACGAGGCGTGACCGCCCTCATGGTACGCGGTTACCCTTCCGCTCGTGCTCACTCATGATGCGCGAAGCACGCTGCGGGCCCGCCATTACACGGTCGATAGCTTCATCGATAGCACGGTCATCAATCACGTTGCCGTTATCGCGAGCGGTCAGCAGGGCTGCCTCGTTCATCACGTTCGCCAGGTCTGCACCCGTGAAACCGGGGTACGCTTAGCGACTCTGCCCCAAATCAACGCGACGGTCGATCGGCTTACCGGCGGCGTGCACCTCAAGGATGCGCTGGCGGCCCTTCATATCGGGCGCATCCACACCGATCTGGCGGTCGAAACGACCCGGACGCAGCAGGGCAGGGTCGAGCACATCCGGGCGGTTGGTTGCAGCAATCACGATCACGTTGGAGTTGCCGTCGAAACCGTCCATTTCGACAAGCAGCTGGTTAAGAGTCTGCTCACGCTCGTCGTTACCGCCGCCCATGCCGACGCTGCGGCGGCGACCGACCGCATCGATCTCGTCCACGAAGACGATTGCGGCGGGGTTAGATTTTGCTTCCTTGAACAGATCGCGCACGCGGGATGCGCCCACACCCACGAACATCTCAACAAAGTCGGAACCGGAGATCGAGTAGAGAAGCGCCAGCCTCGCCCGCAACAGCTTTCAGCGAGCAGGGTCTTCACCGGTACCGGGAGGCGACAGCAGCACAGCACGCCCAGGGAATCTGAGCGCCTAGTCGGGTGAACTTTTCGGGCTCCGCAAGGAACTCCGCGCACCTCTTCAAGCTCAGCCAGTGCCTCATCAACACCGGCGACATCGGAGGCGCGCACGGTCGGGTTATCTTTGTTGAACTTCTTCGCGCGACTTCGCGAAGCTCATGACCGAAGAGTTACCGCCCATGCGACCCATGAGCAGCCAGTAAAAATTGCACCAAAAAGAAGCACCGGCAGCAACAGAGAAATCAGCGAACCCAAGAAGCTGTTTTCCACCGGCTGATCGGTGTAGCTCTCCAGCTGGGCGCCGTTCATGGCCCGCACGACTTCTTCGGCACGCGGCTGCACATAGTAGAACTTCACAGAGGAACCGTAGTTGTTGCTGCCCTGCTTATAGTCTTCCTTCAGCTGCAGCTCAACACGCTGGTCGCCATCATAGATTTTCGCGCTCTTCACCTGGTGGTCGTTGAGCAGCTGCAAACCAACGTTGGTATCTCACCGGCGTGCGCCCTGCGCAAAAAGCGAAGCTCGAGCGAGAACGCCACGACAACAATTGCAATAACGATAGCCTACAGCCAGCGACCATTGATCAGCCTGCCTAAAAAGTTATCGGGGCCGTTCGGCGAGTTATTGGATTTTTGCGCCAATGCTTAATTCCTTACGTTTACGACGGCTACACGCCGGGTACGCGCCGCAGCGTGCCGGAGCACTCCGTGACGATAGAAAGATGCAACTTTAAATGTACTCCCTAACCCCTCGCCGGATTACGCCTGCATCGGCGGCATTTTCACCTCAAGGCTAAAAAGGAGTCAGTGCGGGCCTGCAAAAGCATGTCTAAGCGGTCGATCCCCAACTCTGTTCCCTGCATACCTCCAAAAAGGTTTGCAGGCTTGCCATGCCTTCCTGGTGCAAATCGGCAACGTTATCTGCATAAAAATCTGCGCCACCATTCAAAACCAATAAATTCACCGCGCAGCACGTCTGTTTCCAGTTCGTATTGAATGACAGCCTTATGACCATCGATCATCATCACATTGTTCATGGTTTCACTCTACAGCTCGTCAAGGGAAACCTTTACCCCTGGCTGCGGATTAGCTAGACGATAGCGCACGGTTTCGAGAAGCTCTGCGCGCAGGCATGAAGCTGCCCGCGCATCTAGAATTTTCATCAGGATGCGCGGGCACCAAAATCTTGCGCGCACGCTGCGCACAACCGAGTTTTAGGAGTATACGTGCGGGTGCAGAGTCGCCACGCAGTCGAGGTTGCGGTACTTCTCAGCGAAATCGAGCCCGTAACCCACCACGAACTCAGGTTCTGATATCCCAGCCCACGTATTTGACCTGAACGTCGGTCTTGACGACCTTCGGCTTACGCAGCAGGGTGCATATTTCACAGATTCTGCGCCGCGCGATTTGAGGTTCTGCTGCAGCCACGCAAGAGTCAGCCCGGAATCAATAATGTCTTCAACGATCAACACATTACGACCGGTCAGATCGGTATCAAGGTCTTTGAGAATACGAACCACACCCGAGGATTTCGTGCCGGATCCGTACGAAGAAACCGCCATCCAGTCCATCGTGTAATGCCCCTTGAGCGCGCGGGACAGGTCTGCCATCACCATAATGGCGCCCTTGAGAACCCCCACGAGGAGCACGTCTTTGCCTTCGTAATCTTCGTCGATGCGCGCCGCCAGCTCGGCAACTTTCGCATTAATCTCTTCCTTGGTGAAGAGTACGTTCTTCAGATCGTCCTGCACGTCTTGAGCCTGCACGGATTCTTCTTTCTTGCCGGGGCGTCTTCACGCCGAACCCGCCCAAACGTTCCGCCGGGTCGGGTATATTTTCTTGGTCCGTTTTAAGTATGAGCTTAAAATTCTGATGCGCGGCTTACGTTTCACGGGTGTCTGCTGGGGGCGCTTTGGAAGAATGCTCCCGAAAACACGGATAAACCGCTACTGCGCCGCCTTCGCCGTCTGCTCAGCCAGGTAAGTTGCGGTTTTCAGATCAAGATTCAGCTCTGTGCGGCGCAGCTCGCGAATCAGCTGAACCTCATCCTTCGCGGGGTCAAGGCCCGCCTTGTCCGCTACGGAACGAGCCCAATCGATGGCGGCTTCCATCGGTTCGTCTGCCTTCGCGAAGAGAACGGCAAGTTCCGCCCTCGGGTTCTTATCGCTGCCAAAAAGTCCCATGCTTTTTCCTTCCGCGTGCCGCTAAATCCTTGTGATATATCGAGATTCAAGGGTTTTCAGTACCTTGCTATCTTAACACGGCACTGTAGTTATTTTTGAGAGCTGAAACACAGTAAGTTTCTTATGAAACCGAAGATTTGCTCTACCGCTGGGAAACAAGTACCAGCGCATCCACGCGTATGTCGGTGCGGGGATCGTGTACCTGCGGCGGCGGTAGGCACTCACATGCCCGGGCAGCTGTACCGGCCCGGCGGTGGCGTGCTCGGCGACGAGAACTCATCAAGCGCCTGCAGACGCTCAAACCCTGGGTTCTCCCCTGCGCGGCGCGGGTCGCGCAGGGCGACACGCGCATCCGAAGGGCAGGGTGCAGTGCCGCCGTTTCCGCGCGGTTCAGGGCAACTAATGACGGGGGCGGGTTCTTCGGGGACAGCATCCGTGGAGGGTCGCCGGGCACCGTATCAGCCCGGGGATGTCCGTAGATGAACCCCGGCGGGCAGCTTTCAGGCGGGCGTACTCGGCGGCGGCGAGCGCATCCAAATATTCGGCATCAGGCCCGGCGACTGCGGCGGTTCGCGCCAGGGAGAGTGCCACGTCCCCGCCAAGATGCTCTTGCAGGAACGGCAGGACAGTGTGCCGAATGCGCGCGCGCATGAGCGTCTGGTCAGTGTTGGTGGGGTCGTTCCAGGGGGCGACCCCTTCGGCTCGCAAATATTCAGCATGTCGGCGCGGCGCAGCGCGAGGAAGGGCCGCAGGTAGGTGACTCCGTTTTCGATGCGCACGGGCGGCATTCCTGCGAGGGAGCGTGTGCCCGAACCGCGCCCAAGCCCCAGGAGCACGGTTTCCGCCTGGTCGTCAAGGTATGCCCAGCAGAACAGCCCGTGCGCCGGTATGTTGCACCGCACGTTCAAAGGCGCCGTACCGGGCGGTTCGTGCCGCCATCTCGGGGCCCATGCTGCCCTGCGGAACCTGCACGCGCTCCGTGAGCACAGGGTGCAGCCCCAGGTTCGTAAGGGTTTCTGCGGTGGATGCGGCAACCTCTGCGGAGTCGGTTTGCAGTCCGTGATCGACCACGACGGCGCCCACACGCACATCGGAACGACGCGCAAAGTGCGCGGCAATACAGGCAAGCGCGAGCGAATCTGGCCCGCCGCTACACGCAACCAGCACGAGGGGCTTCTCGGTTTCTGCGCCCTGCTGCGATACGGTCGAGCTCGCCGCGCACGCCCGGTCCCCTGATGGCGCCTTCACCCAGCAGGTCTCGTCAGCGCGCGAGCCAGTTCCCGGCGAGCCTTCCCCACCGCCGGATGCAGCCGCCCCTGCCGTCCAGTGTTGCAGTGTGTTGTCCTTCTCTGTTGTATATGCCGCTGCGACAAAATCTATTCGCAAATTCCTTTGATCCTCGCGGCAGACGCAGCAGCGAATTACGCATTATCAAGCACGCTAGCGTATTGAAACAATGCTCGGTTTTGTCACATAAAGTGTCACGTAAAGGGTTTTCACATGACAAATGTCATGTAAATCTAGAGTTTTTGTCACGTAAGTTTGTCACATAAATATAAGACTCACGGCAATTAGTCCCGCTTTATACCGGGGGATTTACGTGCAGCTATACCATATAAACACCCCATGTTTCGTGACATTTTATGTGACAAAAATTGTCACGAAACACGCGGTTTTGTCATATAACCCGTTCTGGGATTACGCGGTATTCTCTTCGTCCCTATTACCAGCCACGGCCACCTTGGCGTCCTCATCCAGCACACGCTTAATCCAGGCGTCGGGGTTGTGAGATCTCCCGCTCGGTCGGTGGGTTCTCAGGCCGCTCCCGCACACGACGTTGAAGCGTTCCATGCCGACCGCATCCACGATGACTGCCGCACGAACTTCTGCCCGTCGCGGTACTGCGCCATCTTTTTGTTCATACCTAGCAGCCGATAAATGAGCTTTGTGAGGAACTTTTGGGTTGAGCTGCGGCGGTTGAACCTGCGGCGAATCGTCTTGACGGTCGGCACAATCTGGGCATCCACGGCATCCATCACCACGTTTGCGTGCCCCTCAAGCAGACTCATAATGGCTGTCAGCTCGCTCGCGATTTTGCGTGCCTTCGCGGTAGCTTCTTTCACAGGATGCGCCCGCCCCTCCCCGGACTCTTCGGCGCGTGCCTGTGCTGCGGCACGGAGCGCATCTTTGAGGTCGAAAGTGCTGGCGGCGCTATCGCCCAGCTCCGTAATTTTGGCGAGAAAATAGTCGCGCAGCCACGGCGCGGCGGCAAACTGCACCGATGCGTCTGCTCGTGCAGGCACAACCCACAAGCGAAAATCTTCGGGTTCAACGTTTGAGTTCACGCTCGACGGCGACCACGTTCGGGGCGAGCAGCATCAGACGACCGCCCGGCTGCCCGTACCCGCCAGCGCCGCATAGGGTTCTATATTGCCCAAGCACTTTGGTGGAGGAACGAGAGCACGGCACCGACCTCGAAGGCCAGACCCTTCTTTGAGTTTGTCCAGGTCAGCATGCGGTTTTTTTCTGCTGATCTTCTCGAATGCGGGCTTGACGAAGGGCACGAGCATGATAGAGAACGCCTGCGCGTTCGCCTTCGCCCAGGGCTACTTCGATCAACCACCAAAACCTCGGGTCGCGCAGGTCTTGTGCCGCATCAAGCCCGGTGATGCGGTGCACATGGTCTCACGGATTCTTCCGCCGCTTTGCGCAAGGATGGACCACGCCAGCCATCTCACGGGGCTTCATGCGCGGCCCCGGCGGGCGCCAGCTGCTGCCCACGACTTTTGGCGGTATGCTCGCTCAGGTTCTACCAGAGTCTCGCTCTGTGCAGTGTATCGAACTGTGCGCAGTGATCGCACTCATACTCGGGGATGAAAGCGCAGGTGGTTTCTTCATTTGGGAGCACTAGGTGCTCCAAAATGAGCTCACTCCCACACTCTGAACATAGAGTGCAGCACGACAGAAGCGAGCTAGGAACGCCTCTCGTCGCGATCGGAGTATCCGATAGCGATTACCCGGCAGGAACAAATCCTTGACCGCAGGGTCATCAACCTCAGCATTTTTCTGCATCGTCTCAGCACGCTCCTGCATAGTCTCACCAAACATCTCACGAGTCATCTGCTTGGTCTGCTCAATCTTGCTGCGTATCTCGCTTGGGTAAAAACCAGGGCTTCAGGTTTACGCCACCGTAAGCTGGTAAAGACCAGCACAGATCCCACTATCGCGGTCTTATCTGATCTTGAGTTACTACCAGTGCGACCATTAAAGTACACCAGTGGAGGAACTAAGAATTCGTATGTAGCAAACAGTGCCCCTCCCGGAGAAGGGCGCTGTGCACGCACCACCAACGGACGCTGAGCTAACGCGAGTAGTAGCGGGGATATAAGGTAAGAAATCAGCACGATCCTAGCCGCCTGAATCAGAGACAGAGCAGAGAACCCCAAAGCGGACACAACAGCCCCAGCAGCGAGAATCACAAAAAAGACACAGAACGATTCGAAAAAACCGATGAAATAACCGCCCATCAACGCAGCGCCCAGCGGTACATACTCTGGGTGATCCGGCGTATACTGACTGCTCTCCATATGTATCCCTTCCCGCATTCTCCACGGGGCACGACTAATTACGCCACCTCAGCCCCTCTTATATCGCGCAGCGTCGTAAAAACACCCTAAGAAAAACAGGCTGAGGTAACTCCCTCAATACCAAGTATTGCTTCCAAAACTTTTGCACCATCCTCACCGACCTCAGCAACAGCTTCTCCCCTCTTAATAGCACTCAAAATACCAGAGACGTCGCTGTAAAGTTCCTTCGCCTTTCGAATCCATCCTATGACTTTCATAACTGGCAGCCCATATTGCCCTACAACCCCTGCTACGGCCGCAATGCACGCCCAGAGGTCAAAGACAGGCTCAGCTTTGCTCGTGCTGCCATCTAACGTATCCATCTTAGCGACGGCACGATCTGCTTTGTCCGATTTGTTGGTGGTGTGATCCGGCGTACTATTTGCCTTTTCGGTATCATAGCCATAATCACGAGGATTAAGAACAGTAATGCCGTCCAGATACTTATCCAACTCTGCCTCAAAGTTGGGATAAGTTTTAGGATCTGCACGCTGAAGGTAATCCGGAACCTGCAAGAGCTTCTCTAGAATTGCGTCAAGATGCTCATCGGCGGTCCTATATTTTGTTTTCGGCATGGCAGCCGCCTGAGAGCCCCCAGAGTGCGCAGGCTGGAGGCTCTGATGACCCCCAAAGAACGTATCAAGAGCCAAGTCAAGACTATTGCGCTTTGCATTCGGAGTAGCCGCCTGCGCGGTAGTACCAGCGCCCGCAAAAATCGCTGAAACCCCTGCTGCGGTAGTCAAACGGACAGCATTTCGACGATTAACCATGTACTTCATTTTTACTCCTCACCGTGACATAACCATTTCAAAGATGTAATGCATTGCTGATTCCTTGATGAACAACTAACTCTTGACCAAGAATGAGTTGGACTCTATTACGCACAAATGCCCCGAATAAACCACCTCCATGCCCATATAAAATTTAATGAACACCGTATTAATCCCATGCTATATGCTTCACTGACAGTAGTGCAATGAAAATAAAATTAATTTTCAATAAAGATTCTGCAGAAAAATTATTGATTACGAAATAAGTTGTATTGAATAGCACTCATAAAATGAATTTCCCAGAAAGACAGGCGCCTGCGCGAGAGCCCGTCATGACTCCATACAAAAATAAACTGCCCCCGAAACGTACAGATGTACTTGCAGGTGCAGCACAAGAAAGAAGCGAGCTAGGAACGCCTCTCATCATAATCGAGGGGCATACGGTAGCGATTACCCGGCAGAAATAGGTTCTTAATAGCTGGGTCATCAACATCAGCGTACTTCTGCATAATCTCAGCACGCTCCTGCATCATCCCGGCGTACTCCTGCGCGATATCGCCCACCAGTTCGCGGGTTATCCGTTTAGTCTCTTGAATTTTGTGACGCACTTGGGTACGGGTTAAACCAGGCTTCCAGGGTTTAAGCCATGCCGCGTAAATCAGATAGAAAACTAAGGCACAGGAGCCTACTGTTGCCGCCTTGCCTACATCCTGAAACATCCCTAGTGTTACCGCCAGATACACCAGCGGCGGCACTAAGATATCGCATGCAGCGAATAGCAGTCCTCCCGGAGAGGGATGCTGTGCACGCACCACCAGTGGACGCTGCACCAATACGAGTACTAGCGGAAAGATGAGGTAGGAAATCCATACGATACAAGCTATCTGCAGCCGCGGAAGAGACAGCGCAGAAAGCTTTGAAGCTGGCACAACGGCCCGAGCACTGAGAATCACGAGAAAGACACAGAACGATTCGAAAAAACCACTGAAGTAACCACCCTTCAGTGCACTCGTCAGCGCTACATACTCTGGATGATCCGGCGTATACTGACGCTCCTTCGTGCGCCCTCCACGCAACATAGAGACGCTGCCCCAGACGAGCGATACCATATAAAGTTGCGACGATAGACTCTGGAAGGCAGGCTGAAGCAATTCCCTTAGGGGTGAGTATTGCTTCTCAAGGATTTCCGGCGCCTTCGCCGACCTCATTGACAAGGTCCTTTGACGGATAGCGTTCTCTATATCAGACGCACTATTCCAAAGCCGATTCGTTTTTCGGCTCAGCCCAATGGCTTTACTATATTCCGTTATTGTCTCGGCCAGAGCTGGCACGCGCGCTCGCAGGGCGACAACGGACTTAGTTTTGCCGGTAGTGCCGTGCGACGCATCATTTATATTTTCAGTACCAAGAACCTTGCGTATTGCGTTCGGGACAGTAGCCCGCGCGGCAACATCAGCACCCGCGAAAATCGCAGAAACCCCTGCTGTGGCAGTTAAACGAATGGCATTTCGACATTCACATACAAAGCCTTTCATTTATACTCCTCACCACGGCTTATCCATTTCAAGGACGTCATATGCTGCAAATTTCCTGGTGCACAACAAACTCTTAATTAAGAAATACATAATGCTATATCGCCTACAGATACCCAGATTATGGGCTAAATTATCCGTCTCTGTATGTATAGAAGATTTAATGAACAGCGTATTATTTCCCACACTATACGTTCACGTAGCGCAGTGCAACGACAATAAAATTAATTTTTAATAAAGCTCCTCGGGAAAACTGCGGCTCCGTAATAGCAACCGCAAGAACCGCTCTTGCCCCCTATTGCAAACGGGAGCGGTTTCTTCATGCGGGAGCACTTTATTTGCTTCCGCATGAAGAAACCGCTCCCGATGTTAACAGGAACGCGAGTAAGACCTAGTGGCCTTCGGCGGCGAAGCGGTCGATCGCCTCCTGAACCATCTTCTGCCGCAGCGATGTCGTCCCAGCCTTCGCCCTTCACCCATTTGCCGGGTTCCAGATCCTTGTAACGCTCGAAGAAGTGCTGAATCTCAGCCTTGAGCTGCTCGGGCACGTCCGCTAGCGACTTGATGTGATCGTAGCGCTTATCGGTGGGCACGCACAGTACCTTCGCATCGCCACCAGCCTCGTCAGTCATGTTAAAGACAGCAACCGGGCGAGCCTCCACGATCACACCGGGAACAATATCAACGTCTAGAACCAACATGGCGTCCAGCGGATCGCCATCCTCGCCGAGTGTGTTCTCAAAGTAGCCGTATGCGGTGGGGTACTGCATTGAGGTGAACAGCACGCGATCTAGATACAGACGACCGGTTTCGTGGTCTATCTCGTACTTCACACGGGAGCCGCGGGGGATTTCAATCGTGACGTCGAGTTCCATGGGAACCTCTTTCTATGAATGTAAGCCTCTGCACCGCGCATCAAGGCGGCGAACAACTCCCCCATTGTACCCCCTGAACGCGTGCACAACACCCATTCAATGCCACAAAAATCGTGCTTTCGAATACGTCATCACGCTATCTCCAGGCGGGCTGATAGCGTGCAGTCCTCGCGATGCGCGTAACGGCTCGGTATTTCGCGGCGGAATTCGTTATGCTCTTAAGATGCGTTCACCCCAACCGATAAACACCCCGTTCACTCGCCGCGCCCTGCTCGGTGCAGCACCCGCGCTATTCCTTGCCGCATGCTCAAACCCCAGCGGCGGGCAGTCGCAGAGCGGCACCGCATCCGTAACCCCGTCGGTCACACCCACGCCGAGCCCCACTCCGGTGCTGGATACTCAGCAACTTCAAGACCTGAAAACCCGGCTCGATAAGCTCTTTCAGGAGCGCACCTACCCCGCCCATTCCATGCTTGTGACCGCCCTCGACGGCACGCGCGAGCTTTACGCGGATGCTCCGGATACCCCGCGCCTGCCCGCCTCGAATATGAAGATTCTGACCTATTTTGCGCTCGTGCAGACCGCGCCGGAACGCACTTTCACAACCTCGGTGGTGCAGGGTAAAAATGGGCTGTTTCTGGTGGCAGGCGGCGATACTCTGCTCGTGGAAGGAGCCACGGAACCAGCCACCGCGGATTCGCCGACGATGCGCGCGGGCTGACAGCACGCTCGCTGCGGATACCGTACAGCAGATGAACGAACGCAAGGTCGCGCACGGCACCTTCCCCGTCTACCTCGACACCACGATTTACACGGGTTCCGCGACCAACCCCGGCTGGGAGCCCGGCGACCTCGAATCCGGGCAGATCACCCCTGATTAACCTGATCGCGCTGGCCTCACACCGTGCCCGGGCAGTCCACCCCTGATAAAACCGGCACGCCCGCAAGACGCCGGAATCGCCGCCCCTAGAAGCGTTCGTGAAGGTGCTCAATAAGGCGAGTGAAAGAGCATGCAGAGGTCAAAGCAGGGTACGTATTTACGGTTGCCGACCGCCGCCCCCGTGAGGCCGATGCTGGGCAGATCGCTCAGGTTCAGTCGGCATCCGCGCTCGATCAGGCCTTTGTGATGATGTTAGAGTCCGATAATGTGCTCGCCGAAGTGCTGGGGCGCAATATGGCGATCGCTGCGGGGCGTGAGGGCAGCGCATCCGAGGCGCAGAAACTTGTGCGCGAGAAACTGCAGGAGGCGAAGATTTCGGTTACCGGGTTGGTGCAGGCGGATGTGAGCGGTATGTCCCTGCAGAACCAGGTGACGGCACGCACCCTGGCGCAGACCTTGGGGGCGTTAGCGGCGCATCCGAAGCATGACGAGCTTGAGCGCAGATTCCCGGTTGCGGGTGTTTCGGGTACGCTCAAGGATCGTTTTAGCGGAGAATTGAATAAGTATGCGCGCGGGCATGTGGCAGCAAAGACCGGCACGCTGTTCACCGCCATTTCGTTATCGGGGTATGCGACCCGCCCAGACGGCACACGCCTGATTTTCGTGAGCCTGCTCAACGATGTCGGTGGAGCGGAAGCTCTGCCCGGCGCGAAGGATACGGTCGATAGCGCCGCGGCGATCGTGGCGGCACGTACCGAACCGCCCGCGAACCCCACGGGAACGCCCACACCTTCGGGCTCACAGGTACCGGGCTCATCCTCGGCTCCCGATGCTACAGGTTCGGGTTCCGCCCCGAATTCCTCGCAGGCCCCGGATGGTTCGTCTTCCGCTTCGCCCGCCGGTGGCAGCGCGCCGCAGGAGGATGCGCCCTCCCAGGCAGTGGGTCAAAATCCAGCCGAGGTTCCCAGCTCGCAGTAGAGCACGAATATGCAAAGTATTGTATATTTATCTGACTGCCGAGTATATCCGAGGGCATACAGCAGCCACGCATCACAAGCACTTTTGCGGTTATCCGCGCATATTCACTCACCCCGTTCCGAAGGATAGTTTCGTGTCTTCACCCTCTGCCGCATCCGTGCCCGACGATCTGCCGAGAGTCGCCGTTACGGAGCTTTTGCGTGTTCACCACTGCGAGACGGCGCTCTACGCCGATTTTTCGCGGCATACGGCAGGCACCCGGGAGAACGAACACGACACCACCGCGAGCGGTCCCTCTCATGTCGTGCGTAGTGATAGCGGCGCGCCCCAGATAAACCCAGAAGTCGTGGCACTCCTGGAGGCGGCACAGGCTTCATGCGTTGCAGACATGAGGAATACGGCGGACGCCGAGGTGGAAATACACACCGCTCAGGGCAAGGAACGCTACCCGCTCGCGCGGCTAATCCCGGTGCTGGAAACCCTCACGGAACGCTACGAATTTTTGCGCGCATCATGGCGGGCGGGTATGGCACTCACCGATATTCCCAACCTGCTGAGCTGCGGTGACTGCCCAGCGTGCGCGGCACGTGCGGAGGCCGAAGCTGGCACATCCGAAACGCTTGAAGAACCCGAGCTCGTCCCTCATAGCAGCGATGATTCAGACGAAGAATCTTGGGAGGATTCCAGCGATTCCCCGGCGGAATCGGCGTTTGAGGGCATTCTCGCGAAGGCACAGCATCCGTACCGGGTGCGTCCCGCCGCCCCTGCCGACGATGATGAAGAGTACGCTCAGCTTGAGCGCCTGCGGGAACGCTTGCCGAGCTGAAAAGCAAAACCAGAAAAATCGGGGTCTATCTGCCGAAAATTCCCGGTTGGCGATGCTCCTCTCCGGTGTCGATTTCTATCGCCGCGAAAAGGCACCATTTTGGCGGGATCATCTGCGCCGCCTGCACGAGCCCTACGAGAATTGGGCGAATACGCGCAATGCGTGATTTTCGAGAATGTTGAGACCGCAACCGATTGGGAGCGCGTGCGCGGGGCGAAAATGCGTACTCTGCGTGCGGTCGCCACCCTGGCAGATTCGCACACTCTCAAGGCCGACGATACCGGGCATTATCTGCTTTATAGTGCCGATGATGCGCCCGCGAAGGCATACGAGCGCATCGATTCCCAGGTGGAGGCGTTTCGCGCGACCAACCCGCAGGCCCGCGTACCAGACACACTGCATAGACTCGGTTTTCGGGGCAAAATTGTGTCTCTCGAACCGTATAAGGAACCGGGCGAACCCCCAGAGGACGCTACTTTGGCGACAGGCGGCGGGCAGCGTGTTGTGATGGTAGTTGCCGAACGCATCCGCGTGAACGATGAAGAACATGCGGCTTTCCCGCTGGGGAGGCTCACCCCGGGCGCACCCGTGACAACGAAGCAGCTAGAGGCGGCGCTTGTGCGCGTAGCGGTCGAGGCTGAAGGCTCGTTCCCCAACGTTGCCGCGACCGGGACGCTTGACCTTATCGAACGCCGCCCGCCGCGGCTCAAAACCCGCGAGAGCCTGCCCCAAGAGACGGAGTTTTCTCACGCCGAGCTGCCCACTGTTGAGGCGGTACTCCGCGGCGGTTCGTGACCTGACCGTTCCTATGTGGCGGTTCAAGGTCCGCCCGTCAGGTAAGACTTTCTTGGGATCGCAGGTGATCGCCGGAGTTGGTTGCGGCAGGGCGCGAAAGTGGGCGTGGTGGCGCAGTCTCACGCCGTCGTGGAAAAAATATGCTGACCGCGTGCCTGGAACGTAACCTGTTTCCCGCCGACCGGGTGATGCGCGCCAAGGGCAAATCTCAGCTCCCCGATTACCCCGGGTTGAGGTCAGCGATAAAGATCTGACCGCTTTATTAGACAAATCCAGTGGGCTTAGTAGCGAAAAATCCGGCACCGGAACTTCGCCCGGCGTTCTTTTTGGCGGGACCGCCTGGGATTTTGCGAACCCGAACCGCATTCCTGAGGGCTCACTCGACCCACTCGTTATCGACGAAGCCGGGCAGTTCTCGCTCGCCAACACCCTAGCGGTTGGAAGGGCCGCACGGAACCTACTTCTGCTGGGTGATCCCCAGCAGCTGCCGCAGGTGGCGGTGGGTGAGCATCCGTACCCGCTGGATACCTCGGCGCTGGGTTGGCTGTCCGGCGGGCAGTCGGTACTGCCCGCTGCATTCGGTTATTTTCTGCAAGTTACCTGGCGTATGCATCCGCAGCTGTGCGCGCCGGTTTCCACACTATCCTATGGCGGGAAGCTGCACTCGGCAGCGGCGGCGAGCGAGCGCATCCTCAAAGTTCCTGAGCGTGAAGAATCCGTTCTACCCGCCGAACCCGGGCTGTATATGTACGGCGTTCATCACGAGCACTGCACCGTACGTTCCGAAGTAGAAGCGGCAGCCGTCGCGCGTTTAGCGGGCGAGTTCGTGGGTGCTTCCTGGACTCCCGGGGCGAATCAACCTGCACGCGAGCTCACCGGCGAAGATATTGTGGTGGTCGCCGCCTATAACGCGCAGGTCGATACCATTGCGGAGCATCTGCGCCGCGCCGGGCTTCTGGATGCGGACGGTCACGGTGTGCGCGTGGGAACCGTTGATAAGTTTCAGGGTCAGCAGGCACCGGTGACGATTGTGTCAATGGCCTCCTCAAATGCCGGAATGTCGGGGCGAGGCGCAGAGTTTCTGCTCTCCCCTAACCGCCTGAACGTGGCGCTCTCACGCGGGCAGTGGTGTTCCGTACTGGTCGCATCCGACAGCCTGCACCGGTTCGTACCGCAGAGCATCCCCGAACTCTTAGCACTGGGCGGATACCTGGGTTTGGTACGCTCCGCCACCCCCTGGGGCTCGCCCACATTCGAGTGCTGACAAGGCATATTAGACAGTTCTATGCGGCGCGCACACTCATCGGCACCAAACCCGGCACGATTGTGAGAAACGGCATCGCCCGGGTGTGCTTGCCCCTGCCAACCCGTACCGCGAAACCCTATCAAAACCCGAGGCGCTCAGGCATAATGGAGGGGTGTTCGTGTAGCAACCTTCATTCAACGTTCCCCACAGGTTTCATTGCCTGCGCTCCTCGACAAGCTCTCCAAGCTCAACCCCCGAGTTGAATTCGCACAAACCTATCCGGACGAAATTCAGGGTGCTTTCGAGAGCTCCGCAGACGCCCTGCAGGCGGCCCTGTATGCTTCGCGCGAGCAGGATTCTGGGTTGGCATCGGGTTGGCGAGGCTGCGCATTCCCCGATTCGCCGGGGCACTGGGAACGGTCAGCACGAACGACTGCACCGGCGACGCCCTCGAATTCTCACGGCTCGCCGTGGAGGCGGCACGCACCGGCGCCCCCGCCCGCGGTATTGCGGTATCGGCACACAATCGCGCGGTCGCAGACATGGCTTCGGGGCTCACACGCCTGCTGTATCGGGTATGTTCCGACCGCACCGAGGCCGAATGGCGCGTGGTCGATCTACTGGTTCCAGGGGTCCGCGGGCAGCAGCGGGCAGTTGCACAAGCGCTCGGCATTACCACCCAAGCAGTCAGCCGCACGCTCATGCGCTCGCTCTGGCACGAAGAACAGGCGGCACGCCCAGCGGTACTCGACCTGTCTCAACCGGCTGGATGCGCCATCGCCTCCCGCCATATAAAAGTACTTCTCAAATGCTTACTACGGGGATACTCCGCGAAGAACTTACGTTTTAGACCAGTTTTACCGCACACGAAGAGGTACACCCCAAGCGAGAGGTAAGGCGAGAAATCTGTGCCCGGTGCCCCGCCACCAAACGGTACGCTCGGTGCGCGACAGGGGCGCATCGGCGGGTTCAGCAGGAGAACCCCGGCAGCACGCAGGAACTTGCCGCGCAGCGTCACATCCGGGCAGGTGCGCAGGGTCAGGGCGATCGCATCCGAACCGTAGATGATCTGCCCGGCATCGTTAATGAACGGCAAGGCGTGAGCGAAACGGCGCGTATCCACGCGGTACTGCACAAGATTTTCGGGCGTTCCAGGCAAAATACGCGCCCTCGGTTCGAGGCGACGCAGCAGATTCGCGCTCACGGTGCAGAAACCGCAGTCGGGGTCGTACAGAAGAACGCTCATGACCCCATCCTAACCGAGACTACCCACGCGCGAGCAGATAGCAATTCGTTATCTTTTCGTCGAAATACTATCTGCTCGCAGTCAGAAAAGGCACACCCGAACCCGAACTTCGGTAAACTTATCCTTATGCCCTTGTCAGAACTATCTGTGAGCACCCAGAACTACCTCAAAGCCATCTGGTCACTTGAAGAGTGGACGGAAGCTCCCGCGACCGCATCCGCCCTAGCCGAACGCATGGGGCTGCGGGTTTCCTCGGTCTCAGACGGGCTCAAACGACTTGCGGCGGCCGATCTGATCGATCATCAACGCTACGGCGCCATCGAACTCACCCCGCTGGGGCGCACCTATGCGGTCGCCATGATCCGCCGCCACCGCCTGATCGAAACTTTCCTGGTGGAAACTCTGGGCTACACCTGGGACCGTGTGCATGACGAAGCCGAGGTGCTCGAACATGCGGTATCTGATTTCATGATTGAGCGTATCGACGCGATTCTGGACCACCCTACGCGTGATCCGCACGGCGACCCTATCCCGGATGCGTCCGGGCGTATCTCATTCCCACCACACACCGTTCCGCTTACCCAGTGCGAGCCCGGCGAGCGCGTGGTTTTGGAGCGGATCACCGATTCCGACCCGAAGCTGCTGCGCTATCTGCAGGATCACGGTTTTGTTCCCGGCGCGCGTTTACTTCTTGAAGAGGGCGCCCCCTTTTCGGAGGCGGTTAACGTGCGGGTTCTCGCGCACGCCAATAATTCCGATGCTCCTGCCGCTCAAAACCCGAATTCGAGCGCTATACCCTTAGGAACCGCCGCGGCAGCTGGGCTTTTCGTCTCTCGCTCATCATAGCTTTGCCTCGGTAATTTTGCCTTGGGGCTCGGGGGTCGGATGCCTTATAAGGGTCAGTGGGCGGCGGCTTGCGCCCGGGAGAGCCTTGACCGCCGGGTGAACTCATGATCCCGCGCGAATCTGCCGCAAACCTAGGCTTCTGCCTGCTCTGCTGGGCGGCGTGCCGCGCGTATCCGCCCCAGAATTCCGTAGCGCGGTGCGAATATATACGCGGTCAAGAAAATGATGCCCTGGGTAACGACCACGGCGCCACCGGGGGAAATATCCAGGTGGTAGCTGCTATAAAGCCCCACGAGTGTGCCCAGCACCGACACTCCGACCGAGACCGCGAGCATTGGCGTGAAACGGTCGGTGAGCAGACGCGCGGTTGATCCGGGAATCACAAGCATGGCGACTACGAGCACGACTCCCCACGATCTGCAGCGCCACCACGCTCGTGAGCGCCAGCATCACCAGAAGCAGCGCGCCAAGAACCCTGGGGCGCAGCCCGATAGCGTGCGCGAACCCGCGGTCGAAGGCGTACAGAATAAAATCGCGGCGCTTAATCAGCAGGACACCCGCCACGATGACGGCGAGAATAGCTACCTGCCAGACATCCGGCCAGGATACGCCCAGCACGTTCCCGAAAAGAATATGGTTCAGGTCGGTGCTTGAGGGTGTCACTGAAACCAGTACGAGCCCGAGCGCAAAAAGAGTTGTGAAGACAATACCGATAGCAGCGTCCTCACGCACGCGCCCGCTGCGCTGTACCGCGCCGATCAGGGTGACGGCAACGAGCGCGGCAATCACCGCCCCCACGGCAAAGGGGATGCCCGCAATATAGGCGAGCACCACGCCGGGCAGAACCGCGTGCGAGATCGCATCGCCCATGAGCGACCAGCCGAGCATCACGAGCCAGCAGGAAAGCAGCGCACAGACCACGGCGGCAATCACGGTAACGACCATGGCGCGCGTCATGAAGGGAAGGGTGAACGGTTCCACCAGGTAATCCAGAATGCTCATGCTATTCTCCCTTCTCACGCCGGGTCTGCTCGTCGGATGCGCCGCTATCAGCGCCCGCCTGAACCTGCATACCGAACGCCTGCACCAAATTTTCGGGGGCTAACACCGCCTGCGGGGTGTCGTGCATCAAAATCGTTTGACGCAGCAGCAGAGCATCGTCGGCAAAGGCTCGTAGAGACGCCAAGTCATGGGTTGAAACCAGCACGGTGGCGCCCTCGCTGCGCATTTGTTTCAACACCTGAATGAGCATGGATTCTGACCTTTTATCCACTCCTGCGAAGGGCTCATCAAGTAACAGAAGCCGCGCGCCTTGCGCTATCGCCCGCGCCACGAACGCCCGCTTGCGCTGTCCGCCCGGGAGTGCCCTGATTTGACGATGAGCAAGCTCGGTCAGCTCCACGCGCTCTAGGGCGTGCTCGACCGCCTGCTTATCGGTGGCACGCAGCCGACGGGTGATGCCCAGCCCGCGGTACCGCCCCATCGCCACGACCTCACGCACCGAGACGGGGAAGCTCCAGTCTATTTCTTCGCTCTGCGGCACATAGCTGACAATGCCGTTTTTACGCGCAAGGTATGGTTCTTTGCCCGCGATCTCCACGGTTCCGGTATGCGCGGGAATAACACCCATAATGGCTTTGAAGAGGGTCGATTTTCCCGAACCGTTCATGCCGATCAGTCCGCATATACTCCCGGTACCAAGCTCGAAAGTAGTCTCGTACAGGGCGCGCACGGTTCCATAATGGACGCCCAAATTTTCGACTCTCAACAGTGTTTCCATAGGTTTTGTATCCGACAAAATTTCGTTCGCGTACTTCTTCTAAGCCCCGCTCGTCATCCGTGACGGTGGGATGCGCCCCTCACCACGAACCGGCGGGGGGCGCAGTATGCGGCGGCCTACTCTCCCGCCGCCGACCGGCTAAGATTGCTTGCCCGTCAGCCCCGCGACAATGGTGCGCGCATCGTGACGAATCATATCAAGATAGGTAGGAACCGGACCATTCGCCTCAGAGAGGGAATCGACATAAAGCACACCGCCGAATTTGGCACCGGTCGCATCCACGACCTGGCGCATGGGGTCATCCGAGACGGTAGACTCACAGAATACGGCGGGCACCTGGTTCTCGCGCACAAAATCAATGGTCGAGCTCAGCTGCGAGGGGGTTGCCTGCTGTTCAGAGTTCACCGCCCAAATGTATTTTTCCTTGAGACCGGCATCCGCCGCCAAGTATGAGAAAGCACCTTCGCAGGTTACGAGCGCCCGCTGATTCTCAGGCAGAACGCTAACATCGCGCACCAGCTCATCCTGAACCTGCTGCAGCTGTTTCTTATAGTTTTCCCCATTGGTGCGGTAATCATCGGCATGGGCGGGGTCAAGCTTACTGAATTCGCGCACCATATTATCCACGTAAATCTGCACGTTCTTGGGGCTCATCCACGAATGCGGGTTGGGTTTGCCTGCATAAGCGTCCTCGGCAATATTGATCGGCTGTACCCCCTCGCTCACGGTGGCGTGCGGGGCGTTAGAATCCTGTACAAACTTGGTAAACCAGCTTTCCAGGTTCAGCCCGTTGTCGAGCACCAAATCAGCATCATGCGCCTTCTTAATATCGCTGGGAGTAGGTTCATACTCGTGAATCTCGGTTCCGGGCTTGGTCAGCGATTCGACATTCAGGTGATCACCCGCAACGTTTTTAGCGATATCCGCCAGCACGGTGAAGGTGGTGAGCACAGTCTTCTTTTCGTCTTGCTTCCCCGCCGAAGTGCAGGCGCTGAGCAGAAGCACAAGGATACTGGCCAAGGCTATCCCCAGCATGAGAAAACGGCGCGGATGTGCGGTACTTACAGTGTTAGCGTTCGCACCGTGACGGTGCGCAGTGAATACGGTTGTCATGATTTCGCTTTCTTATGCTGCGGATGCATTACCCTGCTGACCTGTAGGGATCGCCTCCGACTCATTGAGGCTTCGTACCTAGATGTCGATCATCCTCGATAAACCGGTGCGAAACAGGATAATTTAACAATAGTTCGCCTAGCCGAACTTTTCAACTGAGGCTATACGTTTTTAATCACACGTACCCGGCGAACCTTATCTGATGTGTGGAGGTTCAGGCTACGATTTAGCGAACCAAGATGCGAGGCTGCTGTCTGAATCTATGCGCATAAAAATACCCGCACGATGTGCCCTTGAGCGGGCAATCGTGCGGGTCTACGTGTTCGGGATTCCGCTAAATATGGAACTTCTGGTAGAACCAGCGGCGTATTGGGTTCATCGCCTGAATGCGCTCTAACTCGGCAATACGAGCCTTCATACCTGCAATGGCTTCTTTGGCTTCATTAATCGTGTGCTGCTTCTTATCCAGGTAATCCTGGTGCTCCTCGGGAGTAAACGACTTAACGTCGCGGCGCTCACCACGATAAAAAACGGTCGTCAATTTTCTCCCTCAGTACTTTCAGTTTATGAAGAAGAGCGCAGACCTAAACGCCCAAGCAAACTATTCCAGAGACCCTTCTTGGGCTCAGCTTTAAGACGTTCGCGTTCCTTCACCTGACGTTCAATATCTCGATAATTTTGTGCGATATAACCACGAAGAATCTCGTCTTGGTTTTCGACAGGACGTATGACGTTCCCGCCGTCAGCCGCTTTACGAATACTTATGGCTGTCATAAGTAACTCCTCTATCCTACCAGCTCTTCCCGCAGGGCGTTCGCCACAAATTCGGGCTGATCTAGCTGGCTGAATGCGTAGCTTTCCGGCACGGGAACCACGTGCGCATCCGGCATGCGGGTGGCTAAACGGCGCGCATTCTCGATCGGGAACAGCTTCGTGGTATCGGCCCACAAAAACAGGGTCGGGTGCTCAAACCGTTCCAAATCCCGCGCGGACTGCACCGTATATTTCGTAGAAATACCCTTCAGCACTTTCGCCAAATCGCGGCGGACTCCGGCATCTTTCAGCGGCGCAATAATACTATTCCACTCGGCGGCGTCAAGCTCGCGTTTCACTAGCCACCCGAAGGCAATCGGCAGGCGGCGCACCCACCCCAGATGCAGGGCTGCTCGGAGCGCCTGCATGGTTCCGGGAATGTACGCCACATACTGCAGGTAGCGTAACGGCAGGGGCAAGAAGTTCTTCTCGGTATCGCACGAGAGCAGCACCAAGCGCTTGAGCCCTGCGGGTTCCTGCACCGCCGCCAGCTGAGAAACCACACCGCCGGTATCGCTGCCAATGAGGGTAAACCCGTGCGGGCATAGCTGTTCTGCCGCTTCGTTCACGGCCTGCGCCAGCTCGGCAACGTTGAGGGCTGCATCTTCTCGGGCGGGAATAGTGTGACTCCCCAAGGGAATATCGAGGGTTATACACCGAAAATCTTGTGAGAGATTCTGTATCACTTCGCCCCAGACATCCGAATTTGTCAGCAGCCCGTGCACAAACAACAGGGTCCTCTCGCCTGCGACTTCACGGGGACCACCGTATTCACGCCAGCAAAGCTGACCGATTCGGGTTTCTGCGCTGCCCGTCGCCACCGGTTCAGGGGTAAGATTCCGGCTCATACTGTCTCCTCACATCACACGCTGAGCTGCTAGTCAGCCAGCTCAATCACCACGGGGGTATGGTCGCTCGCGCCGTCCCCCTCGCGCTCTTCCCTATCGATCCAGGCGTTTTCCACGCGGGCGGCGAGCGCCGGAGAACACAACTGAAAGTCGATGCGCATCCCCTCATTCTTCGAGAACCGCCCGGCCTGGTAGTCCCAGTAGGTGTACTCGCCCTGGGTGTAGGGGCGCACCGGATCGATGAGCCCTTCATCATTGAGCAGGGCATAGAATGCCTCGCGTTCGGGGGCGGAAACATGGGTGAGGTCGTTCTCACGGAAAAAGTCGATATCCCACACGTCGGTATCTTCGGGCGCCACATTCCAGTCACCGACGAGCGCAAATTGTGCGGCGGGGTCGGCGTGCAGCCAGCCATTGACGTTGGTGCGCAGCTGGCGCATCCACTCCATTTTGTACTCCATATGAGGGTCGGTGAGTCCACGCCCGTTCGGCACGTATAGGGCTCCAGATACGCACGCCGTTGCAGGTGGCACCGATGGCTCGCGCCTCAATTTCGGCGGGGTCTCCAGGTTTTCCGAAGGCAGGCTGGTTCGGGAAGGCGCGTTCGACGCTGTCTAGCCCCACGCGGGATGCGATTGCTACCCCATTCCACTGGTTCAGCCCGTAATGCGCCACCTCGTACCCCAGGAATTCAAAAGAGCTCGAAGGGGAAGGTTTCGTCCTTAGTTTTGGTTTCCTGCAGGGCGAGCACATCGACTTCGGTTTTATCGAGCCAGTCCTCGATGCGGTCGGCGCGGGCGCGAATGGAGTTCACGTTCCAGGGTAGCAATCTTCGTACTCCAGCTTACCGTGTGCGCCCTGCCAGGCAACGGTGAAAGTTTCGCCGGTAAATGACTCGGATCTGACGAGCCGCGCACCGCCCTTCCGAAGCTGGAGCGGAGAGCACTCTTTACACAGCATATTGGAAAAACGGCTGTTTCTTCCAATATGCCCCTCGAAAGCGTCTGTAAAATGGAAAAAAATCCGCTATTTTTCCATTTAGGGACACTCGATGGCCTCGGCTGACGCATCACAACCTGCAAAGTATCGCACCCTCAAGAGCATTTTTCGTGAACGCGGACAAGCTGCCGCGAGCGCTGAACTCGCCCGACGCCTCGAAGGCTACTCCACCTACACTGCGGACTTTATGGTGGGTGATCATCAGCTCTTCTACGTTGCTACCACTGACATCGTTGATGCCCAGCAACGCATCCTACAACACGAACGTGACATTGACGCTCTTCTGCGTGTGCTCCCCTCCGCCGCATCCCAAAGTTACTTGACAGACCTTGCGATACGCGGCATCATCGCCACCGACGAAATAGAGGGCGTGCGTACCACCCGAAAAATCATTACGGATGCCCTGGCATCTGAGAACGCTGACGGCAAACGAGCCCGGGAGTTCGTGCGCCTGCTCGAAGCATTAGGTACCGCAGATAACATTCCCACCACACCCACAGCGGTTCGCGAAGTCTATGACCGGCTGCTTGAGGGGCAGCTCAGCACACAAGATAAGCCTGACGGCAAACTTTTCAGGGCTGAACCCGTCAGCATTCTGGATGGTTCCCATAAGCCCATACACCGAGGAGTGATGCCGGAAGAAGCCATCAAACACAACATTTCGGTAGCTCTGAAGCATGCCTCAGACCCTCGGGTTCCCGGGCTGTTCTCAGCGATCATCGCCCATTTTATGGTGGAATACACCCACCCCTTCTACGACGGTAACGGCAGGTTGGGGCGGTACCTTCTAAGTGTGCATCTGGCGCAGATTCTTAACCCACAAACGGTGCTTACCCTCTCGGCGATCCTCAACGCCGAAAAGAAGAAGTACTATAAGGCGTTTAGCGATGTTGAGAATCCCCTCAATTATGCCGAAACAACCCCTTTTCTGCGCACGTTACTCACTATGCTGGAGCATGCGCAGCAGGACGTTTTAGCAGAGCTCACCGCCCAGAAAAAGGCTCTGGATAAGCTCCGACACCGGGTATCCGAACTTGAAGAAACGTACCCCAAAACCCACAAAATTCTCTTTCTGGTGGGACAGATGCACCTTTTCCATGATCCCGTTGGCGCGGATCTCAAAAATATCGCGCAGGTCTTGGAAAGTAGCGAAAAGACAGCACGCAGTTATCTGCGAGAGCTAGAGGAAATGGGTCTTGTGCACTCACGCAGGATACGTCGCGTTCTGCATTGGTCTCTCACGAATCAGGGCGCACAGCTTCTCGAATTACCGGCCCATATGTCGGATGAGTAGTGTCACCCCTCAAAGCGGGAGCAGTTTTTTCATTCGGGAGCAGTTAAACTGCTCCCGAATGAAAAGACTGCTCCCGGAACTCCGCGGCTAAGGATCACATTCGTTCCGCACGCGCCCGACCGACCACATCCAACGCAGCGTAGCGGGCGGAGAGCCACGTGCACATCATGAGCTGCACCTGGTGGAATACCATGAGCGGCAGCATCAGCAGCCCAAAGCGAACCCGACCCGAAAATAATGATCGCCATGGGAAGACCCGCCGCCAGCGACTTTTTCGACCCGCAGAACTGAATTGTGATGCGGTCCGCCCTGTTGAATTTCAGCCGCGCCGCCAGCCAGTCGGTCAGCCACAGCATCAGAGCCACCATCAGAATTGTCACCACGATCAGCAGTACGATCTGCCACCAGGCAACGCGAGTCCAAATCCCCTGCACCACGGATGCCGAAAACGCCGAGTACACAATCATCATGACCGAGAACTTATCGAGCCATTTCGTGGTGGGTTTCTTCGCAAACTCGCCCACCCAACGGCGCGTGAGCTGCCCCAGCACGAACGGCAAAAACAGCTGAATCGCAATGTCGAGAAAGACGCTGCCCGAAATTTCGATGTGGTCGCTGTGCATCAGGAGCATCGCCAACAGCGGGGTAGCCACCACCCCCACAATGCTTGACAGCGATGCGCTCACAATAGCGCCCGCCACGTTGCCGCCCGCGATAGAGGTAAACGCAATGGACGCCTGCACGGTAGAGGGCACGAGCGTGAGGAAAAGAATCCCCAGGTACAGCCCGTCGCCGAGCACAAACCTTAGGGGGAAAAGCGCCATCCCAAAGAGCGGAAAAATCACGAAAGTACAGGTCAGGATGAGGGCGTGCAGCCGCCAGTGTTTAAGCCCCCGCGATCGCTTCGGATGTGGAAAGGCGCGCACCGTAGAGGTAGAACAGAAGCGCAACCGCGAACTTGGTACCGGTGCTGAACCAATCGGCAAAGGTACCGCGCGCGGGGATGAGGATTGCAAGAATGACCGCGCAGATGAGCATGACGATCAGCGCATCGGGGCGTTTTTCGTGAGTTTGGAGAGCACGTTCTTAATTAAAACGCGAGAAGCGGATTTTTGCCGATAAGGTGAGAAAATCCAACCTTTTCGGTGAAAAATCCGCTTCTCGCAGGTGAGAGTCAGGGGCTAGTCAGAGGTGTTATTCCCCTGCTGATCCTGCTGTTCAGACCATTTTTGCTCGGGCTGCTGGTCATCAGCAGGTTTTATCGGTTGGTTCAGCGCCACGCCAGGTTCCGTTGCGTCCTCGGGAGGCCCGGAATGCGGCTGCTCAGACTGCGGGGGTTGAGGCTGTCCCTGATTCGCTTGATCAGGTGCGGGCTGGTCAGCATCAAATTGCCCCGAACCGGACTGCCACGGCGCCTGTTGATTCGGCATCGGCTGCCCGTATCCCGGCTGACCGGGCGCTGGCTGCATCGGGTACCCGTACCCCGGCGCATATCCTGGCATGCCCTGGCTGGCGGCATACTGTTCCCAACGGGCGGCGTAGGCGGCACGGGCCGCGCGAGCCTGCGCATCCTCCCATCCTGCGAAGAGCGTTCCCTGAATCTTGGGGGCATCCTGCGGGGCTGGATATGTCTTAACGGTGTTAAGGTTGTAGTCCTCCCACGCCGGCTTCTGCTCGTCCATGAACCCGGTTGCCTGAATCGGGTCGGGCCACTGGGCTGGCGGTTCTTGCGAAGGTATCAGGGAAGGAGGCGCACTCGGCGGGTTAAACCGCGGGCGCCAGAACAGACGCCCCGGCTCGTGTCGGTTGCGCAGCGCATGGGCGCGCCAGGTCAGTACCGGGTGGGTTGAGATAAGGTTGATAAGCCAAATCGCGAAAGCCCTGGTCGTTCACGGCACGGTCGGCAAATTCGTCGAAATTCACCTGCTGATTCAGGTATTTACCGGCTGTGAGAACCTTGATCGCGCCGGGTCCGCCTTCGGGGCAGTATCGGTACCCAAAGTTATCGGCGGTGTATTCCTGTGCGCGTGAAAGAGCCTGCCCCACCACGGGAATCCGCATGAAGGTTTGTGTGAAGAGAAGGCGGAAGTACCCCACGTGACCGGCAGCGATATGCCCGACCTCATGCCCAATAATAAAGCGAAGCGCCTGAGGGTCACGGCTCTGGCCGCCGACCTCGAAAAGGTCAGAGTTGATGGCAATAAACCGGCGGAAACCATGCCCGGAGGCGAAGGCGTTCAGCACACCATTACCGCTCACCACATAGGCATCGGGAACACGGCGCAAACCCGCCGCATAGGCGGCCTCGGCAACCATGGCGTAAGCCTCAGGAAACTGCGTCGGCGAAATACGAATGCCGCGCACGCGCTGCTGTGCGTAGAAGAGGGCACGGGCGATCAGGATAACCAGGGGTGCCAGAATCAGTAGCGTAATCGCTTGTTCCGCATAGTCGTTAAAGACGCGCTCCGCGTAGCTCATCGTCGAGTATCGAGACGATGACGTCCATTCCAGGTCGTTGTATCGGTCGCGGCTTACGATCGTCTCAATAAAGAAGATGAGCAGCCCCAAGTACACGGCAAGGGTTACCGCATAGGCCGCCACCAGCCAGGGAATCTCGCCGGGGTGGCGCAGGGCGTTGAGCATTTTATGGGGTATTAACGATTGGTATCCCCAAAATTTCGGTTGGGGAAGCGGACTCTGCGGGGTCTGCCGCTTATCCTCGGGCAGCCACCCCTGGCTCACGTCATTCGGCAGTGGAGGTTCAGCACCGGGCGTATGCTGACTCATGCGGTCTCCAAATCTCTCTAAGTACGTACTAGTTCAACTCTACCGCGTATGCCCTTTAATGCGGTGAATACACGCGTACCGCCCGGAAGCTTTAGGATGCGAGACTCGCCCCGTAATTCACCGTGCGCCCGAGCGGTTTGCCGTGTATCTCCATGATGAGCGCACAGCATAATGCGTGTGGGCGGGCCTCGAAATTTTTCGGTTGGAGAAAGACAACAAGCCTGAAATTCGCGGCGACATATGTTCATGGTGTGTCTAGTGGTGGGTTTACAACCGCCGAGAGAGATTGTTCTGAGCGCGATGCGTCACAGAACATTCCGAAGCGGGGAGGTCATGATCCAGAGGAACACGCTCCCACAGCAAATTTTTGCTCCCGAAATTCTCTGTTGTGTTTCTCATGAGGAATCCTGGCAAATATCTCTTAGATTCCCCTACCCTAGAATTCCTACTTTGCATTCCTTGTATAAAATACAGGTGGAATTTTCGCTATAAATAATTTACACACCCCAGGCAAAGAAAATATAAATATTACTGCACCTAGCAAGTATTTACCCGTCCACTATTTTTATCATAAAGAAAAAAGGGTGCCGCCATGAAAAAATCATGACGGCACCCAAACTATACACATAAAACACCCTATACACATGTGTACAGTTCTAGCACGGATTTAGAAGGCACCAATCCCTATAAGATACCTTCGTGTGCAACGAGTCCCTTCAGAGAATGAAGGCTTACAGAAAGCTCAAACCCCTGTTATTTCGCGGAATTATACTCATGAAACGTGCAAGGTTTCATGGGAGGAACATACCGCGAGGGTTTTTCGCATCGGAGGCCGCGAACATACATGCCCAAAGTCCTGCGACCCCAATTTTTCTGCACCTCGTTGTATATGTCATCTAAGTGAGTGATAGATGTGATATACCTGTGCCAGTTTTGATACAAAGAATGCCAGCATTTCCCCACACAACCACGAATAGAGAATGCATACCATTCTTTGCATCTATTAGTTCATCTGCACAAAGCATTCTGAACCGAAACAACTATAGCAAATTTTATGCCGTTAAGTAATTTAAATAATGACTAAAATAATGTGTCAAATATTATTTAGATATAAAGTTCAACATTCCCTCGCCTTACGCTTATTCTTGATGCCCTGCCCCTAGAGTTTTTGTCGCCCAAAGCCACGTCTGCACCTTCGTGCCAGCCTTTTTCGCCCGATATCCTCCCTCCCACGCTAAAAAGGGCTCTTGATCGTGAAATAAAACACGGAAAATTCCGCTTTATTCACGATCAAGAGCCTTTAGCATCATCCCCGAAGGGAAGAAGTAGAAGATACTGCTACGCGACGAGCTCCTCGGTAGCCTCAGCGATCGCCTTCTCCTCGTTGGTGGGGATGACAAACACGGCAATACTCGAATCCTCGGTCGAGATCAGGCGCGGTTCGGGGGAACGCTTCATATTCTCTTCCTCGTTGTAGCGAATACCCAACGGCGCCAGGCGGTCCAGCACTAGCTTGCGGAAGTCGCCGGAGTTCTCGCCAATACCTGCGGTGAAAATAAGCGCCTGCGCGCCGCCAACCACCAGGTTGTAGCCGCCGATGTACTTCATCAGACGGTATGCGGTCATATCCAGAGCCAACTGTGCGCGCTCGTCGCCCGACTGCGCAGACTCCACCACCTTACGCATATCGTTGGAACCCGCCAGTGCCAGCAGACCGGACTCCTTGTTAAGGATGGTATCTAGGCGTTCCGCGTCGATCTCGGGGTCGCGGGTGAGAATCGTGGTCAGCGCGGAAGGGTCGATATCGCCCGAACGGGTACCCATCACTAGGCCAGCCAGCGGGGTGTAACCCATCGACGTATCCACGGACTTTCCGCCCTTCACAGCGGTCACGGATGCGCCATTGCCCAGGTGCGCCACCACACCGTTAAATTCGTCGCGGGCAATACCGAGCATATCTGCGGCAACATGAGAGACATATTCATGGCTGGTGCCGTGGAAGCCGTAGCGGCGAATGCTGTACTTATCAGCCAGGTCGTACGGAATAGCGTAACGCCAGGCGTGCTCAGGCATGGTCGAGTGGAACGCGGTATCGAACACGGCAACCTGCGGCAGGTCTGGCCACGTGTGGAAGGCAGCACGCATACCCTTCACGTGCGCGGGGTTGTGCAGAGGCGCGAGCGGGGACAGTGCATCGATCTCGTCGATCACCTGCTCGTTGAGCAGCACGGGGTGGGTAAACTTCTCGGCACCCTGCACCACACGGTGGCCGATAGCCTGCAGCTGACGGCCGTGCAGCACGCCTTCGAGTTTCTCAGCCATCATGTGCAGAGCGACTTCGTGGTCGGGAACGTCAGTGCCGATATTTTCGATGAGCCCTGAGGTAATCATTTGCTCGGATTCAGGCGCAGAGGTATCGCGCACCTGGTATTTGAGGGATGAGGAACCCGCGTTCACAACGAGGATAAGCATGAACTTCTCTTCTTTCTTGAAACAAACTTTCATCTCATTCTCGCACTAAAAAGGTGTTTAAAGCGAGATAACCGGTGAAGACACCACATCAAAGAAGGTTAAGCCACATAAACACAGGCGCTCGGGCAGGTCGAGGTTCTAGGCTGTGAGTGCATCCGGGTGCACATTCACGCTGAGAGCGCTCGGCACGATGCGCGCCTGCAGCCTGATCGCCGAGGGCGCTAAATCGCCGTCGACTTCAATAGGCTGTGCCCCCGAAAGCATGTCCAGTGAGACCTGATGCCCCACATAATGGCGCATGACCGGCAGAGAGATACGCGATGAACCGGGCAGAGCGCGGCGAGCCACTTTGGCAGCCAAAAGACCCCATTCCAGAACGGTGCGCGGCGATACGATGATCACTTCGAGGTTGCCGTCATTAACCTCGGTAATATCGGTCAGCTGCATTCCGCCCTGCAGCCGCCCGCAATTGGCGATGAGTACCGAACGCGCACGTGCTTCGAAAGGTTCATCGTCGTCGAGCTGTATTCTGACCTTGTGGGAGTGCCCGAAGATATGGTTCAGCCCGCTGTGCACGTAGGCTAACCAGCCGATACGCGCTTTAAGGTCTTCGTTGGCGTCGTTCATGACGAGCGCATCGAACCCCGCGCCGCTCATCACGTAGAACATGTGGTTGGTAACGTCGCCTTCCGCTGATTCGGCGCTCATGTCGATAGCATCGACCAGCTGGTGTGTTCCGTTGAGCGCAATGTTAATGCAGGCGGCTATATCGGTGATGGGCAGGCGCAGGTTGCGTGCCAGCAGGTTGCCTGTCCCTAGCGGAATAATACCGAGCGTGACATCTTTGCCCCGGCTCCTGGCTTCTTGAATGGCGGCGGCGACCGCGCGCACGGTTCCGTCCCCGCCGACCGCGAGCAGGGTGTCGACGCCCCGGTCGATCAGATCACGAGCAGCCTGGGTGCCGGGTTCGTCGATACGGGTGGTACTCGCGAGGGCCGGGTTTCCAGCCGTTGGCGACCACGGTACGTTCCAGAATATTAACTACCGCGTGGGTGCTCGACTTGCTGGGGTTATACACAATACCGACGTGCCGCTCTTGAGCGACGGGCAGGGTACTCCAGATTCCGAGGGGCGTAACGATGCGCTGCGCATGCTTGCGAACACGCCGAGCAACCGCCGTGAGGGTCGCTGCCGCGGCGGATGCACCAACAAGGTTCCGAAAAAGGGACATATCTTTAGAGTACCGGGTGCAGCGATATTGGGTTCGCCAACACTGACGAAAAGCGCAGGTTTTAGAGAATCACCCAAATATTTGTCGGGCAAAGTTAATACTGCCCTCTTCCCAGGGGTACGCCGCAGCACAATCACCTTAGTAAACCCCTGCGGTCGACTCTTGGGGCAGAGAGGTGGTGGGAAGGTCATGACGTTCTTCGAACTCATGGAAACAGCCCAAGCAATCCTGGTAAGTCTCATCCTTACCGATGGATCAGCTCAGGCTGTTTCATACACTGTTGATGCGCTTAAGGTTATCGTTCGTAACCTGAAGTAACATCACCCCACAGGAGAGGTTCGGGTGTTGAGAGCGCTCGAACCTCTCTGCACTTTAAGGTGAATTATCTACAGTGCTTTTCACCTTAGTAACACCCCCATGCTAGCACACCGGCTTTGCCACCGTACTTCCGTCGTTGGTGGGTTCCCCCGCACGATTGAGAGGGCAGGAACTAGACCCTGTGCGTATCCTTACTCAAGCACCAGGCTGCACCCGCCACAAAAATCACCAGCCACGCCACCAGGTTCACCAAAGCCCAAGGATCCCATTCCACCCCCACAGGCAAACGAGCCAAAACACCTAACCCGTACGACGGCAGCCAATGCGCAATATCCTGAAGCGCCTGAGGAAAAAAGGACAGCGGAAGAAACAACCCACCAAATGACAGAGAACACAGAGATAATAAGATTAATAAGCGTTTGCGCACTATCAGCGGACATAAAATAGCCCACAAAAATACCAAACGCAGCAAAAGCAGAACTGCCAGCAATAATAATGAGTGACGACTGCGCCGCCTGCCACGCATCCAAAGGCATACCCGTCACAAGCCCCAGAACCATCATCACCACAACAGCGATAGCACCCAGCAACATAGACGAGATCACCTTCGTAATAACGTACCCTAAAGGCCGGAACGGCGTCAGCGCAAGGGCACGCGACCACCCCTGAGCACGCTCAATCGGAATAGCAGCACCGGCAGCCGAACTAGAGACAATAGCAGCATAGGCGCTGATCCCGATCATATAGTAGGTCCCGGTATTCACCGCCCCTTCCAGGCTGTCACGCTGCGGGTAGGCGAGCATAAAGAAGAACATAACAGGAAGCAAAATAGCCAGGATAAAGACCCGCAAATTACGGAATTTCCTGCGCAGCTCCAACAGAACAACAGTGCTATTAATCCACACGGGACGCACCTGAGAAAGACTCGCCGCCTGGGCACTAGTGTTATTTGGCATTCTTGCGCTCTCCTTCAGAATCGGTCTCGGTCAGTAACACAAACGCATCATCTAAGGAAGACGATGTGATCTCCAGATTCTTAGCGAACCCATCAGCAAGCAGATGCGAAGCAACAGCATCCGCATCAGCAGCAGAGATTTCCAGGCGAATACCGTGCAACGATACTGCACTCACACCATCAAGAGCACGAAGCTCCGCAAGACGCTCCTCAACCTGCTCAGACGACCACGCATCATTGACCGTCGCACGCAAAGTAGAACCCCGCGCATAAGACCTGATCTCGGCAGGAGTCCCATCCGCTACCACATGCCCCTGATTAATGACCACCACACGATCAGCAAACTCATCAACCTCAGCCAAATAATGAGTCGCAAACAAAACAGCACGCTGATGATCCCCCGACTGAGTCACCGACGCCCAAAAATCACGGCGACCCTGCACATCCATACCAGCCGTGGGCTCATCAAGAATCAAAAAATCCGGATCAGTCAACAAAGCAATAGCAAAACGAAGACGCTGCTTCTGCCCACCAGAACATTTCTGCACAAGCGTCTTAGCATTACCCTCAAGCCCGGCCTGAGCCAAAACAGCAGAAACATTCTTAAGCTTGCCGTACAAAGACGCCATATATTGCACGGTTTCTTTAACCGTCAAATCAGGAAGCAAACCACCATCCTGCTGCACAGCAGCCACATGCCCCGCTTTAACAGCATGCTGCGGAGTCGTCCCAAAAACCTCAACCGACCCAGCATACGGTTTAGTCAAACCCAAAATAATATCGACCGCAGTACTTTTCCCCGCACCATTCGGCCCTAAAAGAGCAACAATCTCACCAGGATTAACCGTCAGATCAAGACCATGCAAAACAGTAGTACTACCAAACTTCTGAACAACATCACGCATCACCACCGGAGGCGAAGAAGGCATCATCAACAGTTCCTTTCAAGAGCTATAAAGGCTGAATACATCTGTGTTATCACGTATGAATACACACAAAGGTAGTTACACCCATAAAAGAATAGTTTTATTACTTTTACTGCTGAAGAGGTGAATGAACAGAAATAGAAATAATGTGTAGAAGTCTCAGGTGCGTACTTAAACACATATCAACAATACACCCAATATCATTCTATATGAACCCTGTTAAGTGAATGTGCAGACCGTATTTTCGAGCTTCTGCTTATATTTGTTGGGTAAAGTGAATACTGCCCTCTTCCCAGGGTACGTACGCGCCACGCATATCAAAGTGAAATCCCTGCGCGTTGATTCTTGGGGCAGAGAGGTGGTGTGGTTAGGATGTCTTTCTATGAATTCATAGAAACGACCCAGGCAATCCTCGTGAGCTTCATCCTCACGGACGGATCATCCTGGGTCGTGTCAGCCATCTATAATTACGTCAAGAACCTACTGGAAATCTTGAAGTAGTCCCCACCTGGGGCTCGGAAGTTCCCGCTTCTGAACCTCTTCTTCGTGTGCGAAAAGATGACTTTGCATATCAACAGCATCATAGTCAGCTCAGTTTGCGAAATCACACTCTTTTTAGAAAGTAATCGTAATCATCATAAATGCTGATCTTGCAGAGGGTATGCCATGAGTTCTTTGAACTCTAGAGACTCGGCAAGACCCGTTTTTACCCCAGGAATAACTCGCACTACCCATTTACGGGCGCAGCCTCAGGAATACGCACCAGCCGCCCGGATGCTGTGGGGACGGAGGTGCACCCTTCCGAGCGCGCGAGGGAATCGTGCACCCGGGTTGAGATCCCACCCAGCCCCCTCAAACCATCAAACTATCTCAAATCTACGACGCGACCGGAATAACCCTCAGCACCGCCCATATACGGGCGCAGTGCTTCAGGGATACGCACCGAACCGTCAGGCTGCTGGTGGGTCTCCAGAATCGCCACAATCCAACGAGTGGTCGCCAGGGTGCCGTTGAGGGTTGCGACCGCGCGGGTACGACCTTTGCGCACATTGCCCGCATCGTCCACGGTGTCTGCGGTGCGTTCGCGTATGTTCAGGCGGCGTGCCTGGTAGGTGGTGCAGTTCGAGGTCGAGGTCAGCTCGCGGTAGGTGCCCTGGGTGGGAACCCACGCCTCACAGTCGAATTTGCGGGCGGCAGAGGTGCCCAGATCCCCTGCGGCGGTATCAATCACGCGATACGCAAGACCGCATTTTTGCAGCATTTCCTCTTCGAGGGCGCGCATCTGCTCGTGTATTTCTTCCGCCTGCTCCACCTGGCAGTAGACGAACATTTCGGCCTTGTTGAACTGGTGCACGCGAATGATACCGCGGGTGTCTTTACCGGCGGCACCGGCTTCACGGCGATAGCAGGATGACCAGCCCAGGTACTTCTTGGGTCCGTCGCTAAGGTCGAGTATTTCGTCCATATGGTAGCCCGCAAGCGCCACCTCCGAGGTGCCGACCAGGTACAGGTCGTCACGTTCAAGGCGGTATATTTCGTCGTCGTGCTTGACGTTGAACCCGGTTCCGTTCATGATTTCGGGGCGCACGAGGGTGGGGGTTGTCATCATGTGAAGCCGTTGGCTGTTGCCAGATCGAGCGCCATCCACATGAGCGCCTGCTCCAGGCGGGCAACCTGCCCTTTGAGGAAGTAAAAGCGCGAGCCGGAGACCTTGGCGCCGCGTGCCATATCGATGCCGCCGATGAGTTCGCCTATTTCCAGGTGGTCGCGCGGTTCAAAACCTTCTGCGGCGAAATCGCGGGGGGTGCCGACTTCTTTGAGCACCACGAAGTCGTCTTCGCCGCCGGTGGGTACGCCGTCGATAATCAGGTTTTCGATGGAGCTTAGCAGCTCTTCGTATTCGGCGGTTTTCGCCTCAGATGCCGCTTTCGCATTTGCCACGTGGGCGGCGAGTTCTTTCGCCTGCGCTACGAGGCCGGGTTTCTCTTCCTTGGGTGCCTTCGCCACCTGTTTACCGAAGGCGTTCTGTTCGGCGCGCAGGTTCTCGTAGGTGCCGATCGAGGCGCGGCGTGCGGCATCCGCCTCAAGAATACGGTCTACGTGGGCTTCGTCTTTGCCGCGTGCTCGCTGGGAGGCGCGGAAAATCTCGGGGTTTTCGCGGAGGAGGTTAATATCAATCACATATCAATAGTACCCAGTCGCCCCCAGCCGTAAAAAGAGCCTTTATGCGAATAAAGCGGGATTCCCAACGCTTTATTCGCATAAAGGCTCTTTTTACGGTCGCGGGGGCGGTTTAGCGTTTCAGATGCGCCGGTCGCCCACCCGGGAAGAGCGATTCCACCCAGGCGTGGGCAGCATCGAACGAATTCTCGGAGTGGATGCGCGGCGCAACGGTGGGCTGCCGGTCGGCACGCGGGTACGATCCCAGGTATTTAATGCCGGGTGCTATGCGGTGCAGGCCGCGCAGGGCATCGCGCATTCGAGCCTCATAAATATGCCCGTCTGCGTCCACGCTGAACATATAGGATCCCATCTGCCTGCCGGTGGGGCGCGATTCGATGCGTGAGAGGTTCACGCCGCGCGAAGCAAACTGTTCGAGCAGTTCCAGGAGCGCACCCGAACGGTTTTCGGGAGTGCCCTCTCGATTTTCGGGCAGAGGGATCGTGAGCGTCGTCTTATCGGCGCCGGTAGGCTCTGGAATATCCGCGGTGCTGCTGATAAGCACAAACCGGGTGACGGCGTTTTTGTTATCGCCAATGTCCTCGGCAAGCACATGCAGGTCGGGGTGGGTTGCCAAAAGCGCGGGCGAACAAATCGCGGCATCATACGCACAGGAAGGGTCAAGCAGACCCACGGCTGCTGCCGCGGTGGAGGAACCGGGCAGGTACTCGGCGGTGGGGATGGTCGCATCCGCCCATTGCCGCACCTGGGCCCAGGCGTGCGAGTGGGTTGAAACGGTTTTAATATCTTCCAAAGCGAGCGGACGCGCCGCGACCAGCACGAACCTGATAGGTACCAGAACCTCGCGGATAATGCGCATTCCCTCGGAAGCCGCGATCGCATCAAGAGTAGCGCTCACCCCGCCTTCGACCGAATTCTCAATGGGCACCATGGCGGCATCCGCATCGCCACTGCGAAGACGTTCGAGCGCGTTGGGCACGCTGGTGGCGGGAATGCGTTCGGCACCGACCGCGCCGGGCACGGAAAGCAACGCGGATTCGGTAAAGGTGCCTGAGGGTCCAAGGTAGGTGTATCGCATGGGTTCAATCTTAGCGCGAGGTGGGTTCGGCACCGCCACAAGCTCGCAGGATGAGACGTTGTTTAACGCAAGGTTGAGCTCTATGACGCATATCGTCTTCGAGCGCTGAGTGGTGTTCATGTCGTGCCATACTTGAGGATATGTCGCCCAACTTCACGCTTCTTGATCAGCTTTATACCCAGGAAAGGCTGCTTAATTCCGGGTATACCCGCACCACGATGCGGCGTAAACTACGCACAAAAGAGCTGATCAGCGTGCTTCAAGGGGTGTATATTGCCGCATCGGTCTGGGATTCTTTTACGCCTTCTCTTCAGGTTTTGGCGCGCCACACCGCGCTGGCACTGCGTGACTCTACATGCGTGTTTTGCCTGTCTTCGGCGGCGTTTCTATACGGTCTGCCGCTTCTGCATGTGCCGCAGAATTTGCATGTGCTTGCCGGATATTCGGTGCGAGGGGCGGCGTCGGACGGCATTCTGGAGCATACAAACAATGAAGCCCCGGCGCAGGTGACGGTCTTACGCCCGAATTTTCGGGTTACTGAGCTCTCGCAGACCCTCCTGGATTGTGCCCGCACACTTCCCGTTCTTGAAGGATGCGCCCTTGTCGATGCCGCGCTGCATCGCCGAATGCTTGCCCCCGAAGAGATTTTGCCGCGTTTGCAGGCGAGCCAAAATTCGGCGGCCACCCATATTGCCACGCATGCGGATGCGCGCAGCAGCTCACTTCTGGAAAGCGTTGCGCGTCTGCAGCTGGTTGAGATGGGTCTTCCTGCGCCCGTGCATCGGCTGGATTTTGAGGCATATCTGTTGGGGACTTCGGATGCGTATACCTCGAACCGAGCCTCGGACTATGCGGGTGTGTACCGCATGTTACGCACCCGGCAGGCGAGTTTCGTGTGGCTCGAACAGCGGGTGGGTCTTGCAATGGTGGCTTCCGATGCCGCGATTCCTCACGCGGATGCACCTACCCCCGCAGGTTGGCATATGGTTCAGGTTCGGTGGGAAGATTTTTATCCTTCTTCACGGGTGCTTCGCGAGAAACTGCATCCTTATTTTCCGCAGCTTGGGTAAGTGCTTTTGGGTACATAAATTATATTCTGATATAGGAATATAAGGTATTTGACTAGTATAAATAAAAAAATTTATCACCAATATATGCCATATTCCCGATCAGGCATATAGCAGGTGCTAGGGGCTAAGTAAACACGGTTTATGCACCCTTCCTGGCAAAGACCCGAACCTTCTCAGTATCCCAATACTGGGCAGGTACTCCCCCACCCATGAGGACACGAGAAATAGACGCCGCCTCGGCGCTTCCAAGCTGCGGAAGCGGAACATGTGAACCCGCCAGAATAATATTTCCGCGCCGCCTTCCTTTGAGCATTGCGGAATCGGCCACAATACTCACGTATTCAAACACCTCAAGCAAGGCGGCGGCTTCGGCGCGGGCGGAATTAAGCGCGCGGTCATCGCCGCAGTTGAGAATATACAGCCCACCGGGCACCAGGGAGTGATCAACCGTCCGCACGAAATCCACACTCGTAAGTTCCACCGGAGTTTTATCTACCGCGAATACATCGCGAATAACTACATCGCGCGATGCCGGTGCAAACGAGCGAGTGACGGTGCCTGCATCACCCACCCGAATTTTTACGCGCGGCGACTTAGGAATATCAAACCAGTCACGCACATGTTCGGCCAGCTTGGCATCAAGCTCCACAACGGTATTGCGTGAATTTGGGTATACGTCCGCGCAATAGCGCGCTAGAGAACACGCCCCGCCGCCCAGATGGGTGATACGCAGTTTTTCGGGATTAAGATGAGTCTGAATATGCGAGTCGAGAACCGCAACAATCCAGCGCATGTACTCAAAATCGAGCATGCGCGGCTGCCCCACTATTACATGCGAAGACTGCACACCGTTGATGAGCAGAAGCCAACCATCAGAGTGGTAACCATCGGGCACAAGCTCAGCCTCACCGGTCGAAATGGGGTACACACCGGTAACCGCACCTGTTTTGTGCGGATGCTCGGCACGGCGCGAGGCAGCGTTGCGGTTTTTCTTTTTCGCCATGCACATAAGCCTACGCTAGGTTCGGGCAGCAGGCAGGAATTCGAGTCCTAAACTATGAACCTGCCTGTCGCTGCCCGAGCTACCGGGTCAGCCGTATATGCCGCATCTGGAATACAGTTGAGTGTTCCTGCGGCACACGTATTTCAACGACTAGAAGTGCCTTCACAAGGACTGTAAGCACCACCCGTTACGCACGCATAGAGCATCGCCACGATAGCCGTTAATTCTATATGCCGCATACAACATATAGCCTTGTCGAGCCAGTATTCCGAGCTTATTTACCAGATTCCATCTGATCTATAGCCGCATTGAGACGCTGCACCTTACCCTCAATTTCGCCATGATCGTGACCGGGGCGAATATCGGCCTTGACCACCAGTGAGACGCGCGGGGCACGTTTCGTCACCGCCTCGGTAGCGCGTTTAATAACATCCATGCACTCATCCCAGTCGCCTTCAATCGTGGTGAACATGGGTCCGGTTTGATGCGGCAGACCGGAAGAACGAACGATGGATACGGCCTCGGCAACCGCATCGTGAACAGAACCGTCGGCGGAACCCCCGCCCGTGGGAGCTACAGAAAATGCAAACAACATATTTCAATCGTAGGTTCTCACACGAAAAATCTACAGAGGACCGATACACTCCTTGGGGACTTTCGCTGAAAGTACAAGAATTTTGCATAATTCTGCATGAAAGCGACGTTTGATAGGGCGAGATATTTGATTGTGTGTTTATTGCACTAAAGCATGCTTTTCGCCACAAAAAGTTTCCCAAACCCCACCTAAAACCATATTAACCGCGAGAATACGCACCAAAAACACACCATAGTGCAGTCTTCAATCCCCCTCGCACCGCGACAAAAGGTTTGCCCGACTCTCAACCCCGATAAGATAGAAAGGACAAGACAAACTCGACGAGAGTCGCCGCATCCGGCGCATCCAACGTACGTACCGGATTGTTAGCGCGCCCCCGCCGAACGTTCAACGCCAAAGGAGCACTATGACCACCGGCATTTATCTCTCGGCGATGACCCAGGACTCAGGCAAATCCCTGATCGCCCTGGGCCTCGCAGATTCCCTTGTGAAGCGCGCCGATCGAGTAGGCTTTTCCGACCCATTTTCAAGGGCGAAACTGCCAGCGATGACCCCATGATTCGCCTGATGAAAGAGCACTTTAACCTCTCTGACGAGCAGGTGGGCGGCGCAGTATCGCTCACCGAGGCACTAGAGTTCATTGCGGAGGGCAACACCGAAGAAATTTCGGCCCGCGCGGTTTCCGCCTATGAAGAAATTGCCGCTCACAGCGATGTTGTGATCGTGGACGGCATATACCTGACCGCCCAGAACGCACTCGCCGTCGAGTTCGATCTCAACGCCCAGGTATCCCGCGATTTAGGCCTGCCCGTGATCGCTATCGTGGGTGCGAACGAGGCATCCCTCGAAGAGGCAACCAACGCCGTAGAGGTGGCACGTTCCGAGCTTAAGGCAGCCAAGGTTGATCTGTTCTCGATTATCGTCAACCGTGCCGACCCCGAGCTGCGTGAGAGCATTGAGAAGAACGTTAAGCTGGGCGAGCATAAGTTCCCCGTCTACGTTCTGCCCGAAATCGCAGACTTGGGTAAGCCTACCATCGCGGAGGTCGTCTCCGCCCTCAAACTCGACGGTTCGCACCTGTCGCAGGAAGATCTTGGCCGTGACATTAACGAGATCAAGATTGCCGCAATGACCGTCTCAAACTTCCTCAACCAGTTTGCCGACGGCGACTTCGTGATCGTTCCCGGCGACCGCGCCGATGTTGTGGCCGCGACCCTCGCATCCGCGCTTTCGCCCACGTTCCCGGCACCTTCGGGTATGCTGCTCACCGGCGGGCTCAACAACCTGCCCGGCAATAACACCGCTGTGGGCAGCCTGCTTGAAAGCGCGCCTTTCCCGGTACTATCGACCGACCGCGACACCTTTAAGTCGGCGCGCGCTGTTTCCCGCGTGCACGGCAGCGTGATTAACGGCCAGGCCCGCAAGCTTGCGAGCGCATTCGGCGGCTGGGATGAATACGTGAACCAGGAAGAGCTGCTTTCACGCCTTGAGCTTGAGCGCCCGGCTTCGATGACCCCGCTGCGGTTCCTGCACAACCTGATTGAGACCGCTCGTGCGAACCGCCGTTCCGTGGTTCTGCCTGAGGGCTATGATGTGCGTATTCTGCGTGCAGCCGAGATGATTGCGCGCCGCGATTTCTGTGACCTGATTCTGCTGGGTAACCCGGATAAGATCTCGGAAATCTGCCAGGCTGAGGGTATTAATCTGCCTGCCTCGATTCGTATTATCGACATTGCGAATAACGAATACAGTGAGGATTTTGCGGCGACTTATGCTGAGCTGCGCGCGCACAAGGGCATGACTATTGAGGGTGCGCGTGAACGCATGAGCGATCCCTCATATTTCGGTACGATGCTGGTTTACAAGGGTCTTGCGGATGGCATGGTCTCTGGCGCTATCAATACGACCGCGAACACGATTCGCCCCTCGCTGGAGTTTATTAAGACCCGCCCGGGCACCAAGATTGTGTCTTCGGTGTTCCTGATGCTCATGGAAGACCGCGTGCTGGTGTACGGCGACTGTGCCGTGAACCCGAACCCGAATGCCGAGCAGCTGGCGGATATTGCGAAGGCTTCCGCTGAGACTGCGCGCCAGTTCGGGGTTGATCCGAAGGTGGCTATGCTCTCGTACTCGACCGGTACTTCCGGTTCTGGTGCGGACGTGGATGTGGTGCGCGAGGCAACCGAGATTGTGCGCGCCTCTAACCCGGATTTCGCGGTGGAGGGTCCGATTCAGTACGATGCGGCCTCGAACATGTCGATTGCTTCGACCAAGATGCCCGACAGCCAGGTGGCGGGCCAGGCGACCGTGTTTATTTTCCCCGACCTGAACACCGGCAACAACACCTACAAGGCTGTGCAGCAGTCTTCGGGTGCCCCCGCCGTTGGCCCTGTGCTGCAGGGTCTGCGCAAGCCCGTGAACGACCTTTCACGCGGCACCACCGTGGAGGACATCATCAACACGGTGGCGATCACCGCTATCCAGGCGCAGGGGATGTAAGCCGCGGTTAAACACCACGAACGCTTCAGCAAAAACCAGATAAAACCCCGGAGTGCAGCAGTGTTTCTGCACCCCGGGGTTTTTCTGTTTCAGCCTACGACGGGTTACAGGTCGGGAAGAGATGATGCCTGCAAAGTCTCCAACTCTTGCATCACACTGATAGGTGCTGTGAAGCTATGCGCCACACAATATCGAGGTCGATATCGCCGTAACCATGAGAGATAACATTACGCAATCCGATCAGGCGGTGCCAGCTCTCACTATGGTGAGCCTGGTAATAATCAGGAAACTGCTGACGAATTTTAGACAGATTCTCGCCCATTTCCTGCAGCCGCATACAAATAGCATCTTGTATAAGCTCTGATTCAAAAAATGCTTCTGCAGACTCTGGGGTGTAACGCTGCACGCGTCTGCCTGCATCAAGCGCCATGATGATGTAAGGGTCTGGGACTTTCACAATGGCAACTCCGTCAAGTCGGGTTCGATATAGGGGCGAAAAACAGGCTTAATAGAGGTCAGCACATCGACCGGGTACCCTGTAATCTGTTCAAGCTCCTCAGATAACCGCAGTAATACGCCGTAATCTGGGGAGTCTTTCATCTCTATCAAAAAATCAAGATCACTGGCGGGGTTAAGCTCGCCGCGTGCCGCGCTACCGAATAGGTGCGCTTTAACCACCCCATACTTCCGCAGGGTATTGAGCACCGTTTGCTCGTGCGGAAGCGTATAGACCGGTTGAGGGTGTGGTGCACGCATAAAGCCAATATATCAAATCACCTTCACCGCCCCTTGACATATACCCCCCTAGGGTATACACTGAATCCATGACAGAGCATGATTCCTCAGCACAACCACACGGGTATACCCCAAACAAGGAGGCGCATTTGAAGCGCCTGCGCCGCATCGAAGGGCAAGTGCGCGGTATCGCTCGCATGGTCGAGGAAGACAAGTACTGTATTGACGTGCTCACTCAGGTCGCGGCGGTTTCCAAAGCGCTTCACGCGGTCTCACTCAACCTGCTCGAAGAACATATGGGGCATTGCGTCACCAACGCCGCAATTGAATCCGAACGTACAGGTGATGCGACAATAGTTGATGAGAAAATAAAAGAGGCAACCGCCGCCATATCCCGCATGATGCGCAGCTGACACGCGGGCGGCGCATCCACAAGTTTTGTAATTCCAAAAATTCTGGAAGGAAACATCATGGCAATCACCACCGTCAAAGCAACCGGCCTCACCTGCAACCACTGCGCCATGAGCGTGAGTGAAGAAGTCGGCGAAGTTCCGGGCGTCACCGGCGTGAACGTAGACGTGGTCAAAGACGGCGTTTCGACCGTCACCATCGAGCACGAAGGCACCCTCAACGCGCAAGCCGTAGCGGACGCCATCGTTGAAGCTGGCTTCACTCCCGCCGTCTAATCATGGCGTATTCTCCGCAGTACCAGGCAATGGCGGTCGGGGCAGTGCGCGCACTCGTAGGCACCGAGAACATTCACCTGACCGAGGCGATTTCCCGCGTGGCACGGCAGATGGGGCTCGACTCCGATCTGCTGGATGCGTGGGTGCGCGACTCCACCCCCTACACGGCGCGCGAGGATCAGCGCGGGCTGAAACGGCGGGGCGCATCGCGTATACATTCCTCACAGGATCATGCGGCGAATACCCCCGCAGACGGCACCGGCGATAAACTGCACCCCGGTGTGCACGGCACCGCATACGATGCCCTCGCCCAGCGCCGCACATTTAGGCGTGCCGCCGTCACAAGGGTTCGCGGGGTGAACGATCGAGGCCCGAAACTAACCGGGCAGCGACCGCGCAGCAACCGTGCCGATGGACTGCCGGACGAAGGCGAAGTATAGATCAGGGCGGCCTGCGGCAGGCGCATCCGCAGCAGGCAAAGCCTGAAGACAGCACAGCATCGTGAGCATTGAGAACCGAGGCGAAGAACATGGGTAACTCAACTCAAACAGCATCCACCACAGCTGAGAACGACCGTTCTCTTTTCGATTCCTCGGCTAACGGCGGGCAGACGCGCATTATCCACCTGGATGTTCAGGGCATGACGTGCGCATCCTGCGTGGGTCGCGTGGAACGTAAACTCCGCAAAATTCCGGGGGTTGATCCCGCCGTGAACCTGCCGCTGGAGTCTGCGCGCGTGATCGTTCCCGCCGATATTACCGATGAGCAGATCATTGAAACGGTCAATAACGCCGGGTATACGGCATCACTCAAAACCGAGGTTCGCGATGCAGAGTCCGAAGAGACGACCAACGCGCGCAGCGGGGGATTGGGGTGGCGCATCGTTGTGGCGTTGTTGCTGGGTGTGCCAATTTTCTTGATTTCAATGTTCCCCACATTCCAGTTCCCGCACTGGGGCTGGGTGCTTGCGATTATCACGCTGCCGGTTGCGGTCTATAGCGCCGAGCCGTTTCACCGCGCCGCTCTCACGAACGCACGCCATTTCAGCAGCACGATGGACACGCTGGTTTCTCTCGGCGTGATTGTCGCCTACCTGTATTCACTCGCGCAGCTGTTCATGAACCCCGGGCTGACCGAGCATGTTCACCCCGATGCAGGGGAGCATTCTCGACATGTTCTTGAGCGGTCACCATGCGCCGCTGTACTTCGATTCGGCGTCGATGGTGACTTTATTCCTGCTGATCGGTCGGGCAATTGAGCACCGTACACGAACCCGCTCTTCTGAGGCTCTGCGCACCCTGCTGAGCCTGGGAGCACGCACCGCGACCCTGCTTCGCACCGACAAGCGGGGAACCACGCGCGAGGTGCAGATTCCGGTCGAGGATCTCCTTCCGGGAGACGAATTTCTGGTGCGCCCGGGTGAAAAAATCGCCACTGACGGCACGGTTATTGCAGGGTCTTCCGCCGTGGACGCCTCCCTGCTGACCGGCGAATCGGTGCCCATCGAAGTTTCGGTAGGCGATGCGGTCACCGGCGCAACCCTGAACACCTCAGGGTCGCTGACGGTGCGCGCAACCCGCGTGGGCTCTGAGACGACACTCGCGAAAATGGGCGAGCTGGTTGCCGCCGCCCAGGAAACGAAGGCACCCATCGCGCGCCTTGCCGACCGTGTTTCTGCGATTTTCGTGCCAATAATTCTGGTGATTTCGCTCCTAACCCTCATCGGGTGGCTGTCTGTATCGCACGATGTGCCGCGTGCGTTCAACGCGGCGGTTTCGGTGCTGGTAATCGCCTGTCCCTGCGCGCTCGGGCTGGCGACCCCCACGGCGCTGCTGGCGGGTACCGGGCGCGGCTCGCAGCTGGGCATACTGATTCGCAACGCGCAGGTGCTGGAAACTACGTATGCGGTGAACCGCATCGTGCTGGATAAAACCGGGACCGTCACCGAGGGCACAATGCGCGTGGCACGCTTTGGAACCTTCGACGATTTCACCGAAGTCACAGACGACAACGCCTCTTCAAAGAGCGAACGTTCTGTATCTATTCTGAGCGATGCCGCAGCCGTGGAGGCACTGAGCGAGCATCCGATAGCCCATGCTATTGCGCGTTTTGCGACAGAAAATTATGGAGCATTTCTCGGTACCGTCGAGAACTTTGAGGGCGTGCCCGGAGGTGTACGCGGCGAGCTCGTGCGCACTCGGGACGAGGGGAAGTCCCGCCGCCTGGTGCTGGTGGGCACCCCCGAATACCTGCTGCAGGCGGGCGTTCCCCTCACCGAGAAGCAGCATCAGATGCTTGAGCAAGCGCGTTCGGAAGGGCTGACCACCGTGGCTGTGGCTCGCGCGATCGGCACAAAGGACCCCTTCCTGTCGGGCTCATCGCGCTGGCAGACTCCCCCAAACCCGAGTCGGCGCAGGCTATCGCCGAGCTTCACGAACTGGGCTTAGAACCCACGCTGCTGACTGGTGACGCCCCCGAAGTTGCCCAGGCTATCGCATCCAGCGTGGGGATTAATCCTGAAAACGTCTTTGCGGGGGTCACGCCCGAACGTAAATCTGAGGTTATCGCGCAGCTTCAAGATGAAGGCTACCGGGTGGCGATGGTTGGCGACGGCGTGAACGATGCGCCTGCCCTGGCCCGCGCAGACCTGGGCATGGCGATGGGCTCGGGTACGGATGTTGCGGTGCAGGCCTCAGATATTGTGCTGATGCGCTCGGACATGCGCGCGATTCCCATGTCGCTGCGGCTTTCGCGAGCGACTTTGCATACCATCAAGTCGAATCTGTTCTGGGCGTTCGCATACAACACTATCGCGGTGCCGGTCGCAGCGGCAGGGTTGCTGAACCCGATGATTGCGGGCGCGGCCATGGCGTTCAGTTCGGTGTTTGTGGTGCTCAATTCGATGCGCCTCACCCGATTTGAGCGGTAGCTCGGTTACGGCGGCGAGCTTCGGCTTTGTGCGTCTTCGTACAAATCTCTTGTTCTCCCCTGCTGACGCTGGCATGATAAGAGGAATCACATGAACGCACTGTGTTTCAGGGGTATACCTCTGAATTTTGTGGTGCAGGTAATACGCGCCGAAAGCATCCGGGAGATTCACATGCCCAAATTAACCCCGCAAATGTTCACATTCCTCAACGACCCACCGGTCGAAGACACACTCTATGACCTCTACGACGCCACGCTCAAGCAGGGCAAGCGCATGTTCATGCATTTTCTGCCGAAAATCCACCAGATTTTAGGCAGGGGGATTGATTGGGAGACCGAGAACGAAGATTTTTATACCGATAAATACATCCCCATAACCCCGCAGCAGGGCGAGTTTCTGTATATGCAGGCGCTGGCGAGCGGCGCGCGGAATATCGTTGAGTTTGGTACGTCCTACGGTATCTCGACGCTGTATCTTGCCGCCGCCGCAAAACGCAATGGCGGGCGCGTGATCACCTGCGAATATGTGCCTCATAAGGCTGAGGCCGCGCGGAAAAATTTTGAGCGGGCGGGGCTTGCGGACTATATCGAGCTGCGCGAAGGCGATGCGCTGAAGACCCTGCAAGACCTGGATTTCAGCCCCGATTTTGTACTTCTCGACGGGTGGCCTGACCTGGTGCATCCCGTCTTTCAGCTGTTGGAGCCGCATCTTGCCGACCGCGCTGTGATTGCCGTAGACGATGTTGAAGGATTTGGTCCGTCTATGGAGGATTACCTCGACTATGTGCGCACCCCCGCCAACGGATACGTCTCAGTAACCATGCACCCGAGCAAGGCCCTGGAATACACCGTAAAAGTGGTGTAAACACTGGCGTGCCCACGCCCCATCTCATCACAACCAAATAGATTATAGTTTCAACAGGAAAGGTAGTCCCTGATGAAAACTTTACCTATTATCTGGCAGCACCTTGTCAATGCCGAAAAACAAACCTGCTCACGGTGCGGTACAACAGGTGAGGAGCTGCGCAAGGCTTTACAGGTATTGGAAGCTGAGCTCTTGCCTCAGGGTATTCAGCCTCATCTGGAAATCCGTACAATGAGTGAAGAAGAATTCTTGACTCATCCTGAGGAATCCAATCGTATCTGGATTATGGGTGTACCTCTGGAAAAGCTAGTGGGTGGGATACAGGGGAAGCAGTACCTGCGACGACGTGTGCCACGGTGAACAGTGTCGAACCGTCGAGTCCCAGGGGAAAACATATGATGCAGTTCCAGCCTCTCTGATTGTGCAGGCCGCTCACCGGGCTCTTTCACCCGAAAAACCAGCTGAAGATCGGCGGCGGTTTGTCCAAACGATATGTTGTTAGCCGTAGGAGCACATCTAAAGCACGCTTCGGGCAACGCAGTCAATCACGCTGTGCGAAAAAACCGGCGGGAGGCGCATCCCTGCTCGATATACTAAATTCCGTCATAAAAGCCCAGCACAGAAAGGGAAAACCATGATTCTCACCCGTGAACAAGCAATTGAAATTTTCAAGCGCCGCGTTTCTACCCGCTCCTACGACCCCGCCCGTACAATCAGCGACGAAGACTTCAACACAATCCTTGAGTTTGGGCGCCTCTCCCCCAGCTCGGTTGGTTCCGAACCCTGGAAATTCCTGGTAATACAGAATAAAGAGCTGCGCGAAAAGCTCAAGCCTATCGCCTGGGGTATGGCAAACACGCTCGATGATGCCAGCCACGTGGTGATTATTGTGGCGAAGAAGAACGCCCGCTATGATTCCGATTTCCTGCTGCAGACGCTCGCGAAGCGTAATCTTCCCGAAGACCAGATGCAGATGGCGCTGGACAGGTACAAAAAGTTCCAGGTGCACGATATGAAGATTGCCGACGACGAGCGTGCCCTCTTCGAATGGACCCGGAAGAATACCTATATTGCGCTGGGGAATATGCTCACGGGTGCAGCAATGCTCGGTATCGATTCCTGCCCCGTTGAAGGCATGGACTACGATGCGGTCACCCAGCTCCTCGCTGAGGAAGGGCTTCTCGATCCTGAGGATTACGGCGTATCCGTTGCCGCGACCTTCGGCTACCGCTCGCGCGAGATCGACCCGAAGCCGCGCAAGCCGCTCGATGAGCTCGTTGTGTGGGCCAAGTAGCCCTCTCTTTGAGTTCCCGCGCGGGGCTCTTATCTGGGGGTCGGGTTCAGGTACTTAGCAGCCTGCCCGACCCCCCTAATTTACCCGGTTTCTGCACTCACTGGGCGTACCTATGCGCTGGCGCTTCACTTGTGGAATGAGTCGGTGCTACGTTCCGTGCCGCTGGTGCGTGAACACGGAATTTCCCCGCTAACCCCACTTTTGGGGCAGGTTTTCGATGCGCACACGGTCACCGAGAACTGGTTCACCGGGTAGCTTCCCGCCCGGGTCTCTTCGTAGCGGTCAGCTATTCTTCGCGGTGCTCCCGGTATTTATCGTGTGCCGTGCGACCAAGATTCTTTCCGGTTTTTGTGGCGATTTTGCGTTCCGCTTTATGGGCGGCGCGTTGGGAGGTATCGCCCGAATCCCGCATAATACCCTTGAGAATAACGGCACCGATAGCCACGAACGCGATAACAACAACTGCAAGCACAACGGGGAATATCCAGCCGGGCGCATCAGCCTGTTCGTTGAGGGTATCGTGGGCGAGAATGTTCAGAAGTATCACAGAGCCTCCTCGTTCTTATACTGCGCTTGCTTCTTTCCACTATAAAACCTGTGCTCACAAGGCGCTTTATACGGCATCGCGTTCGCTTAAATATCCAAAATTATGCGTGAATTCCACACCCGCGAACGATAGTCTTAAAGGTGAGGGGAGTTTTATATGCCTTCGGAATGCCGCTGTGGAAAGGAGTCGCATAATGTCCCTGCTAGATTTGCTGAACCGCCGCCGTTCGGTGCGCCATTACGACGAAAACCAGCCCATTGATGCCGAAGTTGTCAAAGAGTGTTTGCAGGCGGCTCAGCTGGCGCCCACAAGTTCAAATATGCAGCTGTACGAGCTCTACCACGTGACTGATCCCGCCATCCCTGAATAAACTCGCCGCTGCGTGCATGCACCAGCAGGCCGCCAAGACCGCGCAGCAGATGGTGGTGTTCGTGACCCGCCAGGATTTGTACCGCCGCCGCGCGAAAGCCGCGCTGGAGTTTGAACGCGGCAATGTTGAGCGTAACAGCCCGCCTGAGAAGCAGAAAGACCGCATCAAGAATTGGGAAATGTACTACACCAAAGGCTATGCCGCTCGTGTACGCGCGCTGCTTTGGTCTGCTGGGGGCATCCCGCGCGGCAATGGCGAATTGTGCGGGCCTATTCGTTCCGATGATGCGTGAGGTTTCGGAACACGATTATCGCGTGGTTGTGCACAAGAGCTGCGGCCTGGTGGCGCAGACGTTTATGCTCGCGATGACCGAGGCGGGGTACGATACCTGCCCAATGGAAGGCTTCGACAGCCACCGCGTGAAGAAACTCCTCAACCTGCCGCGCAATGTCGAGATTAACATGGTAGTCGCCTGCGGTATCCGCAAACCCGGCCACGGCATCTGGGGCGAGCGCTTCCGTCTGCCCTTCGACGAGGTTTACCGTAGGGTTTAGGTTCTGTGTAACACCCCGGAACTCTCAGAGATATAGACGCATTTCCCCGTCTACTGTGGGCATGGTTTTCTCGATTTAGTCTTGAAACCCAGACACCTAAAGTATATACTTTTTATATATACTTAGGGGGTTAGAATGTCTACAGCAAAGATATTTTGGAACGGCAGTTCACAAGCTGTACGGTTACCTAAAGAGTTCCGTTTTGAAGGTCAAGAAGTGTCTATCCGCAGGTGTGGGCAGCAGGTCATCCTTGAACCGATAGAGAACACCTGGGACTGGCTTGACGACTTAGGGAATTTAGACCCAACTTTTGTTGAAGCCATAGAAGATCTACGCCGCGAGCCTACTCCTGAACGTGATTGGAGCGTTTTCGAGTGAAATACGTGTTCGATACCAACGCAGTTATTGCCTTGATGAAAAAGAACCCGGTGTTTCTCTCGAAGTTAAACAACATAGCCCTACTGACATTGCAGTACCATCTATAGTTATTTTTGAGCTCTACTACGGCGCGTACAAGAGCCAGAAGGTCTCTGAGAACCTGGCAAAATTGAAAAAAATTCCGTTTAGAATCCTCCCCTTCACTCTGGAGGATGCGCAGATTGCCGGTAAAATTCGTTCCGAGCTCACACAAAGCGGTACACCCATTGGCGGATATGACACTCTGATTGCCGCTCAAGCAGTATCGCGGAACTTAATTCTCGTCACCCACAACGTGCGTGAGTTTGCACGAATAGATGAGCTTAACTGGGAAGACTGGCTGTCATAAAACATAGCTAACTCAGTTCAACGTCTAAAGGAGTCCCCATGAAAACACTTGCTGTCGTCATTCTGGATAAATTCGCCGATTGGGAGCCTGCCCTGCTTGCCGCTGGGCTGCAGAGCATCATCGGCGGGTACACGGTGCGGTGGGCGTCCGTCGATCGAGAAGTGAAAACCTCTATGGGCGGGTTGCGTGTAGAACCCGATATGACAATTTCCGAGATTCCCTCAACTGCGGATGCGGTCATCGTCGTCGGCGCGGAGGGCTCATGGCGTACTCTGTCCGCCGAAGATTCCCAGCAGCTCGCCTCAATCCTCAGTGATTTCAAGGATGCGGGCAAACCGGTTGGTGGTATCTGCGACGGCATGTATTTCTTGGCTTCTGCTGGCCTGCTCGATGGGCGCAGGCACACGGCTAACAGCTTTGAGGACATCAAGGATTTGCCCGCCTACACGAACCCGCATCAGTACGTGAATACCACGCGCGAGGCGGTGCGCGATAAGAACCTGGTGACCGCCAGCGGGCTGGGATTCGTTGATTTCACCTTCGAAATGCTGCATGCTCTCGGCGATATTCCTGACGCCGCCATTGAGCAGTTTAACCAGATGTTGCGGTAGACGGCACCGACAAGTACCCTAAATGCTCCATTCGTCCCTTTTCGTTAGCAGCTTGGGGTGGTAACAGTTCTCAATCAGAAGCGGTTTGCAACGAATACGCATTCGCGGCAGGCCGCTTCCCTTAGTTCCGCATGAGCTTATGCGGCAGTAATTACCTAATTACGGGTGGTGTATTTATATTCGGCTCAGTCTACTGGAGTATTTTCGTTCTGCACAATCCTCCAGTTGGTGTGATTCGACTTGAAATGCTTTACAGCCTCTTCGTTATAACACGCGGCCAGAGTCTCCTGCCTTGGTGGTTGAGCTGAACCCGGTGTGTAGAATTCAAGAACGATCACGTGACACAATCCGGGACCCGCTGCAGAAGCATAGAAATCCGAATCGATGCCTGCAGCATTCGCTGGAATACCTGCCCCCGCCGCAAGAGCTACACCTGCGGTACCAGCAGTTAGAACTCGCTTGAGTGACTTCTTCATCATGTATCGCCCCATTTCTGTAGTGGTTGGGTTTAGTGGGTACCTCCACCGTAAATTCTCCACAATACAGAGAACAATCTTCTGGTATATGGCGTGTTGCGTGAACGATCCTGGGCTTTGAACAGAGGTCACCGGAGCAGTTCAAGGAAGTCCCCGTAATATACCCAAAATAGTGCTCTGACGTGGGCTTTTAGAGATTTTTCTCTCTTCTTCGGGCATATAAAACTAAAGCTAATTATGCGTGTTCACCCACACAAACAGGTGCGCAACAGGAACACTGTATTGCGGGCGGTATTCCCACCCGGATTATTCGAAAAATTCGCGATGACCGGTGAACCGAGTGATAGTCTAGACGAGATTAGCTAAAGGCATCGCCACAAGATTTACAGGAAAAAAGCACGTTGTGCAGATGGGTAAAGAATATGGATTTTCAGTTTGAGAACCCGCCCCAGCTGGAGCTCGGTCAGCCGATCGGCTACTACAACGAGCGATTCAATAAAGACCTTTACGATTCATCATTTCATGGAAGTGAGCGTTTCAAGGGTCGCGTTACTCTGGGCGGCGCCGAACGCGTGGTGGATCTTGGGTTGGCTGATGGGAAGGTTGTTCTGTTCTCCCTGCAGATCCTGGATGGTGACACCCTCGACGGCGTGAGCTTGGGACTTTCACCGCGTGAATTTCACGAAAAAATGCGCATCGAGAGGCACGACAGTTCTATTTTCTCCGAGCGCCTGATTTTCTTCGAGGATTTCCTCACCCTCGGATGCGAAGGTAAAAACATCGAATTTATCGAGTGGTGGGATCGCAGATATTGGGATAACTATTCTTTCCTCGAAGAAGCATATCCGAATATATAATCTTCAGAATTATAAAATATTTAAGCTGTGTCGGCATGAACCTCCATAAAATGATCAGTATATATCATCAAGAAAATATTTTTACATTAAATCCTAGGATCAAAAAGCATTCTAAAATTTAAAATAATTCAGCATCAGTGCGGTCTGCGGCAGATACAATAATTTGCCACAGACCGCTCTGGATATCAATCTTGCCGCTATCCTCGCGGGGAAGCAGTAATAGCCGGATGATATTCCTCGCCAGCGACCGCCACCTGCGTATGGTTTGACACTAAGTGTTTTGTCACCGTTTCGTTCCCGCACGCCGTTACGGTTTCATACCGGGGCTCCTGGTAGTTAATGGGAGTGTAAAACACATAGATAACACTGTGGCACCACCAGCTAGACCCCGGCCCGTGGACCGTGGCATCAATCTCAGTTCGCGGCGGAACGAGACTTGACGTGCTGGATGCAGCATTCGCCGGAATAGCGGCACCGGCCGCAAGAACCGCGCCTGCAACCCCGGCCACCAGGGTTCGTTTGAGTGACTTTTTCATAGCGTATCGCCTCATTTCTTTCTTAATCCTGACAGTTTTGGGTATTTTTTATCCACGATTCATCAAGGTATGTGCACCACCTCCTCGCATTTAATAATGCAGAAAAACCCAAAAAATAGATATATAAGATACTTCCTCATGATCACTTATCCGTGAATTCATGAGGTATTTTTAATGTAATTCCAGAACATTCGTCAAAACAACCTTTTTTAGATTTTTATCAGCCTACTCTCATTCAATTCTGAGGAATTTCCCCGGATTCACTAATAAAACCCCTTCACTCCCATAAAGCATTTAAAAATTTACAACAGCATTCACGAATCTATTATTAAAGCGGATGCTCAAGAATAAGATTTTTATTTATGTACTACACCGATCAAGTCCATGCCAACCAAAAGCCCATCTGCCAGCGTCCCCACCTCCCCGCCCCACGGCACCAGGAGGCAAGAGGCAGAACAGAAGGACGTAAGAGCACCCTTCGCACTAAGGGTGATGTAAAACACTTATAGAACGCGTGAGGATCTGCGCACTCATGGCGTCTTCATATCAGCGCCGTAGGCTTGAGAGGACGACGACAGGCGATAACAGCCCCGTCGAATCACGCAATATGTGACAGTAAAGGCAGCTGAAATCCCGGCTGCTTCTGAACTTTCAGGCGGAACCTCACCGATCTGCGCACTTAAGACCCCATATCATCATCCGTTCAGGCGCGCCCGCGCTATGACGGATACTCACAAAGGAAGAACCATTATGCTTGGACTCATCGGAATGATCATTGCCGGCGCTATCATTGGCGCTCTGGCCCGCCTCATCATGCGAGGTCACCAGAACATCTCGGCACTGTGGACCGTTATCTTGGGTGCTGTTGGCGCATTTGTTGGCGGAGGGATCGCGAGCTTCTTCGGCGTTGCAGATACCGCTGGTATCGACTGGATTCGCTGGATCCTCTCCATTATTGCCGCCATTGTCGCAATCTCCATATACCTAAGCGTAACCGGCAAAAAGAACTAGTAACCCATATTCTTGCGTCGCTTCAGCATCGCAGAAACAAAGCCAAGCGGGTTATGCAGAAGCTATTCCCAGCTTCCGCATAACCCGCTTTGGCGCATATGAGGACTACTCGCACGATAGGCAGCTGAGCCGAGCAAACATGAGTAACAGTCGTGGCTGTGTACACTCATCAACCCAAAGTGGTATATATCACCATTTTGATTCGTGAGGAATTCAGTGCCTCAAGCGTCTTTATAGTAGCGTCACCATCGACCGCAAGGACGGACAAAGGGCGTGGGTAGCGCCCGAACTCCCCAGCCGTCGATGCGTGCGCAAATATCAAACATCATAATCCGCGCAGCGGAAAAACACATGAAATGAGGCTCCCATGAGCGATAACTCCATTCCCCAAACCGGTCAGCAGCGCGAGCGCGAAAAACAATAAGGAAACCCAGCAGGGATAAGACTCCTCGCGGTCCCCTACAGACTTCGCATGGTGTAACCACCATTGAAGAGAATGTTGTTGCCAAAATCGCTGGCATGGCAACCCGCGAAGTTCCCGGTGTGTACGATATGGGCAATGCCGTACGCCGCGCCTTCAGCGCCGTGACCGACCGCATCCCCAACGCCCAGACCAATGTTGCTGGCGGTATTAGCGTCCAGAAGGGCGAGACCCAAGCAGCCGTAGATGTTACCGTCGTGGTCGAATATGGAGTCTCCATTGTGGAAGTAGCCAATGCTATCCGCCGCAACATTATCGAGCAGATTGAGGGGACCACGGGGCTGGAGGTAGTAGAGGTCAATATCGACGTCACCGACGTTCACCTGCCCGACGACGATTCCACTTCCGCTGACTCTGCCGATCTCAAGTAATCTACTCCGACGCCCCCGATCTGAGGATCTTTTATGAAGACAACACACCTGGCCCTTTTGGTGGGCCTATTCCTGGGAACAATTCTTGCTTTCGGTTCCTTCGCCGACTTCATCCTGGTGGCGCTGTGCGGCCTGGTTGGAACGGTGGTGGGTCTTTACCTGGAGGGCCGGGTCGATGTCCAAAGCATCCTTAATCGCTGGAGGAAGTAATGACGGAGACCAATACACAGCCCGCTGCTGTCAATGCTAGGGGCTCTCAGACAGAGAGCCTCCAGCAGGAGCAGCGCGGCGTCACCGTCATTCCCGCTCAAGTTGTTGCGCAGATCGCGGCTCAGGCTGCCTATGAGAGCGCAAATGTGGGCTCGAATGCCGGGGGGCTGCTCGGGATCGGGGCACGTCGAAATTTCCATTCACGCCCCGAGGCAAAGTGTGATCTCTACGGTCAGGTTGCAGTCCTTCACCTAGATCTCGGCCTTACCTTCCCTACAGCACTGGTTTCAACCCTGCAACAGGTGCGTGAGCATGTGAGCCAGCGCGTCGAGCACTTCACCGGGCTGAGGGTTGAGAAAATCAACATTGAGATCTCCTGGCTCAATCCGAACAACCAGGTAAGGAGGGCTCTGCGATGAAACCCCCCGTACAAAATCTCATCCGGCGCCCGTCACGGAGCTTGCCCGTCATTGTCCTGGCGTTACTACTCCTCATCATAGGAGGGGTGGGAATCTGGACGCTGGGAAACCGACTCCTGAACGGGGCGTGGCCGAATGGAACATCCTCAGTAGTCAGCGGGCTCGGCTCCACGGTCATCGGGTCGCCAGCGGTACTCGCGGCAGCCTGCTTTGTGATCGTATGCAGTCTGTTCATGATTCTCCTGGCTCTGTGGCCGGGGGCACCTGAACGCACTGAGGTTCTTGCAGATAACATACCCGGTCAGACAGCTATTTCACGCCGTGACCTAGCAAGGCTGGTACAAACCCATGTCGAGCGGGTCGATGGTGTTCACAGCGCTAAGGTTCGAGTCCGCCGAACGCGCGTGAATGTGACCGTGTTCAGCGTTCTAGATGACCTCGAACCTGTGCGTCAGGCCGCGCAGAAAGCAGCTGAGCAGGCTATACAGACCTTGAAACCCGTCGGAACCGCACACAGCCGAGTGCGTATCCAGCACACGAGCTGAAAGAGAGAAAACCATGCGTTCGGTATCTGGAATTCTCAATAGGATAGTCCTTGCGGTAAGCGGTTTGCTCATCGCGGCGATAGCCCTCTGGCTTATGGCTTCCGGCATGGGTGTGGGTCAGTCATGGCCCGCGCTTAGCTCGGTTCTCGCCAAAGCTGATACCCGGGTCGATACCTGGGTCGGACCCCAGGCACACTGGCTGTTGCCAGCCGCCGCCCTCGGGTCGATTCTTCTCATCGCGTTTGGCTTAGTCCTGCTCATTAAGCAGGTACCCCGTAAAGCTGCCGCGTCCCCCTTGCGCCTGACAGGCTCCGACGGCACGCTTCTGGCCACACTTAGCCCGATGTCATAGCCCAAGCACTGTCTGAGCGAGCCGAAGACGTCCCTGGGGTGCAGCGGTGCTCAGTATGGGTCACCGGTTCACCCAGCAACCTGTGGGTGCAGGCAACCGTCACCGTAGCAGAGAACAGCGAGGTTGCATGGACCGTGAGCGAGCTCAGGAACCGGCTTGACCACGACGTTAGTTCCTCTCTGGGAAAGCATGCTCGTCAGATCGACGTACTACTGCGCCTAGAACAAGCCACCAAGCCCCAGAGTGCAGCCCACACTGTGGCAGGACAACACTCATTAGAGAGCGGCGGTTCTGATAACCATGACCGATGAAAAGCGCAGCAATGCAGGGCAGTCCACCGGTCCGCCCACCAAGCAGGTTCCTCATCCGAACACTGCGTCCCAGGGCAAAGACAGGTACCTGGTGCTGCGAGCCCAGGACGGCGACATTGACGCCTTCGGAAAGCTCGTCGAACGTTATCAGGGACGCCTGTTTCGCACAGCCTACATGATCGTGCGCAACCGCCATGACAGTGAGGACATCGTCCAAGAGACCCTTGTTCAGGCGTGGCGGAGTCTTCATCTGCTCCGGGATCCTGATGCCTTCCGAGGCTGGCTCATGCGTATCTGCACTAATAAGGCCACCAGCACTATTCGTCAACTTCAGCGCCGAGCCACTGACCCTTACGATTCAGAGGGTCTTGAGAGCGCGAGCGCCCTACCTAACACAACAACATCGACAGCGACCGACGATCCGGCGCAGTCCAGTGAGGTAAACGCCCAGATAGAAGCATTAGCCAAGCTTTTGGCATCCGCTCCTGAAGAGCTGCGTATCGTCTGGGTGCTTCGAGAGGTTGATGACATGTCCTACGAGGAGATATCCCAAACCCTGAACCTAACCGAATCCACAGTCCGGGGGAGGCTGGCACGCGCCCGCTCCCTCGTCATGCGCCATATGAAGGAGTGGGAATGAGTTCCACCACCCGCATCCCACACGCAGAACCGCAGCCCACACAGTCGGCTCAGTCTTATGAGCTTGACGAAGCTTCCACACGGGAGTATCTGCGTCTAATCGCTTCACTCCACAAGACCTGGGACACATTGGAAGCACAGTCGAGCGCATCGGTGATGCCTCAGCGCCATATTATGGATGCGGTACTCGCCGAAACCCGTCATGGCGCTCAGGTAGAGATGCCGCCAACCGACTTAGGGCCATATAGTATGTCCGAGTTCTCCCTACGCGCCCTAGTGCGACGCAGTGTAGACTCCGTACCCGGAGCTCGCGCACTCAAGTCTTCCTTCAAACATGCCCCAGCCCCCGAAGGTCAGCGAGAGCTGGGGATACCGGATACGATCTTCTGCCGTATCTCTGCACACGTTACAACCAGTAGCCTCCCCAAGCTTGCGCAGCAGGTTCGTGATGCGGTGCGCCAAGCGTGTTATGAGAACCTAGAATTGTCCCCAACCGTCAATATCCACATTGAGGATCTGCACGATGACGATTAACCTCTCAGCAGCCGAATTGACTCATGTAGTCACGGCCGTTCCCGGTGTGCGCGGCATTGAACCGGGGATCGGCTCCACGCTGAAGCCATCGGCAGCCGTATGAGCGGCGACCCTGCGGCCGCCCGATTCGGAATCATCATCGAGTCGGGCGCTCAGAAGATCATTATCGAGATTGGAATCGACGACTCTCGTACGGTCAAAGAAATTGTGCGCGATGTTCAAGAAGCGGTTCTGCGCTCACTGTCGCAAACAAACCGAGAGGGCGGCGCTTCGGGGTCAGACTCCAAAACCCAGCCTCAGGTGAGGGTACGAATACAGTCCCTCCTCTGAACACTGCGCATCGCAGAACCGTCTCCGTTTCAGGGAGCACACATACCGCTAAGGGTATAGTCCGTTCGCACATAGATGCCGTGGGGTCACCAGTCATGCCAACGCGATGCGTAAGCTAGAAGACCGTGAAAACACTTGTCCTCAACGCCTGAATTCTGCGTAAACCCCGGAAAATTACGCTTTAATCCACACGTCCGAGGCGGCGCGGCGGCCAAAGATGAACGCCCGCACGCCCTGATACCACAGAATGTATGCCGCCCAGAGCCCCAGGTACCCCACTGTGGCGCTCAGCAGGCCACCGGAAACCGCCCAGTGGATCCCGAAAATGACGGGTGCATAAACAACCAGCATCACGAATGAGCCAATTGCCAGGTATTTCACATCCTGAGCACCCATGAGGATACCATCAAGGACGAATACATATGCGGCTATCGGCTGCCCCACGCCAATCACGAGGGTAGCCCACGCGAAGAGGGTGGCGACGGGCGCATCCTGCGTGAAAATCCAGTTCCCAAAGAAACCGATCACGGGTGCAACAACGCCGGTGACAACCCCGTACACCAGGCTCATACGCACCAGGCGATTCTTGAGTTCACGCACTTTCGCACGCCCGGATTCAGCCGTCAGATCGCGTTCCCCAAGTTCCTTGCCCAGCAGCGCCTGCGCAGCTATTGCAAGGGAATCCAGAGCGAAGAGCAACAGGTTGAACACGCTCATACCCAGTTGATATGCCGCCGTCTGCTCGTCGCCCAGGCGAGCCACCACAAATACGGTAGACAGCAGCGCCAGGCGCATCGAGAGGGTGCGCAGCATCAGCCAGGACCCGAGGGATAGCACGCCGCGCATCCCCGCAATATCGGGTCGCCACGTCACGCCCTGCGGGCGCATCTTAAGATGAATAAATATACCGAGTGCGAGCGCCATGCCCCACTGCGTGAGCGATGTGCCCGTCGCCGAACCGGCTACGCCCCAGCCGACCGGGTATATCAGCACCCAGTTCAGCGCCACATTCACCACGGTGCCCACACCCGCAACTTTGAGCGGGGTCACGGTGTCTTGCAGCCCGCGCAGGGTGCCCATGAGCGCCAGAATCATCATCATGGGCGGAATGCCCCACAGCGAATGGTGCAGGTAGTCGCGCGCATAGCCGATGGTTGCGTCGTTCGCGCCCATGCCGCGCAGTGCAGGATCGGCAAAGATATAGCCCACACCCATAATGAGCAGGCCGAGCCCGAGCGCAACCCATACGCCGTCCACGCCGATGCGGTAGGCGTGCGCCAGCCGATGCGCCCCGAACGCGCGCGCAACCGCCGGGGTCACCGAGTATGCGAGGAAGTTCATGAGTCCCACCACGGTTGTGATGAGGGTTGCCGCAATGCTCATGCCCGCCAGGGTTTCGGTGCCCAGCTGCCCCACGAGTGCGGAATCGGCGAGCACGAACAGCGGCTCGGCGATCAGTGCGCCGAAGGCGGGCACGGCGAGCGCCAGAATACGCCTGTTGAGCGATTTTTCGGGTTGAGTTTTTCCGGAGTCTGCGTCGCCTTCCCCTAGGTGAAGGGGGATGCTGCCGGTGCGTGGGGTCGCATCCAGCAGGTTTTGGGGTTCGTGTGTGTTGGCAGTGCCGTCGGATGTGTTCACGGCGCCTGATGTGTTGGGTTCTGAGGCCTTGTTGCTCATAGGTACAGCCTACTCCCGCAAAGATGGCACGTCAGCGATGCGTTTATCTGTCTCACGCTATGACCGCCTCTTATTCCGCGAGCAGGTGGTTTTTGGTTCGAGCAGGTAGGAAAATCTTACCTGTTCGGCCAAATCCTACCTGCTCGCGGGTCTTAACGACGATCGCGAGGTGAGAGAAGCGGAACTGGGTTAGCCTTTTCGCCCCCGCAGTTCGTCTAGGGCACGGCGTTCTTTCTTGGTGGGTCGCCCGGTGCCGCGTTCACGTTTGGCGACCGGCGGCATCGACAGGTGCGCGCGGGGCGCGGCCCCGAGAGATCTTCGTAACAGGTGACGGCGATCGGCGCGCCCACCCGTTTGGTGATGAGTTTTTTTCGACCTTAAAACACGCGTTCCCAGCCGGGGTAGCGCACCCGCACGATGTCGCCCTCGTTTGAGTTTTTGTGAGGGTTTTGCGGATGCATCGTTCACGCGCACGTGCCCGCCTTTGCATTCGTCGGCTGCGAGTGCGCGGGTTTTGAAGATGCGCACCGACCACAGCCAGACGTCGATGCGGGCGCTGGTGATCTCTTCGCTCATACTTCCCATTCTAGGAACCTCCCCCATGCGGCGCGAGCAGATAGTATTTTTTAAAAATACTATCTGCTCGCAGGAGGGCGGAAGTCGCTATGTATTTGCCGCTTTCCAGGGAATCTCCACGTTATCCGGCACATCCGCATTCTGCTCGGTCTTCGTCTCGGTTTTCGCACCGACGCTCGCGGTATCATCCTCTGCGCTCATGCGAGTTGCCCGACGTTCCTTCCACGCCCAGCCGATTGCCCCGGCGAGAAGGCCAAACCCTGCCCAGCCCAACAGCACAGCCCATTGCAGGGAGTTTGAAGCATCCGGGAAATAGGCGATATTCCGCAGCAGCGTGTTGGATGCACCCGGCACCATCAGCTGCCCGAGGGCGCCCCAGGGTGCGGGGATGAACTGCCACGGCATGTTTGCCCCGGAGAGCGGGTTACCGATGAACATGGAGATCACGGCACCAAGACCGATACCGACGGCGTCGGCAAACAGCGCGGACATTCCGATCATGAAGGAGGCCGTCGCGAAAACGGTCATGCCGAAGGTTGCCCAAAGTGCCCCGAAATCGCCGGGGACGAACCCGAACCAGGTGCCCAGAATAAGGGTCATGAAGAGTCCGCCGATAACCCCGTAGAGCCCAGCGGTCACGAAGCGGCGCAAGGTTCCTTTGATGAGGTAGATACTGAGGATTCCGCCAAGCATACCGCCCATAACAAGCGGGAATGCGGCAACCGCCAGGCCCATACCGTTGGGATCGCCCTCGCCGAGCGGCACGACTGCGGTGGTTTTAACCTGTGCCTGCTGCAGTTTTTCCTGTTCGGTTTTGAGCTGTTCAAGCTGTTTCTGGGCCATGGCTCCTTGTTCACCGCCTGCCTGCGCGGCCTGCTGCAGCGCCTGAGTTTTGGCTGCGGTGGCTTTCTGCTGTACCTGAGCATTCATCTGCTGGGCTACGCCGGTGAGCATCTGGTTTGCGGATGCGTTTGCGGCGGGCGCGGTCATGACCTCGGGCGCCGCACCTTCGGTGAAGACGATCGCGCCGTAGGTTTCACGTTCTTTGATCTGCCGTTCGGCGTCTTCGCGGGAGGACGCCTGTTTGAACTCGAAGGTTTCGATCCCTCGATCTTTGAGTCCTTGCTCGAATTGGCTGACGGCTGCTTCCGGTCCCGCGATGGAGACGGGCAGGTTTTTCGCCTCCATGGCTTTAGTGGGCCAGGTGAAGGCAAGAATCACGATGCTGACAATGACGGATGCCAGCGTGGCGATGGCGATAACCTTGCGCCAGGATGAGGGCGTGATCGCCTCCGGTGTGCGTGCCATGAAACTCTCCAAACAAAATAGATGTTTTGTTTATTAACACCTAAGACTCTACTCTGCATAAAGACCAGATGCAAACACAATAATCATTTTGTTTATAATCTCACAACAGAGAATAAACATTCTATTTTTGTCTAGCGCAAACTCTTCGAAAAGGTATAGTCTTAAGGCATGCCACGTCTGACCGAAGCCACTAAACAGGCACGTCGACGCCAAATTATCGACGCCGCCTTCACGTGTTTTACCGCCAAGGGGTACACCCATACCTCCATGACGGACATCATCAGAGAATCCGGACTTTCCTCGGGTTCCATTTACTCGCACTTCAGCGGCAAAGGCGACATTCTTTACGCCACTGTTCAACAGCGTATCGATATGATCGCCGCAGCCTACCAGGAACTCGACGACCCATCCCCGCGCGATATTATGCGCATGATCTTCGCCACCTCAACCGTCGAAGCGAATTTCACCTCGATGCTGCGCATCCGTCTGGAATCGTTTACCGTTCCCGAGGTGCAAGAATCCACCAACACGCTTTTTACCACTCTGCACGATATCGTTGCCCAATCGCTCATCCCCTGGGGCCAGCGGTATCTTGAGGCAGAGAATAAACGCAAACCTTCTGCCGACGAACTTCAAGCCTTCGTCAACGACACAGCAGATGCGCTCATACTCACTTTCCAGGGGTTCATGGTGCGCTCAACCCTGTCGCCCTCGACCAACCGTGAGCACCTCTTCCAGATTGCGCTGAGCCTGCTGCCCGAATAACTTCCCGCGAGCACCAGTAGAAAAAGACAAAACATAGGGGGCGCATCCCGTATAACATACAGGATGCGCCCCTCAACTCACGCGCGCCTCCCCCGGCGGACCGCACGCACGGTTTTATAGCTTACGGAATCTCATAGACCTCAACGTTATCGAGGCGCGGGCGGGTATCGTAGCTGCCGTTCCAGGTCACCTTAACGCCGTAACGTTCCAGCGTGGGGATCACGGTGTCAAGCATCAGCGCGAGTGATAGTTCCTCATGTTTGCGGGTGACGGCCGCGCGCTGCTCATCGCTGAGTTTCTTCCACGCCTCTTCATCGGAGGGGTACGCCTCAAACGAGCCGAAGCCAATGTAGGTGCTCCCGCTTTCCGCCAGATTCTCGGCATCCTGCTGGTGATAGTAGATATAGCCCTTCCATCGGTCAGAGCCCTCACGCTCATCCCAGATTTCGGCGCTGGCGCAGGTTCCGCAGCACGAAAATTTACCGCGCGCAAGCACGCCGTGCGCCTCCAAATCAGCGAAAGCCGCAGCCAAGTTGCCAGAATCACCCGTAACACCCAAACGCTCGGCGAGCGCACGGCGCTCCCTCACGACTTTCTGCGCGTATTGTTCAATATCGTGGTAGAAGTCGCCTTTGACCTGCGATTCGCCTAGAAATTCTTCGAGGCAGTCGTTGAGGTAATCCGCATATTCGCTGGCGTCCTCGCCGGTGAGGAGCAGGAGCATGATTGCATCTTCAAAGTCTTCTCGTGCTTCTTCGGGCAGTTCCCAGGACGTGGGAACGGGTGGAGTGAGTTGCCATTTAAACCATGCGTCCCGAGCTTCGGGGCTCACAGTCGTTACAGCTTTTTTATCGGTGAATGAAGTTGTCATGCCCCTAGAGTAGCACCCTAGATCAGCATCGCCTTTAACCCCGCCCGAATTGCTACGGTAACCTGTACCTGACGTCAAACAGTTTTTGTGCACTGCCCAACTTCTTCTTGGCGAACCCGCGGCGGCTTATCCATCTAATTTTCCGGGTGGATAAGCCGCCCTGGCAGCCTGGTTCAAAGGCTTATGCCCATGACTCACGGGCAAGTGCGCGGGTGAGCACGAGCGGACCGCCGGTTGCATTGCCGTGATAGCGGCCGAAATGCACGTAGGGACCGCGGTAGGCGGCATCATGAATCTGCGCGGAATACTGGCCGTTAATCACAAAGTAGAAGTACTTGCCCTTCACCACAATTTTGCCTTCGATGCTCTCGTTGGGCTTGATAGGCTTTTTCAAACTCATGGTGTGCAGAACCTTACCTTCGCGAGACGCACCCGGCCCGCCGTCAAGACGAATCAGCTGTGCAAGATCGCCCGTCCGGTATTTGCCGTGCTCGTCCCGAACCTTCGCGCCGGGGCGAAGAGCGAGCACATAGCAGCCGTCCTCGGATGCACCCCGGAACTTCCCGGCGATACCGAGCGGACCGTCGTGGCTGCGACCGAACGCCATGTACCCGTAATTCCAGGTGGTTGTGGGCAGTTTCTTATCCCAGTGCATAGCGAATTCGAGGGTGTACTGTTCCCTGTCAGTGGCAGCAGCGAGCGGCCCCAGCAGCAAGGATTCGTCGTAATTCTGTTGGTGCACGATTGCCCCGCGGGTGAAGTCGGGGTAATCCTGGGCGTTGGTGATGCTGGAGGGCAGCATGCCGTGCTCCCGACGGCCGCTTTCAACGTTGATCGTGGCCTGTTTTTTCCACCCGCACACCCAGGACGGGTCGGGGCTCATAAACCCGCGCACGCCCAGGCTCTTGTAGTGTTCGTAGGTGCTTCGGCGGTGCACCTCCCAAACAATCACGGGCTTGCCGAAGCCGACAATGGCACGCACCTTATCATCCGCCATGGAACCGTACCCGGGGCCGCGCACGGATTCAAAGTAGGGCACGCCGAGCGCATCCACGTTGTTGGATCCCGCCAGCTGACGGATTCCTTCAAGGCTGTCGTTGGCGTCGAAGTAGCACCAGGTCTGGCAGCCCGCGGCTTTCGCTTGGGCCAGATACTTTGAGTTGGGGTTGAAACCGCCGTGGCCGTCGCGGTACATCTTGATCACCACACGATGCGCCAGCCCGCGTTCTTTGATAGCTTTCAGTAGATGACCCTGTGCGCGCCAGTCTTTCGCTTCGATGAAGAGGGGAAGGCGCTTGCCGGTGGGGGCGTTGTTAATTGCATCCACGGCCTCTTCAAAGGTGGGAATCTGCTCCAGCGGTGTACCTTCACCGAGGGTCTTGCGCATATTGACGTAAACGCCGCGCAGTTTTTGCAGGGTAAGATCACGTACTTTGCGATTAAGTCCGGTAACGCGCATCAGCGATTCATCATGAATGCAAACGGGAATATTATCAGCCGTGGTTCGCAAAGAAATTTCGATAGCATCGGCATTTCTTGCAGTTTGAGTATATGCGTATGCGGTATGTTCGGGATTAATATCGCCCGAACCACGGTGTGCTACAAAGAATTCTTTTGTCTAAGAAAGGTCCAGGCCGCATGTTCCGGGTCAAATTCAATATCTTCGTCGAGGATAGGCTGCTGTTCATCATTGACAGGCTGTTCCTTCTCGCCGGGAAGACTTCCTTGAATTCTCGCCTCTGCTGCGGATGCGCCCACCACGGGCATCATAGCGGCGGCAGCGCCAAGCGTGGTGGCGCCAAGAACGGTACGTCGGTTGAGTTTCTGCGAAGAAAGGCTCATGGGTATGAAACTCCCAAATACTATATGTTGCTGAGTGAATGAATAGGCGGATGCATCAAAAAACATTTTCTTGACGCGTCACATAAATAGCATAACTATTTTTTACCTGTAAATCACTTTTGCTTGAGCGAGAAAATTTATCTTTGTCAAATATTTTCCCACGCCTATTTCTTCGAGACAATATCTTTTGCCCGTTAAAAAGTTTTTGTTAAAAAATATGGTTCCACCGAAAATCGGTGAAACCATATGAGAAAACCTCTTTCGTGAGGTCTGCGCGTCGGCAGCTGCGGCACAAGACCTCACATAAAGCGAGGCTGCGTAAAGCCGGAGCATCGTGCCAGACAGAGCGAGAAAACCGGCGCCTTCCGCCCTGTCGAAGCATCACAAGGCTCTACGCGTCTTCTACTTCTTGGTCGCTTCCGCCACGTGATCGCCCGCGTTGACGGTGCGGCGCTCTTCGGGAGTCCTTCACAATATTGAACTTGGGGGTGTTAGTAACCATCACCATCGTCTCCTTGGAGGGAATACGATCCTTAATGGCCTCCCAATCAACCTCAATAATGGGGGCGCCCGCCTCAACCTTATCGCCCACCTTAGCGTGCGAGGTAAAGCCTTCGCCATTGAGATCTACAGTATCGATACCGATATGCACCAGCACCTCGCCGCCGTTATCGGTGCGCAGCATAAAGGCATGCATGGTGTCTTGAATCAAGGCGATCGTACCTGCCGCAGGGGCAACGATCATATTCGATGTAGGGTTAACGGCGTAGCCATCCCCCATGACACCCTGCGAAAATACGGGGTCAGAAACTTCAGACAGTGGAAGGTACTCCCCCGTCACCGGTGCCACATAAATATCAGCGGTTGCGGTCGATTCCGTCGGTGCCGCTGCTTTTTTCTTCCCGAAGCCAAACATAAGATCTCCTTTGATGTAGTAAACACCCGAAAGATGTCGTTTGTGTAACGACACAGGCAAATACATGTATTTGCCCTTTAGAATACCGTACTCGTCAGGTTTTTGTTACCGTGGACGCCACAGGTCGAGGGATTTTGAAAAAATATTCCCAGCCTGCATAATATGCCGAATTTCTAGAGTATATTTCATGATGCAGGCGCTCAATCAGGCGGCAGACACAGCACTAGAGCTCCGGAGGATTTCGCCGACCGCTCAGTATTTTTGTAAGCCCTCCCTGCATCGAGTAAACACGAGTACACTTAGAGCATATTGAAGGCTTGAACCCTAACGACGAGAAAGTGTTCCCGCATGAGTGAGCAAACCGAAGAACTAACCGGCACCATCCTTGAGGTTTTCATTCCAGGCCCGGGCGAGAACCCCGAGGACCCTAACGATATGGAACGAACCCTCTTTTTGGGCGCCGCGCAGGAAGCACTCGATTCGGGGGTCGATATTGAGGTTTACTCAACCGATAGCTACCCTTCAGCATTCGAAGAATGCGAACCCGTCGCCGAGCAGATTGCGATGAGCGGTGCCGACGTTCTACCGATTATGCTCGTCAACGGCGAGGTCAAAGTTTCGTTTATGTACCCGACCGCCGAGCAGATTACGCGCTTCTCTAAAGCCCACAAGGTCAAAAAGCCGAAGACGAATGCGGCTGCGGCGGCATGCGGTCCCGAGCGGTTCCTCCGGCTTCACTCCCATTCCCGATTTGGCACCCGGTGCTCTGCGCGAACCCGCCGGTTTCGCGGCTACCCTCGCCGGTAAAAAGCCCCAGGTGGTAGGTGGTCCGATATTGGTAACCGCGTGAACCTCATGGGCGGCGACACCGGTGACGGCATTCCCTCTGAGGGTTCAGTCGCCACCAAATCCGGCGGATGCGGATGTGGTGGCTGCGGGTGCGGCGGCTAAAGCGCGCATTTCCACACGAGTAGTTCCCACCCCGAATGTTTATATGAGAGTGCCCCGGATTCCTTGAAGGCATCCGGGGCACTCATGTATTTTCATAACCTACGGAGTATAGAGACTACATTAAGGGCGGCTCCGGCGGATTCTGAGGCTGTGCATACTGAGATTGTGCGGTTTGCGCTTGTGCTCCCTGAGTCCAAACCGTACTATTCGTCCGGCGGCGAGAATATTCTTGACTCACCATGACGATAAAGACGATGCAGAGAGCTACGTCTATGAAATATAGAACCCAGTAGAGGTACGCCAAGCCATTGGCGTACTGGAAGAAGTCATCCATATGGGTGATCACATCAATTAGCGTTGCTATTTCTAGAGCTTGAAGGATCAGACCAATAATATTGATGCTCAGAATAAATCCCAGAGCTTTAGACCTGAGATAGAAGATACCGGCGAGTATTTGAAGGCCATAATATGCCAGAAATGCACATGTCAACGCTAAGTGCAGAAAATCTTCTGCATCCCAATACTCGAATCCATACTTAGCCATAAACTCCACATAGTTATATAGACCCCACACGGAAATCCCCAGGCTCACCAGCATGAACGCGATACGTACCCCGTACAGCCAACGGAACGGGAATTTGGGGTATGAGGCTCCCGGGTGCGCATACTGCCCCGGTACCGTCGAAGCCCGTTCGTCGGAAGGCTGCGACGCCGCCCAGGGTTTTACCGCATCCTGCGGATTCTGTTCGACAGAGTTTTCTCTCGATGATTGCTCACTCATAAATTCAAAACTATCACGCATATCGTTCACATCCCACTATTTTTCTGCCTCTTCGTCACTGAGGCTGTTGTTTGAACTTTCCTTACTATCGAGGTTTGTGATATTTAGGGGTCGGGCGGCAGGTTTAGTTTTTGCCGTCTCTGAACCCATCATTTTCACGAAAACAATGCTCATCCCAAGGTCAAAAAGAACCATAAGACACCCAAAGGGGTTATCGTATGCGACGGTAATCAGGGTCATTACGAAAGAGAACACAAGACCATAGTTATTCACCTTTTCAACCCAGGGGTAATCTTTGTGCCGTATAAATTTTGCGCAGGCGCGGGTCTGTACGGCCGTAATATATACTGCATAAGGAATCATCAGAAACCCAAGAATCGCTATATGGGATAATGGCCGTTCAACCGATAACAGATTTACAGAAGTTTCTTCGCGATATGAAGTTGAATACCGCGCCATAGAGTTTATCCACGAATAAGCTATAACTACTATCGGAATATACGCCAGAGCTATACGAAGAACATAGAATATCTTGAGATTCTCAAGCCCTAGGGGTTTTGCCGCAGAGACTTCCACTGAATCGTGCGCCTTCTCTGGCGATTTTGCGGGACTTCCTGAACTTGTGGGTTTTTCCAGCTTTTCGGCATCATTTTCCGGCTCTCCACTAGGGCGGATCACGATTTCCTCATCTCCCAGCTGGCCGTAAAGTGCCGTATACGCAGGAAGTTCATTATCTGCCGAGGCGCTATCGACCATACCCGACCAAGGAACCTTGCGGCTGCTTTGAGCGGCAGGCGCATCGCGAGCAGAATTATGGGGCGAAAAGTCATGGTCAGTACTCATATTTTCACCCTAGGATTACACCCTGGATATTCTATGAAAACCCCCTGAACATTCTCAATGAATATACTCCTTACATATTTCCTCATACTAAAAAGGCTCTTTACGTCAATAAAGCATTGGAAAAACCGCTCCATTGACATAAGCAGATGCGGCAGCTAAAGCGCGCATTTCCACACGGGTAGCGTTCGTTCCCGAATGTTTATATGAGAGTGCCCCGGACTCCTTGAAAAAGTCCGGGGCACTCATGTATTTCATAACCTGACGGAGTATAGAGACTACATTAAGGGCTGCTCCGGCGGGTTCTGAGGCTGTGCATGCTGAGATTGTGCGGTTTGTGCTTGTGCTGGCACATCAGGGGTTTGCGGCACATAAGTATGTGGAGCCGCCGCGTAACCAGGCTGAGCTTGAGTCGTCTTCATTTTCTGGCGGCGAGAATATTCGCGAATTGTAATGACGATAAAGAATATGCACAGGGCTACGTCAATAATGTACAGTCCCCAGTCTAAGTACGTTGAAGCTTCGGCATATTCAAAGAAAATATCTAAGCGCAGAAGATTCTCAATAAGTTTAGGCAGCGAGGGCAGCTGGACGATTAAACCGAGGATATTCACGCCCAGAATATAGCCAAGCCCTTTGGACCGCAGGTATAGTACTGCCGCGATAATCTGCATGATTTCATAGACCGGATATCCAATAACCTGCGGTGCTTCGATAATTTCTCCGAGGGCAAGCGACACATAACCATCAAGAATCGTGGTAACAAGATTGTAGAGAACCCGTACACTGAACCATAAACTCGCCGCCATAACCACGATACGCACCCCGTACAGCCAACGGAACGGGAATTTCGGGTATGCCGTCGTCACGGCTATGGACGCCTCCGTTTGGTTCGCGGCTCCCGGGTGCGCATACTGCCCCGGTACCGTCGAAGCCTGATCGTCGGAAGGCTGCGACGCCGCCCAAGGTTTTACCGCATCCTGCGGATTCTGTTCGACAAAGTTTTCTCTCGATGATTGCTCACTCATAAATATAAAACTACCATGCACACCGTTCACGACGGCGACTATTTTCGCCGGATTCGCCCGGAGAGCCTCTCGAACACGTACTAAAAAGGCTCTTTATTCCAATAAAGCGTATTATTCGCCGCTTTATTGGAATAAAGAGCCTTTTTATGCCGGGGCAAACCGGCTAAGCATTACCTACTTGTTCAGCGAGGTGCCTGCCGAGCCGAGCTGCTGGCAAGCCTCAACCACGCGAGCTGCCATGCCCTCTTCAGCCTTAGCGCCCCACACGCGGGGGTCGTATGCCTTCTTGTTGCCGACCTCGCCGTCAACCTTGAGCACGCCGTCGTAGTTGGTGAACATGTGACCGGCGACCGGGCGGGTGAAAGCGTACTGGGTATCGGTATCAATGTTCATCTTGATCACACCGTAGGAAACCGCATCTGCAATCTCCTGAGCGGTCGAACCGGAACCACCGTGGAACACGAGCGAGAACGGCTTCTCCTTACCGTACTTAGCGCCGATCTCGTCCTGAATCTGCTTGAGCAGTTCGGGGCGCAGGTGCACGTTACCGGGCTTGTACACGCCGTGCACGTTACCGAAGGTCAGCGCCGCAATGTAGCGGCCCTTCTCGCCCAGACCCAGAGCCTCAACGGTCTTCACCGCGTCATCAACGGTGGTGTACAGGGTGTCGTCAATAGCGCCTTCAACGCCGTCTTCCTCGCCGCCGACGGCACCAATCTCAACCTCAAGCACAATCTTTGCCTTGTTGGTGCGCTCCAGAAGCTCAGCCGCAATCTTGAGGTTCTCATCAAGATCAATAGCGGAACCATCCCACATATGAGAGTTAAAGATGGGGTCTTCGCCGCGCCGCTACAGCCTTCTCAGACTCGGCGAGCAGGGGAAGAACAAAGCCATCCAGCTTGTCCTTGGGGCAGTGGTCAGTGTGCAGTGCGATGTTCACGTCGTACTGTTTGGCGATCTCACGAGCGTATGCCGCGAATGCCAGGGAACCAGCGACCATATCCTTCTTCGATGCTCCCGACCAGTACGCTGCGCCACCAGTGGATGCCTGAACAATACCGTCAGAACCAGCCTCAGCGAAACCGCGAAGAGCGGCGTTGAGGGTCTGCGAGGAGGTGACGTTTACTGCCGGGTAGGCGAAGCCTTTTGCTTTCGCATTCTCCAGCATCTCTGCGTAGACTTCGGGGGTTGCAATAGCCATGCTGACTCCTTGACTAGGGTGCGGGAAAAGGTAAATTCCCGTGGTTTTGTTGGCGTGTCTGAACGCCATCTACAGAGACTATTTTACCAAGGGGGTTCGGGTTTTCTGTAGACTGAAAGCGCCGGTTTTTCGGCTTATTTCGGGCTTTGATGAGGCATTTTAGCCCGTATTTGAGAGTCATTGTCATCATAATGAGGGAACGCCGAATGGGTGAAAATAACCCTAAGAACGCACGGCTGGCACGCCTGCAAGAACGCCGCGCGGCGATTCAAGCCCGCATGGATGCGCACGTCATCGGCGGGCGGACCCGTCGCCAAATCCCTCGCCCTCATTGAACGGATGCGCGCCGAAGGTGCCACCGACCTTGAGATAGATACCGCTCTCGCTAAGAAGAAGCTCCCCTCCGTCATCGAAGTGGGGCGCAAATCCGTGCTTCACGTGCCCGGCTGGTGGCTGCTGACCCGCCGCAAGAAGCGCCTCGACCGAAAGATTCACGCACTGGGCGGCAGCTAAACCCACGAAAAGCGAGCGCCGTCTCCTCGTATCCTGTACACCCTGCCTGTATAAATACACATCATTTTTCTGTGCGCCAGGGATAATTTTATGTCCCCTTGCTATAGCAAGGAATAAACTGTATTTATTAAATTTCAATAACAATTTTCGGAATATTCCCGGCATCACAGTAGTACGTGCATTATGCATTGACACGCATATTATCGGGGTGTGCTCCCCGTAACATTCTTATACTTGGTCTGCTATAGTCTTAAAAAACTCCATGCGGCTTCCGGAATTTACTATATATCCGCGTGGAACAACACCGTATTGTGGCGCTCTAAGAAGGTACACCATCGTTCCCACTGGGCGCTGCAGGTCATAAGGAAAAATATGAGTCTCGATTCACCTAAAAAACCTATGACGCGACCAGACCACGAAGATGCCTTCGCTCATGAGCAGGAAGGTCTGCACAAGGGGCTAGGCGCTCGACAACTTCAGATGATTGCGATCGGTTCCGCTATCGGTACCGGTCTATTCTTGGGGACAGGCGGGCGTCTCGAAAAGGCTGGTCCCATGCTTGCGATCATTTTCGCCGTCTGCGGGTTCTTCGGCTATCTGATCCTGCGCGCACTGGGCGAGCTGATCCTGCACCGCCCCTCCTCTGGCTCGTTCGTTTCGTATACTCGCGAATTCTACGGCGAAAAGGCGGCGTTCGTCTCCGGCTGGCTGTACTGGCTCAACTGGGCTATGACGGCGGTGGCGGATGCGACCGCAATTGCTATCTACATCTCCTGGTTTGGGCGATATAACCAATTCTTTGCCGACCTACCGCAATGGCTCACCGCCTTCATCGTGGTGATTGTGACCGTGTCCCTGAACCTGGTCTCGGTTAAGCTCTTCGGCGAGCTGGAGTTCTGGTTTGCACTCATCAAGATTTTGGCACTGCTGACCTTCATGGCGGTTGGTATTTGGTACCTCATCTTCGGACAGCCCATCAACGGCGTGCAACCCGGTATTCCGCTGATTATGTCACATGAGGGGCTCTTCCCGCAGGGTATTCTTCCGGCATTAATCGTCGTACAGGGCGTTGTGTTCGCATACGCCGGTATCGAACTGGTGGGCACCACCTCCGGCGAAACAAAGGACGTCAAGAAGATTATTCCGCGCGCTATCAACGCTGTGGTGTGGCGCATTGCTATCTTCTACGTGGGCGCCGTGGTGCTGCTGTGCCTGCTCATGCCGTACACCGTCTACAGCGATGACGAGTCGCCCTTCGTGACCTTCTTCGACAATATTGGCGTGACCGCGAGCGCCCCGATCATGCAGCTGGTCGTGATTACCGCCGCCGCATCGTCGCTGAACGCGGGGCTGTATTCGACCGGTCGTATTCTGCATTCGATGGGTGTTGCCGGGTCTGCGCCGAAGTTCGCAACTAAGGTTTCTAAGTCCGGCGTTCCGGTGGCGGGTATTCTGTTGACCGGCGTGGTGGGGCTTTTCGGTGTGGTTCTGAATTTCATTGTTCCCGAACAGGCGTTTGAGGTCGTGCTCAATATTGCGGCCTTCGGTACGATGGCATCCTGGGTTGCTATTTCGCTCTCACACCAGAAGTTCCTCAAGCTGGCCAAGGAAGGAAAGTACACACGCCCCGAGTACCGTGCTCCCGGCGGGCGCTTGCCGACTGGTCGGTTCTGACCTTCATGGCTATTGTTATTGTGCTGATGGCACTCGACTACCCCGTGGGCACATGGACCCTTATTTCGCTTCTTTTCGTGATTCCGCTGCTCATTATTGGTTGGTTTGTGGTGCGCGATCGCGTGAATGAGGTTGCGCGTGTTCGTGAGGGCTTCACGGGCGCTGTTCCGGTGATTGCGGCTCCTCCGATGGCGCGTAAGCTCTCGAATGAGGGCGTGTACAAGAATTACTTCACGGAACTTGCCGAACACGACGATGATTCGGATGAGGATCGGAAGTAGCTTTTTACACACATTATTTTCCGGATATTGCACACACTACGCTGACATAATGTCATGCATATTGTCAGCGTATTCCGGGGAATATTATATACATCACAGTAATAATCTATACATTTGACCGCTGATATACTGGTTCAGTATTTCATGTCAGCCTCTCACGACTAAGGAGATTTATCGTGACCGACCACAGGGTTGAATTTGTTGATGTTGCATCCATGGCGCAGTGGATTCAGCGTGACGGCGTTGGGAATATTATTGCCGGTATGGTGAATTTCTTGGAAGAAGATTTCAAGAAATGGCAGAGCTTCGATAAGATTCCGCGCGTAGCATCCCACACCCCCTTCGGCGTGATTGAGTTAATGCCGACCTCAGATAACATCATCTATTCCTTCAAGTACGTGAACGGGCACCCCTCGAACCCTGCACGTGGATACCAGACCGTGACCGCGTTCGGTCTGCTGGCTGATGTGGATAACGGCTACCCCGTCTTCCTCGCGGAGATGACCCTGCTGACCGCCCTTCGTACTGCCGCTGTTTCTGCCATGGTGGCTAAGCATCTGGCACGCAAGGATTCGCGGAAGATGGCGATGATCGGCACCGGTTCACAGTCTGAATTCCAGGCTCTTGGGATGCGCGCCGTCCTCGGCATCGAAGACCTTGCGGTGTACGATGTTGATCCCGCCGCTATCGAGAAGTTCCGCCGTAATCTGGAGCCGCTGGGGTTCAGGATTCATGCCGCATCCAGCGTGGACGAGGCCGTTGCAGACGCCGATATTATTACCACCTGCACCGCCGATAAGCAGCAGGCAAAGGTGCTTCTAAATTCGCAGGTGAAGCCCGGCGTGCATCTGAATGCTATTGGAGGCGACTGCCCCGGCAAACCGAGCTGGAGAGCGAGATTTTGGATCGTTCGACCGTGTTCGTGGAGTTCCCGCCGCAGACCCGCATCGAGGGTGAAATTCAGCAGAAGGATCCGGACTTCCCCGTGGTGGAGTTCTGGAAGGTTCTGACCGGCGAGGAGCCCGGGCGCGTCTCGGATGAGCAGATTACTCTCTTCGATTCGGTGGGCTTTGCGATCGCCGACTTCTCGGCACTGCGCTATGCACGCGAGGCAACCCGGGGTACCGATCTGCAGCAGTTCATTGACCTGGTGGCGAACCCGGACGATCCGAAGGATCTTTTCTCGCTCGTGAACGTGAACGTTCCGGTGGGCTAGGGGTTCACTCCCCCATAGACACCGCGAGCAGGTGGTTTTTGGTCCGAGCAGGTAGGATTTTCCTACCTTTTCGGCAAAATCCTACCTGCTCGCGGTGTATTTGCTTTAAGGTTTCTGTCCGAAAACGTGGCGGCGCACCCAGGCGTGCATCGCGATCCCGGCGGCGGTTGCCGCGTTCATCGAGCGGGTTGAACCGAATTGCTCGATCGAGAGCGTATCGCGCGCGGCGGCGTGAATTTCCTCCGACAACCCTGGGCCTTCCTGCCCAAAGACCAGCACACAGTTCTTCGGCAGATCATAGGTTTCAAGCGGCACCGAATCCGGAAAAATATCGATGCCGATAATGTCCAGCCCCTCGCCCTGCGCCCACGCCACAAAGTCCTCAATCGTGGGGTGATGCCGCACATGCTGATACCGGTCGGTCACCATCGCACCGCGTCGGTTCCAGCGTTTCTTACCAATAATGTGCACTTCCTTCGCCAAAAAGGCATTCGCGGTGCGCACCACGGTACCGATATTCAGATCGTGCTGCCAGTTCTCGATCGCGACGTGAAATCATGGCGGCGCGTATCAAGGTCGGCGATAATCGCCTCCATGCTCCAGTAACGGTACTTATCCACCACATTGCGGCGGTCGCCCTCGCGCAGAAGCTGTTCATCCCAATGCTCACCCTCGGGCCACTCGCCCTCCCAAGGACCGACACCAACCTCAAACCGGGGAGTTCCGAAAGCCTCGCTTTCGGGGTACTCCTGCGGTGTATTCTGCGGCTCTGCAGACTCGTTCACGCAGGAATCCTGCCCGGAATCTGAGGAGTCAAGGGGGGTCTGATGGCTTGGGGAACTCATAGTTTCTTTCTGATGGCGCGTACATATAGTGCCGGATGCGCGGCGAAGGAATCTGGGGGGCGGTGCGACAATGCCCGCACGCCGCTAACTACCGGCACGCGCGGGCATCTACAAAGCCCCTAGTCGAGCCCTAAATCATCCTTGGAGTAGGCGTAGAAGCAGGGAACCCCGGCAACCTCTTCGATATGTTCTTTCGCCCCGGTTGCACGGTCTACAATGACAGCGACGGCAACGACCTCGGCGCCCGCTGTGCGCAGCGCATCCACGGCGGTTAACGCGGACCCGCCGGTGGTGGAAGTATCTTCGACAGCGACCACGCGGCGACCCTCAACGCTGGGCCCCTCAACCTGGCGACCCATGCCGTAGGACTTTTGCGCCTTACGCACCACAAACGAATCGATAACGCGGTCCTGATCGCCCGCCGCGCGCATAATTGCGGAACCAACCGGGTCGGCGCCCATCGTCAGACCACCGGCGGCCTCAAATTCGATGCCGTTACGATCGAGCAGATCGAGCATCACCTGACCGACCAGGCGCGACGCTTCGTGATGCAGGGTGATACGGCGCAAGTCAACGTAGTAGTCGGCTTCTTTCCCGGAGGCAAGAGTCACTTTACCGCGCACCACGGCAAGCTCGGAGATGAGCTGGCGCAAACGTTCGCGGGCTTCTTCGATGGGCAGGGTTTCGGAAAGTTTAGTCATATTTCAAGTTTAGCGGGTTACCCCGGGCACGGGCTGGCGGTGGGCGTCCAGGGCTATGCCTTAGGTGCCTTAGGGGTGCGTCCCGGATCTCTGCCGCGTAAAAAAGGCTCTTTATTCACATAAAGAGCCTTTTTAGCACCTACTGCCCCTAAATATGCAGGCTAGTTCTGGTGCGGCGCCTGGGGCTGAACGGGCTGCGCCTGTACGACTGTGGGCTGGGCCATCGGATTCTGTGCCAGACGGTACGCCTTGGAGTCACGCATAAACCTGTTGGTCCCGGGCAGCCACAAGAAAACAATCAGGGCAACGTTAGCAATAAACAACACCACGTAGATCACAATGAGCGTGGAAAGGGAAGACGTAAAACCGGGCGCGAGCGATGACCTCTCTTCATTCATGCCGCTCAAAGCCGCCGATGTGATAAACGTGTGCAAAACAATACCGGCAAGAGCCAAAACAGCAATAACGGTCATGACGATACGCGACCAGTTGTGTCCTCGGTAGATGAAAACACCGAACAGGATGTACAGAATAATGCTGAGGAACAGCGGAAGAGAAATAAAGGACACAAACGATTCTAGAGTATTGTAGTTTCTGAGTGACTGCCCGCCATTCATCGCAGCCACAGTCTGCAGAGAGCTCATGGCAGACCTCATGGTACCGAACTCAACGAGGCGTAAGAGCGCGCACGCCAGACTGACTATAAAAGCGGTCATAGCCAACGCCGTAATTTTGGGGCGAGTGGCTGGTATTGAAGCTGCAGTCGGCGTAAGCTGTCGGTGCGGGCTGCATCATAGGCTGCTGAGAAGAAGTTTGCTGAACAGACGGGGAATTCTGCGGTTTTTCTTGACCGGACGTAATGTTCTCACTCATCGGTGATGCTCCTTCAAATATTGTGTGCGGAAAGATGGTTTTGTGAAACCACCTCTAGAGCATAGCCGAAATTATGTGAAATAGGGGTATTCTGCGATGATTCGTCGGATTTCAGACTGCACCGAACATTCCGCGTCAAAAGAGCCTTGATAGTGAATAAAGCGTTAAAACCCGCTTGATATAAATAAAGAGCCTTTTTACAAGGCGGACGAGGAGGCGAGTACGCGGATGGTGGCGGCGACCGCATCCGGATGCGGGTCCACCGTCAGATCTGCGAGCGGCAGCAAGGATTCATGCGAGCCCACCGCGACCGCATACTGAGCACCCTCAAGCAGCCCTACATCGTTCACATCGTTACCAAACGCGATATAAGGATCGGGTTTTTCGCCCGGACGCGCGCCAAGCGCCTGCGGGAGAGCCGAAACTTTATGCACGCCCCCGGGCGCCAGGTCAATACTCGTGGTGGCATCCTGGTGCTTAGTCACATGCAGGTTTAGGCTCGCAATAGTCTCTTCAAGCTCGGCGTAAAGATGTGGATTATTGATATCAAGCAGAATTATTTTGACCGGATTCTCCAGGTCTTTCAGGGAAACTAGGCGGTCCGTTCCCTCGGGGTTTAGCCGCTCCACGAGCACATGCGCATCGGGCAAATCAAAGGCGTAAGAATCCAGGGAGTCTACGATATAGTGCAGTCCATGACGTTCGATAAGGTCCCGAATTTTCGCATAACTATGCGCATCTAGGTGTTCCCGCGCCCGCAGCTGCCCGTCCCGATACAGCAGCGAACCGTTCGCGCCGATCAGCGCCAGCCCGCTATGCGTGCGCACATCCTCAGAGAGCATGGGCAGAATATCGCGCACCGGTCGAGCAGAGGCAAACTACGCGGTGTCCCGCCCGCAGCAGCGCATAAATTTCGCTCTCAATTGCAGGTTCGATCACCATGCCATTAAAGCTAGTGGTGCCATCAATATCGAAGACAAAATTCATAATATTCCTGGGCTTTCTCGGTCGGTCGCGGCGACGCTCTGCTTACTCACACCCTTTTCAACGATGTGCCCCACACTCGGCGGAAGCGCCGCGCGTAGTTTCGTCAGCATTTCTTCGTACTCGGCGTTCGGGTCTGAATCGGCGACAATAGCGCCGCCGGCGGCAAGGGTTATAAGCCCGTTATCGTACGCGATCAGGGTGCGTATAACAATAGAGAGATTGGCGCCGCCATCCGCCGAGAAAAATCCGAGAGCACCCGAGTATACGCCGCGGGGGCGTGCCTCCAGATCCTCAATAATATTCATTGTTGAGGGCTTAGGCGCGCCGGTCATAGATCCGCCAGGGAAGCACGCCGCACTGGCATGCACCGCGGAAATTTCGGGTTTAAGGCGCGCAGTGACGGTCGAAACAAGCTGATGCACCGTTGCATAACTTTCCACACCTATGAGTACAGGAACCTGAACGCTCGCGGGGTCACTCACCGTCGAGAGGTCGTTGCGCAAAAGATCGACGATCATCAGATTCTCAGCGCGGGTTTTCGCATCGTGCTGCAGCCAGTGAGCCGCAGCGGCGTCTTCCTGAGGATTCGCACCGCGCGGGCATGTCCCTTTAATCGGCTTCGTTTCGGCGTTTCCGTGCGTATCGACCATCAGAAAACGCTCAGGAGACGATGAAAGCACCGAGAAGTCACCGCATCGCAAATAGGCGGCATAGGGTGCGGGATTGTGCTTACGCTGAGTGCGGTACAGCTCGAAAAGCTGATCTGGCGTGAGAGGATGTTCTACCCGCGCAGTGCTTTCGGCGCTCAGGCACACCTCATAACTATTCCCCTCGTAAATATGCCGTTGTGCGCGCTCAATATCTGCGCAATAGCTTTCGCGCTCAGGGGCTTCAAAAACGCAGATGCTCCACGTGCTGAGTTAACGGTTTATCGCCGCCATGTGCGTTATCACCCGGTATCTCACGCCAAGAATCTTTCCGTGCCAATTCGCGCAAACGCGGCTCAATTTTCTCAAGCCAGGGTTTAGTCACCCAGCAGCCACGCGCGACGGGTTTCATGTTCATAGACCAGGTACCGCACGGCGGGCATCCAGAGAGAATCCGGGGTTTGCGCCGTGTGCCGGGGCGTGTATCCGATGCGCCCGGGGTGCAGGGCGGGCGCGCCTCGTACCCGAAATAACCCACGTAACCACCGCGCAAACCTTCGGGCAACTCGGCGATATTGTCGGGTTCAGGCATGCTGGCAAGCGCAGTGTCGAGGGACATCCCAAGGGAGTCGGGTTTGTTGCCTCGCGTGCGTTTTCGATGCGCAACACAGCCGCCCAATGCGGGACGACGCCCACATACGAGACGCGAGACATAGGCGATTCTTCTCGTGCGGAATCAAGCCAATAGGCGTACCGAGCACCCGCAGCGATCACGGGGTATGCAGCCTCGGGCATGATCGCAAAGTCGAGGGCGCGCACGTGCAGCGTTGGGTATTGATCGGGCTGAAGAATCACGTTTCCTATTGTAGAGTGCGTTGCCGTCGGTCTTGAGCAGTGTGGCTTCGACCCGAATACAAAGGATGCGGCACCAGCAGCCATTTCGGGGGCTGGGGTGCCGCATCTTTATATGTCGTTTTGGCTATATACACTAGTCAAACTGGATATATTCCAAAGTTTTTAGGGTATAGCGTCATTAGTGAACGACGGCAGGTTCCTGCCCGTTTTCGCTTTCCATGGGCAGCTTTGCGGTGAACCAAGCACTTGTTCCGCCAGCAATATTTTTCGCCTGGTATCCGTTCTGGCGCAGGTATTCAGCCGCACGGTTTGAACGCCCGCCGCCGTGGCAGATCACATAGAATTCTTCATCTTTGCTGGGTAGTTCTGAAAGTCGCTCGGTCAGCGTTCCTAGGGTGATGTGCTGGGCACCAGCAACGTGGCCGCCTTCCCATTCGTAGTCTTCGCGCACATCAATAATCTTGGCACCGGCAGGAACATCGGCAGGGGTTACCTGGGGTACGTTATTCATGGATTCTCCTCTGTAGTCTCGTGAGATACATTATCAACTCTACAAAATTTTGAGGTCATAAGGCACGCGCGCGTGCACGCAATACACCCCAGCCCCACCATTAGACATGAGATTTCATGCAGAGTAAATACGGAATTTATGCCTAATTTCTGCACAAACATCTGTATACATATGCATTTTACAGGTATACACTGAGGAAATATAACCTAGAACACTTCCGGTTTGTGTATTCTTGGGAGGCTTTATGGTAGCCACGCAACCAGCGGCGCAGAAGCCGCGAACATTCTTTGGGCATCCGCCGATGCTCGCCAATCTTTTCACCGTGGAAATGTGGGAACGGTTCTCATTCTACGGTATGCAGGTTCTTGCCCTCTATTACCTGTACTACTCTATTGAAGATGGCGGATTAGGGATACTAAAAGAGGCAGCAACCGGCGCTATGGGAGCGTATGGTGCAACCGTTTATCTCATGGCTATCCTCGGCGGTATTTTGGGCGACCGCGTCCTAGGGCCCGAACGCACCCTCTTTTATTCCGCTATCGGTATTATGGCGGGGCACATTGTCCTTGCGGTCATGCCCGGTGCCGCTGGTGTGATCACCGGTCTTCTTCTGGTCGCGATCGGTTCAGGGTGTCTCAAAAGCAGCGCCTCGGTTCTGGTCGGTTCGCTCTACAGCAAAGACGACCCCAAACGCGAAGCAGGGGTTCACGCTTTTTCTATATCGGCATCAACATCGGTGCGCTTTTAAGGGTCCGGCACTGACCGGCTGGGGATGGGGTTGGCTAGGGCTTTCACTTCGGCTTCGGAATCGCGGCTATCGGCATGGCGGCCGGGCTTATTCAGTATGCGCTCACCCGCAAGAACCTGCCCGAATCGGTGCACGAAGTAACCGTTCCTTTTCACCCCACGTCAGAACGGTATTTTAGCCGGTGTTCTGGCGGGTGTAGCTCTCATAACATTCCTGCTGGTCATGATGGGCTGGATGACTACAGGCAACCTCGCCACGTGGGTGGTAAGCGCCGTCGGCATCGGGGCCATAGCTCTTTTTATTCAGTTGCTCACCGCCAAGAACGTAACCAACACCGAACGCTCGCGGGTGTGGGCGTTTATTCCCCTCTGGATTGCCAACGCTATTTTCTGGGCGCTCTACCAGCAGCAGTTCACGGTCATTCCCATCTATTCTGATGAGCGACTCGACTGGCATATTCTGGGCATGGATCTTCCTCCGACCCTCGTCAATTCCCTTGCCCCTATTTTCGTGATTCTTCTGGGGGCGGGGTTCGCCGCCATGTGGACGAAATTGGGCGATCGGCAGCCGCGCACAACCACCAAGTTCTCACTCGCGCTCGTGATTATCGGCCCGGCATACTGGGTTTTCCTCACGCAGGTGGGTGTCTCTCGCGTGGCGGTCTACTGGATGGTTATCATCATGTTTATCTTCACTGTTGCCGAGCTTACGATTTCGCCCACGGGCATGGCGCTGACCACCAGGCTCGCACCCGAAGCGTATAAGGTGAACATGATGGCGCTTTACTGGACCTCGCTGGCGATGGGTACCGCATTCGCGGGCTGGTGCGCACAGTTCTACAGCCAAGACACTGAGGCTTCCTACTTTATGTGGGTGGGTGCCGTCTCGGTTATTGCTGGTATCGTCCTCTTCCTCTGCCGTGCGCCCATCCAGAAACTTATGCGCGATGTGAAGTAGTATTCCGTTTTAGGCATATATAGCGGTGGGTGTATCTTCAACGCCTGAAGATGCACCCACCGATTTTAATTTCTGCGGTTTGACTTGGGTATATGCCGCCTACGTTATATTCCAGGAGGGGTATAGAGCCTCTCACAACATGATTATTCAGCCTGGATGCGCCGCCCGGCACGCGCCGCAAATGCGTCAAGCGCATCGTTAAGGTGAGGAACCGTCCATACGCGCTGACCCGCAACAAAGGTTTTTTCACGGCGTATCACCCCCGCTTTCTCAAGGGTTGCGATAATGCGGTATATCGTTGCCGGTGCCACAGACGTATTCTGCTCCACCATCTGTACCGTAAAAGCCGGTTCGGTGCAGCAAAAATCGGCGACCGCCTTCAAAGCGGATGTTGTTCGACGTGCTGTTCCCAGAATTTTATCGCGCAATCCGGAAATATCCTCTGCCAGAATACGAGCGTTCTCGACGGCAGCATTTGAAGCTTGAATAAAGCACCGGATCATAGGCTCTATATCTCCAGCGCGGTATGCGGTAAGCGCCGCAATATAGTCTGCGACGTCATGCAGAAGCCCCGAAGAAATTGGCAGCACAACATGTTCGGTGACTCCACGTGCCATGAGCAAAGCCGAAATAAGCGCCCGACCGGTACGCCCATTCCCATCAGTAAAAGGGTGAATAGTCTCAAATTGTGCATGAGCGATGACAGCCTGCACCAGCGGGTCAAGATCACGACGCGCCATAAATTCAACGAGGTCATTCATGGCGGCGGGTACTAGCTTCCAGTGCGGTGCCACATAATCTGCTGTTACAGGCGACTGCCCGCCAACCCACACCCACTGTTGGCGGAACTTCCCAGCGTCATCTAGGGTGCCAGCCGTCAGTTCATGGTGCATATGCACGATAGATTCAATGGTCAGGCTCTCTGCCGCCCCTAAAGCTGCCTGCATGGCGCGAACATTGCGTGCCACCAACTCGGCATTATGCCCCACGGCAGAGCTGGAAGCGCCCACCACCGCCAACGATAACCTACGTGCTGAAACCGTCAGGTTTTCAATCTGCGAACTTGATGCCGATTCACCCCGCAAAAGCACCGCTGCAAATGGCACACCACCTAACGCCGCATGCTGCTCGTCGAAGCGAGTAATCGTGCGCGTGCAGTCCTGCACCAGAGTATGTAGCTGCGGGGAAAGCTGAGGTGCTTGCTCGGCGATGCGCGGTGTAACGGCACTTTTAAACTCTCCAGTGTTCCGCCGACGAGCACGATGGGATGCGAGTGGGTCACGATGCTGCCACAGAGCCTGCTGTTCCCAATCGAGAGAAGCCCATGAGATGGCTGGCATACCCCACGCTCCTTTCTGCTGCATGATAGGGAATGCCCTAAAAAATGAGGTAAGTACGGGCAGTTAATGAGAATTTGGACCTCTATTTTCTCATTAAGAATGCTATTGAGAAAATAGAGGTCTCATTTCTCGCTAGGGCAAGCTACTGCACGCTATTCAGTCAGCAGGGGCATAAGGGCAGAATAAACCCCTCGTCAGCAGATCTAACAAAACACGTATTTTCACTAGTCAGATGGTAAATAGAGGCATTCTACGCTACCAAAAGTCAGGTTTTGCTCGCTGCGCATCCTACCCGTCAGCATCTTAAACCCGCCCCGAACATTAGACGCCGTATAAATATTCCCGTCACCGCTGTAACATGACGTTTTGTGTCTCCGCATTACTTCATGTGACGGGTGAAGGGTTCTTAAATCTTCGTTTTAGGACTCATAGCGAAAAACATTATGCGCCGCGCCCGCGACCGGTTTAGGGTATATGCCAGACCCGCCGTACAGGCAGGTAAAAGACAACGTCCTATCTAAGGAGAAAACAGACATGGCACTGTACCTGATCGAGCTGACCCCAGCAACCGCATCCAAGGACGAGGCAACTGCGCTCATCGAAACCGTTTCCAACTCCCTGAGCGAAGGCGCGGAGCTCATCGAAACCCAGGTTTCCGCCGATCACAAGCTGATCTTCGCCATCATTGAGTCAGAAAACACCGCGTTCGCACCCGCCCTCACTGCGGCTATTGGCGAGCGCGCATCCGTGGTTGGCCCCGACGAGGTTCGCTTGGTGGGCGCAGAACTCGACGACATCAAGAAGCTCAAGAAAGATGCAGACTACCTGGTCGAGTGGGATATTCCCGCCGAAATCACGATGGAGCAGTACCTGACCCGCAAGAAGGCGAACGCGCCCAAATACGCCGAGGTGCCCGAGGTTTCCTTCCTGCGCACCTACGTGCGTGAGGATACCGCTAAGTGCCTGTGCTTCTACGACGCCCCCGATGAGGATGCGGTACTTCGCGCCCGCAAAGCCGTGAGCACCCCCATCGACCGCCTCTTCAAGCTACACGCATAAGCACACCTGCACATTGCATATAGGAGCTCTCTACCATGTCTGAATTCACTCTTGAACCTCTTGAGGATTATCCTCAGCGCGAGCGCGTGCTTGCGCTTGCCGCCGAACACGCAGATGCCGTCGATGCCGGTGAGCGTTCCCCGTTTGAGAATCTGCGCGAGATTGCGAAGGATGGTCTGCTGACTCTGGGGCGCACCGGGTCTTTGCTTCCGCAGGTTTCGGTTGCTTTTGACCTTGCTTCGCAGGATGCGACAACCGGGTTCTCGCTGTGGGCTCATCGTTCTACGATTGCGTTCTTTGATGCGGTGAACCGTGAGCTGCCCGAGGGTTTGGCTGAGGCCACGACGAGCGGTACAAGCGCGATGGCGGCGGCGTATAAGGAGGCTTCGGGGCTTGCGCCGATCAAGGTTTTGGGCACTTTGGTAGAGGGTGGTGTGAAGCTCAACGGCACGGTGTCGTGGGCTTCTAACCTGTACCCGGGCGGTGTGATTGTGCTGCCGGTAGCTGTGCAGAATGCGCAGGAGGGGCATCCGAACCGGTATATTGTGACGGTTCGCCAGGATGTTCCGGGGTTGAAGGTTGTATATCACCGTAACCTGCTGGCGCTCAACGGAACCGAGTCTGGCACGATCATTTTTGAGGATGTTTTTGTGCCGACCGAGGATATTTTGACCGATAATTTTGAGGGTTTCCTCAACGATGTGACCGCACCGTTCTTGCTGGTGCAGTCCGCGTTCTGCTTGGGTCTTGCCGCCGGTGCGCTGGTGGAGGCTTCGAAACATCTTGAGGCATCGCAGGGTATTTTCAGTTCTGAGTTCCCGCTGATTGTGGGCGAGTACGAGAGCTTGCGCGATGAGCTGGTGCGTTTGGCGCGTGAGCCGCAGCGTGCCGAGCGTCGCGATTTGTTGAGCCTGCGCCTAGGTGTTTCGCATCTGGCAACGATTGCTACGCATTTTGAATTGCAGGTTGTTGGAGGCGCCGGTTACGTTGCTTCCTCGCCGACTGCGCGGCGTTTGCGTGAGGCTTCGTTCCTGCCGGTGCAGTCGCCGACTGAGGGACATCTGCGTTTCGAGCTCTCGAAGTACGACCACTTAGAGGATTTGCAGGCGGCGCTGTAGCGGCAACCTGCCACCGCCTCCCCCAACCCTAAAAAGGCTCTTTATTTGAATAAAGCGGCAAAAAACACTCTTTATTCAAATAAAGAGCCTTTTTACAATGCGCACACCAGGCTCAACAGGTGTAGAATTACTGGGAATTTTGTCCTCACTTTCACCTGGAGATCGCATCCCATGAGCACACAGAAATCCGGTTTCGGCTGGCGTCTGCACGGCGACGGCAGAAGCATTAAACCTGGCTCGGTCGTGGCGCCGAGCGAACGCCTCGCTTGGCCTATTACTATTGGCATCGGTGCCCAGCATGTGGTGGCGATGTTCGGCGCAACTTTCCTGGTACCGCTGCTGACCGGGTTCCCGCCCGCAACCACGCTGTTCTTCTCGGGCCTGGGCACCGTTTTGTTCCTGCTCATCACACGCGGGCGTGTGCCTTCTTATCTGGGCTCTTCCTTTGCGTTTATCGCACCCCCTGGCGGCGGCGACAAACCAGCACGGCCCGGCGGGTGCGCTCGGCGGCATCGTCATGGCGGGTCTGTCGCTCTTCCTGGTGGGTGTTATTGTGCAGTTTGCGGGTACCGGCTGGCTGACGAAGCTCATGCCGCCCGTGGTGACCGGCGCGATCGTGGCACTCATCGGCTTCAACCTGGCACCGAGTGCGAAAGCGAACTTCATGAAGGCGCCCATCACCGCGCTCGTAACCCTTATCTCGATTATCCTGATTTCGGTGCTGTTCAAGGGTATTATTGGTCGCCTCTCGATTCTGTTGGGCGTGATCATCGGGTATGTGACTGCGGTTGTGCGCGGCGAGGTAGACTTCTCGACCATCGAAAAGACCGTGCAGCAGCAGGGCATTATCGGCCTGCCGCATTTTCAGAGCCCCGAGTTCCACTGGGAGCTTGCCGGGCTGTTTATTCCCGTGATTCTGGTGCTGGTTGCCGAGAATATTGGGCACGTGAAGTCGGTGGCGCTCATGACGGGCGAGAACCTGGATGAGTACTCGGGTCGCGCGCTCATGGCGGACGGTTTAGCGACCACTGTCGCCGGTTTTGGCGGCGGTTCCGGTACGACCACCTACGCCGAGAATATCGGTGTCATGGCGGCAACCAAGGTGTATTCGACGGCGGCATACTGGGTGGCCGCGATTTTCGCGATCGCTCTCTCGCTTTTCCCGGCGTTTGGCGCGGCAATTGCGACCGTCCCGGCGGGTGTTCTTGGAGGTGCCGCAACCGTGCTCTACGGCATGATCGGGATGCTCGGCGTGCGCATTTGGAGCGAGAACCGCGTGGACTTCTCAAACCAGATTAACTTGACGACCGCCGCTGTGGCGCTGATTGTGGGCATCGCGGATTACACCTGGGAGTTCTCGGGCTTGTCGTTCGCGGGTATTGCACTCGGTACGGCGGCGACCTTGATTGTGTTCCACCTGATGACGTTCATCGCCAAATACACCAGGGCGGCGGGCGACCCGCTGGAACCCTTCACTGACAGGGACCACGACGAGCTGGGACACTAACTGCTGGGCTTGCCCATAATCCCTTGAGTTCCGGGAGCGTTTTCTTCATTCGGGAGCGGTTAAGTGCTCCCGAATGAAGAAAACGCTCCCGCTTTTGTCCCATCAAGAAATATCAGTAGTTTACCCTCCGGTTAGCAGCGTCCTCATGAGCATGAGCAACAACGAGCTTGAAGTTCTCTTCGGAGTCCTTCATGTACTCAGCTGCGGGGCGATTATCGTAGAATTTCGACGGACGAGCAAGCCAAAAAGCTACACCCCACTCGGTAAGGCCGCTATCTAACAATATTTTAATAACCTGCCGAACCTGCGGGTCCACTGCCCCGTCTTTGAACTGAAAAACCGGATATCCGTTACGTCCCGCCTTATTTTTGAGGCGCAGGATATTGTTCTTGCGCACCCTATCGTTGAGGGCCTGCAGACTGATGCCGCCAAGGTATTCGCGGGTGCTGCGGCTGTCCTTCACCTTGCCGATATATTTCCCAGACCCCCGCGTGCCCTTGCGCACTTCAACCGTATGCGAGAGCGCGTTCGAGAGCTCCTGCATAGACTCGGCAGTGGGTGTGATTTCACCCCGATCGATCTGTTCACGGATGCGCCGCTCAGTATCGTGCAGAACACCTGTGATGAACTCTTCGGTCGCTAAACTCTTAGGCATGATGCGCTCCTTCCCTTGTACACACCACCCTATCAGCTTTATATGGCTTTATAAAGCTGATGGGTGCAAGAATTCTTGCACTCGGTGATGTTAGAGTGGGAAAGATGAAGACGAAATCGAACTACCTCATGGTCTTTCTGATTATCACCTTCGGCGTGGATGTGCTGGATCGGCACATGAAAATCGAATATATAACGGTTCCAATAATCCTCATCATCATGCTGATCGTTTTTGTTCAAATTATTTACTATTCCTTCTTTAAAAGGAATGATGCGGAAGATAATCAGCAAAACCGCTAATGCGACGGGTCAGCTCTTGAGCATTGATAAGTGCGCACTGATAGATAATTTATCCTTAGATATAAATCTCAAACATACTTAATAATTATTATCGCTAAATAACTCTCTGAAATACACCGCTTATCATAAACTTCTAATCCCTCAGTTCCCGCACTGCTTGTGTTGCATGCTCAAAACGCGGGCGCATCACAGAGGCGCTGGGCGCATCCACCCCATAGCCGCGAGCGCGTTCCGGGGCACGTTCCAGCAGAGGGGCTGCGGTTCGCAGCCAGCCGTGCGCATCCTGCTCAGATACTCCAAAAAGAGAAAGCGAATCTTTAGAGACAAGCGCAGAAGGTTCATACGAGGGGTCGCCGAAGAGGGCCAGCTGATGGGTATCGCCGTCAGGGGTTGGATTCATATCGAAACACGGGGCTATTCCCCATTCACGCCCAAACCGCAAAAACCCGTGGTTACGCAAATGGTCGTCGGTATTCCCCACCAGCACCCAAACATAGCGCGCTTCCACAGCTGCTCGGTATCTGCGCCTTCTTCTCGGGCGTATTCCACCACATCGACCCAGTCCCCGCCATCGCCGTCTGACGCTTCCAGTGCCATCATCGCAGAAATATAGGGGATGCGCTGCCGATTGTCCCGCAGGCGGTCAAAACGACGCGCCACATAGATATGCCGATCTTCACCATTAATATCGGTAATTTTCAGCAGACGCGCTTGCGGCACGATAATGCCCAGGTCGGCGCCCAGGCGGTTGAGAGTGTACTCCCACCCCATGAGATCCCACTCATCGCCCACAGACTTAGGAAATTTTGCGAGCCACAACTCGCCATCAATCAGCACATTTGCCTTTGGGCGGGCACCGCCAAGCGAGCCGGTAGCACGGAAAAGGCGCCGCGCCTGAATATCATCCACAGCAGACGGATCAAGCTCTATAGCATCCGCTGTCGTCAGTAGTTCGGGCAAATCCAACTCATGGGGTATACCCGTACCATCGGAGCTTAACGGGGTATCGTTTATCCAATATCGTAAAGATCCCTGCCGCCCGGCATCATCTACCCCCAGAAGATAGTCGAACTCACTGAGCGAGGTGCGTTTACGTGCCCGCTGCAAGAGTTTACGTCCCCACCTGTCAGGGGCAGAATCGCTCAAACCGCCCAACCCTTCAAGGGGCTGTGCGCCAGCAACAAGAGGGAGCGATGGGGCAAGAGCATAGGCGGCAGGATTCGCTAGATATGCTGCATCGTAGTGAAATACTCCGGTTCCACGGTTGATGAAAAGGCGACCAGCGGGTACCTCACGGTGGCCTGCCACTGTAGTAACCTGCACTGTTTCACTCATAGTTACCAGCCCATTTCGCTTTTGGGGATGCGCACCGACTTGGGTAGTTTTTCGCTGGCACGCAGGCGGCCGACATCCGTGAGATACGGATCGGTGGCAGTGACGACCGCATCCAGCATGCCGAGCACCCGCAGCACACGAAAAAGTACGTCGGTACGCACCGATTCGCCCTGCTCAATGCGCCGCAGGGTCACGGTTGTAATGTCTGCACGCTCCGCAACCATCTGGGCGGTCAGACCCATCAGTTTACGTTGGATGCGCAGCTGCTCGCCTATAGTCCGCGCGGCTCGGCGCACTTTGGTGGGAATATACGCCATAATCTCCATACCCTCATATAGAAATAACTACTTCTAGTATAGGAGATAATAGAAAGAATTATTTCTATATAGACGACCGTATCATACCCAGTACGTACTTTCGACGACTCCCTCATCTAAATTTTTGCCTCTCATCCAAAACTTTTTAGATGAGAGGCAAAAATTTAGATGAGGATTTGAATGAGGCCGCATGGCATGCAGTCGCGAGGCTACATCGCTCGGTACTGTACCTCGCCGCGCCCCTGAAGCATCGCCTCAATCACCTGTGCCACGCCGTCTTCCCCGAAGGGCGGGCAGGTGCGCCCCACCTTTTTAATCAACGCAGGCTCGCCGGATGCCATCGCATATCCGCGACCCGCCCAGCACAGCATTTCGGCATCGTTAGGCATATCGCCGAAGGCCATCACCTCATGCGCCTCAATACCGTGTCTTGCGGCAAATTGGGCGAGAGTGCGCCCCTTATTCACGGTCTTCGAGCCCATCTCGATCAGTGGCTCGCCCACAACCCCGCGCGTGACCGACACCAGCTCACCCACGGTCTGCGCTACACGCACATGCAGAATATCGGGGTCCATACCAGGCACCCGAACCAGATATTTAATGAGTTGGAGTATCGCCGAGCGCCACGAATGCCTCCGCTATAGAGGATTCAACCACGCGAGCGCCCTCAAGCACGTCTCCCCCGTCGTGCGGCCCCTGAATGTAGACGGTATCTACGGTTTCGAGGGTGTAGGTGACCTCGGGGAATATCGGCTCAAGCCGAGTGTGGGCACGCTCGATCACGGCGGGTTCGGCACCGTTAACCGCCTCTACTTCGTTGGCGCCCAGGTGATACACCACGGCGCCGTTCGAGCAAATGGCGTAGGAGTCAAAATCGGTTTGTTCCCGCAGCGGGGTAAGCCAACGGCTCGGGCGCCCGGTCACGAACACGATGTCGATGCCCGCCGCACGTGCCGCCTCTAGGGCGTGCAGGGTGCGTGGGCGAAAAACGAAAAATCAGGCCCGATGGGCGTGCCGTCCAGATCGCTGGCGATGAGCTTAATCATGCGAGAATAAGCGCCTACGCCGCCGGTTCTGCGTAGGTGACGGTCAGGAAGGCGCGCGCGATGCCGTGGAAGAAGAGGTTGAAGTTCACGACGGCAGGTGAGGTGTTCTCGTCTACCTCAAGTTCGGGTACGTCCACGGCAGTCACGCAGAATATGTAGCGGTGCGGCCCGTGCCCTGCTGGAGGTGCAGCACCCACGAATCCGGGGGTCCCGGCGTCGTTGCGATGCGCTATCGCCCCGGCGGGAAGCGCCGCGCCACCCTGACCGCCGACGATAGCGCCCGCGTTGGTCTCAAGCGCGGTGACCGCTGCGGGGATGTTTGATACGGTCCAGTGCCAGAAGCCGCTGGGGGTGGGCGCATCCGGGTCGTAGCAGGTGACAACGAAGGATTTGGTCTCTTCGGGGAATCCCGACCAGCTCAGCTGCGGAGACTGATCCTGCCCGCCAGGCACGCCGAAGAGCGCCGAGAGCATGGCGGTGGGCGCGGCGGCGCCGTTTTCAAGGTCGGTGGAGGTCAGGTTGAAGAGCGGCAGGTCGGGCAGCCCGGCGTAGGGTTCACGCGGCAGGGGTGCGGTGCCGAGGTTGTTAGTCACGGTAGTCCTCCTCGTTTGGTCGGGTGGCTGACTTAGCCGTTGAGCACGGCGTTAAGTTCTTCGCGGGTGGGCGGGTTCGCGCCGGAACGCGAGACGGTAATTCCCGCCGCCGTTGCGGAGAATCATGTGCAGATTTTGAATATCTTCGCGGGTGAGTGCGGCAAGTTTTGCTGCGTGCTTGGGCACCGCTGATGCCTCTGTCAAGGAGTGCGGCGATCAGCGCCGCCATGAGCGAATCGCCCGCTCCTACGGTATCTGCAACCTCCACGCGATAGGCCGGTTCTTCAATCCCGTTGGGGTATGCACGGGTGTAGGCGATCGGCCCGCCTTCACCGCGGGTTATCACCATCAGCTCTACGCCGAGGTCGAGCCAGGCATGCGCGGTTTCTGCAAGGGAACGGTCAGGATATAGCCATGTCAGATCTTCGTCACTTGCCTTCACCACCGAGGCGAGCGCAGCGGGATTTTTCTGCCCAGCCCCGGGCGAGGGCGCGGTCGCTAATAATGGTGGGGCGGCAGTTTGGGTCGTAGCTGATGAGAGCGCTTTCGCGTGCCGCCGTGAGCGCTTGAGCAACCACATGGGCACCCGGTTCGAGCATCGCCCCGATAGAGCCGGTGTGCAGCGCTTCGCAGCTGGGGGCTAGGGGCTAGAAGGTCGTCGGCGTAGCTGTCGAGGCTCAGTCGATATCGAATTCGTAGCGTGCCGCGCCGTCTTCCCGATATACGCCTGCGCGGTTGAGGTTCGTGCGGCGCGCGGTTCAAAGGGTACTTGCACTTTGGATGCGCTCAGGTGCGCGGCGATGCTGGCGCCGTGTTCGTCGGTTCCGTAGTGGCCGATAAACCGGGTCTTGTGTCCTAGCCGCGCGGCGCCGACGGCAACGTTGAGGGGAGATCCGCCGGGGTAGGCGTGCATGGGGGCGTCGTTGCTGTGGACGACGTCTACGAGTGCTTCACCGATGACAGTTAACATGTCTCAATTCTACTCAAGGTTGCCGCGCGGTGGAGTGTGTTTCTGTGTGTTATTCCCGTTGTTTTCGCTTCTTGTGTGAGGGCTTGTGTGGGCTTTATTGGCTTCGGGCGTAGCGCATCGTGCAAAGCGTGCTAGATTTCACAGATTCGACGGCGTGAGGGAATAAAACCATTCGCCGCAGCGGTTAGACTTAAAGCAGAGTCGGTTGCGTGCGACCCGATGAATTGGGCATGCGCATCGGCACGAACAACAAATTCCGACGAAGACGTCCATTGAGGAAGAAGGTCAAGAGTGACGACTCCCGAAAACACTCACGAGCAGTGGATTGCCCGCGAAACCCAGGCTGAGGAGATGATTCCCCTCATCGGTAAGCTAAACCGCGAGAACGGTGTAGTTCTTAATATTCACGGTCGCAGCCTGGTCAATAAGTCCGTTATTCAGCTGTTGCGCCTGCATGATGGCGCCGCGAAGGTTGATGGAACCCCGCTGAACCCCGAGCATACGCTAGAGCTGGTTCAGGCACTTTTTGACCTTAACCTTGGTCCCTGCTCGATCAACATTGCGGCTCTTCATCGCCAGCATGTTGATGCGGGTTCCCCCGACTTCTCGATGTGGCTGCCCGAGCAGGTTGGCGCATCAGTTGGTAAGAAGGGCGAGACCGTCAAACAGCAGGATGTGGTGCTCTACGGTTTCGGGCGCATTGGCCGTCTGCTGGCGCGTATTCTGCTGGAGCGTTCCTCATCGCTGGGGGCAAACCTGCGTCTGCGTGCGGTGGTGGTGCGTAAGAACACCGAGAACGATCTTGAGAAGCGTGCTTCTTTGCTGGCACGCGATTCGGTGCACGGTCCGTTCAAGGGCACTATTAAGGTAGATGCTGAGAACGACACTATTATTGCTAACGGTCTGCCGGTGCGTTTTATCTACTCGTCAGATCCGACCACTGTGGATTACACCGAGTACGGTATTGATGATGCGCTTCTGGTCGATAACACCGGCCGCTGGCGCGATGTTCCGGGGCTGACCCAGCACCTTGAGCGCCCCGGTATTTCCCGCGTTCTGCTGACCGCTCCCGGTAAGGGCGATATGAAGAATATTGTCTTCGGCGTGAACGATAGCATCATTACCGACGACGATAAGATTCTTTCGGCGGCATCCTGCACGACCAACGCGATTACCCCCGCACTGAAGGTTCTTGATGACGTGTACGGTGTGGAACGCGGTCACGTGGAGACCGTGCACGCTTTCACGAATGATCAGAACCTGATCGATAACTTCCACAAGGGTGACCGTCGCGGCCGTTCAGCGGTGCTGAACATGGTGATTACCGAAACCGGCGCGGCACGTGCCGTTTCTAAGGCACTCCCCCAGTTGGAGGGCAAGCTGACCGGTAACGCTATTCGCGTTCCCACCCCGGACGTTTCGATGGCTATTCTGAACGTGAAGCTGGCTAAGCCCGCCGGTTCTAAGGATGAACTGAACGAGGTCTTCCGCCAGGTTGCCCTCAACGGTGAGCTTCGCCGCCAGATTGGTTACTCCGATTCGCATGAGGCCGTCTCCACCGACTTTGTGGGTTCCCGCAACGCGGGTGTGGTGGATGCGCTGGCCACCGTCGTCAGCGACGACTCAGCCATCCTATACGTCTGGTACGACAATGAGTTCGGTTACTCCTGCCAGGTGGTGCGCGTGCTGGAACGCCTAGTAGGCGAAGAGGCACCGTCATACCCCACAAAATAAGTTTGAGTAGTATATATAGCCAAATAGCTATATAACTTGATAAGAATATACGGGTGGTTCCCTGACATATTTTCAGGGAGCCACCCGTATATTTTTTATGTGCCGCCCTGCGAACAGAGCCACCTTTAAACCCCTGGTTTCACCACTTCGTGCGCATCGTAATTATGCATTATTCTCTGCTAATACTTGCCGTAAACTTGCGATAGCATTTAGGGCGGCGGGGAATCCTGCATAGACCGCTATCTGAATCATCAGTTCCACAAGTTCGTCTTGAGTGCCGCCTACGTTCAAAAAGCCGTTGATATGAACATGCAGCTGAGGCACGCACGTTCCTAAAGCGCTGCACGCAGCTACAGAGACCAGTTCGCGTTCCATAGACTCAACCCAGGCCGAGAATAAACATCGCCAAATGAGTACTCGACAATGTAGCGGCCTAAATCCGGCGCAATGTCTTGAAGCGATTCAACCACAGCCTCGCCACCAGCTCCATCTACACGCTCAAGATACGAAGAACCTACCTCGAAACGCTTGTCAGGCTCGGTGCTATGCGAATCTAAGTTCAGGTCAATACCGCGTTCGGTGAAAACCTTACGGGCAACAGAGACGGCATTTAATGCAGCGGGGAAACCAGCGTATATAGTCACATGGATAAAAGTCTCGATAATCTGCTCAGGAGAACAGCCCACATTGAGGGCACCATTAATGTGGAATTCCAGCTGCGGAGCTGCATTCCCAAGTGCGGCCAGAGCAGATATGGTAATGAGCTGGCGGACCTGATCGGATAAACCTTCCCGATCAAAAACATCCGCATACCCAAACTCCACGACAAACCGTTCTAAATCAGGCGAAAAAGAAGCTAAGCTATCAAGAATAGATCCGTGAGGGTTCTGCTCTACCCGGGCAAGTACCTCTTTCCCACGCAGATAACGTTCATTGTTTTCAGCAGCCATAATCTTAACTACCTTCCTGGTGATAACATGAGGCGATAGAGAAATCTGCATCCGATTCTATGCGGTCAGCTTTCACGTGATGCCGTCTGCTCAGGCATGCTTATGAAGGCATGCAGGCTTAAACCCTTACGCCCGACCGAAGACCTCGTTGAGGTGGGCAGTATAGTCAGCGAGATACTGTTCGACCTGCGGATTTTTAATCACATCATTGCAAATAAAGGTGGGTAATTGGGTAGTCCCCAAGAACTCATTGGCTTTATGAAAGTACATATAGAGGGCATCTACCCCGAGTCCCTCGAAGAAGTCGCCCTCCCGGATAAAAGCTTCGCGAGGCGCGTTCCACGTCAGCGACAACATATGCCGCCGCCCCTGAAGAAGACCGCCCGTGCCGTATCCTTCAGTGGGGTTGGCGCTGCTGCGACCATCATTAGCGTACAGGGTGCCCGCGCCGGTGGTAAACACCTCGTCCATATATTTTTTCACGGTCCACGGCTCGTGCATCCACCAACCGGGCATCTGCCAGATGACCGCATCCATCCACTGGAATTTTTCTACTTCCTGGTGAATATCGTACCCGTCGTCAATCACAGTTTCTCGCACATGATGACCGAGCGCCGATAACGTATCACGGGCTGTTTGATGCAGGGTGTGGTTCAGGCGACCCGCCGAGTGTCCAAATGCTTTACCGCCGTCGATCAAAAGAATATTCACTGTAATTCACTCCTTAAACTCAGCACCACGAGAATGGCTGGTCGTATTCCAACCGCTTGTTTCACAGTACAGGGCTGCTGCGCTGTGAATCAGCCCGTTTCTTGACATGAAACGGACTTTATTCTGGTCTGTTGTCAGTACATGTAACAGATAGGCGGTATTCCAACCCCGGGCAGGGTACAGAATACCGCCGTATATACGCTATAGCAAGAGACCTTAAAATTACCGCTTACGGTAAATAACCCCGCGGTGGCCTTCTAGGTCGAGACGGCGCTGCGGCTGACGGCCAAAAGTGTACAGCATCCACTCCGTCTATGCATGCACTGACGATATATCGCCCGTCGTGCGGTGTGATGAGGCAGTCGCCGTGGGCGTTGCTCTGCATACTCTGGTCTTCTAGGCGGGGTGCTGGGGCACAGTCCGCCGAAACCCGCATCAACAATCCACGTCCGGTTATCGAACATTACCTCAAGCAGCATATATGTGCGTGCACCGTATTCATCTGGTTTAGATCCTTAAACGTGACCGGTGAGCGGACGGGCGGGGTAGCCCAGGAGCATGAGCGCATCCAGCAGGAGTAGATTGAGTTCGTAACAGTAGCCCCCCGCGCCGTTGCAGCACGAGTTTATAAAAGATACTGTCACTATCATGTGACACAGACTGACCCAGCGCGACGCTCAAGGTGTATGCACATTTAGGCGTCTTTAGGTTCTTTTCGTCACCAGGAACAAGGACCCGCTGAGCGTAACCAGTATTGAAATAAGGAGGATGAGAATATGTGAGATATTCCAGATGCCTCCGATACCGTAGAGCAGCATCCCGAGGGGAACCGCCACTGAAGAGACAATGCTGTCTATATTGGCGAACGACTGCAGTTCATCCTGCTCTAAAGAGGTTTGCACCTTCACATCCCATGACACCGCAGCGGCGGATAAGGTCAAAGATGCGGCAAAGGTGCACATGAAGATCACGATAATCTGCGTGCCGTACCCATACAGATAGACTTGAAGACCCAAGAGAACGGCGGTAGCTACGGCAAGGTAACGCCAGGAGACTTTCTTCCAAACACCCATCAGGGTGCTTGCCGAACCTGTTATAGAGCCCAAAGCAAGGGAGGTTGCAACAGCAGCCCAGGATTCCTCATTCAAACGTGAAATCATCTGATGCGGGCCTTCAGCACCCGAAAACCCTAGAGCCAAAGAGATTAACGACCACGCAGCTATTCCCGCTACGATCCAGCGGGGAAAACTAACTTTTGCCAGGGAGGAAGCACCGGAAGAAGACTCATGATCGTTGACAGATGTTGACCCGTTTTGCCCTGCAGCCTTCATGAGGAATATGAGTAAAAATATTCCGACCATAAAGGTTGCAGAGTCAATGAATAAGATAACGGGAAACCCGTAGACAATATATATGAAGGTGGATACTGCGGGAGTTAAAATCCCAAAAGCATCCGTGAAAAAATTACTAAAAGCATTGAAGCTCGTAAGAATATCTTCGGCAACAAGTGTAGGAGTTAGCGTATACCTGGAAGGAACAAAGAAAGAAGTTCCCAATCCGTATATGCATGATGAAATACACAGAGACAGTATGGAATTGTAGCCAGCTATGACCCAAATTCCAAGAATGAACTGTGCTAAGAACCTGATAACATCTGCGTATATCATGGTCCTGATAAGGGGGAATATATTACCGTACCTGCGGTACAGCACTGCCCCGAAAAGACGTGCACCCCAGAGGCTCAATAGAACTGCTAGTAAAGCCGTATCCGCT
>BNJS01003644.1_pt1 | contig 122095 bp, 146 predicted proteins | sample 8540461 | NCBI WGS metagenome assembly BNJS01 (sample SAMD00202454, study PRJDB9452) | human saliva metagenome | isolation source: human saliva | place: Japan | reverse complement strand
CAGCCTCTTTTAATTTCCAAAATTTACTAATTACCTAATTGTGCAGCATATAGGGTCTAACACTTCATCTAATTTCTCTTTGAGAGCAATCGTGTGCTAACACCAAATCATAAACTGATTTACCTGTTTGTGAAAAGGCTTCTTTGGCTATTTTGGTACTGTTCTTACAACTCGATATGTGGGTTTGAGCCGATTTACAATACCAATGCTGTTTTTCACCATATTGAGGCACACCTCGCGGTTGGCAGTGATGCCTTTCCACGCATTTAGTGCGCAAAGTATCGATAGCGCGTTCTAGAATACGATTGATTCTATAATGCTTTGGCACTGCTACAGGGCTCCATTACATTCAATTGCAACTGACCAGCCTCGGCAGCAAAAAGTAACAGTAAGGTCGTTGCCTATCGCCTTATAGCACACTTGGTTCACTACTCGGGGATGACAGGGTTTTACTTTTCCCTGGCATAATAGACGAACCTGGTTGTATAGCAGGAAAGATTGATTTCGTTGAGTCCTGCACGAGGTCTGAAGAGAGCACAAAGTCGTTACAAATTTTAGAGAGTTTCACCGCCATACGTTTCAATGCCGATGAGTAAATTACGTAAGAAACCAGTATCAGGTAGACAGTACTCTCACGAGGTTGGCAGCAGTTACAAAAGCATCGCCAGTGAGTTTGGCTAAGTTCTCAGCAATAGTTTGGCATAGCCTTTAGGCGCATTGAGGTCCTGTACCGATAGCCGTTCCTCCCATATTGATTTCCCAGAAAAGGTTAGCATTGCTTTGTAGGCGAGCGATTTCCTCTTCTAAGTTGGCTGCAAAAGCCTCAAACTCTCCTCCGAGGCGTCATAGGTACTGCATCTTGTAATTGGGTACGCCCCATTTTAATTACATCGGCGAACTCTTGTCCTTTTTGCGGAAAGCCTCGATGAGCAATTGCAATTTTTGATGAAGATTTATTCATCATAATCACCGCCAATTTCACGGTGGTAGGTAAGCATCGTTAGTAGTTGCGATTGGTTCACGTCGTCGTTAGGTGAGCAGTGCGGATAATCCCCTTTTCGTGCCCATAGCTCCAAAAGCGCAGTTAGCAATCACTTCAGTAGCATTCATATTCACCGAAGTACCTGCTCCCCTTGAATCATATCTAGAAACTGACTGTCGAACTTGCCGTCGATCGACTTCTTTACAAGCCTCACTAATAGGTTTGAGGGTGTATCGGGTAATAGCCCCAAAAGCGTGATTAGTTTGAGCCGCAGCGAGTTTCACTATAGCCAATAGCTTTTACAAAAAGCGGGATAGTCACCCATTTTAGTACCGGTGATGCGGAAATTCTCGATAGCGCGTTGAGTTTTGCACACCGTAATAAGCATCGGCGGGCACTTGCAAATCACCGATAAGGTCTGATTCTGTTCTAAATTTTGTCCATAATTATTATTGTTAGTCGTTAGAAATTAGGAAATGGGAATTAGATCGCCCAGATTATTACGAAAAGATTTCTGATATAAAAGAAAAATCAGAAGAAAACACTAAGAGTAGGTAATGAGGCTGTTCTAAACAGAACAGCTTTTTATTATAGTTCGACACTACGCTTGTGCCTGGTACGGCTCGTACCATTTTTACTCCGTGCACATCATTGCTTGGAGTTTTTGTTGAGTAATATCATTGTTAAACCACGAAGAGGATTACAAAAGCCTGACACATACCTGCAAATACTACACTCGCGCCGAGTTTTCTCACATAGGAAGCGATTATTCCTCCCGCAGCATTAGCAAAGAAGGCTGCCATCATCGAAAACTCCCATCAAGATACCAGCTAAACGAGGAGGTGAAAGTTTGGTAACGGTAGAAAAGTCCCTACAGGCGACCAAGCGCCAACTCACCACATGGTGTGTGTGGAGGTAAGTAAGCACCACCACGCCAAGCTAGCTTTTACAGCCATACACTTTAGCTCACCCCTATAGCGCCACCCGCGCTCGCACACGGCACTTTCCGAGCATAAAGAAGACCCCTACCCCAAGAAGGATCATACACTTAATCCCATTTTGAAAGGAGTAGTAAGGCGTTTGCCCCATTTTAGTACCCCAAGAATTAGTGCAACATACGCGCCTAGCAATACAATAAAACTAATGGGTTTACTGATTGGGAACCAAGCGGTAGAATTTCAAAGCCACCTACCACGCGATTAATGTAACTATCGGTGTAGAGGGTGGTATGATCCAGCTTGTTCAAAGCCTGCAGCGAAGAAGATAGCAAGAAGAAGTAAATAAAAGATAACCGTAATGCGCTCTTTTTCTTCTTTTGGTAAGGTGGTTTGTAAGGCTTCAGTTTCCAGGAAACTTCTACAGCTTTTTCATAAAGTTACCTTTGGGTTTTACAAAACCGGAGGTTTCCTAAATATTTCTGTGCAAATAAAATAAATATCAATTCACCGATGAGCGTCCCTATACGCGCTGCTCCAAAACGAATTTATAACCAAACGACATCGCTACTTTCACCCGTGTGAGGATCAATAGCGCATGAAGCAAAGATATTGTCGGTGAGGAGTCCAGTGGGATAAGAGGCGCTAAGAAAGCAAGTTGATGCCATATAGAAATAGAGAAAGCTGAGTCGAGGCGTTTATCTCTGATTCATAGAGGTCCTCCTACCAAGGCTGAAAGTATTTGGGTTTGAAGAATCCATTACCGATGATGAGTAGGAAAGGGTCCCCAACAAAGAGTCCTGCGTGGCTCGTCCAAGCGAAGAGGGCTGCCTCACCCAAGAACAGTACACGTCCTCCTAACAACACCGATTTGCGTTGTCCCAAGAAGCGTTATCGGCCATCCATCTACCGCCAATCAGTGAATGGAAGAGTGAGACCGGTGGCAAAACCAGAGATCAAACTTCTTGCGGTGGCGGGATCAAAAGCTAAACCGCCTTCAAAGCCACGTTTTGGTGAGGTATAACATCGAGATACCCGCGCATTCCATAGTAACTGGAAGCGACTCCCACATCCCTGTTAGGAACACCAAATAAAGCCCCTTAGGGTGCTTTTTCTTCTTCATTTTCTACGTTTGTATTCATTTGTTAATAAATTAGGGTTTGTTTATAAATTTTTGTTCAATAAAATTCGTCATTTTTGTGTGTATAACTGAGCGTGTGCTGCCAGTGTTGTCGTAAACCTCGTGGTTCTTGTATCAGGATAAATGAGCCAATCGAGTCTTTTTGCAAACTCACTAAAGTTTCTATCAGCACCATTGCGTTTTGCACGTGTACATTGTCGTCGGCACTACCGTGAAGTTAGCGGGTATTTTCCTTTTGAGTTTGGCAGCGATGAAACAAGGGTGAATTTCGTCGTAACCTTGGCATTTTTCTTGAGGTGCATAAAACAGCCTTCGGTAGTATTATAGTGTCGTAAACGCCAATTGGTAACTTGAGCTACTGCTATTGCCATTTTAAATATATCGCCTTTTGAAACAGACAGTTAGAGCGACATAAAGTCACGCCAAAAGAGCTCCAACCCCATATTCCTATTCTGCTCTTTTGTCGATATGAGGATAATTGCCTACACGAGGCTGTGCGATATCGGCTTGATCTTCTACTTCATATTTACCTAATTGCTGATAGTCACATTTCTTAAATTCTGCTCGCTTTGTAACCCGTACCACGACCGTCTACACACAGCGCACTATATAACGCTTTTTGTGTGAGCGATGCGTGCCAAAAAGTCGTTCATATCCCACCACTGGTCGGCTACTTCTCGTGAGCACGCCCTGCAGTATTGACAGTACATCAAGAGGGGTATTGCTTTTAGGGTCAAAACTCATGGGTCTCAGCATATGGGCGTTGAGTACCTTTGGCAGTTTTCAGTTCCATAAAGCGACTTTTTCGGGCCAAATTATACGCTTTGAGTCGCCGGGCGTATTCCGCAGTGATAGCTAACAATTTCTCTGTAGGTGTTTGCCGCTTTTGGTGTCGTTCAGCGTAGCGTATAGCGCGGAGAGTAGATGGCATTCGCACAAAGCGAATGACATACAGAGAAATCACCGCTAAAGGTGCCTTTGTTTTCAAGTTCCTTGCCTCCGTAGAGAGGCGCGCGAGGGCTTTTGCCTTTGAGGCTCACAGCATGAGTCCCACGGGTAGAACCTATTTGGGTAGATTGGTAGAACAACTGTTGGGTTTTAGGTCATAACCATAACAATCGGTTACTTCCCAATTGCCGCGTGTGAGTTGGCGTACCAATTTCCTTTAGCGTTGCAATAGTAAAATGGTTGCATCCGTCTTTTTCCGATTGGTAACGAAACTAATATCAGGCAAAAATAGTATATCCCTATTGATACTCACATAAGTAGCGCTGGTTTCCTTTACCAAAGTAGCGTCCTTTAGTAAGACTGTTCACTTGCACCAACTGCCAATCGTTTTGTGGCGGTTGAGGGTTTGGTAATGTGAGTTTGTCGAGGGTCGTTTGTCCATTGCAAACGTGGGATATAATAAGCGTTGAGCGGTACTGCAACCGATTGGTTAGCCACAGTGTGATGTGCAAACTCACCGAATTGGCTTCACCTGCTTTAGATATTTAAATCTATAAGGGTAGGGTAGAGGTCGCAACCGTATACGTCCATTGAAAATTCAAGTACTTTGCGCTCATCCGAACGTACAGCTAACTGACTGCCATCGGCATTCCAAGCAAAGAGTTTCACAATCCCAAACTCTTCTTCATACACCCAATCGGCAGTACTCGTTGATGATAGCATTCTTTTGTCCATCGATAGTGATTTCGGTTTCTTCGCACTGCAGCGAGGTCGGCAATAGAGGTTGTTTTCATACAAGCCAATTGTTTGCCGTTAGGTGAAAAGTGGGACTTGTATGCGCTTCCAGTCGCTCACTTTTTAAGGTCGCCAGAAGAGGTCGTATAGGAAATAACGGCTATAAATGAATGGTAGATATCCTCTTTTGCGAGTGGCGATAAGGAGTTTTTCATCGAAGGAAAATTCATAACCTTCAATCCTACCACTCTATCGTTAGCCTGAAAGAGGGTTTGTACTTTGGTGAGCGTTGCAAAATCGTAGGTTGATTTCGAGCATGTTGCGGTTGTACACTCTAATACAGTGTATTGAGGGGTGTGTTTCAGTGTTTGAGGTTGAACATACGTTCAGGGTAGAAGGTGCCTTAGTCCAAATCTTCTTGAAGTGTTTGGGCATTTAATAGGCAATAAGTAGCACAATAAAACAAATAAAAGTACGCAAAAAGTACAGCCTTGTGCCTATAAGTTCTTATGTAAGGTATATTTCGTCATTCGTAATTCGTAACTCGTAACTGATTTGACACGTCAATACCAAGAATAATTTTTGAGATAACAGCAAATTTTAAACATCTTTTTAGAAGAAACTTTTTATGGTATTGATTATTAATTGGTTGTGCTTTTTATCGAAGAGATTTTGAGGTTAAGAGCGAAATTTTACTAAGATTTTTTTTGGAACCAAAGATTAACCTCTTGAATGGTGAATTTTAAAAAATGGAGTTTGATGTTAGGGGCTGTTAAAAATGTTAATTATTAATTGCTAATTATCAATTACCTTTAGCTTGCAACTAAAAAAAATCATAAATGAATACACGCTTTATAACAATGTCTATCTTTAGGGCTCGCACTTTCACTGCTTGCCAAAATACTCCTCAAGAACATACCTGTCGCCGAAGATGCTCTTTTGTTAATACTGAATTAGCTGAAGCTAACAACGCAATAAATCAAACGAAGGCAACCCTTTTGGAACAGTTAAACAACAGCACACAACCTAATTTGCCTGCTACCAAGGAAGTGGTGTAACACTCAATCCTCCTCACGGACAGCCAGGACACCGTTGTGACATTGCAGGCGCCCACTGCCCAACGACGGCAATGTAGTTGCTCAGCACAACTTCAAGCTCACCCTATATCGCAAGGAGAAGCAATGCCCGTAGTTTCTGGCGGCATGCCTCAACAAGTGGTGCAAGTGCAACAACCTCAAGCCCAACAGAGTTATGTAGACCCATGGGCGAAAAACTCAACCTCCCTCACGGACAGCCAGGACACCGCTGTGATATACCTGTAGGAGCACCCTCAACAGCAAACCTGTGGTTCAACCTGCTGCTGCTCAACCACAAGTAACCCAACAACAAATCGTAATCGACCAACAAGCATAACAACACACGGGTACTACTGAACCTCGCTTTTCGGCAAACCCAATCCTCCTCACGGACAACCAGGTCACCGTTGCGATATCGCCGTAGGAGCTACTTTACCTTAATTAAAAATTAACAATTATTAATTAACAACTTAAGACAAAATATAAAAGAGGTTATTGAAACCTTCATCTCATTTTCACTTTGCAGTAAACTTTTGTCGAAAACTATAACACAACCCGTGTTTAGAGATTTCGACAAAGCTTTTTATTTAGTTTATTTTAAAATAACTTGCACAATTTTCACTTTATTTAGTACTTTTGCCGCCATAAAAACCTTTAACACTTAACTTTTTACTACTAAACCCACCAATAACCAACATTTATGATATTTAATTGCGTGCGCGCCTTGCCTTGTGGTATGGGCAGTCAGGGCAGACGCCCGTTACCCTAAGGACAGTATCATACAACTGTCATCAGTTGATGTAGTAGCTACTGGCTACCAAAATCTTCATAAAGAGCAAACTACTTCGGCTTATACCGAAATCAAACCTTCGCAAATCAATCGGCAAATCAATGCTACTCTCAAAGATGTTATAGAAGGGCAAGTGGCAGGTTTGCGTTTCACAAAAGACCCTTCCACGGGCAAGGAAGTCCTATACTGCGCGGTGTAGGCACTTTCTCGGGCAATGTAGGGTATACCCTCTCGTTGTGATAGACAATATCCCTACTGACATTCCGTTAGAGAACATCAACCCACAAGATATAGAATCAGTAACTGTACTAGAAAGACGCTGCTGCTACCGCTATCTACGGGGTACGGGCCGCCAATGGCGTGATTGTGATTGTTACCAAAAAGGATTGCAGTAACGGTTGCGTATCAACGTGAATACCGATCTTTCTTATACCTTAAACCCAATGTAGACCGTATGCACTACGCTTCTACTTCAGACCTCATCGACCTTGAAACCGCTTTCTACCAAAGTAAATTAGCGGATAGCAATGGCAATGTGGATAACGTTTTTGACTCTTATGGCGTTATTGGAGGCAGGCAATCAGTGACGATTACTACTCGCCTCTTTCCAGCTCTACCGCGACCAAGCTAAAGGGAAAACTCAGCACTAACAGGTAAATAGCACCCTCAACGAGTGGCGCAAGCGCGATTATATACGCGACTTCAAGAGCTATGTGTGGCAACCTATCATCACCAAGCGCTACAATATAAACGTAGAAAGTGGCAACAACCGCAGTCAGAACTACGCTTCTTGCAATACGAGGACACCGATGAGCGCATCGTTACCGAAAAGACCCGTGCCTCAATCTCTATTTAAAAATACTTATCAGCTTACTTGGCTACAAAAGCACCATAGAGTAAACGGCAGATACACTGCTATTGATGCCGTAGCCGAACCAATGCGATAATTATATCAATCCGCTGGGCAACGCGTTACACTTCGTTATTAGGCACCAATCCGTATGCAGGGTTTTAATCTGGCAGCTCCTATCAATCCCTCATATTTTTAGAACAGATTGCTGGCAACGAGTGCTTTCCGCCCGTATAGCTTCAATTTATTGGAATCAATCGCGCAAGAACACCAAAAAGCAACACACGCTCAACTTGCGTCCGTTTGTAAATCTGCAAGTATCTATCCTCAAGGATTGCAATATCAAAGTTATTTTTCAGTACGAACTGAAACACCTTCGAGCAGTGAAACTTTCTTAGGCTAAGACACTTATTATATGCGTTTGCGCCATAACCAATTGGTAAAACAAGACGCTACTACTCATTCTCCTTCAGAACTGCCCGAGGAGTTATTACGAACAGCACAAACACAGCACTATACCTTCCGTCAGCAGTTAGATTTCAACCGCACTTTTGCCGAAGCGCACAATGTAACAGCTTTGGTAGGTTTTCGAGATGCGACAACACTATACCCCCGCAATATTGCTGAAGCTCAATACGGCTATGATGAGCAAACCCTCTCTTCCCTACCCTCAATTGGAAAGACCTCTACAACCCCTGGAGTAACTCTATCTCTATGGCAGGGCAATCGCTCTCGCTAAACCGCTAATCAACAGAGCGAAACCAAACACCGCTTTCATTTCTTTCTACAGCACTTTTGGCTACTCATATCGTCAGAAATACAACCTCACAGGAGTGTGCGTGTAGACTCAAGCTGATATGTTTGGCGCAGACCCTAAATACAAATACCGTCCGCTATGGTCGGTAGGGGTAGCTGAATACACCGCGAGACTCTTCTATACCAATGATAGTCAATTTGCACAAAATCACGCCTCACTTATAGTAATCAGTGGGAAATGTAGACCAAAACCACCACCCCTTTTCTTACGCGGACGCTTAACTACCGATGTCACGCGGTGCTTACCCTAGCCATTTACATATTTGCAGTTCAACGACACCGACTTTGCCTAACCCCAATTGCGTTGGGAAAAGACTGAAACTGCTAATATAGGTATTGATTTTGGGATGTGGTATTGGTTCTCAGGAAGTATCGACCTCTACCGCCGTTATAGTTCTGACCTGTTGGTACTCACTGAACTCGACCCTACCGTAGGAGCTCAACGTCGACTTATCAACAACGGGGCTCTGTTAAACAGAGGGATAGAAGTGAGTTTGAACGCTACACGCAAATTGACTGACGAGTTGCAACTCAGCATAGGAACTACCTTTGCCTACAACAAAAATACCATTGAGAAGGTGAGCAGCAAAGCCTGCTAATGCGATGGAATACGTCTCGCAACCCTTGACCTACTACCAGCGAAGGCGATGACTTTCAACTCGCTATACGCTTACTCGATACAAGGAAACCATCAATGGTTACCCTATTTATTTAGACGAAAAACGGCAATCCCTAATACTACTTTCGATGCCAATGGCGTACCTACTATCAAAGATATCAAAAATGAAGATGCTCTTGTGAAATTAGGTACTATGAATCCCACCTTTAACGGGCGCTCAACTTGCAACTGCGCTACAAAGTTTTTGAACTCCAGCAATGTTTGCTATACAGCTGGCGGACATAAACTTCGCAAAGATACTTATTCTATCAATCAAGAAAGCGAAACTCACCGAGATATCACCCAACGTTGGACGCTACCACCCCTACGGATATGCCCGTATGTCGTTTGACTCATCCAGCGCTTTGAGACGTACTCGCACACGGTGAGATCACCTTTTGGCAACTCGGCGACAACCACGTGGTAAATGCCGATTATCTCAAATGGCGCAATGTGTGTATTAGCGCTATATCCCAAAGATATATTGTGAGAAATTGCGCTTGCAAAATGCTAAAAGTTACCGCTCAGCTCAACAACCTACTCACTTGGGTGCTGCTGGCGACGATAGACCCCGAAAGCCTATAATCTCAACTACTGGAACATCGCTCTTGCCCGTAGCAACTACTGCTCTTTTGGCTTTGTCACTTTAGCTTTTAGCGCGGCCGTAGCAGCTGGCAGGCAGTTTTTATACCTTTAATACTTTAGCAATGAGAAGAATCATAACCACAATAATATCCAGCGCATTGTTTTTCCGTGCTAGTGAAAAATACACCGACCTCACCCCTCAAAGGTGAAAAGATTATCAACACCGCTGAGGAATACTACGATTTGGTAGTATTTCCCACTAAAAACCTACCTGCCTTTCAACTTTCGCACTTTTTGGTAGAGCGACAATTGGGTGAAAGAGGTAGCATCGTAGGGAAAAAGTCCGATCTAAACAGCATCAATTCTATTATGAGGAAAAAGTGCCCTCACGTGCCGATTACATCGAGTCATCAGCCTTTTTATAACAACGTGATGCAGCTATATCAGCAGATGGAATATGATTATCACTACCGTTGATTATGCCAAAAGGCGATGCCTCACCTAAAAGCACGTGCCAAAGCTGAAGCCCGCTTGCTAAGAGCTTTTTGACTACTTTATGCTGGTAAACGTTTATGCCAAGGCTGCAACCCAGCTACCGCCGCTACCGATGGCGGGGTGTGCCTAGTGCGCGAGTTCGACTTGAGAAGCACATCCTGCTAAAGAAAGTAAAAAGCAGTGCACGACTTTTATTCAGGAAGCATATCGAGGCAGCCCTGCCTCTTGCAAGACACAGCCCGTGAATGTATACCACCCCTCATTAGCTTTCGGTTATGCACTGAAAGCCAGAGTGCATCTATCTCGAAGAGAATACCAGCAAGCATTGGCAGCAGCCCAAAAGAGTCTGTCGTACAACAACCAACTGATAGATATGGTGAGCTATGAGGCTAAACCCAACCAATATCACGTAGATAAAAACCCCGGAAGTGCTCAACTTAGCCTCATATGAACGGGACATACCGAGATGAACATTTGGTATCTACCCGTAGAGTCCTGAGTTTTTGCAATCTGATGCGACAAACGATATGCGTTTCAAAGCTATGCAAGAAAAACCACCGCTATGCTGATGTAGGTTCAGGTGCAGCCAACTGGGATATGGTCTCTACCATTCTTCTCACCCTACTGTAGGATGAAAACAGGCGAAATGCATCTTACTATGGCTGGAATGCCAAGCGCGCTTAGGCGACCTCAACGGGAGCATGCAAACCGTAAACACCCTTCGTAGCAAGCGTGTGAAAGGCAGTGGTGCAGCCCTTGCAACCCCGCTACTACCGAGGAAACCGTAAAACTCATCATCGATGAGCGTCGCCGAGAGCTAGCTATGAGCTGTTAATCGCTTTTTCGATTTAAAACGATTGAACACCGAGCTCGCTTACGCTAAAACCTTTGCAACGCACTTTCCCTTTGGTGAATACCACTGTACCCCAAACGCACTTATACCCTACCTCCTAACTCCCCTATGTATATCGTTCCTTTTCTCAAAAGATGTAATGGATAAGAACCCATCACTCACACAAAAATTATTAGGATAACAGTTGGTTATTCAATGAAAATCATTACCTTTGTATTCTAAAAATCATACAACACAAATAATAAAATGGAAAACGGAAAAACTTTTTACTTATAGTTGGTAGCAGCTACCGCTACTGCTATAGGAATGTATGTATCATATATTCACAGATCAGGACAATCTTCGCGGACACAAAGGCAACCCTATACAGCCTTTGGTGGCAGCGATAATCACACTGCTTTGGGTAGCTTACGGATTTACTGAAGAAAGCCCAAACGCGATTATCCCGTTGCCATGCCAATGCCCCTGGGATTATCTTTTGGGCTTTTAGCTTTTGCAACAGCATTGTAGCATTTTTCAGTCACTATTGTAGTTTTCAATGAGTCATTTGGCGCGAGTTTCTTTAACCCGCGCCATCACTTATTTTATACCTTTCTCAAGATATATTATAGGCACAATTATTGTGCATTTATTAAAATGATTACCTTTGCATTTTATTTCCTCAATAAGATGTAAAGATGGTAGATAGTTAGCACACTAACTCCTCCCTGTAACACCCCAACGACCAAACATACACACCTAAACACGGAACTCGATAAAATTACACGATAAGTACCTTTTGAGCCTTACCGCATCTGCAGAAGAACTCAACCAACGTATGAACGAATGGCAAGTGCAGAGGTATAATCAAGATTTGCAAGAGAGTCTCGCCCTATTTTCATCGCCATGCAACGGCTACTTTATATGCTTTGCTGCCGACTTTGCTAAGGCACTACAAAGGCGAATGCGAATATTTCCTCGTGAAAATGGCATCTACCAAGGCACCCAGTCACTGGATACACCAACTCATTGGGCTTTTCACTCAGTGGAAGGACGCGATGTAATATTAGAAGACATCATCGACACTGGTAATACCTTAGAAGAAATTTACACGACCATTTGAAAACCAAAAGGTAAAATCTTTCCGCGTGGACCCTATTCTTCAAACCCGATGCTTACACAGACCGTAAAATAGACTATGTGGTAAGCCATCTCAACCTGCTTTATCGTGGGCTACGGCTTGAGATTTCGATGAGATAGCACGCAACCTACCCTCAAGTATATCAATTAAACACTTCATTAACGATGACAAATTTAGTACTTTTCGGCAAACCAGGGCTGGCAGGCACCCATGCCAGCATTTTTGAAAGATAAATACAACTTAGTACACATCTCTACTCGGCGATATTTTCACAATATCAAAGAACGAAACAAAACTCGGCAAGCTTGCATCAATCATATATGGATAAGAGACCTCGTACCTGATGAAGTTATCTACAAAATGCTAAGCAAGAGGAAGTTGAAAAGAACCCTAATGCCGAAGCTTTATGCTTTGACGGCTTTCCCTCGTACCATTGCACAAGCCGAAAGCTCTCGACGCTTTCTTAACTTCTAAAGGAATGCGCATTCACGGCACTCTTGGCTTTAGAAGTTGATGACGACGCTCATCAAACGATTGGTAGAGCGTGGCAAAGCGAGCGGTCGCACCGATGACCAAGACGAAGAGAAAATACGCAATCGTTTCACCGAATACAACGAAAAACCGCTCTCTTATCGCTTTCTATCAAGCACAAGACAAATATCACGCAGTTGATGGCATTGGTACTATCGAAGAGATTACCACTCGCCTCTCGAAACTATCGACAAAATTAAAAGCTGAATAATCCCTCAATGACCGAAGGTACTTTCACCGACTACGTAAAGACATACGCCGCCTCTGGAAAGGGGCGCAGGTTCTATGTACCCACACCGCGAAAAATTTGTACCCAAAGGAGTCTGATGGAGGCGATGGCGGTCATGGAGGGCACATCATCTTGCGTGGCAAACAAACACCTCTGGACTCTCATACACTTCAAGTTCCAACAGCACTTCCGCGCCGAACACGGAGAAGCAGGAGGTGCTAATCGCAGCTCCGGTGCCGACGGTAAAGATATCACTTTAGAAGTCCCCTAGACCATTGTTAAAGATGCTGAAAACCGAAGAGGTGCTCTTTGAAATTACTGAAGACGCAAGAAATCATCGCTTTTGCGCGGTGGCAAAGGGGGATTAGGCAACTGGCATTTCCGCACGCTACAATCAAAACCCGCTACGCCCAACCGGTCTCCCTGGTGAAGAACGCGAGTTGCTTTTTAGAGTTAAGTACAGCCATGTAGGCTTTGTAGGCTTCAATCGTAGCAAATCCCACATTGCTATCGGTAATTACTCTGCTAAGCCCAAAATAGGTGATTATCCATTCACAACGTTAAAACCCAACTTGGTATTGTGCAAAAACCGCGATTACCAATCGTTTGTAGTAGCCGATATCCCTGGGTTATAGAGGGCGCTGAGCCGGGTTTAGGGCATTACTTGCGACATATAGCGCAACTCGGTATTGCTATTCTCATCCCTGCCGACAGCAAGGATATCATAGAAGAATACCACATCTTGCTCAACGAACTCAAAGAATACAACCCCGAACTATTAGACTAAAAGATCGCCTACAGCCACTTTCAAAAGCGGAGATATGCTCGATGACGAACTCACCGAGCCATTCGTCAAAGAAGCAGCCGCAGGATTGGGCGACACACCTTTTTGTTCATCTCATCAGTAGCAGGCAAGGCATCCAGCAACTCAAAAGCAAACTCTGGGAAATGATAATAAAAGAGTCAAGCTTTTAAGCTGACTTTTTATTATAAATATCTTTCATGTTAATAAGCGCGTTCTTTATTGCCTTCATAGAAATTGATAAAGGCGCGATTACAACGCGATTACCGCCATCGGTGGGTATCGCAGTGAAAATACCAATCTCAGGTTTTGGGCAGGCTTTTATACACTGTCACTGTTTTGGAATATCACTTCCACTTCAGGTAAAGTCCTTTAGGCAAAAGCAAATCTCTTTATTTTATCCGAAATTTCTTCATCGGTGAAAGGATCATACACTTCTTTTTACATAATTCACTACCTTTGTCATCACTTAGTGCTACTTGGGTGAGCACTTTTCATCTGCTGCTACATGATGATACGTACCACGTCTTTATGCAAAGCTAAAGCCGCTTGAAGCTACCAAATCTTCTAAACGCGCCATACAATACCATAACAATCGGGATAGCGGATTTGAGGAGCTGAAGACACTATTATCTTCTTAGGTTCAGCCCTAATATACTCAAAATACCTCTTCTTGAGGGTTGTTCCGCGCACGATACTATCGTCTATAATCACCAAATTATCACCTTGTACCGAGCCATACGGGTAATATCGTATACGTGTGCCACGAGTCGTCGCGACTGCTGTCTTCGGTGATGAAAAGTGCGCAGCTCTCACATCTTTGATAGCCACCTTTTCGGTGCGTACTTTTTGAGAGAGAATTGCGGGAATTCTCGGATTTTTCGGCTACTGCCAACTGTTTGGCTTTTCTGCCTCATTGGAGGTACTGTTCTAGCTTCTTCTATAAGTCCTAAGTAAGAGGTTTCGGCAGTGTTAGGATATAGGCAAAACACTGTATCTTTTAGATTGTGATTTATCGCTTGAGCGACACGAGGGAAGAGCACTTACCTAACATTTTGCGTTCGCGGTAGATATCCGCGGTCGCTGCCACGAGAAAAGTAAATACGTTCAAACGAACAGGCTTTTGCGTACCTTGGGGTGAGAATTTCCTGATAGCTGTCTTCCGCTTTTTAATGATAATCGCATTACCGGGGGAGTTCGCGCATATTCCCCTGATTTTATTGAAAAACGGTTTTGTATAGCAGGGCGTTCGGAGGCTACTACCACCACTTCTTCATCTTGATAGTAGAAAGCAGGACGTATACCTGCGGGCGGGTCATGAAGCACAAAAGCATCTCCGTTGCCTATCATTCCTTCCATTGCATAACCACCATCCCAATATTTGGCAGCGCGTTTGAGGATGCGCTTCTATATTCAATCGTTCGGCGATGAAAGGAGGCTTGTTTGATATAACCTTCTTCTTTGAGTTTGCGGATAGAGTTCTTCTACTTCATCGTCTAAAAATGACCTATACCTTCCATTACAATCACAGTATCGGTTTTGTCTTTGGGTGTTGTCTGAGGCGCACGAGGTTTTGGAAGAGCTCGTTTACGTTGGTCATGATTGAAATTAGCCCGCCATAATGAGATTGCGGTACATCCAATTGTTTTCGCGCAGAAAGGGGTGCACATTCTCGATGCTATTTTTGCCAAAAGTGCCATAGCGCACGTGTCCCATAATCACTTCGCCTATGTAAGGGAGTTCTCGTTTTGAGGGTTACATCGTCTCTCAAAGAAGGATTAGCTTTGAACCTCGTTTGATGCGCTGGTTGATGCGTGTGAAGATGTCTTGCACGGTTGCGCCTGTTGGAGCGTATCCTACGATGTAGCGTTCACCAGGTTGCATATCGAGTTTTGATACTGCAAGTCCTGCTCCATCTTGTCCGCGGTTGTGTTGTTTTTCGAGCATCAGGTACATTTTATTAATGCCGTAGAAGGCTGTACCGTATTTTCTTTATAAAAATCAAGAGGTTTGAGCAGGCGGATTAGAGCAATCCCGCACTCGTGTTTGATTGTATCGCTCATTATTAAAATTGATATACTACTTAATTTGATGGTTGCTCGAGCGCGCTTGGCTTTCTAAGTCTTCGCAAATCCTAAGATATAACCTCCGCCCCCGGAGCCGCAGAGTTTTTAGAAATAATCACCCGTATCGATGCCCTGTTTCAAAGGGTGTGGAACCCTTTAGGTATCATCGGTTTGAAGTGATTGACATCAATACCCGATAGGCTTTTGATATTGGCAAAAGCATTTGAAGCGCCCTTTGAGAAAATCGTCTATACAAGCATCGGCGTATTTGATAAACTCTTCTTTCAGCATTTTTGAAGGCTTCATCTTCATATTCTCCATAAAGACACGCACCATGAGGGCAGTTTTCGCCTCATCATACCACTATCGAGCAAAAACAGCGCCTCTTGCCATTAGGGATTTGGGAGGAAATGCCAGTAGGGCTCGATATGGTCGTGTGAATTGATGAGTATGGGCAAGCTGAGATAACTATTGAGGTCTAAACCCGAGGAAGTGCCGTGGAAGAAGAGCTCCATACGTCCGAAAATTGCTGGAGTTGCAGTAGTTTTTCACGCAAAGATCGTCCATCGCACTGATAGAAGTCGATAAGCGTATTCGCTGTAAATAGCCGCTACCAAAGCCCCGCTGACTCTCGCCCATAGCCTTGCGAATACTGCTATCAAAAGTACATACCGGCAGCGATATCGGCATTGAGTTTTTCTATATTAAAGCGGACGATAGAGTTTTTCTTCTTCGGTAAGTGTTTGGCAGATAAGAAGCAAATTCGCGAAGTGCCCGTTTGATAGCAGTAGCTTTACCATCCTGCACATCGGATAGCATTTTTAGAGTCCCTTTATAGAAGTTATAAGGGATAGTGAGTCCTTTAGAATTTTTATAATACCATACTCACCAAAGAGGAGTATTTTTAGAATAGAAAGGCTTCATGTTTTCAGTGAAAAGGGAATAGAGAAAACGTGAAAAGTTGTTATAGTCATTTAAAGAGAGTGCAAAGATATATATTTTAGGATATATTGTTGCTTTTTGAGGAGCAGTTTCTATGCTAATAGGTTAGCTCCCTCATTTTCACAAAGGTTTTTAGAACAGCTACGGATGAATTATATAAATAGTTTTTATTTTCTTCATCTCATTTGATACTACAAGACAAACCCATTTTTGAAAAGACTCTTATACGCCCTCACAGTTCTCACATAATTATTATAAGGAGACACAGCTTAGTTCCTCTATTAATTTGAGAAGTTTTTCACATCAATTTTTGTTTTAGAATAAGAATCGACATATCTGAACACTGTCCAAACATTGCTGGGAGTTTGTTTCGAGCACTCCGAGCTTCTTCTGTCCAAAACTTTTCATATATGCGCTTACTTCTTTACAAACTCTTCATCTATACATCTCCGTGCTTTTATATCTTCACACGAGAGCGTTCAATGGCACGAATATCTTTCTTTCTGCAACGTCATACAGGGTCTCTTTTCAGGGTTCAGTACACCTCAACACCCATATTATCTAAGCGCTTTACTCGTCAATTGATATTGCTCGAGTCTCAACCTGATTTTTCTAATCACAAATAGTGTTCATTGGTGTTGCCTTTAGTTATAATGAACCGCAAAAGGTACAACATAATTCTAATTTCCAAATTTGCTAATTTGCTACATTTCCTCCTCATTTTCGCCGTTATTTTAGTATAATTTTTTAAAGTTGTTTATCTTTTCTCACTGATTATGAATGTAAAAGACCGTATCAAAAATTTATAGACCACGAGCGACTCTACTGTTCGCTTTTTGAAAAAGACGATAGAGGTCTCTAACGGCTATAAAATAGTATTTCAGAAAATATAGGGGATTGACAAGCTGGACATGATTGTAGAGAAAATATCCTCAGCTGAGTTTGAATGGCTGATTACGGGCAAAGGTGAGATGCTAAAACCAACACTCACCAACAACTAAAACCAACAAACTACGATGCCCGTGCGGTGGTGGTAGATGATAGAGACAACGAGCGGATTCCGTTAGTGCCTATACGCACAAGCGGTTACCTCACTGGTTACGACGATATTACCTTTTATTGAATCACTACCTACTTACAGTTTGCCAAATATGACTAATGGCACTTATAGGATGTTTCAGGTGAGGACTCTCGGATGTACCTCTACCTGCAAGATAGTAGTTATGTGGTGGGGTGCTTTGTAGACGATTGGCTGGCACTGAGCAGCACTAGGGTGTGCGTGGTGGTAACACAAAACGATGGGATTATCGTAAAACGCGTTACTAACACCCTTGAAAAATACGGGACTCTTATTGTAGATCCGACAATCGGGATTTTCCCACATTCATCAGCAGCGGCAGAGGATATCAAAGGAGATTTGGGGAATGCAAGATGCACCTTACTTGAGTTTTCGGACCCTGTTACTAACTACCAGAAAATAGCCTCATTAGAAGCCGATGGAAGTGCACCTGAAAAAGAAGTACAACAACTGCGGATTATTGATATTTAGGTGCTAAAGCCAGCGAGTGAGCGAAGTTGCGTATGATGTACCATTTTGTGCGGGCGTTTCGCAAACGCTCTAACATAAAATGATCACAGTTTTATCTCTTTGGTTTCTCCTTGGAAAATAACTTTAAAGGAAAGACTTTTCCAGTGTTTTGGGCAGACGGGGGTAAATGTTAGTTTCACGTTCTTTACACGCATACCGGCAAACCCTTCTGACGATGCTGAGCCAAGTACCTGCCATTGAGGTGATGTAAGCCTTCGTGAACTTCTTTATTGTAGTCGTCTAAATCGAGGCGGGCGGGTGCGGAGATAGAGTGTGTAAGCCTCATCGGTTTTACTCTAAGGCAGAAGCTAATACACTGTGTACACAAGGTGATAAAGAGGACTCGTACTGTGAAAGGTTCATAAAACTCAGTAATGTTTTTGGAGTTCTTCTTTGGTAAAATGGTCTTCAAAGAAATAGAAAACCTTGCAGCGTGTCGGCTTGTTTGATGTAAGGTGAACGGAGGATTCTATCCCACGACCAATGTTGGTTGAGCGGGCGCTCCTCGGCAGGAATGGCAGTCACCGGTTTGAGGTCTTTATCGAGGAAAACCGTCTTGTTGCAAGTATACCCCATACTTCTCACTATAAGGCAAGTAGATATTTTGGGCTATCGTAGCCATTGTTGTGTTTCTTCTTTTGTAATACCTGCTTTTTGCAATGTTATTACCTGCTCGGCAGCATAACGCAGACACCAAGAGGCAAGGTAATTTGTATAGAAATTGTTGTTTATATTATTTTGCACTCATTAGCCCTGTAACGCCCTAAGATTACATATTTTTGTTTTTCTGCTGAAAAAGAGACCCTTTGAGCCCAAAAACGCGCAATAGCAATAAGCACTTCTATTCCATATTCTTTGATATAGGACTCATCACCCGTATAGCGGGTATAGTTGTAGATCGCAAAAGGCAATCGCCCCATTGCGGTGGATTTCTTCAAAGGTGATTTCCCACCGTTATGGCACTCTTCGCCGTTCATCGTTACCATAGGATAGAGCGCTGCCCCTCCCCTGTAAAACCGAGTTTTTGGGCGTTTTCAATCGCTTTATCCAGCTGGTTGTAGCGGTACATCAGTAGGTTGCGAGCTACTTCAGCACCTTTTTGGTAGCCATATAGAAAGGCAGACACAGGCTTCGGTATCCCAATAGGTGCTACCGCCATATTTTTTCGCCCGTAAAGCCCTTAGGCCCTATATTGAGGTGTGCGATATTTGCCAGAATAGGTTTGGTTGAGTTGGAAGATATTAAAAGCGGATACCTTGTTGAGCTTTTTCATCACCTTCAATCACAATATCAGAGTTTCCTAAATAGCAGCCCAATCTTCTTTGTTGATTTTTCTAAAGACTATCAAAAGAGCTAATAGACTTTGACAAAGTTTTAGACTTTGTCAAAGTCGGGAAATACTTCATACTATAGCCACCGTATTTTTCTATTCTAAAAGTTTGGTTTTGCTTTTCACTTTTTACTTTCATACTGCAAACCCTATATAATTCTCTTTTCTTATTTTCTTTAGGAGAAATATTTAGTGCTTTTATTATCTATAAAAAGTTGATTTTGCATAAAAGCATGCACTTTAAACCTTGTTTTAGTTTCGGCAAGTATCGTTGCAGTTATCTTCTGAAGAAATTTCCAAAGTATTCCGAAAAACGCTCATCCCAATTGGCATCACTGTTTTTGGATACCGCTATCTAAGTAACTTTCTATTTCTATAGTAGCATCGGTAGTGAGGGGGTGATTTCGTAGCGCAGAGCACCGGAGTTCATCGTAGCGCAAGGAGAGGAAGCGCAAGACTTTCACTTGTATTTCTTGCTGATTGGGGAGCATAGCAGTGAATGAACGCTCATACCAACCTTCTTTTTCATATTGAGTTGGCGACGGAAGTTTTTCACTTCAAGGCAAGTGTTCAAATCTAATAATTCTCCATTGATTTTAATGTGTAAACCCTATCCAACTGGGAGCGTTGAGCACTTTGGCAAAGTACTCGGGATAGCCGTTTTTCCACCAGCCTACTCGGGTTTTATCAGTAATAGACACCACCGATGTAACTGCCTTGCAGGGTATCGCCCGTGTAATCTTCTTCAAAAGTAGCACGCATTCCCATAGCCCCATTGCTGAGGCTGAAGATACTTCGTGTTTGCTAATATCGGCTTTATTAAAGCCCTCAATGATGATGTTCCAGTGTTCATTTTTCTTAGGTTTCAGGGGTTAGTAGGTTTTAGGGATAGGGGTTTTGGAGAATTGAAATTAGAATAAATGTGCCAATTAGCTTATTGACCAATTGACACATTGATTATTTTTAATTATCCCTATTATCATTCCGGCGATGGTGATGACATTAGGGAGGCTAACGAACCGCCAAGTACTGCATTTTTGAGTCCGAATTCTGAAAGGGTTTTGCGTTGGTTAGAGCTAAAGCGCCCATACGACCTCATCTGGATACCTATAGAGGCAAAATTGGCAAAACCACAAAGCATATAGGTAGCTATCATTATTGATTTGTTGTACATCAAGTGAGGCTGACTTGTCATATCTTTGAGAATACCTAATTGAGTGTAGGCTACGAACCCGAAGAAGCGAGTTTTACCTCGAGCACCGCCCCATTAGCATCACATCTTCTTTTGGCAATCCTCGATGAGCCACATCACAGGGGAGAAAAATTGTACCGAGAATCATCTCAGGCGAAAGCCCTTCTTTTTATAAGGCGTATTAGCAGCAATAAACCATTGAGGTCGCCCATAGCCCAATCCAGTGGAAAAATATAGTTGATCATTGCGACCATCGCAACGAACACGAGGAGCATAGCAGCCACGTTGGCAGCGAGTTTAAGCCCTTCGGTAGTACCAGTTGGCGATAGCATCGAGTACGTTAGGAACCTACGTTTCCATAGACACGTGAGAATCGTTAGAGAATTGTTCGGTTTGTGGACAGAGGATTTTTGAAACTACAATAGCTCCAGGAGCAGCCATTACCGAGGCGGCTGAACAAGGACGAGCGAAGAGCAAGCGCATTTCGGGGTCATCACCGCCGAGATATTGTATATAAGCCGCCATTGACCCACCGGCTACAGTAGCCATACCACCTATCATCACGAGGAGGATTTCGGAGCGGGTCATTTTAGAGAGGTAAGCCTAATCATCAAAGGAGCTTTGGTTTGACCGAGGAAAGATACACCTGTAACCGAAAGGCTTTCGGCTCCTGAAATATTGAGAAGTTTAGAGAGTGCCCACGCCATTCCGCGTACTACTATTTGAATAACCCTAAGTAGAACAAGAGAGAGGTGAGCGCTGAAAAGAAGATATAGTAGGTAGTACTTGGAATACGAATATATACCCAAAAGTATTGGTATCAAGCAGGTTACCCAATAGAAACTGGCTACCAGCTTTTGGTGAAATCTAATATCAACACGAACACACTACCAGCGAAATCAAAGGCTTTTGAATGAGCCTACCTTTGAGGATACCTATAGCGAGCAGTAGTTGTATACTTTAAGCCAATACCTACAGTGCGCCAATTGATAGCACGGCGGTTGCTGCTAAAGAGAAATGCTATGAGGAGAATCACTACCATTCCTAACACTCCACGTCCAAAGCTCTCCATTGTAAACTCCTTCACTAGGGATTACTCATAATTGTTTCTTCCATCTATTATTGTTTTTAAAAGGTATTATCACGTTTTGAAATTCTCGTCTCTCACTTGAGCAGCCATTTCTGTAATCCTCATTTTCCACACATTCACCGAGCATTTTCTTAAGTTCGCTAAGCGAATATTTGAGAGAACGGTTCCGAGTAGCATCATCGTAACATCATCTAAGGAGGGACCACAGGTTGTTTTTGCCATCTTCATTAGGCAAAGGGATGTAGATGCCAGCGCGTTCTACAATTTCCTTATAGGTGTAAATAGGTGCGTTGAAACGCAATGCGATAGCAATAGCATCGCTGGTACGGGCATCGATAGTGCGTTCTTTGCCGTTTTGCACACAGAGCATATTAGAATAAAAAATGCCCTCCCCTAATTTGTAAATCACTACTCGTCGCACTGGATACTGAAGGTATCGGCTAAGTTTTTGAAGAGGTCGTGAGGGGGCGTGGTGGAATGATGTTTCTCTCAACTCTAAAGCACAGCTTGCGCCTCGAAGGTACCTATGACGATAGGCAACTCAAATCGGACTCTAATTCGTGCATTATCAGCACAAAAGCGTCGTTTTGAGAATGGTTATATGATATTCTTTTGACAAAGAGGCGTACTAAATCCATCAGTAGGTTAGCGTAAAAACTTTTTAATTGGGGGGTAAAGGTAAGATAAAAAAAGTGAACTGCAAAAGTTTTGTTAAAATATTTTTTTGGAATGACATGAAAAAGGCTATGCGTATCGTATAGCCTCTGTTTTAGTGTAATCTTGTTTTACATTTGTTTGGTAAGGGTGTAATCTTTCACCATTTGAGGTTCTTTACCATCTTCACCAACTTGTACGATATTATCGCCTTTGGTAATATAGAAAGATTTGTGGTTATCTCGCTTTAGAAACGAGTGTAAAACCTTTATCAGTGCGTCTCTACTTTACCTTCTTCTTTAGATTCAGAAGTTTTTGCTTGCGCAATTTTCTTGTTTACATAGGTGTCATCGGCATAAAGGTGGATAACAGTAGCCATTCCGCCGCAATCGGCAGCTGGAAGCGTACCTACATAAGTAGCCAACAATTGAGGAGTTACCATTTCTTCTACTTTTTCAGCAGCATTCTCCATCATAGTAGCGGTTTCACTTTGCTACAGTGTTAGCTGTTTGTGAAGGATTGTTTTGGCAGGAGGCGAGCAAAAGCACCGCAGCTCCTAGTGTAAAGATGTGTTTTTCATAAAAATATAATGTTTAATACGTTACTTATTCAAAAATGTACCAATGTTATCAACAAATTCACTGCCTTTGCCTCACTTGAGAGGTAAAAAGAAATGCTACCATTGTACGAGAGTACAATATTCTTTTTACCATTGCTATGCTTCAAGCCACTCACCGCTGGTTTTTGTAGTGAATTTGGGTTCAAATATTTTTTTCTTTATCGGCATCGGCGATACCTATACCATTATCTTTGACAGTGAGGATAATATCTTTCAGTTTTTAGTAAGCGTTACTTCTATTGCGGGGAAAGGTTCATTTTTCGGTAGCTTGAGCGCGTTTTTCACTAAATTAGTAACCACATCGTCCTAATTGGTCTTTATCGAAACACGGCAACAATCTCACTCATGAGAGTGAGTGAAAGTGAATGTCATCGGTGTTGAAAATATCTAAAGTACGCTTGATAACAGACACAAGATCAAACTCTTCATCGTTTTTAGCTGGCATATTCGTAAGTGCTGAGAAAAAGCCGTAGAGATATTGCTGAGGATATCAATCTGTTGAATGAGTGATTCGCAAAACTCGTTAGTTTGTTCGGTAGTTTGGGGTTTGCGACTCGCTTTTTACGCTGATAACTCTGCACTGAGAGCGCATAGGGTCAGGGATTTTTGATTTCATGCGCTACTTGTTTTGCCATATCGCGCCACGCTTGTTCGCGCTTCCGATTGAGCTAAGAGGGCTTTTGCTATTCTCAATCTTCGTCAATCATTCCGTTATAGGCATTTACCAATTCGGTACTTTCCGGCAGGAGCCGATTTGAGGAGGATTTTTCATTCTGCGATAGCAAGCGCTTTTCTCTAATCGGTTTTCGATAGTTTTAAGCGATCTGGTGATATACTTAGAAATAAAGTAAGCTACGTGAGTGCGACCACCAAGAGTGAGAAATAGACAACTGCCAAATTGTAGAGTGAGCCTTCTAAAGCGCGCTCGTTGAAGGTATCGTTCTCAAAATAAGGGATATTGAGGATAGCGATGGGCTTGAACTGCAAATCGGTGATGTAGCTATAGGAAGTTTGATAGCCACGCCCCGCAAACTCGTGGTGTTCTACCAAGCGTTTGTTGAGGGTAGCCGAAAGCTGATGCAGTACTGCAGGCGGAATGAAAAACGCATCTTGATCGGGAGAGAGAGGCTTTAGAGCTTTTTGAGCAGTACTCCATCGAGGTCATAGAGGGCAAAGTTCAAGTTTTTGGATATTGGCAATGCCATAGATATCCTCACGAAAAATAAGGGGAATATAAGGAGTTTCGACAGGGAAAGTGGTTTGCGAAAATACATACTGTATTTGCATTTTTATTTGGTTTTCCTTATCGACAAGACGTTCGTCGTGATATTCCAACGCTTGTTTTTGTATTGGCTAACCATCACTAAGGCTAAGATAGCAAAAAGACACCAGTACGAGGAGGGTCATACTGAGGAATATCTGAAAGCGAAGGCTGTTTTTTCTTAAAACATAGCGTTCCCTATTAGAGATTATTTTAAGCCAACCACAAAAGCAGCAGGATAGGATTTTTTAATCTCTATCAAGTTTTTTTCGGCTTCTAAGCGTGTGCGAAAACTACCGATGCGCACTTTATAATTAGGTGACTCGAAAGTGAGCAAGGCGGGATATTGTTTGTATTTATTTTGTAGCATCGAGCAAGGCTTTGTTTTGCCTCGGTGATGTTACCATTGTAGATTTGCACTTGAAAAGCACTTTTCGCTGCGGGCTACTTTCTTTTTGTACTCCATAGCATCGGCGATATTGCTCTCTTGGTTGATAGTTACTTGCACAAGTAGCTCCAGTGAGCAATAAAGCAGCGGTGATAAATATATTTTTCATCTTTGTTAGTTTTACTTATTAATTACTTGAACGGAATTGTTGTTCCAATTCACGATTACATCGTCTGTTGCTGATAGCGTCTCACCCGCTCTGCCGCCGTAATCGGGCTGATAGGCAGTTGACGGCCAAAGCGTCTGTCGATAAGCACTCAAGAGTTCTATTTGAGAGGGGCGACCAAAACTTTGTATGGCACTGAGAGCCGCACGATGCTTCTGCCGGTATAGAGCATCATCAATGAATACCACGCGTTTGTTCTCCACGATGAAATCAATAGCGGTAGAGTTAGCTTTCAAAGGCTCTGTTCGCACGGCGGAAATCGTCACGGAAGAAAGTGACTATCCAACAGTCCCTAGAAAGAACATATTAGGCACGTGGTATTCCTCGTAAGGAGCTTTACCAAACGCCGGGTAAGTGAGTGCCACGAGGCTGTATACCGATGAACCGTATCGGAAAAATCGTTGTGGTTTTCAATCAGTTCACAAGCGCGATGGAGCATCACTTGAGTTCCTTTATCACCGATAATTTGCTTAGTATAAGTGTTGTCGACAGTCATTATACGTGTTTAGGTAAGGTATTCAAATTCCTTCTAGGCATCGGCATTGTTTTCGGAGGCAGCCTTGGAAAAAGGCTTTTGGCGTTAGCTCTGTCACCCAACATATAGTACCAAGAGGCACGATAGTTGCTTTAACACAGGATCTATTGGAATACCAAGTTGTTCCATTTGGGGCACATCGTTGATAGCACGCTGATACTGCTGAGTGTTGTAGTAGCTAATAGCGCGGTATTTGAGTCCGTCGATATGAGCGGGTACTTTTTCCAAGAATTTAGTAAATACAGGATAGCCTCGCATATCGTTGTTGCAAATAGAGTTGCACAGCCTCGCTGTAGAGGAGCAAATTGTTTCACTTGGTATAGCGAAATAATTTTGTTGCGATTGTTGATGATTTCCCTGATTGGTAGGCAACACACAAAAGCGGCATCTCAACACTGCACGAGCTCGGCAATTTGGTTATTTTTCTCAATAGGTATGCCAAAGAGTTCCACGCTTGTACTTCACCTCGATTCGCCAGTGACCATCTCTATCCACATCAACGTGGAAGATGCTTTTTCAAACGTTTTCTCCACTCTAGGTTCTTCTTTTTGTACGCTATCTTTTTCTAAACTCAAATACTGCTTGAGCAATCTGATAGATTCTGTTCTTTTTACCCAAGTTGTTGAGTGCAAAAAGTTTCAAGTTCAAACTACCGTAGAAATTAGGTTTGATCATTCGGCTTTGTGAGAGCGTATTTTGTAGATACTATCTAATCTTTTCGGGTTCCATAAAGTAGGAAACAGCCATAAATACTCAGGGCGAGCATCGTAAGGATGATAGTGATAGAGGACAAGATTTCTACGAGCTCTCGTCAAATTTTTGTTCATCGATGAGGTAGCGCTTTTTCCACATCTACAGGTTCGGCAACAGCGGTGAGGTTAGGGGATGCGAGGGTAGTTGGCGTATGAGGTAATCGGCAGGTGAGATTTAGAGAGCTACAATTCTTGTTGTTCTTTCCTTTACCATACGTTGGATTTTAGAGGAATCGAAGTACATTCTTCAACAATCACTCCTAATGCCATAGCCACTACAGCTACAGCTCCTATAAAACTCTACAGCAAGAGAGTAGGGGAGTTTTGAGTTCTTTTGTTGTTTTTCCCAGTACAATACAGCTAAACCAACTGCTATCCCTACGTAGATACCAAAGAGCGCTTCGAATTTCAGGACGATCCTGAGGAAGTTGAAGAAAAGGCGTCGAAACGAATAGGGCAAAAAGCCCATAATGCAAGAAAAACCACTGTTCTTGTCTCAGAATCTTTTGTTTTTATAAGTGCTTTTGATAGAAGTAGAAAGCCGTTAAGAGGAAAGATAGCCACAAAATGCCAAACCTCCTAAGATACCCACTTCGGCGGTAAGCTCTAAGAAGTCGTTGTGGTTTTATATACATATAGATATAGTGCGGGCTATAAGAGTTTTCGTACTGCAAGAAGCGCACTTTCCAGTTACCGATACCCACACACTGCAGTGGTCGTTAGGAATCATATCGGTAGCGGTGATTACCCGCAAGCGGTTTTACGCAAGTTGTTACTTTAGCATTTTCTTGGTTCAGCCACCTCAGCCAAACGCGCACCGAAACTAGTGCTTTTGTCGTACTTCTTGAGGGTATAAATAATCCTGCACAAAAGAGAAAATACCCAAAAAGCTAATGACTACTATCTACGTGCATCAGTACTTTTCATCCTGTTTCAATGCGTTTAAAAGACGAGTACTAATCAACCAAAGATCATACAAAAACTCACCATAGTGAGGATCGTAGCCAAATAGAAGGTATGGGTACTCATAAAGAAGATTGCCAAAGTACCTAAAGTAACACGTACAACTCCTGAGACGCAAGAAGTTTTCGGGAAAAGTAAAACAAACCATATTGCAAAAGGTATCTTGATGAACATAGCTGAAGCTAAGATGTGTATTAGAATATGAACCTTTGATAGCCAAATCGGTAGCAGTACCTCTTGATAACGCCCTTTTATACCGTCCATCGCTACTAAGAAGTCGTAGCAAAGCAGAATCGTCATTGCTAAAAGCTAGAGACAACAGTGCTTCTTTGTAGTAAATCTACTCAGCGGATACTATCCACAGCAGAGAAAGCGGTGAATATTTTTGAAGAAAGTGAAGGATAGCTTCTTCAGTATTGATAGCCTTGAGAAAAGACAGCAGCGCTTACTACCATTATGAGGCTATAGGCAATCCCCATTTTATTGGTAAAGAATGCCAAAAAGCACCTGGGTGCGTTCTCTAAATTTCTTTTGATAAAACACGAGAGCAACCACCACTAAGTTGAGGATTGCAAAGGTGTAGAATTTGGTAGCGTTAGAGTCGAACGCCATCCAGTTAGGGGTGATTACGTTACATAGCCATAGGCAATGAGCAAGAAAGTTGCTAACCATTTGATAGAGGTGTCTTGAGGTTGTCCTGCAACGTCAACAGTAGTGTTTTTCTTGTTATTGGATTTCATACTTTCAATTAACAATTAACGATTTATAATTAACAATTGTGACATTTCTATATTGCTTGTTTTTAGAGGGCGTTTGCAAACACCCCTACTTTTAGGTTACTTGAATCAGTTCGTAGGCTAAGCCGGTGCTTTTTACCACTGCTTCAGTACGTTGTGAATGAGTATCGGTGATGAAAAGCTGTCCGAAATGTTTTTGAGTTACTAACTGCACTAATTGGGTTACACGAGTGTCATCTCAATTTATCGAATATATCGTCTCAAAAAGCACTCATGGGGGTAATCCCCACTCTTGTTGCAAAATCTTTGAACCAGAGAGCTTTTAGGGCTATCAAAAACGACTTTTGCTGCCCTTGGCTACCGTATTTTTCATCGGGAAACCCTCACTTTCAAAGAGCAAATCGTCTTTATGAATACCGCTTTGTGGTATATTGCGCACTGCGATCACGCTCAGTATTTTCGCGAAGTAGTGTTGCTAAATCGCTTTGGTGTAACTGACTTTCGTACTGCAAATTCACACCGTTCTTTTTCCCTCCTGAAATATAGGCGTATTGCTCACTAAAAAGCAGGTAAAACTCTTCCATAAAGACACGTCGTTTTTCGTAGAGATGCTGCCCTATAAGCACTGCTCGTCGTAAATACTCGAGAGTCTCTAAAGAAAAACATCCCACTTTTCAGCCATTTGCTTTTAGGAGGGTGTTGCGTTGCAAGAGGATGCGGTTGTAGCGCAAAAAGCAGTTCTAAGTAAGCCTCTATCGGTTTGCGAAATGACGCTATCTAAAAACTTACGGCGGGTTTCACTACCTTCTACTATCAAGTCGCGATCGGAGGGGAGATGATCACCATAGGATATTTACCATATGGTCGGCAAGGCGTTCATAAGCTTTTCACCGTTGTGTTTCATCACTGTCCTTTTTGAGGCTACAAACAATCTGTTCTTCGCGGGTTTCACTGTGAACTGCCCTCAATGAGTAGAACTCCTCACCGTGGCGTACATTCTGCACGAGCACTTGTGGTGAAGTAGCTCTTTGCCATTCCTAAGGATAACAGCATCGAGGAGATTGGTTTTCCTACGCCGTTATCACCCTACAAAACAGTTGATAGTAGGGCTAAAGGCATACGCTTGTGAGGGTATGTTCTTGTAATTGACGACGGATATTTGTTTTTAAAAACATCATTTGCAACGGCAAAGATACAAAACAATTGATACTAACAATTAATCACTAATCATCTTTGCCAAAAGGTGTGAGCCACACGGGCTATCATCTGCAAAGTGTATTTTTATAAGATTGTTATAGAAGATTTCATTCTTCTTCTGAAATGGTATTACATACTTCTTTGAAACCTTCATCGTTTTTACACCTCAATCTTCCTTTAGGTACAAAAAATACGAGTTATTGAGTCAATATACATTAAAAGGTAAGTTAATTTTTGAGGATTTGTCTTTGAAAGTAGCTGAAGTTAATTTACTACTAAAGCCAAAAGATTCTTCCGCTATATTCTGTACTCCCTTAGGGATTGTAACCGAAATAATTGCTTTTGATTACTCCTAAAAAGCACTTTCGCCAATAGCTGTAGACTTTCAGGAAATTCACAGAAAGGATCTCCAACTATAGAAGGCCCTTGTCGATAGAGATAAGCCCTTCTGAAAACTGGAACAGAGGTGAGTGATGATGACCCAAAAAGCAAATTTTATGACCTGCACACCTGTGGGGATAGTACATACTTGTTATTTTAGTATACCAAAATGCTTCTTTTTCTATACCTTTTAAATTGGTAGGGAGTGGTAATATTTACTATATTTTTATGTATATAGAAAGTTTTTTCTCCCATGACTATGCACTCTACTAAGAACAGGATCTGCTTGCATATCAAGAATCGTTGTATTCTCATTCTTCCATTTTACTAAAGTAAGTCCATCATCATCAATTCATAATCAGAAGAGGATACTATCGTTATCTTTTTCCTACACGCAAAGAGTAAAAAGTATGCGATAGTATGAATAAGATATTTTCATTGTATTATTAGTTTTTAATTAATCGTGGCAAAGATACAAAACAATTTGTAGATTAGCAGATTTTTAACATTTTTAATTTAGGGAAAATCTCGGAAAAATCTAAGAAAATCTAAGAAAATCTTGAGAGGCTAGAGCATCTGAGAGAAAAATCTTTATTTATAAAGGTAGTCATCAACTTTGCCCAAAGGTGCGAGTTGCTAATTCCTTTAATTTGCTAAATCTCTGCAATCTTTTTTAGCTCATCACGGTATTGGGCAGCTTTTACGAAAATCGAGGTCTTTGGCTGCTGCTCCATCAATTCTGGGTCTCCTTGATTTTCTTCTTCAACCCCTTAGCCGATAAATAGACTGATTGCGTCGCTGCTATGTGTTCCTTGAACGATGGGTCATAGTGAAATTCGGTTATAGGCTCTGCTGAGGCTATTCTCATTTTCTTCTGCAGAGTTGAGGCGTGATGCTGTGCCTTTGTTGTAGTTCATCTGCTTTTCGCGGCGGTAATTGGTGTCATCACGGTGCGCTGCATACTATCAGTAATCTTATCGGCGTACATTATCGCCTTGCCATTTACGTTGCGGGCAGCCCGTCCTACGCGTTTGAGGAGGAACGTGGAACGCAAAAGCCTTCTTTATCGGCATCGAGGATAGCGACGAGCGACACTTCGGGCAGGTCTAAGCCCTCACGGAGGAGGTTTACCCCTATGAGCACATCAAAGAGTCCTTTGCGGAGGTCTTGCATAATTCCACGCTCCAATGTATCCACATCGCTGTGAATGTAACGACACCTAATCCAATGCGGGTGAGGTATTTGGTAAGTTCCTCTGCCATTCGCTTGGTGAGGGTGGTTACCAATATACGCTCGTCTTTTCGGTGCGCACTTGTATTTCTTCTACTAAATCATCTATCTGGTTATCACTGGGACGTACTTCTATTTCGGGGTCGAGCAAGCTAGTGGGGCGTATTACCTGCTCTCACGTACACGCCTTGCGTTTGCTGTAGCTCATGGTCGGCAGGGGTAGCACCTACGTAAATCACTTGGTTTTTGTAGCGCTCAAACTCCTCGAAACTTCCAGCGGACGGTTGTCCATTGCAGCGGGTAAGCGGAAACCATATTCCACGAGGTTTTCCTTGCGACTGCGGTCGCCCCCATACATCGCGTGTACTTGTGAGACGCGTTACGTGACTTTCGTCAATTACCATCAAGAAACTCATCGGGGAAGTAATCTATGAGGCAAAACGGACGTGTACCGGGTCTCTACCATCTAAATAGCGCGAATAGTTTTCAATACCCGAACAATAGCCTAATTCGCGTATCATCTCAAGGTCGAACTCAGTGCGTTCTTTCAGCCGTTTGGCTTCTAAGGCTTTGCCTGATGCCTCAAAAAACTCTACTTGTTTCATCAAATCTTGCTGGATGTTCCATATTGCTTTTTGGAGAACATCGGGGAGGTAACGAACATATTGCAGGGTAGATATTGAGGCTCTCGTAGCGGTCTCAACACGTGATTGGTAGTAGGTCAAACTGTCATTCTATCTCTTCAATTTCATCGCCAAAGAAGTGGATGCGGAAAGCGTTGTCGTCATAGCCAGGGAAGACATCGAGCACATCGCCTTTGATGCGGAAGTTGCCGTGCCTAAATTCGGCAGTTGTGCGGGCATAAAGACTTTGTACCAATCGGTGCATTAGCTTAGTGCGCGGAGCATCATCGCCTTGTTTGATTGTAATCACATTCTTTTTGAAACTCCACAGGATTCCCAATCCCATACAAGCACGACACCGATGCCACGACCAGCACATCACGCCTGCTCCTGACAAGAGAGCAGAGTAAATGCTAAGGCAGTTTTTCATTTCATCATTGATAGAGAGGTCTTTTCTATATAAGTCCCCGTAGCAGGGATATAGGCTTCTGGCTGATAGTAATCGTAGTAGGAAACGAAGTACTTTCCACCGCGTTATTGGGGAAGAAAGCTTTAAACTCTGAATACAAACTGAGCAGCCAGCGTTTTTGTTATGTGCTAGCACAAGAGTAGGGCGCTGGATGCGTCTCCACCACGATTGGCGATAGTAAAAGTTTTTCCAGAGCCCGTAACGCCTAATAACACTTGGTATTTATCATCGCGCTCAATGCCTTTACCAACTGGTCGATAGCCTGAGGTTGGTCGCCCGTAGGGGCAAAATCGGAAACTATATTGAATTTCATTGAAGTTAGCTTTCAGACCTTAGAGGGCTGTTGTAGTAAAGGGCAAAGGTGAGAATAATTTGTTGAATGACAAATTGACTGTGGATTTTAATTATTGTTGCTAGTTGTTAATTATTTTGTATCTTTTGCCATCTGTAACAATACTTTGCAAAGGTATGAATTTCAAAGAAATTTTTAAAAATCAGGAAAACAACTCGCTTTGGCAACTGCTTTTTGCAGTAATAGCTATGTGGTGCTATTGCTGTGGGTATCACTCAAATTTTTGCAACTCTATACGGCTCACGGTAAGTTTGTGGTAGTCCTCGATCTTACTAATAAAGCCTTACCGAAGTGCAAATCCTTCTGGAAGAACAAGATTTGCGCTGTGAGGTAATCGATTCTACCGAGTACAATCCTTCATTTCCACCGTTATCGGTTATCAGTCAGAGTCCTGAGCCTAATGAGCGAGTGAAGTACAATCGCAAAAATATATCTCACGCTCAATCCTAGGGTTACCACAAAGTAACTGTTCCTAAGGGTGATACAAGTAACACGCCGGAATGCTGAAGCTACTCTGCAATCGGTGGGGCTTACTATTGGGCAGTAACTTATGTGGATAATATCGGTAAGGATATGGTGCTTGAGATGCAATACAATGGCAAGCCAGTGCAACCCGGGTGATAAGTTAGTGAAAAACTTCACGCATCGACTTTGATTTGTGGTAATGGCTTAGAAAATGCGCGTGATACAATTCCAGATGAGATACCGATAGAGGAACTGATGGGCGATTAGCGTTTTCACCCTAGTTCTATCCCACTCAATTACAACAAATTAATCCAAAACAATCTCTAAAAATTCTATGACTTTGTACGAAGAAGATTTAGTAGACGATTTAGAACCAGATGACGAGGGAGCTCCCGAACTCTACGAACATTATTCATTTACAGCAGGCAAGGGACAGAACCTTTTGCGTGTGGATAAAGTAATGAATTTTTGTAGAGAAATGCAACTCGCAACAAGGTACAACAAGAGCCAAACAGGGGAATATCTTCGTAAATGGCGAACCAGTGAAAGCCAATCATCGTGTGAAAGGCTAACGATGTGGTAGAAGGTACTCCTCTCACCCTCCACACGAGGATTTGTTAGTGCCCGAGAATATCCCTTTAAATATTGTATATGAAGATGATGCGTTGCTCGTAGTGAATAAACCTGCGGGTATGGTAGTACACCCAGGGCACGGCAACTATAGCGGAACGCTCATCAATGCATTAGTATATCATTTTGAGCATTTGCCTAACAACAGCAGCAATCGCCCTGGATTGGTGCATCGTATTGATAAAGATACTAGCGGACTGTTGGTAATCGCCAAAACTGAAGAGGCTATGTTGCATCTCACCCAACAGTTTTTTTATAAAACTACCCAACGCGAGTACATCGCCCTAGTGGGGCAATATAGAAGAAGATGAGGGAACTGTGCGAGGGCATATGGGGCGACACTTTGAAAGATCGTTTGCAAATGGATGTTTTCCCCGATGGTTCTCACGGCAAAGAGGCTGTAACACATTACAAAGTGTTAGAGCGTTTTGGCTATGTAACCCTTGTGTCCTGCCGATTAGAAACAGGTCGCACTCACCAAATAAGGGTGCATTTAAAACACATAGGGCATACGCTCTTCAACGACGAGCGTTATGGTGGCGACAAAATACTGAAAGGCACTACTTTTGCTAAATATAAACAATTTGTAGAGAATTGTTTTGCGGTATTACCGCGGCGCCTACACGCCAAAACGTTAGGGTTTTGAACATCCCTAACTCACGAATTTATGAGTTTTGACAGTGAACTCCCCGATGATATGCAGGCGTGTATCGAAAAATGGCGTTCTTACAAACTAACTTCTAATCTTTAATATGGCTTGGATATTTCTTGTGTTAGCAGGACTCTTTTGAAGTCCTTTTTGTATTTAGTATGGGAAAAGCGCGTGAGACTGTTGGCAGGGCAAAGTTTCTTGTGGTATGCACTTTTGTGATTGCACTTTTCACTGAGTATGTGGCTGATGATGAAAAGCTACCAAATCGCTCCCGTTAGGTACAGCTTATGCTGTATGGACAGGTATAGGGGCAGCAGGCTCTGTAGTAATGGGAATGATCTTTTTCAAAGAACCTGTAACTCTCTGGCGCGTAGTCTTTCTGGTGACCCTTATCAGCTCCATTATCGGACTGAAACTAACAAATTAGCTATTATTAATTGTTAATTGAAATTATGATATTACACTCTCAAATTATAGGAGAAGGATTCCCTTTGTGATTTTTGCACGGCTTCTTAGGAATGTCCGACAATTGGCGTTCCTTAGCCTCAAATATGCCGAAAGCAGGGTTTTTCAACTGCATTTGTTAGACCAACGCAATCACGGTCGCAGCTTCCACAGCGATGATTTTAGCTATCCGCTAATGGTACAAGATTTATTGCAATATGCCGAAGCGCATCAGTTGGATACTGTTTTCACTTTAATGGGGACACTCTATGGGAGGCAAAACAGCAATGCTCTTTTGCTACTGAATATCCAGAAAAAGTACTCTCACTCATTGTTGCCGATATGGCACTCTAAATATTTTCCACCTCATCACGAACAAATATTTGAGGGATTGGCATCTTGATTTTAACAAAAATAACCTCGCGTAGAGGCTGATAAAGCGCTTGCCGCCTATGTGAGCGATATAGGGTACTCGTCGGTTTTTGCTCAAAACCTCTATTGGGAAACCCCCTAGGGCGCTTGAGCTACGCCTGAAATCTCCCTGCGCTATTGCCAACGAGAGTGAGATAGGGAGCTGAATTGCCGATAGCAATGTTACAATGGTAAAACACTCTTCCTCAAAGGTGAGTATTCTGAATATGTAATGCCTGAAGATGAGCAACTTATCTATACTCATTTTCCTCACGCTACAATAGACTGTAGAGTAAGGCAGGACATTGGCTTCACGCCCAAAAATCCTACTGAATTTTGATAAAACAATACAATTTTTATGCAATTCTAAAAGTATTTTCTATACCTAATGATTTCAGCAACACTTATATTCCTATTGTGTATTTTGAATGTAGGTGCTACCATCGAGGGGTATTCCACAGCCATACTTGCAGCCTTTGAAGCTTTCGTCTTGAACGCCTATGTGCGTCCGCTGTTGAACTATTTGTTGATGCCTATCGCCGAACTTACTTTTTGGGACTCTACAATGTTTTTGAACATACGTGCTATAATGGTCTCACCCTCACTATGCTAGTTATAGGAGGGTTTCAAAGTTTATGGTTTTTTTGAGGAGCTTTGATGTTTCAGCACTTGCTTATCGCTCGCCTCAAAACATTACAATCGTCCTTTTGAACAAGCAACCGCAAATAGAAGTAAATACAGAATTTATTTGCTCCATCAATATTTATCGTAATAGATAGAGTGAAAAATAAAGGATAGCTCTCACGGAGAGCTATCCTTTTTATATGAGTATTAGTCACTTTTTAGAAACATTGCTGAGAATAATTTAGGATTGATGTTCAAGCTGCACCAGAAACCAGTCTTGGTAACCACGTTGGTTAGCAGTGTTTTTGAGTGCTTTTAGTGCCATCGTTAGCAAAGTAAGTAGAGTAACCTAATTGTAGTCCGATAAAAGTTTGTACTTTTAGGGTTGTACACCAAGTCGATTTCACTGCCATAGCTGCTGTGTGTGCCAGCTTCAAATTTAGCAGCAGGGTGCAAAAATAGTGGAAAGTAGCGCTGAGGTTGCTCTTTCTCACCAGTGCGTACATTAGCAGTAAGGTAAGGATTGAGCAAACCTGCAGAAGGAGCAGCGTTAGATCCAGGAGCTCCTACAGAAATAATCCATAAAACCATAGAATTTGTGGTTAGTACCACTAAATGGAAAATTTCTTGTCTTTACCTGAAGTGTCATTAGATGCGTTGCCACTGAGGTAATCTACTCCAGCTGCCAAACCAAAGATAGGAAGAATTTGTACCCTGCATTTCACAGCAAACATATAGCGCTCTTGTCTAGCTCCAGCTGCATTTTTGCCAGTTTGCAAATAAGCTGAAGCTCTATAGTTCAAGTCGTCGCTTTTGCCAGTGTAGTGCGCTCCCAAATGTTTGTAGTATTAGTTCGCACTCATCATTAGTGCGGTATCCTAAGTTAGCAAAGCAAGAGTGACAATTGTTGGTCTTCGCTACATTTGTAGTGCGTGAACTGCCCTCTAAGTGTTGGTAATCTTGTCCTGCTCCTGGAGTGAAATTACTGACCGCTAGGGAGTGTTTATATTTCAGTGTCGCACCCATAGTAGCTCCCGGATTGATTGTAAGCAAAAAGCTGCGAAGCATCCAATTGTCAGAAGCCTTCCAATTCAAGCTTTACCGCATCGTGACTACGACCTGCAGGGTGCCAATCAAGAGAACCCGAAAATACGATCGTCATCTAAATGCAATTACTTGTCTACCTACTAGCACTGAAATTAGTAACTAGAGGAAATTCCGCGTAAGCCTCGAAAAACCGACATACCACCAGTTCTATCGAATGATTGTATTTGAGGTGCTTGTCCCCATACATTCACATTTTGTAGTGATATATATAGGTGTAGGCGGTCGGTGTGCTTGTAGTCAAAATTCAAGCGAACGCGATTGTTAGTGAGGATGGCAGGGTGCTTCTCCTTCTTGAATTGGCTTGTAGCTCCATTGCGATACTCAAAAACGCGGACGCAATTATGCCGATAATGTAAACTCATTAGGGGTGGGGGAGGTGCCATTTCTTCCATCGGTGGAGGTGGTGGTAACTCTTCTTGAGCAGTTGCCAAAGTGGGGATACAAAACGAAAGTTGTGCCCAGAGCAAAAATTGATAATAAATGTTTTTCATAGGTATAATTTTCTTTGAATTTTTACATTTAAAAAGGTTAATATATTGAAAAATTAGACAGGAAATAAACTAACCTTATTTGAGACTTACAATAAAGTAACGTAATCCTGTCGTTTTTCATTTGCAAATGTATAGAAAGTATTTTACATTTGCAACGAAAAGCAACGAAAAATATTTTTATATAATGGCGACAACGAGATAACAACACCCATCTACTAAAAAGGACGATGGTTTCGATTCTTGATTCCCATCGTTAGTAGGGATACTGATAGGCTTTGATGGATACATATTTCTATATATCCAAAGCGTACACCTATCTGTCCGACGACCCTAAGGCGTGTGGAACTGCCATATTATGGAGCCTGAGTACGCTACGTGGATGCACTCTTCGCACGGTCGCAATACCGTGTGTAACGATTGTCACGTGCCTCACGACAACGTTTTTCGCAAATACTATTTCAAAGCGAACGACGGTCTGCGCCACGCCACGATGTTCACTTTCCGCTTGAACCTCAAGTGATTAAAATGCACTCCCCCAGGGACAAAAGGTAGTACAAGAAAACTGTATCCGCTGCCATAGTACTTTGGTAAGTGAAGTACAAGCAGGAAAGGTAACGCCGAAATGGCTCACGCCGATAACGGGCGACTCTGCTGGGACTGCCACCGCGAAGTGCCTCACAGCCGTGTACGCGACTCATGCAGCTCTCATTCACCCCGTGCCTATTATTAGTAATATGCCAAACAATACCCTGAATGAGCTTGATAATATGGTCAAAAATAAAGAAAAATCAACAAATTAAAAAACGAAATATAATTTATACAGCGATGAAAAAGAAAACATTGGTTAATTGCAGGTTTATTAGCAGTAGTTACCTTTTTAATTAGGACTATTGGCTAATTCAATAATGAATAGATCTACAGAAGCTCAGTTTAATAGCTAGAGGTGGTAATAACCTTAAAGAAGGTGAATGCCACAACGAGCTTTACGAACCGTTCTATCCTCGTGAATACGCTTCGTGGGCAGCTACTGTCGACACTACTTTCCGCTCTAGAGTATATGAGTAGTCAAGATGATGATTTGCTCGCTGCGCCCCTGAAATGGTAATCCTTTTGGGCTGGTTATGCTTTCTCTATGGGATACAACGCTCCACGCGGACATATGCACGCTATCTGAAGACGTTACTAAAATTCTCCGTACTGGTGCTCCTACCGATTCTACCCACTCTCCTCAACCAGGTACTTGCTGGACTTGTAAAAGCCCTGATGTGCCTCGCCTCAATCAAAGAAGTGAGGTGCTGAAACTTACTATAGCGCTCCTTGGGATCAATGGGGTAGCCAAATCGTAAAATCCCTATCGGTTGCGCTACTTGCCACGATACTAAAACTATGAAATTACAAGTAAGTCAATTGGCTTTTACAAGAAGCTTTCAAACGTCAAGGTCGTGATATCAATAAAGCTACTCACCAAGAGATGCGCGTTCTCTTGTGTAGCGCAATGCCACGTAGAGTACTACTTCAAAGGTGATAAAAAAATATCTTACTTTCCCCTTGGGATAAGGTATGACTGTTGAAAAAGATGGAAGAATACTACGATGCAGAAGGTTGGACTGACTATGTACACCTCTTAGCCGTACTCCTATCCTCAAAAGCACAACACCCCGACTATGAACTTTCTCAACTCGGTATCCACGGACAACGTGGCGTTTCTTGTGCCGATTGCCACATGCCTTTACAAAACTGATGGTGCTGTAAAATTCTCTGATCACCAAATCAGCAGTCCATTGCGTAACGTGTCTGCAAGTTGCCAAACTTGTCACCGCTAAAGTGAAGAAGAATTGGTGAAAAACGTATACGATCGCCAAGATGCTGTATATGGTATGCGTATGAAACTCGAAAAACAATTAGCAAAAAGTACACTTTAAAGCTAAATTCTTGTGGGATAACGGTGTACTGAAGAACAAATGAAACCTACTTTGGCACTTATCCGCAAATCACAATGGCGTTGGGATATGGTACACTCTTCACACGGTGCCGCTTTCCACGCCCTATCGAATCTGAACGCCTCCTTAGCGATGGTCTTATCTATGCTTATCAAGCTGAAAATAATTTAGATGTGCTTAAAGAAAAACTAAACATCAAAAACAGCTTTCGTAATGCCTGATATCAGCACTAAAGCTAAAAGCTCAAAAAGAAATTGGTCTAGATATCCCTAAAGAAGAAGCTGCTAAGAAAAATTCTTAGAAACTATCGTTCCTAAATGGATTAAAAGAAGCCAAAGAAAAAGGACGTTTAGTAACCCAAAAGTAATTAACGAAATCACCAATAATAAATAACGAGTAGGGGCGAGATGGCAATTCGCCCCTATTTCTACTCTACTCTTACCTCTTACCTAACTAATGAAACAATATCCTTTCGCTATTTTTGGTATGCGTGTATGTCCCTGATCATAGGGTTTGTATTGCAACTTACCCTTAGGGAGCATCAGCAAGAGTTGGTTTAGCTTTTCCTTACAATGTCATAGGAGGCTTTTGCCTTTGTACTACTCACTACAGCTGTATATTTTATCTTTTAGAAAAACAAACTTCATCGTGCGCTTTTCATCAGCGCCTTTTTGCAATTGTTACAGTTGCAACTCTTGGAGTTCTCACCATTGGCTTGGGGAGTATCAATGTAAATCCTCAAGAAGTAGCAAATAGCTTTCTAGGAAAATTAGGATTAGACGACCTTACCAAAACTTGGTACTTTGGTATCGTTTTCGTGTTAGCACTGATGAACCTCTGGTTTTCAATCCTCAAACGCTCAATGGTCTACCAACGCAAAAACATACCTTTCTCCTCAATCACTTTTGACTTATGAGCACAATGTTTGCTGGGTGTATTGAGGGGCAAGGCGACATCATTCGCTTGAAAATGAACCTTTATAAGGATAAACTCGAATGGCGTGCAACTACCGATGATAATCGTGTAGTACAACTGCCTATCGCTATGGAACTCAAAGAGTTTAGTATAGATATTTATCCTAATAAACTATTTGTTATCGATAGCACAGGATCGGCACTGCCTCACGAAAAACCTATAGGCTTTTATGCTCGAAAAACAAAGGAGAGTATGACCCTGCTCAATTGGAAAAATTATCTTCACCAATACCTCGAAAAGGCAATCCCCGATACCGATAGTACTTATGTCAATCACACGATGTGGGGTGCGACCAATGCAGCCAAAGTAACCGTAGAAGACCTTCGTACTCACAAAAAGAAAACCGATTGGTTCAGCTGGTAACTTCCAATTCTCACCTCGATGCCATTCATTTAGATGATGAACATACCTTGGTAATGGCACCTGCCGAAGCACGCAAATTCCAAATCCGATGTATTGATATATCAAAAAGATCATCTAAACGAAGTACTCGAAGAAAAATAGAAGTAAACCACCCTATCAGCGTAGGTGGTTGGCGCATTTACCAGTGAGTTACGATGAACGTATGGGGCGCTGGTCAGAACTCAGTGTCGTCGAACTCATCTCCGACCCTTGGTTTACCTGTCGTTTATGTAGGAATTTTTCTTACTACTTGCCGGCAGTATTGCTCTCCTCTTTGAAGTAAAACTAAAAACAAACAGTAACAGCTAACGCTGTCGTAACTCTAATTCTCTATTTTCTAAGTTATGTGGCATTATTTCAATCTTATAACATATCATTTCAGTAGCCCTATGGTTACTTTCCGGAACACTTATCTATAGTAAAAGTAAAGCTCTTAGAAACCTCAGTATTACAGCTCATTTAGTAGCTACCCTAACCATTGGAGTCTTTATTGTTGCCTTGTGGCAAAACTTAGATCGTCCGCCCTTGCGCACCCTTGCCGAAACACGTATTTGGTACGCATTCTTTATGGGACTCATAGGCTGTGCCATCTATTGGCTCTATCGCCAAAAGTGGATGCTCAGCTATTCAGCTGTAATGGGGATTGTATTTATAGTACTTACCTATACCCACCCCGATACAATGAACAAAGCCCTAATGCCTGCCTTGCAGAGCGTGTGGTTCATTCCACACGTAATCGTGTATATCTTTGCTTATGCAATGTTAGGGATGGCTTCACTCACTGCTTTTCTATGGCATTTATCGCTATAAAAAGGACAAGAAGTACAATCAATCTTTACTGTCATCGACCAACTTGTAAAAATAGGTTATGTATTTCTCACTTTTGGATTGCTCTTTGGAGCCCTTTTGGGCAAAAGAAGCGTGGGGGCACTATTGGACGTGGGTCCCCTAAAGAAACTTGGGCATTTATCACTTGGCTTGGCTATTTGGTATATCTCCACCACAAGTACAATCACAAAGAAAAGAAACCTTTTCAGAGTTTCCTTATCGTAGGAATTGCCTTTATACTACTCCTTGTTTGCTGGTTTGGTGTAAACTACTTGCCAACGGCACAAATGAGTGTACATACCTATTCTGGATAAATAATAAAAAGCTGTTAAGTACCCCGCTTAGCAGCTCATATAAAACAATTTAATCTATTCTATCCACAATCTAATTTTTATGCAACTACAAAAACTTCAATCGCTCCAGAGACCTCTAGAAAACTCCGAGAACTCCAAAAACTCTCCCTTGCAAGAAAAATTTTCCTATTTAGAAAAATAGTGCTATTTTTGCATTACAGCCAATTCCTAAATAGCAAAATCAGCAAATTACAACAATGAAAAACACTATTTTAGTACTTTTTATCAAATACTTTTTCAAGGGATACTTATCATAGGACCTCTCAGTGCTACTATTTGGATTATTTGGTCGATATTCAAAAGTGTTGATAACCTCGTTCCCCGACCTCTCTAAAGATTACCCAGGTTTAGTGTTCGCATTGGTCCTATTAGGCACAGCCATCATTGGATTTATAGGTAGCCGACTCATTTTAGGGAAACTATTGGTAGGTTTGTTAGATTATTTGGTGGCACATATCCCTGGCGTGAAAAATCATCTATTCATCTATCAAAGATGTCTTTAGCGTCATTTGTAGCGATAAACATAAGTTCTCCAATCCAGTGTGGGTACGTGTAAACGAAACCCCCGAGTATGGCGCATAGGTTTTTCTTACCCAGCCGTCAATGGATTTTGTCAATCTCGAGGAATGGTGAGCGTATATTTGCCTCATTCCTATGCTATTTCGGGTTGGGTGATTGTTACTTCTGCCGAGAATGTAAAACCCGCCGAAGGCTTTTACTGCCCAAAAAGCGATGGAATTTGCTCTAAGTGGCGGAATTACAACAATTAAGAAAAGGATAACTCATTAGAGAATAATTAACCATTAAAGGCGCGAGCCTCATAGCTCGTGCCTTTTTTATCTCCTCTCCCTTGTTACAACCTTGTAACCACTCGGTTACAACTATTTGTGCACTTCTTCAAAACTCCTCAATTTTTGCATCACAAATCAAAAAGAAAATGGAACTTCTCAAAGAACAATTCATCACCTTTTGTAGGGCTTTTTGCTCTCAGGATGGGCAGGCTGGCTCTTCGGTCGCCCTAAACAACGCGTGGAACTACAAGCCAGCGAATTAGACAATGTAGATAAAGCGATACACATCTATCGCTGAAATGATTGATGACTTAGGCGAAAAATACGCCAAAGCCATTGCCGACCTTAAAGAGGCTAACCTACGCATCAAAGAACTCCGAAACTTCTATCGAAAAACCTTTTAAAAAACAACTTAGAAAAATGACAAACAACGAACAACAAATCGTACATTTTGTAAACTACCTACAAGCCCTATGCTTTAGAAACCGAACGCAAAAACAGGCATCTCACACCTCTTTATTTTTGGCACAAGCGGCCTTGAAAGTGCTTGGGGAACACACGCCCCTGGTAATATGTTCTTTGGCATAAAAAGCTAAAGCCCAAATATCCCCCGCTGATGACCGACAATTATTGGTAACTACCGAAGTGCTCTCTTGTGATTGGGAAACTTATCAGCGCACCCTCTGCATTACAAAAATTCTGAAGTGCTAAGCGTTACCAAGCGCACTGATGGCAAATACACGTATAAGGTAAAGGATTGGTTCAAAAATACCCTCACTCCCGAAGCCTGCTTTTACCGATCACGCCCTTTTTTTCTTGAACAATCACGCGATACGCAGAGGCTCTAAAAGTCAAAACCGACCCATACTTATTCGCCGAAGCTATTGCTCGTGCTAGGCTACGCCACCGCCCCCGATTATGCAACCCAACTCAAAAAATCATAAAACAACTCTCAAAATGAAACAAATTCTCTTTTTATTGCCTTTTTTATTACTATTCTCCTGCAAAACACATAAGCTAAAACAAACTGAAACCCTCCAAATACGTGAGCAAATAGATAGTCTCTACCGCCAACAAACAGCAGTCTTGCACACCGTAGAATGGCTCAGTGGCCTACAAGAAGTACATCTCACACTTGAGGCGTTTAAGGACAGCACAGGGGCATACCCAAGTGCAACTCCACAGCACTACCCACGTAAAAACACTTGCGTGAGCGCACCGACAGCCTGCAACAGAAAGAACTGCACCACCTACGACAAAAAGAACTCTACATTTTCCATAAAACACCAATCACTCAAACAAAAAGAACACAATTTCAGGGCTAACTCCCAAAAAACTTATTGGCTAATCGCACTTATTTTTAGTAGCTATCGCCTATTACCAATACAAAAATATATTCTAAAGAAACAGAAAAACCATTTACACCACCCTCCCACCTCCGAGATTCTCCAAGATTTTCTGAGATTCTCCAAAAACATCTCCAGCGGAGGTTAGGCTATGAAAAACACCTCTAAACAGAGATTATTTCTAAATAATTTTTGTAACTTTGCCCCAATTCTTACCTCTTATCTCTTACCTAAAAATTACTATTATGGAACATTCACACAACCACGATCACGATCATCACCACGATCATCATCACGATCACGATTATCACGATCACCACCATCATCATCACACCGTAACCGATTTAAGTGCGCTGAATCGCGCCTTCTATATAGGTATAGGCTTGAATTTGCTCTATACCCTTATCGAATTTATAGTAGGTTTTAGAGTTGATTCGCTGGCGCTTATTTCTGATGCCAGTCATAATTTGAGCGATGTTGCTAGTCTGGTGATTTCTCTCATTGGACTGAAGCTCACTCACCGTGCTGCTACCCAGCTATACTACTTATGGCTACAAAAGGCTTCTATCCTCGCCTCACTTATCAATGCAGTACTGCTGATGTACATTGTGATAAAAAATCTTTATCGAAGCCTTTGAACGTCTCTCCAATCCACCCTGAAATGGCAGGGAACTGCTATTATGATTACAGCTTTTCATAGGGGTGATTATCAATGGGGTGTCAGCTTTTCTCTTCTATAAAGGTCAGCAAACCGATATCAATATCAAAGGGGCTTTTCTGCACCTGCTACTCGATGCTTTAGTATCGGTAGGGGTGATTATCTCAGGAGCAATTATGTACTTTACTGGTTGGTATATCGCCGATCCTATCAGTAGTTTTATGGTGGGGAATTGATTCTATTCTCTACTTGGGGGACTCTTAAAAGAAAGTGTAAAAACTCATTTTAGACGGCGTTCCTCAGAATATAAACCAAGCTCACATTCAGCAACTGATAGAACAACACCCTATGGTAGAAAGCGTGCATCACCTGCATATATGGGCGCTCAGTAGTGCGCAAAAATGCTTTAACAGCCCATTTGGTACTCAAAGAATGCATTACGCTAAAAAGAATTTATGACCATCAAAGCCGAACTGAAACACACCCTTTCTCACGAAGGTACTCACAGCACCTTTTGAAATAGATACCGAGAATTGCCATTGCAAAGAAGAAAACTGTAATTAAAAATATTGCTATCTTTGCCGCCCTAACACTATTCACTTACTATGGGAAGCAAAAAAACAAACTCAAACGATTCGAAGAAAATAAAACTTTTGCCAATGTAATTCAGCCCTCACGTGAGGAAGTTCTCACCGATGCTTTTGCTTATAAAGGACGTTGGAATGAACTCTATTTTAAGAACAACCACCCTATAGTTTTAGGAATTGGGCTGTGGCAAAGGCGAGTATTCAGTAGGGTTAGCCAAACGTCATCCCGAGAAGAATTTCATAGGAATAGACATCAAAGGAGCGCGCTTTTGGCGAGGTGCCAAAACCGCTATAGAAGAAAAATATTGCCAATGTAGCTTTCCTCCGCACTCAAATAGAACTCATTGAAAAAGTGTTTTGCTCCTGGCGAAGTGAGTGAGATATGGATTACTTTTCCCCGATCCACAAATAAAATACAAACGCACCAAACACCGCCTCACAAACGCCGATTTTTCTCGCACGTTACGAGCATATCCTCGCCCCTGATGGCTATGTGCACCTCAAAACCGATAGTGAGTTTATGCATGGTTATACCTTGGGATTGTTACACGGAGCAGGGCATAAAGTGCTTTATGCGAATCACAATATCTACAATAGTGATGGCGTACCCCCAGAAGTAACCGAAATTAAAACCTTCTACGAACAGTTCTATTTAGAACAAGGCAAACCCATTACCTATATTCGTTTTCAGATACAGTAATGCTTCACAAACTCAACTTAGACGACATACTTTTTTTGGATATAGAAACTGTACCGTTACACCAGCAGTACAGCGAATTGTCGGCTGAAGCTCAAATGCTTTGGGAAGAAAAAACGCGTTACCAACGCAAGGAAGAGTTCTCTGCCGAAGAGTTCTACGACCGCGCAGGTATTTGGGCTGAGTTTGGGAAAATTGTGTGCATATCAGTAGGGTATTTTTCATTCCGGCATCAGCAACGCACCTTTAGGGTTACCTCGTTCACAGGGGAAGAAAAGAGTCTGTTAGAAGATTTTGGCAGATTAGTAAACGAACATTTTTCACGCCCTAATAAATTATTTTTGCGCTCATAATGGCAAGGAGTTTGATTTTCCATATATCTCCCGACGTATGATTATCAACGGGATAGAGATTCCACAAAAGCTACAGCTCTTTGGCAAAAAACCTTGGGAAATTCCTCATCTCGATACGATGGAAATGTGGAAGTTTGGCGATTACAAACACTATACTTCACTGAAACTCTTAGCTCATATTTTGGGCATTCCTTCCCCTAAAGACGATATCGATGGCAGCGAAGTGCGCAATGTCTTCTACAACGAAGGTGATATCGACCGTATAGCTACTTATTGCGAAAAAGATACCATTACGGTCGCGCAAATTCTTCTGCGATTCCGCAATGATACCCTTTTAGATGATGATGAAATCCTGATTTTAGGAAGGTAATAAGTGTTATTCTGCCTCTTTTTACTTCTTGAGGAGCAGCCTCTTCTTTTCACTTCTTGGTATACGTGGCTCTTCATTTGAAGGATATGCCGGCTCTTGAATAGCTGGTTCTTCATTTTTGTTTTTAGGAAGTTTTTAAGCCTGCGCCTATAGAAATAGCGAAATAATAACTTTTTAGCATCTTTAAAATAGAGATGAGGAACGTGTTCTTGATCGGTGATAGGGGTGAGGTTCATAGAAAAACGAGCATCAGCGGTGAATATCCATTTAGGTATCTCCCACATCACTCCTCCACCTACGTGAAAAAGTAAACAATATTTTATTGAAAAATTGTGTCATATTGAACTTCTCACTGTTCTGTTTTCTCAGAATACGATGCCAAAAGCAAAACTTTTAGGAGCTAATCCTATTTGTCCAAAAGCCTCTAAACCATTTCTTGCCCTCAAATTGCAATAAGAAAGGCATTTCTAAGTAATCAAAACGAATATGACGGCGGTCTTGCAATTTTAAATCAGAGCCTTCAGGGCGATACGGAATTGCCTCGCGCTTGTACATCAATTCTATTTGTGAAGCAAAGTGAGTTTTGATAGGCATTCGCAAAAATAACCCTAGAGTTCACTACGCCTGTTTTTCCAAAATACTCCACATTATACCCCTCCATCGATTGTATGGGTGTAATAATCGTAAAAAGTACTTGCAGGGCTATTGATTTTTCACCCCTATCGCAGTTTGCGCAAAAGCTAAATGTAGTAACACTCAAAAAAATGATGATGATTAAAAACGTTTCATAATATATTGAGTTAAAAACTAAAATTTTTGTTCTTGTGATGTATTCACCTCAGCAGGAATACTGTCATTAGTAATTGTTGGGAGCTCTTCCTGAGGAATAGCCTTTTCTAAAGGCAATACTTTCTTTTTAAAAGGTTTGTAACCTGCTCCTAAAGAAAACGCAAAATAATAGCTTTGTACCTTACTGAAATCAATATCAGGGGTATTCTTTTTAGAGGTAAGTGGTGTAAGGTTAGTAGCGAGTCTTCCATCAGCAGTAAAAACCAATCTCTTCTGTTCCACAAAACACCTCCCCCAACATTTAAATTGAGAACAACCCTATTAAAAGAGCTCGTAACATTATGGTAGCCTTTTTCTAAAACTGCAGAGTACTTTGCTGAAGTTAAGAATTTAGGGGACACTCCTAATTGAGCAAACCCTCTTACGGTGCGTTTTCCCTCCCATTGTAACAGGATAGGAACCTCAGCATACCAAAATTTATATACTCCGCGATCAGAGAGAAGTTCTTCTATTGTTTCCTCTTGATGAAAAACCAAACCCCTTCACGCTTGAACAACACTTCGGTTTGTAGTGCCCAATGTGTTTTTAGAGGTATTCGCATAAAAGCTCCTATATTAAAAGTCCCTATATAAAACTCACCAAAATACCTCCTCCGTTTCTAATCCCCTTAGGTGTATTTGCAATTTGATGTTTCATTACATTAACTGCTACAAACGGATGGCAACTTTCACCCTCTACGGCTATTTGGCTATAGCTAAATGCCGAAATACTTAAAAAGCATAGCAGTAATTAAAAACGTTTCATAATATCTTTAGTGAAAGATTATTCGGTTATGGGTTATTAATTTATATCTTCAATAGAAGTATTATTTTTCTTTTAGAGAATTTATAGCCCGCGCCCTAACGAAATACCAAACACAAAATGTTCTCGCTTTATCAAAATTGATATATTCTGTACGACTTCCCGAAGCTAAGTTCGTTATATTGGTAGAAAAACGAGCATCAACTGTGTAAATCCATTTAGGGCGTTCAAATAGCACACCTCCTCTATATGTCCCATCAACATCATTGTATTAAATTGCGAACTCCCTCCGTAAGTAACACTCTTAGAGGCATCATAAAAAGAAGAAGTAATGAGAAATTTTAGGTGAAAAACCTACAAAAGCCAAAACCTCTAAACGCTTTCTTACCTTCTGTATTATACTAAGAAAGGCACGTCCAAATATTCAAATCTATAATAAGAATCTTTGCTGCTATTCTCTATTCTAAAACGCACTGCTTCGTGCTTAAAAAGCAATTCACTTTGTAAAAACCCAATGTTCTTTTAGAGGAATACGAACAAAAGCCTCCAAAGGCTAACAAAGGCATTGTAGGTTTTTATATCAACATTGGTTGCTGTATATAGAGGAGCTGCTAGAGCTAACAGTCGATAGAGGGTCGGTTACTTTTTATTCCTATAGCCGTTTGTGCAAAACTGAATATGGTAACACTCAAAAAGCAATGGTAGTTAAAAATGTTTCATAATATATTTAGTGAATGATTATTCGGTTATGGGTTCTTTATTTACCTCTTCAATACGGGAGTGCTATTTTTCTTTTTAGAGAATTTATAGCCTGCACCTAACGAAAAATGTTAAAGGTATGATTTCTTGCTTCTATAAAATTTAAATAAGGAGAACTGCTATTCATTCCTATTTTGGTGAGATTAACTGAATAACGCGCTTCTGCGAACAACAACCATTTGGAGCGTTCTACAGAGCAACCCTCCTCCTATATTGAAATTGATGTGTAGTTGTCCCATGCAAAAATAGTATTTCATATCTTGCACCTCATTGCTTCCTTTATCTCTAAAAAGCTGTCTTGTGCTGATTTTTGGGTGAAAAACCCAACTGTGTAAATCCTCTAACGGGTTTTTGCCCTCGAATTGCATCATAAGAGGGATTTCTAAGTAATCAAACTCATAATAAGGGCGTTCTTCGTAATCCCAACTACTATCTTTTAGGACGGAATGATAATGTTTCTAGCGATAAAGCACTTCAGTTTGTAATGCCCAACGTTTGGCGAGTTGAAAATGCGCAAATACACCTGAATTAAAAGCAGCAATTCGCGGATAAACCTCAATATCATAACTTTCGTTAGAGGTGAGCTCGTTGATTAAAAGAATGTAATGGAGTATTCACTTTTCACCCCTATTGCGGTTTGTGCAAAGCCAAAGTAAGCAGTACAAAACCATAAAATTGTAGTTAAAAACGTTTCATAGTATATATTTAGTTAAAGATTATTCTTACTTCTTATCTCTTACCTCTTATCTGTTACCTAAATCTAAGTATTTTTCAAAGTAATCAGCAATGTCTTTCAGCTCTTTTCGATAGTAGTCACCATCTTTTTCGGTGAGGATGCCATAACCATAACGACGGAGGTGTTGTAGTATTTCGAAAGTTGGTTAGTGATAAGTTTTAGGGTGATATGCACATTGTTTTCCGTGCGATTAGAGAGGTAAATCCCTAAAAGTGTTTCCCTCCATTTTTCCTCCACTATCCTGCTAACTTTCAGCAAAGTGAATACTTAATGTCTTTTCTGCAAGATAAGTACATAGCCAGCTTCTTGTATAAAAAGGGTGTTTCAATGAGTTGTAATACAAACTCATCTAAATGATAGTAACCTATAAAAATCTCCTCCCTCATTGATTACGGGTAACATATCCGTTTGGTAGAGCGCAAAAGCCTCTACCACAGCATCCCACGTAGCCGTTAGCGGTATAAAAATAGTGTTCAAAGTGCATACTCATAATCGCTACTAACGCCTCTTTAGCTGCCCCTTCCACGGCTTCTTTGCGGAGTACCCTATAAAAGAATTGTTTTTCGCACAGGCAAAGCCGAAAGCGAGTGTGCTTCAAAAGCAAATTCACTTCCTCTATCGAAGTATTGCGGTCTATATGTAAATGTGTTGTCATATTCTTACCTTTACTTTATCTAATCAATAACAATCCGTTTTGATTTGTCCTTTGTTTTGGTAGTAGCTCAGCGGTTTATCTAAATGCTCTCTACAAATCGCCTCTAAGACTTCAGTAACTGCTTTCTCCATCGCAACCGACCCACATATCATTACAATTCCTTTGTTTTTGAGGAGTTCTGCAAAAGAAAGGGGCTTCTCTTCGCAAGATGTCTTGCACGTAGAATTTGTCCCTTCGCGCGAGAGGGCTTGCCAATAGTTGGCTATCTTTCCTTCGCGAGTAAACTGTTCTATATAAAGGGCGATAGATTTCAAAGAGGCTTCACGACGGCAACCCCATATCAGGGTGATAGGTTTCTTTTGGGTATTTTTCGGCTATCATTCCTATAAAAGGCGCCATCCCCGAACCATTGGCAATACACACCACTTGAGATGCTTTTTAGGAAAAATGGAAGTGTTTGTTGGCTACCAAAGCAGCTTGCAATGTATCTCCTATTTGCAAATTGTTCAGCAGGTTAGAAACGACCCTTGAGAATGTAGCTTACGCTCAACCACACATCTCCTTGGTATTTGGCAACCGAATAGAGTCGTTCGCGCCCATCTTCAGGGGTAATGCCCAAGAGGTCGCCGGAGACAAAACTACTTTTTGGGACGGGCGTAGCGCTATTAGGAAAATATCGTCGTCCATTACGGGCGTTTTCTCTGTTACCGTAAAAAGTGAGCGGTTTGCGCTGAGGGCTGTACGCTGAAATCATCAGGCAAAGCCAAAAGAGAGCTTTTTAGCCATACCCCAAGCCGTTGCCCACGCTTTAAACTGACCAAAAGTCTTGGTCGTTTACCGTATGCAAAAGGCAGCGCACATTCAGCTTGTGCAGTAGCCGACAAATAGTTGGTCTACTTCTTTGGCATATTTGCAGAAATCGGGGTAAGTATCAGAGCCAAAGCCGAGTACGCTATACGCCAAAGGTTGTGCGGGGGATATTTTGCCCATAGTTGCGCAAAGTGAGTCGCATTGATAGGCGCCTCGCCATCGCCATAAGTGCAAGTAAATACAATGAGTTGCTCTGCTTTAGCAAAACGAGTGTAGGCGTTCATATCGGTCAGGTAGGAACGCTTTGCCCAAACGTGAGGAGTTCGTTGTGAAAAAGGATAGCAAACTTGCGGGTGGTGCCTCCTTCGGTGCCTACTAACACGATGTACTCACATTCGCTTTTATCAAACGGATTGTTGATGCCTTTCTTTCGTTTTCTGAGGGTCATCGCAAAGCCAGAGTAGAGGAAGAACAACAACGCTACACGACGAGCAACAAGCACGGTCGCCCAGAGATAATGCCCTTTGCCGATGTGCAGGGTGCGCACCAAATATGCTAAACCTTTGTAAGGAGAGGTGGAAGTGCTAATCACCTCCCCCGTAAATTGATTGACTACTATATTTTTATCGATGAAATCTACTTTATAGACCTCTTCTACATCTTCAAAAGCAGGGAAATTCCACTTGGCGCACTTCGGCGGAGGCACTTGGAAAAGCGGAAAGTCTTTAGCGGGTTTTTGCGGGCGTTTCTTGTAGTGTGCTAACATCGTAATTGTGTTCAGCTTTGAACTTGGAAAACACTCCACTGTTTCGAGCATCATATACACCCCGTGAGAGCAATGATAAAGATGGGCACGAGCGCCCAGCGCCCCAAAGCACTATGGTAATGATTGTAGAATTTTTCTTGAGGAAGTTTGTGGAAGAACCTGCCCCAGCGTTGCTGTTTGCGAGCGATGAGCCATATACCCGACAAGGCTACTACACACAAACACAAAGCCGTAACTCCCATAATCACCCGTCCCGTTTTGCCCATATAGAGCGAGCGGTGTAGCGTTTTTGACGAACTGTATAAACTTCGAGGGTTTATAATCCTTTGATAACCTCCCCGATTGCGGATGGATAAAGAGTTTTTCGCCCTCAGTCGTCTCCACCTGCACAAAGTGATTGCGGTCGATAGAGAGTTTGAGTGCCTCTATATTCTTTTCCTTTAAAAACGGCAATGGTTTGAGCAAGGGTAGTGCTTTCAAACGCTGCACTTTTGTGAGCAACGTTTGGTTATACACCGACTCACCTGCCAAGATGCCCCCCGTGAGAGCCCCCAGCAGTATGAATACCCCGCTATCAGGAAAAATATTAAGTGAAGTTTACGCATAATAATTACGAATTACGAGTGACGAATTACGAGTGACGCAAAGGCGATTTGTTAATTTTAGTAAGGAATATCCTCATATTCATTATTATCTTCTGTTTTGTTAGGTGCTACTCCAAAAAGCCATAGCAGGATCTGTAATAGATACAAATTCAGATGATAAATCAGATGATAAATTTTCGATTCTTAATTTTTCCATATATATATGACAACATTCAGAAAATTTCTTCACATAATGATGACTTTTAGCTATAATAATTTCTACTTGATTTTCCAGTGCTTTCAAAAGAATATTCTTTTCCCCAATTGTCTATATCATAGTGTTCTGGGCGATATAAAAATAGAACATTATCAGCAACTTCCTCTATGGTCCCTGAGTCTTTTAAGTCGGAAAGGATAGGACGTTTATCAACACGTTGTTCTACATTTGCGTGACAATTGTGATAAAACAATGATCGGAATATCAAGTTCCTTTGCTAAATCTTTTTAAAACTGCGAACTATAAACGATACTTCTTGCTCACGGTTAGGAGCCTTATTATAGCAAATAAGTTGAAGATTATCTATAAACAATCATCTATATTGCACTCTAATTTCCATTTCTTAGCTCCTTTTATAAGGTTATCAATAGAAATTGAAGATGTACTATTTATATAAATCTTCATACGTTCCAATTTTTTCAAAGGTTAGAAGTAGTAAATCAGCAAAAAGTATATTTAGAAAGTCCTGTTATATCAGTATTAGAAAAACCCACTCAGATTAGATAAAATAAAATTAGTAAAATGAGTTTGATATCAGAAATGTTTAATGAAAAACACCTACAGAATAACCTTGTTCTGCTATCCTTATAATTTCTTGTGAAAGCTGATTTACCCATATTTGGACGACCAGCTACAATTGAAAGATTCGATTTTTGCCAACCTCCTAAAACCTTATTAACAATATTTAGAGAGCTTAACATTGTCTTTTCTGATAATGTGATGTGATTCCCAAAACTTTTCGGTTAATTCAGAAACTATTCTCTGCTTTGTTGATTATTAGGGATAGAGGTGGTTAGACAGTTAAAAAGCATTGTCAGAAGTTCGAAAAACATCTGTAGCTTCTCTTTTTTTCTACTAAAGAAGAAAAATTTTCTATAAAATTACGTCTAATAGTGTTTTGTATAAGAAGATGTAGATGAAAAACTCAATATTAGCAGAAGAAGATACTATTTTTAGTTAATTCAATACAATATGTTGTATAGGCTTCTATCTCTGTCAATCTTGCAGTTAATAAAAATCAAGTCTACTGTATGACTTCTTCTCCATACTTCTTCAATAGTTTTATATATGTTTTGATGTTCAGGAGTAGTAAAAAGATTAACGTTTAGTGACCGTGATTCTCTGCCATTGCTTGACTATCTACAATCAAAGCTCCTAATACCATTTTTTTCAATTTCTATGTTCTTATCTGTTGTTTTCTTCATAAAAACATCGTTTTTAGTATTGTTTATTTTTCAACTTTGGCAAAGTGTGAAACTTTGCCAAAGTGTAGCGACTCTGAAGGGTGATTGTTTATTCGGCACGAGCTATAAGCTCGTACCAGTGGTGGGTAAATAAAAGCTTTCTTCTAATGTTTCTAAATTGAGTGTGCTAAAGTTGTCATCTTTTATATATAAATAGCAATGAATTGTTGAAAAACTCACTAAACCCCTACTCTTCCTAATTTGTATTTTTGTATGAAAAATCATAGCGATTGACGATGAACAACCAATTGCCATCTAACAAATAGACCGCTATGTAATCAGGATTATCAGAAAGACATATTGAAAAAGTGTTTTACCACTAAGTTTTCTTTTTCTTTAAAAAATTGATACGCCAAACTTCCTCGTCCTCATTGTTCATATACACTAAGATATTACTGCCTAAATAGTAGTAACCTTTGTTGTCGCAAGCTACTTTTACAAATCAAATATACGTATTTTTATCAGTAGGTACGGCTGAGAACGTAAGTGTATCAAAGTTGAATTTGTACAGATTAGGCTGTTTGAAAGCACTAAAATACACCGAATTGCTCTCAGGATGATAAGCAGTGTTACCCCATTGTGTTTTTCGTCGAGAGTAGCTATTACTTTACCCGTTTCGGCATCTACACAAAAAGGGTTTCCATAAATATTCTTATAAATATCGCTTTTAGTTACTGAAAATACTTTTGCTGCCTTCTCATCAAGACAAGGATAGATAAAAGTATGATTAGAAATGGTATTTTTATAGTTTTTATCAACATCAACCATAAGTAATGGTTCATTAGTACCAATATTACGAGAAACAGCTATCGTTTTTCCGTTATCAGCTATTGCTCTAACCATATAATCCTTTTGTACAAAGAGTCTTTTAACACACAAAAATGCTTTTTTTCTTTATCAAAATCCTGACACCAAATACCCTCTTTTCCAAAGTAGTATCCACGCCAAAAATACATTCGTCTGTTACTAAAAATCTGTAATTATACTCATTTTTATTGATTTGTCAATTTACTACTTATTGGCACGAGCTACAAGCTCGCGCCAGCGGTGGTGTGACACACTTTTCTCTTACCTCTTACCTCTTACCTAATTCAAATCGTATTTTAGCATTTTTTTAGCGCCTCGTGACTGATAAAAATAGGATTTGTAAGGCTTGTCGTCGATGTAAATGTTCTTAATGTAAATGTTTTCGGGTGAAGCATTACTTTCATTACCAAATCACCAGCAGGATAGTACTGTGGATTGCGTTTGAGGGTGATTTTGGTAAACTTAGGCGAGGTGAAAGTATAGTTAGGTTCAGCAGGAGTGATAGGGTAGAAGCCTGCCATTCCATAAATGAGCCAAGCCGACATTACCCCTGTATCTTCATTGCCTGGGAGTCCCGCAGGTTTGTTTTTGAAAAATACTCATTGATGAGTTGGTCTACTTTCTGTTGGGTTTTCCACTCTTTGCCTTTTAAGGAAGTTGTAGAGATACGGATAGGCAATATCGGGTTCGTTTGCCATATCGTACTGCTTACTGTCAAAAATATGGTCGAGTTGCTTTTCAAAAAGGTTTTTCACCGCCCATTAGCTTGATCATTCCTTTTCACATCGTGAGTTACCATATACACGTATCTGCCACGCATTGCCCTCGATATAGCCCACGTTTTCTTCAAAGTTAGCTCCACTTTCGGGGTTGAAAGGCGCATACCACTTGCCATTGGCGTGACGCGGACGCAATAAATGAGTTTCTTTGTCGAATAGTTTTTCTATGAATAGGCTTGTTTGTTAAACTTCTCGTAATCGGCTTTTTGCCTAATTTTTAGCGATTTGCGCAATGGCAAAGTCGGCAGCATTGTACTCTTGGGTAGTAGATACAGGGTCCTCTTACCCTCCGTCTACACTTAGGTAACCCTAACTTTCCAATACTCTTTCACCCCTGGGCGTATAGGGTTATTTTTCAAGCGTATTTGCCCCTTTTGAGCATCGCCTCGTAAGCCGTTTGTATATCAAAATCGGTGAGACCGCGCAGGTAAGTATCTGCTAATACTATGCTGGCAGGATCGCCTACCATCGTAAAGGTTTCGGTAGAATTGAGTTCCCCATTTGGGTAGCCAACCGCTTTCTTTATAGATGTCAGCATCGTGCGCACCATTTGCAGTTGCTGTTCGGGGGTAGAGCAGGGTGAGCAATTGGTGGTAATTGCGATAGGTATCCCAAAGCGAGAACACCGTATAACGCTGGTGATTTTTGCCTATTTTGTTAGTCTTGCTTTCAGGGTAATCACCATTCACATCGTTGAGAAGATTTGGGTGAATAAGCGCGTGATAAAGAGCGGTGTAGAATATGGTTTTTGGTCGTCGGTACCGCCTTCTACGGTAGCGCGGAGGGCATCGTTCCACGTTTGGCGTGTGGTGGCATACACCTCGTCGAAAGTGCGGTTGCCTATTTCTTTTTCGAGGTTTTCACGGGCATTGGCTATGCTCACGTACGAAATGCCTACTTTGAGTTCTACTACTTCATCTTTATCAAATTTATAGCGGAAATACGCCCCTATACTATCGCCTACTACCTCGCGGGCGAATTGTTCTTTGAGGCGGGTGTCACCGTTGTACCACATCCATTGAGCTTCTACCCTTGGTGTTTTTCTGGCTGATGCCAAACGCCATAAGAAGGGGCTACTTTGTTCACTTTAGCTACAAAAATACACCGGATATGCCAGCTCCGGACTGTTATAGCAGAAAGTCCCTACCATACGCATTCCTTCCACCTCAGTAGGCGATACGAATTTCAGCATCGCACCCTTTTTCATTGGTGAGTCCTAATCCAAGGTTGATAATGGTTAGCTTCTCCTTTCGGGAAGTGATAGCGAGTGATACCTGCGCGGGTGGTGGCAGTAGCTTCAGTTTTTGATGTTGTATTTAGTGAGGAAATTGCTGTAATAACCAGCTTTGGAGATTTCTTTTTGGTAAGTAGAGCCGTATTTTAGATGATTTACCTCCAATTTACCAGTGGTAGGCATCGCGATAATCACCCCCTAATTCAGGACAGCCCACCCTGCTGAGGTTCAAGATGAGTAAGTCCCGTGAAGAATTTATTTTCATTTACATAAGGATTTGAAAGCCAGCGGCTATCTTTTTCAAGCGGAGCTTTTCACTCCCGTAGTGTCAAAAGCCACATTAAAGGGTGAAATGCTAAGCATACCGCGAGGAGCAATTGCGCCAGGGTGGGTAGCGCCAAAGTTAGAAGTACCAATCAGCGGATTGATATAATCCACAGGTTGTTGTGCGTGTAGTGATAAAGCCACCCACAAAGTGGCAAAAGAAAGAAGTTTCTTCATTCGTTTAGAACTCTAAATGGTTAATCAGGCTACAAATGTACGATTATTTTCTGAAGTTACAACCTTGTAACCTTCTTTTTAGTAATTCGTAATTCGTCTTTATTTACTATCTTTGCCCCGTGAAACATTATTTTTTTAATATTATGACAGAAGTCCAAACACTCAAGCATATCATTACCTCTCGCAAAAAGCGTGTATCCACCCGAATATAGCGATACCCCTATACCTGAAGAAGTCTTACAAGAGTTATTAGTTCTGCAGATGAGCTCCTAACCACAAACGCACTAAACCTTGGCGATTAAAAGTGTATAAAGGTGATGAGAAAGTGCGTTTGGGAGAAGAATTAGTGCGTTTATACAAAGAAAATGTACCAGCAGAGAGCTTTTCTGAGATAAAAATGAATGAAATAGCGAAAAAGTAGCTAAATCTTATGCCGTAGTTACTATCAGTGTTCATTTTTAGTGGTAAAAGTAGCCGAGTGGGAAGAAATAGCTGCTACAGCAATGGCAGTACAGAATATGTATCTCACCTGCACTGCCCACGCGGTGAGGCTGTTATTGGGGTACCCCTGGTTTTATGTTTCAACTGAAAGATTTTCTACAATTAGAAGAAAATGAACGCTGTTATGGTCTCTTCTTTATGGGAAAGAAAAGATAAAAGGGCTGCAATTACCTATTGTGTTACAATTGCTTGTAGTGCTACTACCAAAATCGTTTTACTTCTAAAGGTAAACCTTTTTCGTTTGTATAGAATAGTCCCAATGATTATCAGTACTGCAGGGACTGCTACAAAGAAAGCCAAGTGATATAGTGTAAGAGTCCGTCTCCAAAAACAAATGCTATGTAATAACTAATTAACAATCGTACCCCAAAAACCAACCAAAAATTGTGTTTCCACCTACATAAAGCCAAAAATAAAAAGCAGGAAGATATAAAAATAACGCAGAAGTTAATCAAATAGTTCAAAGCGTAATAAGGTAGAAAATCGGAGGGGCTTCAATGATATTGTCTAAAGAAGAATAGATGAGAAAAAGCTAAATAAATAACTGTATAAATCAAGGCATTGCGCAAAATTCCCACGAGGTATAGTTGCAAAGATTGCGAAAAAGAATACTCGCAAGCATATTTCAGCTAAAAAGATGTTCAATATCCACACAGTTCCTTTTAGTGTTCCAGAAAATGCAAGAAGTTGCTAAAGTTATAGATAAAAAGGAGAAAATAATAAAGTTAATAGTCCTGTAAACTATCAGAGCCTCTTTTGATGTTGCTACCAAGTTCTAATCGCTGCCAATAACTTTTTCCGTCGTTTAGTAACGCATTGCCCACCCATATTGGGGAGGTAATCAGTAAATTCACAAATACAGTTTGAAATGAAGCGCATAGATAGTATAAACTCTAAGTTTTTAACAAAAGTATGTAGATAATGGCTTAAACCTATATACAACCCAAAGCAAAATGAGTATAATAATAACATTTTTTGATAATTATTTTTAAATCTGTTGCGGTCATTTCTTTATGGTTTGGTGAAAATCAAAAATCTTTATGATAATCAATCACTTTTTAGAGTATAGTTATGTAAGGGCGTTTTGCAAACGCCCTTACAAATAGAAACTTTTCAGATCTCTGAGCCTCTTTAAGTCTTTTTATATTAATCCACAAAATTGTTATAAGCGTTAATCAACTGGTTGTGGTGAGAGCTCAGTTCCATGATAATCACTTTCCGAAAATTCCTTTGCTTCTTTCGCATTGCGTATCAATTTGCGCGCTGCACCTAAATACTCTCTTACATTTTTGTTGAAATCAAAAACTGCTCTCACATAATCTTTTGTCCTTAATTTCTAATTTTTCATTTTTAGCAACTTGTTCTTCAATAGCATTATACATATTTTTGTAGTTTGTCAATGTCTCAATCGATTGTTTTCAGCTTGAGTTACTACCTCATCTATAAAAGCCTTCCGTTTGTGCAGCCAATTTTTAGATGAAAAGGATTGATCTTTTAGCGGATGATCTTCTAAAAGTGATTTCTTCAGCTTGAGTCACATGTAGGTTTCATTATGTCGAGAAGTGTTCTGGCGTTTTTGCTAAATTCTAAAGCTTGAGCCTCAGCTACTTTTTGTTTTTCTTTGAGTTTTTCGCCTTTGTCACCTTTGTAGTCTTCAGCATCTAAGTATAGATTCGGTAGCATCGGCTAAATTGCGTATTGCTTGAACGTTGAGCTGCATACCTTCCATTGCTTTTTGATAGCTTCTTGTTTATCGCCAAAACTTTTAGGAACTTCTTTATTTTCTTTAGTACGAGGAATTATCATAAAAACAGGGCTCAAAGGCTTAGATAGCTATAGAGAGTTTGCTGCTTTTTCTCTATAAAAATCTGGGGCGTTCTCTATGTACTTCATCCCTTCTTTGATATACGAGTTATTATAAGTTCTATACAGATCTAAAGCGTTGTTATAATACTCAATGATCTCGTTGGCCCTCTTGTAACCCTTTTTGAGTCTCCAAAAGGATTGTTGCTGTTATTGTTTTTGCAACCTACAAAAATAGTGTTATTAGCGCCCATACAAAGGTGAAATTTTTCATGTTGATTTTATTTAAATGAATAATCCTTGGCAAAAGTAAATGAAAAATAGGAGATTACCAAAATTTATTTACGAGTTTAAATATACTCTATTTTTAGTTTTGAACTCATTGTTAAAATCTACACTATATCTCACGCAAAAGGTATTCTTTTTCTCAGTTAGATAAAAATGTAATAAAAAGAGCAAAAATATAAGTAATAAAATTGATTTTGAGATGAAAAATCATCATATAGTTTTTATAAGAAATAGTAAATAATAAACCTGCTTTTTAAAAAATGTTACTCTAAATACGTTAAATATTCGTACTCAAATAGTAGTGTAACACATAAATATCTTTTGCTGAAAATTTTTGCGAATTGTACCTATATATTAAAGAGGTGTTTTTGCAAAATCAAAATTGAGTATTATAGCAATTTAATAGTTTAATTTTTATCAACAATGAAAAATAGTTTTGTTTGTTTTTAGCAGTATGTGCTTTTGCTCCAAAAGCCTTCTCAAAGAGCTAAATTTACCACAACAAAATCAGTATTTGGCAGATAGCGAATTTCCTAATCGCACCTACCTACGCTGGTATTGGTGACTTCGTGCGTATTCGTCTCTCTGGGGTTACCCAATGGGTGGGTGTGAAAAATGCCCCGATTATCAATCACTCGCTGGTGATATGCGCCTCGGTGAACGAAGTGGAGCAGGGTGATGCTCTATAACGACCGCAATGGTTTTTACTAAACAAATGGGTGGTAAAAGCTCACCTTCGCTCACCACCTTACTCTCGACCGCTACGACAACCACTTCGTGTCTTTCGGTATCTCTTACGCTTTGAATACCTTTTAGAATAGATATAGATAAATTCTGATAGAACCATATCAGGTAACGATCCCCATATAACTACGACCGCTTCACTGTAAACCACAACTTCGACGTAGCTGCCCTTTATCGTTATAAAAGATGGTGGATCAACTTTACCGCTCTTAATATCCTCAACAAAGATATCGAGCGTTTCTATAAAGAAGAACCCTAAAGCACTCCGCAACTATATGGTATATGGAGGTTACCGCTACAAACGCGACAAAAATAGCCGTTTTGAAATCGAACCTTCTCTCCTCTATCAATACTACGAAAGTGACGGGCGTTCTACAACCGATTTTAATATCAAAATTCCGTTGGCTTGATGTAGAAGATTACTACTGGGTAGGCCTTAACTATCGCTCTCTCAACGACCAAATTTTCCGCCCTCTCAATATAGGACTCTATGGCAGGGCGCCAAATTCGGAATGTTCTACGCCGCTTATTCTTATCAAGTTACCCTCAATGAACTTATAGGGTATAACTCTGGGTACTCATATGCTTACTTTAGGTCTCGACTTGTTCCAAGGAGTTAGTAACTGTAAGTGTGCTCAACGATAAAAATGGAAGAAATTATCCTAAAAATATACGCCTCTACGCCTATCACGGCTGCCTTACCGAAGAAGGTATCATTGGTAGCGACTATCGCGTCGACTTGAAAGTATATGCCGATTTGAAAAATCTATCCAAACCGACGAACTCGTCGATACTGTAGATTATGTACATCTGAACAAAATAGTGAAAAGAAGAAATGGCTATACGCGCTAAATTACTAGAAAATGTAGCAGGCCGTATTTCAGATAAAATCTTCCTCAGAACTACCACTGGTTCAGAAACTAAAAGCTAAAAATCGCTAAGGTTAATCCGCCTATAGGAGGCGACGTAGCTCAAGTGATTATAAAAATAAACGCAAAAAGATTTGGTAGTTATAATTCTACCTTTGCGCCCTGAACAATAAAAGGCATCGTAGCTGAGGGGTTAGGCGGAGGTCTGCAAAACCCTTATACAGCGGTTCAAATCCGCTCGATGCCTCACTTATTTTTCATTTAATAATTAATACTTACAAGACAATGACAAATGTTTTTAGACAAATTCATTCAGGATATGAAAAACCAATGTTCCTGGATTTATCGCTGTTTCAGTTACTGAAGTACGCTCTGATGTTTCATATGGAGCAGAATCAGTAGATCCTAGTTTCGACCTAACTTAGCTTCTGCTTATAACCTAGAAGTAAAGGAGCTAAAACAAAACGCCCTCAAGCGCTCGGTTTTAGCTTCTAAGGAAAAATCGTGGATATCCTTATTACTCTTACTGACCAAAAATCCACATCATCGATATCGCTGCAAATGGCGGTTACTTCATCTACTTAGTAGTAGATTCTACAAAAGCAAACCTCGGTCTTACCCGTGCATTGCTCGCTAAATACAAAAAGACTTGACAGCAATCTTTCTAATAAAGACTGTGAGCATAATAAAATTTTAAGATTAATACTCAAAAACCATCCTAAAGGATGGTGCAAATATTAATCGTTAATCCTTAATGTATTAATTGGAAAAAGACTTACACCGTCCAGAAGCTAAAACTCGTCTCGAAAAACTATTGCTGCCTATCAAGAAAGATGCCATCGACGAAGTAGTTGCTAAACTCCGTTCTATGGGATGATCCCTAGCGATCGACGATATCGTTGTTCACCTCATTCACTATGGATTTCTCAACGAAGCGCTACGCCCGAAGTTTTACCGAGGTAAATTCTATAGCAAAAAGTGGGACTCCGCATACAGCGTGAACTCAAGCTCGAGGGCTCACCGATTATAATATCGAAGCTGGCTTGAGCGAAATTACCGACGATGACTACTACAGAAACCCTTAATCTCTTAGCCGACAGGCTGCCATCAAAGAAAAAATCTTATAAAGCCAAAAGCAAAATTAGCCAACTTTCTCCTCCTATACCGCGGCTTTGAACCCGAACTCGTCTACGAAATAGTAGATGATTATATGATGAATAATATGAAAAGTAGAGCACAAGAATCCACGAACGCCATTGAGCCGTATGTAGTGTAACAATGGACACCTCTTCTCAAGAGGTTTCCTATAAACCTATGGGCATCTCAGGCGAGGCGCTCACGCGAATCTTTTACTCATTCGACGCCCGAAATCTATGGCACTATCGCTGAAAAGTAAATCTGAACTCAGCGGACTTATCTATGTACTCGACCGCCTTCCCGAGGGTATTGAGCAATGTAAAGTACATCAACCTCATCGCCGATGAAGGCTATCGCCAATCGCATTTCAAACCCTATTATCCCTCTAAACGCCGCCGCAATTGCTATCGCATCGATCCCGAGCAAATGAATATCGAAATTACTCGCGGTCGTTCACGATATCTGATGTGCTCACGCACCTCACTTTCCTCTTTATAGAATCTCACAAAATCGCCGACAGTATTTTCTTAGACGATAATAAAATTTCACACGATTGGGCAAAACTCGAGATCTAATCATTCAAAATAAACTTACCTTGCCGAGCGTGGGGCTACTTTCACTTTACATCGGTAACTCTATTGGGGCGCACCTTGAAGAGGTGCTCACTGCCTACAAAGCTTTGGCTAACTCCCGCACTTCCCCGATCGCTTTATCCATCATCTACTGGTTGGGTAAATTGGCGTTCAATGAGCGTGTAAACGACGATAAGCGTGTGATTACTTTCAGTACCGTATTGCGCGAACGCATTGGTCATCACCTCCACGGCGAAATATGGGCAGAAAATATCAAACATATCCTCCTTAAAAACGGACTCTTAAACCGCCCTCTGCACATCATCAGTGCTAATATACCAGCGTGATGAATAACGTTTGCCGAAAAAGCTCTTGCAGGCGAAGTGGTAAAAAATCACGTATCGAACTTTTTGAGCTGCTTAGCTTGCCCAGAGAGTGAACCACTGCGCAAAAAGGTGAAAGGACTATGCTCACAAACACGGAATGATTTCAGTAGACGATACTTCAGGTAGCCAATATCGATGTCCAGCTCTTTGATACTGCCAAGATAGATTTTTGCCGATACTCCCTTACAAAAGTGCATCATCTTGATGAAAGACCAAAAACCTGTGATCTTTGTGATGGACTGCGCTTTTGGCGAACAGGCCTATGAAACTATCGACGAGCTGCTAAAACCTTATCACAAAGGCGGTAAAACCATTTTCTCGATGTGATTTCTATTTCTATTATGGGCGAAAGCAGGGATTTTGGAAGGCGAAAAAGGCGATATTATGATTCCTACTTCTCATATCTTTTGAAGGTACTGTACGATAACTATCCTTTCCACAACGAGTTCTTCTAAAGCCGATTTTGAAGTAATGGTCTCAAAGTGTTTGAAGGCTACGATGGATTTACAGTGTTAGGAACTTCTCTCAAAATAAGGACATCCTCAAAATTCTTCCTACACTCTACGTGGAATGCATGTAGGCTTTGGAAATGGAAGGTGTTCATTACCAAAAAGCAGTACAATCGGCTTCTAAAAATACGCAAGAGCATACGCGAAGATGTGAAAAGTGCGTTATGCTTACTACGCTTCCGATAATCCTGCCATGAAACAGGTGGTACCCTCGCTTCAGGTGGATTAGGTACTGCAGCGTATCAAACCTACCTCATCATCACCTTTGTCGTGGAACAAATTTTAATTAACCCCAAAAGGCTGTTTGATAATGTGTCAAACAGCCTTTTTAGACTCTATAATTAGTGAAAATTATTTGTTAATAAATTCTTGGTCAGTATACATAGTGCGTATTAGAAATTTGAGTCTCGTAGATCTCACTACTAATAGCTTAGTTTTAACTACTATCCAAAATATCATGTAAGTAACTCTACATGTTATCAGTACAAGTCTTGATGAGTTTGTTATCTGATATTTTCTTTTAGAGAGCAATTTGTTCCTCTTTTTCACTGTAAAGAGGTTTTTCGTATGGAAGCTATGAGCTTTTAACACCTCTTTATCTCATTTTTCTGGTTCTTCTATATCTAATAGTTTCTTTATAGGAATATCTAAAACTTTTGCTATTTGAAACATTCTCTCTACTAAAAGTTTAGTTTTCTCCAGTTTCTATTTTCCTATATCCAGAAGGGCTAGAGCTAATTCTTCTGTCATATTTTCATAACTATAACCCTTTTTCTGTAATTCTTTCTAATATTTTCTGACCTCCATAATACTATCATTATAGTTATAGGGGCAAAAGTAATATAATAATATACAATATTTTATACTATAAAAATATCTTTTTCCCTGAAAAGTAATATTCTTAATTATTTTTCCTCAAAAGTGATGCTATTTTAGTGTAAGTTGTATCTTTGTCCCGAGAGTTTTTAAGCAAGTGTGCAAAGCTTAAAAATTATAGTCAGGGAAAACCAAAGCGACAAAAACAATAGAGTGAGGTTTAAATCTTTAATTTTAATTATATGAAAGAGTAGATTTATTTTAGGATTAGTTCTTTTTATTAGGACTATTATGCGTGCAAAACTTCTTTTCAATTCAAAAGAAGTAAATACAACAAATGTCTAGAAGTTCAAGTAGGTTGGGCTCTTTCAAGAGAAGTTGCTCATAATCCTGGAGTCGCCAGGATACAGCTATAAGAGCTGGTTGGACAGCTACAGGTGGGGTATTGGGAGCTAAATATGGAAGCTGCAATAGGCTCTTTTGGAGGTCTACAGGGCTTGTTGGTGGAGCGATGGTGGAGCTCTTTAATCTTAAATGAAATAGGTTCGCCTACTTAATAGGAAACTGCTGTTAACCTAAATGTAATAATAGGTGGATTATGAAATATATATATATATATTATTTATGTGATTGCTATTTTTGCTTTGAAAACCTTCGTGGCATACCTTTCATTCAAAAATAGACAAAAAGAGAAAATATGCTTTACAGATCTTTTTATCTGGAAAAGACGAGTTGTTTGACAGTGACTGGTTTCATTAATCATTATTCTTAAATGTTGTTTTCAGTCATATACAGTTTGCAAATGCAATGAGCTGTGATAGTGTTAGCACTCATCAATTCTTACTATGATTGTACCTCTAAGGGCATTATCTCAGTATTTATGAAGAAATTGAGTCTTTTTGCGCAATGAAGGCTACTCATTATCGTATACGCATCATTAAAGGAAAAATTGAAAATGCTCCGACGGGTGTTTTTCCTTTTACTAAAACAATCCTTATAGGAGAACCTCTGTATGCAGATGACTAATAATGAACTAAAAGGGGTTGTTTTCACGAAATAGGACATTTGAAATTAGGACATTTTTGTGCAAATGTTTTTCCTAAATATGGTAAGCTCTATTATTCTTGTACATGGTTTCTCTAAATATTATTGAAAAACAGCATTATAGAATACAATTATGGAACCTAGTTATAGTAGCGTTAGTGGGTCTTATCTATGGAGTTATTGCTTTTATACTTATCCCACTTATTTTCAACGCCGATTAGAATATCAAGCAGATGCATTTGCTGTGAGAAAAGTAGGAGCAGAGCAATACGTTCAAACACTTGAAAACTCAGTGAAATCACTGAGAACAAGATGATGAAAGGTGTAACTCACCCCTCTCTAAAAATAGAATTAAAAATACCTATGAACTCGTTGAAGAACCCAGACAACAGTATTCGAGGAATATTATTCTCGACCATTATTGTTTTCATTGGGTTTTGCATTATACAATTGCTTATAAAAATAACACATTCAGTAAAGCAAATGCTCAGGTAAAAATATGAGTTGTTTAGAACTGAAAAATATGAAGAACACTGGAGCTATAGATATTTTCTTAATAATATGCAGTGGGATTCTTAATTTCTATTGTAGGGATTTACAACGGGAGGTATTTTAACAGTTCTTATTTTGTATTGGAATGGGCTTTCTTATTGCTAATATATATACTGCAATAATTTTATTCCTATTCGTACTATTTTTATTATTTAAAACACGCTCCATTAGAAATTTTTGCTTTTGACTTTATTCTCAGTCATTGGGTTTTAAAGGTTTTTCTTCTACAAGAAAATCTTTCTTAAAGAAGATAATCTAAATATTGTAATTCCTAAACCAAAAGAGTACTTCCTACAATATTATTATTTATAGCATCTTTTTATTGAAATCTTATGAACCAATATCAACATTTTAAAACAAATAAGTCTGAATTATTATATCTTACCATAATATTTTTCGTAATTTTAATTATTTCAGGAAGTACGAAAGTAGATGCTTCTTTAAAATTATTAGCCAGCTGAAATTTTAGAGACTACAACATTTCTCAACATACTTATCTCTTACTATTGTGTTTTTTATATAGGGGCAATGACTATCTTATGTTATCATTAATTTTATAACTCAATACCACAAATCTGAAGAAAGAATACTCTATTTTTTCTTGAAGGAATATCCGAATGTTATAATCACATTATGCTTTTTGAAATAATAAAAGTTGCTATAACTTTTATGTTTTTGATGAAGCTTTTACAAAGAGTTACTAGATGTAGAGTTAATAAATCAACAGATAAAAGAGTTCTTGGTGGAAAATATGATGGATGATAAAAATTATAACCTATTATTTCTTCTTTGGTATTTTTCATTTCTTGTTATAAAAAGAGACAATGAAGTTTTTAGTAATAGCAACACTTATTTTTGTTGGAACAATGTTAATTGTTTTACTTTAAATTATTTTTGTTATATTACTGTGAAATGGGATAAATAGTTTTAGTTTAGTCTTTAATGAATACCCCTCTAAAAACTGGTATTATTTTTGCCTACTATACTGTCATTAATACATATATATGAGCAAAAATGTATCCGACCAATTTGGTCGAAATGTTAGCATAGCAGGCGTAAAAGAGTCTATGCTATTACTGGTGATAGCCTCAACCCTGTGAACGACGCTATCCGTCGCGATGGTCGCCTTGAGTGGATACACGTCCGCCACGAGGAATCGGCGGCTTATGCTGCCTCTATGGACGCCGAACTAAACGGCATAGGCTGTTGTATGGGAAGTTCAGGGCCCTGGACACGTGCACCTTATCAACGGACTCTCGATGCTAACCGCTCAGGGAGACTGTAATTGCCATTGCCAGCACCTGCGCTACCCATAAATTTGGTACCGATTGGTTCCAGAAACCAACCCCTATCTTTGCTCTTCCAAGATTGCAGTAAATATGTGTATGTAGCCAATACCGCCAAAGCAATTTACCACAATGATGCAACGCGCCATACAAACGGCTATCAATGAGAAAAGGCGTGGCTGTATTAGGACTCCCTGGTGATGTGGCAGGCGCCGACCTTGAAGAGGTTCCTACTGCTACACAAACCTTCCTTAGCAAAACCCCGTGGTGCGCCCTTCGATAGTGAGCCCGACAAATTGGCAGCTGTACTCAACGACAACAAAAACAGATAGCCCTCTGCGGTCACGGCTGTCGGTATGCGGTGAAAAAAGTAGAACAGCTTGCCGAAACCCTTAAAGCGCCTATCGTGGCTTCTTTCCGTGGCTAAAATATTCTTCAGTCGCAACTGATAGCCCTTATATAGCGAGGAATGAACGGCTTGCTCGACACCGTTCAGGTTATGATGCTTGCGCCAAAAGCCGATGTGCTGTAATGCTCGGCACCGACTTCCCTTATGCGGAGTTCTTGCTTAAGAAAAAGCACTATTATCCAAATAGATGAACGCCCTGAGATTATCGGTCGTCGTGCCAAAGTAATTGCTACGGTTTTGCGGGCGATGTGAAGATACCGTACCGCCTTATTGCCTAAACTCACTCCTCGCACCGACGATAGTTTCCTCAAAGATATTCACAAAAGGTATTTGGAACTCGAAAAATCATTGGACGATTACACCAGAAAAGACAGAGAAACCAAAATAGACCCTGAATATGCGGCTAAACTTTTGGATAAATACGCCGCCAACGATGCTATTTTCACCGTAGATACAGGTATAGATGATGATGGGCAGCGCGCTTTATCGAAAACATTACGGGCAAACGTTACCTCACTGGCTCTCTCAACCACGGTTCTATGCCAGAACGCCCTCCAATGGCAGTGGCGCAGCAGCTCTTCCAATGGCAGACGAAATTGGTAGCAATGTGTGGTGATGGCGGTCTATCGATGCTCTTGGGCGACTTGACACCCTATGCAATACCAATACCCTGTGAAGATATTTGTGTTCAACAACTCGTTCACTCGCAATGGTAAAAGCTCGAAATGGAAGTATCAGGCTACCTCGATTGGCAAACCAATATGGTAAACCCACTCGACAAACTCGCTGAGTTGATGAATATCAAAGGCTATGAAGTACGCAAAACCGAAGACCTTGAAGCCACCAAAAGCAGCTGGTCGATGACGGACCTACTTTGGTGAATGCTCACCAATCGCGATACTTTTAGCAATGCCCCCTCCATCACACGAACAGATGAAAGGTTTTGCATACCAACATCATCATAGGACAAGGAGACTTTGCAGAAGCCAAAGACATGTATTGCTAACAGTATAGAAGCATAACAAAGACGTGTTTTTAGAAATTAATTTTGATAATAAAAAGCTGCTATGACATCTCGCTTAGTAGCTATTTAATAGGAAAATTATCTGATACATTAAATGTCTAATGTCAAAAGACTCGAATTATAACGTTTTTAACGAGAAAATAAAAATAACAAAAATATAATATGCATAAAAATATTTTTATATTTTTGCAACGAAAATCTACAAAACTCTAATTGTGAAAAGATTAAAAAGTATACAATCCGTTATATATATGATACACAGGTAGTAGCCCCATTTTGATAATGGCAAAATGACCTGAACCAATGGGTGTGTAAGTATAGAGATGTAAACCAACTCTTTAATGAATTATTAGCTTATCAATTTGCTAAAATATGGCAAATAAATATACCAGAGGCTTTTTATAGAAATAGACTATGAAACATATAAAACCTCTTGAAGACAAACGAGGATTAGAACGAAGATTTTTGAAAGGGAATGTTTTGGGTGCTCTACAGAATGCAATTGAAGTTAATAAAAACAATACCACAGACAAAAGATATTATTAGAAGGATTAAAAATAAAAATGATTTGCTCAAAAATAGCCCTTTTTGATATTTGGCTATCAATGAAGATAGAACCTTTCAACAACTATAACTTGTTATTACAAGCTAAAATAAAAAGGAGGTTCTCAACTTTGTACATTATTGATAATACAGAGATTTTCAATTCATCAATGGCATATGATCAATCAATGGAACTAATAACACAAGGAGACAGTGTCTCAATTCTGGTTTAGCTTACATTTATATTAAAGAATGACACAGAAAGCAGTGCGAGGAAAATGAATGATTTATTGAAAAGAGTTCCCTATATTTACAAAGAATTGTCAAGACAATTTACAATCTATATTAAATCAGTTCCTCAAAAAGTGGCATATAGACTTACAAGTCACGAAAACTAAAATAGACATAATTTTACAGAAGATTGGCTTTAAATTTGTGAACATACATTTGAAAATATATACAAACATCAATAATTCATAAACCATAATGGAAACCTTACACTGTCCTATCTACTATCTACAAACGCTCTATCGTCAGATAGATTTAGCGTTGGGCTCATTATGGCAAATAATGACACTTTGTTTTCAACTATTCCGATGAGAAACTAACAAAAGTTAAACACTCATTTCACTAATGAAGCATTTCTTATCGTGAAACAATATCTAAAATCACTATATAAAAGTTTTAATACCGATGGAGTCAGACACTTTGTTGCCAGAAATGCTAAATAATTGGGTAAATAAACAATATCTATCATACTTAGAAATACTCAAATAATCTCATACAATTTTGAGAAACAACAATTGTCGATATAGAACTTAATGAAGATATCTTTAAAAATTCTTTGAAATGTATGTTTCGTTATCCCATATTGATGATAAAAGAAAAGGATAGATATATTGACACAAACTAGGTCCTTTTATGAGGGAGTATCAGAAAGATCCACTATAGATAGGGAAATTACAAAATAAAGATTTAAGCAGCCTTCTAATTCCTACAAAGGTTGGTTTTATAGGTAAAAATGAAGTCCCACAACGGAGATATACTTAATCTACACATTCAAACTGTGAAAATAATATAAATAGATTTATATCTCTGACGAAAGCACTGAATGATAATCAAAATAAAAAGGGAAATATTATCTTATAGGAGAAGAACCTGACAAAAACTAAAAAGAAAATCGCATCATCTTTGGAATAACCTGCGTAATACCAAAATAATAGATTATGTAGAACTTCAAGATATGGGAGAAAATAACTAGTTATTTTACACAACATCAGGTAACGCCTTTTTGCCGACTAATAATCTATCAAAATAGATTTTCCGTCAAAAATATCCTATTTTTATCCATTAAAACTGAGATAATTATTCTTTGAAGAGTTCTTTGTGCTTGTTATGGCTGTTGTGACAATAAGTAGCTGATGGAACAAACAATTTGTTTAATAGGAAAAGTATTTTATACTTTTGCCTACTGATTAGTAAAATGGCATAAGATGATTGAACAAACTGAAGTAAAAATAAAAACAAGCACGAGAGTAAAAAGAGTTTCTCAGACTTTGTCGCTGCTCAGTTAGGAATTTTCTACGCGCGCTTATTCAAAAATTGAATCAGGAGAGACGCACCTTACCATTACGCGCCTCAACGAAATATGTGCTATTCTGCAAGTAGACCCGATGAAGTTTTTGAGGCTCGACGATAAAAAGAGTGTTCAACATCAATCATAACAGAAACAGGTATAGGTGAATATCATTTGAATCAAATTCCCGAAAAATTAATAGCTCAATACGAAGAAACTATAAGCTTCCCTGAAAGAGCAAATAGTAATGCTCAAAAGAGATGCTTTAATAAATAATAAAAAGCCGCCTCCAAGGCAGCTTTTTATCGTTACTAGTTAATTATCAACTTTTCAGTTTCTGTTATCTCCTTTTTCAAAGTAATAGAAACTCTTTTAGTTTTACTACTGATTAGTTAAGTGTATAGTGCGCTGAAAAAGTAAAAAGTAGTGGTCTCATTATTAACACTTGTGACTGCGTTCCTTTATCAAGATTGGTAAAGTAGCGTTACCTGCATCATCAGAAACTACTTGGAAGGTAGCGTGAAATGTTTCATCGCCCATCATATTCAAAATATCTTGATCGTGCTTGTATACTCTCACTCCTTTTACGGGTTTACCCTAAGAGGTCTACTAATTGAATAGTAGCAGAAGTTGCTTTGTCTTCATCCTTGTCTTTACTACACGCAAATGTGGTGATTGCTGTAACAACAATACTGTTGTGTACATTAAAAATTTCTTCATTGGTTTTGTGAAAATTAATTGGTTACGAAATTGATTAGAGAAAACTGTAATTTCTCTGTTAGTTTCTACAAATTCAGCATCGTAGAGCCTTCAGTAGGGATAAAAAGCATAACCACTGTTTTGTTTCCAACCCACGGTATAAGTTTCTAATGCTACTTCAAGAGTTTTGTTGTTTTCCTTCCATTACAAAAGTACTACTTCTCACTTTTACAGTATATGGATTTTTAGAATTGTTTTAATGATAGTGTTCCTTTCGTTTTGCTTGATTATTACAGTTTTTCCCAGTAGTATTGAGGGTGCTTGAACCATATTGCTATAAGCATTAGTAGTAAAACACCTGTTTTAGTATGACCACAAAGGGGTAGTAGTATACTAAAAACTTTTTGTTTTGTTCAAGTTCAAAAACTACATAACCTTCAACACTACCTATTGTGTTAGTGTTTTTGTTTTGCCCTTCAATAGTTATTTTTACATTGTTTTAGATATTCATTACTATCTCTTACAAAAGATTCAACGTTTACTTTTCTTGTTTGTGTTTGGCTCCCTACAAGAGTAATAATGTACTTTCTTTAGCTGTACCATCAAGAGTGAGTTCTACTTCTTTTGTAGTAAGGTGAGAGAAGAAGTAACTACAAAATGTATATTTTTGATTGTTGTATGTAGGACAGGAAGTCACTGAAAGTAGCTATACCTTGTGCAGTGGTAGTAGCATTTTTAGTAGAAGTTAAAAGATTTTCATTACCATTACCCGTTTTAAGTCCATAACTGAGAGCTTGAAAAGTATAAGAATCAGCAGCATACACCTTTTTACCACTTACAGCAGTACATTATTTACTACTTTTATCTTTACAGTATAATCCTTTTGCAGTGGCTGTAAGAGCAATGTATTATCGCCTTCTGCAATTGTTTTTCTACTTCAGTAGAAAAGATATTCATTGTCTTTTTCTACAATGAAATACAGACTTTCTACCTATATGTTCATGATACATCAATAGTAGCACTACCATTGCTTACAGTAGCCTCTTTTACAGCTATGTGACTTGATTTAAAAAGTACTATTAGCTACGATTACTTTTATTCCATTAGTAACTCTGATACAGTGATTTTTGCAGTAGCTCGCAGCCGGTGCTGTACTATTAGAAGAGGTTTTAGTAAGGGTGCGTTTTAGTAGTTTTACCATCTTCATCTTTTATTGAAACTACGATGTTATCCCCTGCTTTAGTAATATCTAAAGTTCTTTCTTTCCTTGAACTACAAGATAAACCTCTGCCATTTTCTACTGTATAATTAAAAGTGCCTCGATTTTTCAGTACAAGTATTGTCCCCATTGTCATACATTGATTGGTGATAAGAGTAACTTGATTTTTGGTAAAGACAAAAAGACCCTTTTTAACACAATTCCATTCAGTTTGGTGGTTAGTATTGTTAGAGAACTTCACCCGTCATACTCAAATTCTACGTGACCACGTTCCGTTGAGAAAGTAAGGGCGTAATAGCTGCTACAGTCTGACCCAGTATTGCTGTTGCCATTACCGTGTCCCAGTGCCATTACCACTGCTATTGCCGTTGTTGTCGCTCCTCCATCGTCTTTGGAGCAACCGATAATTGAAAAGTGCTATAAGTGAAAGCTACCGTGAAAAATGTTGATAATCTTTTCATTATTTGATAATTTCATATGAATTAAACAGGGGCAAAAATACCACGGATAAAAAGATATACAACACTAATTACTTCTTATTTTGAACTATATTTCTTATTTTGAACTATTATAGAACAAATAAAGAGAAGAATTTAAAACAGCGATAACTGTCCAGTGAAGAGTTCTTTATGCTTGTTATGGCTGTTGGCGATGAGCAAATGGCGGAGTTTTGTGGGCTCCATGGTGCCTGCTAATGGGTTGCCCCACCGCAAGTGATAGCTATTTGGCTCGGCTGAGGGTTACCCTATCTGTTTGAGACTGTAATAGGTGAGTTTTTGGAAGGTACGCGCTGTGAGTATCTTCTGTACCGACCGAACGCCTCACCCCTGGAATGCGCAAAAGCATCTCACGAGTGCCGTGTACATCTACTGGGAAGAGTGTGGATGGCGCAATGCCCAAGCGAGTTTTGGGCTCTATTTCTAAGTCGAGGAAAGGCTGACGCGTGTCTAAAAATCTCATCAGGAGCAAAGCCGTAGTAACGCATTAGCCAATCGGCTTGATAGAGACGGTTTTCACGCACTATAGGCACCTGAGAGTGAATAGACTGCAAATCGGTTGTCTTGCAATACCGGTACATATCCGAATAGTACACTCGCTTCATCTCTAACTTCTGATACATATAACTGGCGACTTTTTATAATCTTCTGGCAGTCTCATTAGTAGCGCCTATAATCATTTGGGTAGTTTGTCCGGCAGGGGCGAATTTTGGTGTATGCTTGAATTTTTCTTTTCTACCGAGTGGATAGCCAATTCATTTTTCAGCTGCTGCATGAGGGGTGAGCATTTGCTGGTGATCTTTTTCAGGCAAGCAACTGGAGTCCTTCTTTGGTGGGGATTTTCGAGGGTTGATAGAAAAGACGGTCGGCATAGAGTCCTGCCTCGTGAACGAGGCTTCACTCGCTCCTGGAATCGTTTTTAGGTGGATATAACCATTGAAACGCTCTTCAAGCGCAACTTTTTAGCCAGCGCACCAATCGTTCCATTGTGGTATCGGGGTCTTTGAACACTCCTGAACTGAGGAACAAACCCTCTATATAATTTCGGCGGTAAAAGTTGATAGTAAGGTCTACCTACCCCGCACTGAAGGCAGCGCTGTATGTCGTTGCTGCGTCGCGATACGCAGTACACACAATCGTAGATACAATGGTTCGTAAGCAATATTTTGAGCAGAGAAATACACCTGCCGTCCTCGGTAAACGAGTGGCAGATGCCAAAGTTGGCTGCGTTTGCCCAATTCACCTTTCACTGCCTTGCGCGAGCTCGCTACTGGAGCAGAAACATCGTATTTGGCAGCATCGGCGAGGATAGCCAATTTTTCTTTTGATACGTTCAAAAATCCATATAATTAGGGATAGGAGTTAGGGGATAGGAGTTAGTAGATTTTTAGGATTCCATTGTTCAGGATATTTAGGAGTGAAATCCTTGTAGTAATCCTGAATTTCTTGCATAATACTTTCTTGAGAGCGCGTTTGCAGGTCGGTGAGGAGATGGTTTTGCCAATGCATATTTTCTTTTCCTTAAAGTCGCCACCCCAAAAACTACAGGCACTTGGGCAGAAAGAGCGATGGTGAGCCCATACGCCATTTTGTTTACGCGAGCGCGTGCCTCTCGGGGGTTACCACTAAGCTGAAACTATCTTCTTTAAAGCGCTGAGTGATAAACCCAACGAGGTGATCGCTGTTGAGAGCGGTCGATACCTATGCCCCAATTTGCGTACGATCCAGCCGTACCACGCTTTGGTGAGCATCTTTGATAATGAGTTTGATAGGTTTTTCGAGCTCCAACAAGCCAAAATTCCGAGAACGACCCCAGTTGGTAGTATGCGGAGCTACTACCAATACACAGCGATTAAGGTTTTTCTTTATCGCCTTGTAGTTCTATTTTCCAGCCCGTCACCCACAAGGCGAAAAGAGCCAATCCATTTTTAATCATAAACTGTCAATTTGCTAATTTATTGTATAACTTGATTTCTGAATCCTAACCCTTGACTCCTGAGACCTCTATTTCATACGCACGCGTGATGAGGCTACTAACGAAGCTAAAACACCTAATATTACTATTGTTGCAAAGACAATTACTACATTTAGCGCTGTAATAGCAACGGGGTAGGGAGGGTAGGGACTTATCTTCACAAACTCAAAAATGTTGTTGCAATAGTACAATCGTTGCGCCTAATACAATCCCTAAAATAGCTCTAATACCGATGCCATTGTACCTTGCCAAAAGAATATTTGTCGCATTTGCTGTTCGTTCATACCCAGTGCATAGAGTGTTTGTAAATCTTCCTTTTTATCCAAAAATCATCAGTAATAATTGCCCCTACAAGATTGAAAAGTGCAATGATAAGCACCAAAATAAAGATGAGATATACCGCTATGTTTTCGGTGTTGAGCATACGGTAAAGCGCATCGTTTAGCTGTACGCAGTTTTTCACCACTATAGGCTCGTGAAAGAGTTTGGGGAGTTGCTTGATTACTTCTTTTTCGTTCGCATTAGAGCTAATTTCACTTCTATAGCCGAGACTTGTTTCTTCTTCACGCCTAATAAAAATTGCGCTTGGTCTAAGGACGAAAAATACGTATTTCTGTCTAAATCTTCAGTAAGTTGGTAGATGCCTTGCACAACCGAAAAAGGCTTGTCGGTAGGGCATAGGGTCATTCAGTATACTGCCTTTTACCAGATTTAGGGACAACAATTTGTAAGGGTGAAGAGCCATCGGCGAGGTTCAAACCCAGATTATTGAAAAATAGTGCCTCCTACAATTACACTAGGGGAGTGAGATCCCAATTGCCTAATACGAGGATACTATCCACTGCATTTACTAATGGATACTCAGTATCCACCCCTTTGATATAGGCAATGTGGTTCTTTTTGGTTATGAGTGAGAAAAACCTGTTCTTCTAATACTTTAGTGAAATGAGCAACCGAGGAGAGTTGGCGTAAATTTAGAGTGTCTTGCTTGGTAATCGATAGGTATTTGCCTGTTTTTGGGAAAATTTTTCAGGTCGGGGCCGAAGGTAGAGAGAAGGAGAGGGTAAATTCTTTAAGTCCGGCAAATCCTGCGAGCACGATAAATAGGGCAGCGCCACCCAGCACCACCACAAAGGCAGTAACCCTATTGATGATGTTGATAACGTTCTGTGAACTTTTGGCGAACATATAGCGCCTTGCTATGTAGAGAATGGGAGACATTTTTAGGTAACAGGTAACAAGTAAAGCCAGCAAGGGCTCACAGCTAGGGTGTAGAGTAATAATTGGGGCAAAGGTAGCAATAATTTGCTAATTGGCAAATAGCTAAAATCAACTCATTTAGAAAAGTGTCTATACTACTCTGAAATATTCCATTACTGCTTTGTACTCATCTTGTGCTGTAAGGCAAGTGTCGAGTAAATAACCTTCTATTTGAGGCCAATTTTGCAAAACCGCGATAGTAGAACAAACGCAGATTTTCAGTAATGATAAAAGGGGTTATATTGTTGGCTAAGCATTCTTTGAAGAGGAGTAATCGCCCTACACGTCCGTTGCCGTCTTGAAAGGGGTGAATATTTTCAAATTGCCAATGAAAAATCTATCAAATCACGAAAAAGTTTTTGTTGGTTTTTGGTGATAATTGCTTAGTAGGAGCGTCATTTCTTTTCTACATTTTCAGGTAGTGTGGTAGCATTACCCCCTACTTCGTTAGGTAGTTTTTATAATCACCTACTGCAAACCAATCTTTTCTACTATCGGAAGTACCTGCTTTAAGAATGCTGTGAAATGATTTAATCATTGTTTGAGAGAGAGGTTCAGTAGCTGAGTGAGCATTATATCAAAAGCTCTAAAATGGTTGATAGCCTCTACGATGTCGTCTACATTTACAGCTTGCTGGGTAATGCCAATAGTGTTAGTTTCGAAAAATATAACGCGTTTGTTCGCGAGTGAGCTGACTACCTTCTATGTGATTAGAATTATAGCAAAAATCTATTTGAGTGCGGTGGTAAATTCCGCCCTTTAATTGAGATGTTTGTTCTTGTAATAATCGTTCTAAAAAGCATATATTATTCATAGTATGTCAATACACGAGTCTCTATTCTAAAAAGGTTTTTATTCCTTCATAGTCAGTTAAATACATAATGCGCTTTGTCCAATTCTTATGTGTGTCAAAAGAAATGTATTGGTATTGTGTGGTCTCTATCAAATCACCATCTTCATAGAGTATTTCTTTTTCAAATGTCCTCTTTGTTATAAGTGCATTTAGTAATCCGCTGTCCTCCTGATAAATTAGCGACAATCAATCTTCTTGAAGAAACTCGTATTTCAGACTAACGCTATAATCGATATCTTGCTGCATTCCACTCCTATAGATTTTTCTCGATAGGGTCTCCTTGTGCGTTGTATTTGTAAGTATCAATACAACAGAGGTCTCCCAAATATATTTTTCAATATATTTCCCTTGTGTATAACTATACTCGGAAGCGAGCCCTAACTTTTTCACCATTATTAGACTTTTAGTTTTTAATTTCCTACCTTTTTCGTCGTAGAGGTATTTTTCTAAAAGAAATAATATGCTATCTTTTAAAAGTCAGTAGGTTACCATCTTTGTTGTAGAAAGCTCTTTTGAGGAATTGTCTTTAGAATTGTTATCAGGCACTACTTCTTCCATTTTTATAAATAACCTCATAGTAGGTAGTAACTGTTGTTTTTACCTTTCCTTTTAAATTTCTTTTTCTTCTTGAAGATCAGTTCTCATTTTCTGTCCGAAAACAGTAAAAGGCACTAAAAATAAGCAAAATAGAAGTGTTCTCATAGTAATCTCTTGATTTTTGATAGCTGTTTCTAACTGATATATGTAAAAAGGCTTCTTTTTCCTCCTAAGTCCAAAAACTTTATAAACCAAAGGTATGGAACCTTTGATTCACTATAAAAATAATCATCAAAAAGGGAAGTTGCTGATATCTACCTCAAAAGCCTCACTGAATGCGACCAACAAATCTTCAGCATCATCACCTTCAATTTGCAGCTCTTTTATTAAGGGCAGTTTGTGAGGAAAAAGGTTCTTTCCTACAAATCTTTCAATGAGTTGTTGCAATTCCTCTCTCATAGCTACTCCCAAGGACTATGTCATTTTTCTCTTGTAGAGCAAAGCTCTGTTCTCAATAGGGTTTTCTTCTTCTTTGAGTGATTGTTCAATGCCCTCGATGTATTGCAATGAGTCGTCTATATAGAAGAATAATTCCGGCATACAGCGGAACTGGTGTTTGTGATTTGTGAGAGTTCGTGTTTGATGAGGGAGCGTTAGAAGTCACCTTTGAGCACCCTCGGCAGCCTTTGCCTCAGGGAATACGCTGAGGTATACTTTAGCCACCGATAAATCTACGGTTATATTTACTTTAGTTACCGAAATGAGTAAGTTTTTGTTGCCCTGCATCGCGTATGGATTGCTGCAACACTTTGGCTAATTCTTCTTGAATGATGCCTGCTATCTGTCTGTTGTTTTCCATTGTATATTTAATTAATTTGTCAATTAGCTGATTTTGTGGGGCTTTCACACCTTCGCCGAAACTCACTTCACTTTTTGTAGATACGCATTTTCGTCGTATAAACCTGCATTGATAAATTGTTGCAGGTGTATGCACCTCCTTCTACTATAAGGCTTTTTGGATGTTGCGCTGGTAGAGCAGGTCACTAGATTTGTTGAGGTACGTTGTGGGTGAAGTCGATGCCTATTATTTCTGTTTGTACCCCATAGTTTTTTATCACTTACTTTTTTTCCTTGTTAGTTATGAAAAGTGTTGGTTGCAGAGTCGTTCCATACTTTAAACTCTTTAGGAGAGCGCAGGTGAGGGGTCGATAATTACCCGTAGCGGATTTTGCCATACCAATCGCGGGTGTCGAGCGAAGGATTGTCGGCTAATACAGTGCCCACGCCTACTAATATAAAGCTTGTTCTTCATGCGCATTTTGTGTACTTCTTGGCGCGTATAGAGCATCGGTAATCCACACGGGGGCAAGCGTATCTTTGTGAGCAGGAGCGATAAAACCATTGGCGGTTTCTGCCCATTTGAGGGAAGATATAAGGGCGTTTTTCTCGTGAAAGGTAAAAACGTTTGTTGAGTTCTCCATTCTTTTCCATCACTCCCTACTGTTGCTTCACAGCCTGCAGCCCGCAGTTTTTCAATACCACGCCCAGCTACTTTGGCAAAGGGGTCGGTAGTGCCAATCACTACGCGAGGAATGCGGTGTGTGATAATCAAATCGGCACTAAGGGGCGTTTTGCCATAATGACTGCAAGGCTCTAAACTCACATAGAGTGTACTTTTCAGCCAGTAGCGATTTGTCTTTCACTGAGGCTATAGCACGTACTTCGGCGTGAGGTTCACCTGCTTTTTGGTGCCAGCCCTCACCGATGATTTTTGCCATCGTGCACTATCACACAACCTACTAAGGGGATTAGGGTAAGTAGTGCCAAGGCCATTATAAGCTAATTGAATGCAGCGTTTTATCATAGATATTAGGGGTAGGATTTAGGAATAGGGTTTAGAGTTTAAGGATTAGATGCTTTTTGCAAAGAGTTGATGATTTTTCCAATTTCTTGAATGAGAGAAATTGATTTTCAATATCTTCTGATATCTGACACCTATCCCCTAATAACTGAATCCTTAAAACAAATCGTTCTCGGTGATGCTCTTGTCGTGTTTGGTATAGGCGGTAGGACGTTTGGCAAAGAAATCGTCGAGTCTCGTTGCTAAATACCTCTTCTTCAAACCACATCATAGGTTTAGCCTCATCACCACTGATGTTGAAAGGCTTGTCTAAACCGAGTTGGCAAGCGAGTCGTCAAGGCGGTAACGCATATAGTTAGCGAGGTCTTTTTTGCTGAAGAATCTTAACTCGCCTTGTTCAAAAATCCAGTCGAGCATCTTGTCTTCCAAAAAAGAATGTAGTTGCGGATAAAATTAGTAGCTTCGTGCTCGGCAATGGTTTTCATTTCAGGGGCGTTCTTTCAATATTTTTGAGGATATAAATACCAGCATTGCGTGCAATGTGCTCATCAATAGAAGTCAAGCAATGATGTTGGCTACATTTTTCAAATAACCTTTGAAACGTGTGAACGACAAAAAATAGTAGCAAACTGACTGAACAAAGAGGCGTTCTCTATAATAAGGGTGAAGAAAAAGGATGCGCTCCATAGCATTCTCGCGGTTTTTAGCGAGGTATTCTTTAGTATGTTGTTGCGCTCTTTTGAAGATAGGCACTTCAAGAAGGTTTTTCAAACTCTGTTGTTGTAACCCAATACCTCTAATAAACGAGCATAGGCTTCGCTGTGGCGAATTCACACTCGGCAAAGGCAGCGCCTAAACCATTAAATTCAGGTTTTGGAAAAAGGTCGTAGAGGTCTCCCCAAAGGTTTTACCGATACTTCTACTTGCGCAATACCTAATAAGGCACGTTTTACGGCTTCTTGTTCTACAGTTGATAAGTTGGATTTAAAAATCCTGAATATCGGCTGTAAATTCTACTTCAGAATACCCAAAATGATTTGTCATAGCGTTTTACAAACTCCATAACCTCTGGATACTCAAAAGGTTTGTAGTTTTTCTCGTTTGTCAAATATTCCCATTTCTATATAGCGTTTTTAATAAATATTTCTGGGGGCAAAGATAGGTATAATTTGTTAATTAGCCAATTTGTCAATCAGTAAATAATGGCAAAATTAGCGCCTTATTCAATTTATTCTTGCAAAAATTCTTTAATTCATTCAATAAATCTATGCTCTTTTTCATCTTACTTCCTAATTTTCAATTGCTACCTGTTGATAACTCTTTGTTAATAACCTGTTGATTTTAATTAATAACTATTTCATTGTTGTTTTGCATTTTTCTTCATACCTTTGCCCTCGCAAAACAATAGAAAAAGTCATTTTTAATAAAAAGTTATAAAACTATGGAAGAATTTGTAGAAACTAATCGAACAAATTTTTGTATATGGAAAACTTCAATACTGAAGTTACATCTGATTTAAAAAGAAAAATTTGTAGAGTGTACAATAACTATGGAGGTAATGTGCCTGATAAATATAAAGGAGATGCAAACAGAATGTACAACAAATACGCTGCAACTTCGCAAGTAAGTAGTAATGCGTTTAGCTTTTAGTTACTAATGAATGTGTTAGTAACAGGAGCTAATGGTCAGTTAGGCTCGAAATACAAAAACAACACACACCATATAAGCAATTATTATTTTAGCGGATGCCGACAGCTTGACATTACAGATGCCCAAGCTATTTGTGCTGTTCAACAACACGCTATTGACCTTATTGTAAATTGCGCTGCTTATACGAATGTGGACAAAGCCGAAGATGATTGTAGCATTGCCGAAGCTATCAATCGACACCGCTGTTGCGCATCTGGCGACTGTGTGTAAGGAATTTGCAGTTACCCTTATCCATATTTCTACCGATTATGTATTTGAGGGTACTAAAAACACGCCCTATCGTGAAACCGATGCTACTCAACCTCTTTGGCGTGTGTGGTCGTACCAAATTAGCAGGCGAACAAGCTATTCAAAAATAGTGGTATTGAGCATCTTATCATCCGTACTTCTTGGCTTTTACTTTCTGTGGCAATAACTTTTGGCAAAAACAATCCAGCGACTTAGCGGTGAACGCCCCTCAATTAAAAGTAGTAGCGCGACCAAGTGGAACACCTACCAATGCTGCCGATTTAGCCGATTTTATAGTGCAAGCTATAGAAAATGCCGGTATCGAGGCAAACGTGAAGTATATCATTTCTCTAATGAGGAGTATGCTCGTGGTATGAGTTTTGCGGTAGCTATTGTAGCAGCCTCAGGCAATGTTTGTGAGGTATTACCTTGTACTTCAGCGGAGTTTCCTAGCAAAAGTAACGCGTCCTTCCTATTCAGTAGTATGATAAAACCAAACTTAAAACCGATTTTTGGTTATCGCATTATCGTATTGAGAGATAGTTTTTGAAATAACATTTCTCATGAAGAAATTCCTCTTATCATACTTGGTATTTTAGGTCTTTTTGGCTTTTACACTGCGCCATAAGACGATATCTTCACTGACCCCGAATATATCGCTCAACTGCGAACGATGTATAGTTCTAGCGACCCTACAAAATGGGAAACTCCTACCTTAGACAGCACTCTTGGCTGGTTTTCAAGATATAGGCTCTTTACCCAATGCCTTTTTCCGCTGATAATCCTTTCTCCGAAGATACACTGGGCAAACTGTCTCTTTTGACCCCCGTTTGTCGCGTTTCAGCACAAATCATCCTGCGCCTCTTGTCACGATTCCACAATTGGGTTAGGGGTGATGGTCGCAGTGTGTCGTCAGGCATAATCGCCGTGCAGGGGTGCGCAAACGCAATGACTATTCTCAACACGGGGTATTACACTTCTTTCTTTTGGGACGGCAGGCTGCTACTTTAGAAGCCATGCCTCGTCCTATGACCGACCCCGTGAAATGCACTCTACCCAAGATTTATCAGTAAAACGCATTCGCAAAATTAAAGGCTACAAAACTTACTTTTGTGAAGGCTTTTGGCGACGATAAGATAACTATTGAGCGTATTACCCAGCTATCGCTACCTACGAACGCACTATTGTGAGTGGTAAAAAGCAAATTCGACCGCTTTATCGAAGTGGGGATAAAAACGCTTCACCGATGAGGAAGTTGTAGACACACCTTTTTCCGCACCAAAGCGCGCTGCATCAATTGTCACAATATTCTCTGTTCTCCGATAACCAGTTTCACAATGTAGGACTTTCCTATTACGGACGTGCATGTACGAGGATTTAGGCAAGTACAAACACTCTAAAAAGAAAGAAGATGTGGGAGCTTTAGAACGCCATCGCTTGAGAGAGGTGGCACGCACTGCCCTTATATGCACAATGGCTTTATGCCCGACCTTGAGGGGATTGTGAGATGTACAACATAGGAATGCCACGCCCTGAGCCTCGCGAAACCAAAAGAAAGACACGCTTTTCCTACTACCGACCGCCTATTGCAGCCTCTGAACCTCAGTAGAAAGGAAAAAGAAGCCTTGGTAGCTTTTTCTCAAAACACTTTCTTCACCAGCTTACCACGAACGAATGCCCGAACTCCCCAATAATGACTACTATCGACCCACAGAAATACCAGCACTTTTCATTTGATATGTGGCTCACAATCATCCGCTCTCACCCTGCTTTCAAAGAAGAACGAGACCGATGGTTGCGCCGCTATTTTTAGCATTACAGCTACCTTTAGACGAGGTGCGCAAGGCAGTACGTGAGGTAGATTTGCAAGCTAAATGCCGAAAGTGAACGCACGGGGCTGCATCCCTCAGCAAGTGCTTTTTGAGAGAGTACTCACGCTGTTGAATGTTCCCATAGATGAAAAGATTGATTGGGAGCGTGTTTTTGCAGAACAGGAAACACTGCATTATATGCCTCGGTTGTTAGACCCTAAAATAGATGAGCTGCCAAAAATTCAATCGCAAGAGGAAGACCATAAGTCTGTTGAGCAATACGGCTTTCATTACGGGGAAGGCCTTCGCATAAGTAGTGCGACTACGGATTAGCGTCCTATTTTTCGTCTGAACTCTATTCTGATGAAGAGGAATTGCCAAACCTAACGCGATTTTCCAAAAGGCTTATGAGCTTACTAACGCCTTGCGCCCCGTTGAAAAACTCGGTGGCTGCACAGTAGGCGATGAAACCCTATTGCCGATATACAAGGTGCTACCAATGCAGGTTTGTGCGCCTTTCTTATCTCTTAACTCTTATTTAAATTAAATGAATAAACGTTTTAGTCTGCACTCTATAGAGAGCGCCGAGGCTTGACTTTTAGCGAAGCCGCCTACAGTAGATTTAAATTTGGCGACACAGCTGTTGCCGAACAATCGTCAAAAAGAACTCTTTGCAGGGGTTTATCGCTCCAACACAGTGATTTTATTTTAGCACAAGATGAAATTGTGCTTTTGCCAAGTCCGTACACGCAATTCCTACTGCATCCGACTATCTGTCATTATTTTAAGAAAAGAACTGAACTACTTTCTTTTCAGCACGACCGCAAATCTTGCGTAACTGCCAAAAATACACCCGCAATCAAACCTACATGCGAGGATTATGGCAATGAGCTACGACAACGCTAAACCGTCATTGCTCATGATACTTATTACATTGATCGCACTTTTATTGAAGGGAAATGCTGCTTGCTGATAGACGATATCAAAATCACTGGTAGTCACGAGCACACCGTGAACCGCATTCCCCAATACAGTGCATTACAAGCGATTTCTCTTGTACTATGCTGAACTTACTAATAAGGATATAGACCCTAAAATTTGAAAAATCACTTCAATTATTTTGCTATCAAAACTCCTACTGATCTTATTGAACTGATGAAAAGTGAGCGTTTTTGCTTTTCAATACGCGCATCATTAAATACATTTTATTACTTCCTGAAGCTGAATTTGACAAAAATATATAAAGCTATAACGAAACCCAACGAAAGAGATTTTGAATGGGCAATTAGCAACAAATTATCACCAAATAGCTGAATATAGGACTAATTTACTAAAAATAGCGCCTGTAATTTTGAAGATTTTGTAGTGGTACAATCAGCATTTTTGAAGGCTTCCTCCAGCGGTTTTTGTAGTTTTGAATACCGTTATGAGGAAGCTGCTATCGTTGCCCAACACCTATTTGCTCCCTCGCTGTTTGAGGAAGCAATAACCGTATACACCGATGCAGCTAAGGCTGACAGTGTGCTGAACAAAATAGAACAATGTTGGGGAAAAGAAGGAAAAGCAGTGGTTTTGAGGGCTTTTCCTATCGGAAGAAGAGGGGATGGAAAACTATCTATTAGCCGCTATCCGATTGATGATACAATACCCTGAAGAACAAGTGCTTGAAAAACTATGGAAATACAGCGATTGCTGCCATACAAAAGGCTGCCAAAAAGTGTAGGCAGAGAAGTACACCGTATGAAAGAGTTTGTGCGTTTTGAGAAGGTAGGCGATTTGTATTTCGCTAAAATAGTTCCAGAGTACGATGTGCTGGCTTTGGTGGTTCCTCACTTCAAAAATAGATTTTCCGACCAGCAGTGGGTGCTCTACGACCCGCAACGCGCCTATGGTTTTGCTTACAATTTAGAAGAAGTTATCCCTTTACTCCCGCCGATAAACAATTTAGGAAGCTATCCACCTCCTGCCTGACGGCTAGTGAAATGCTTTGGAAAAACTTATTTCCAGCACATCAACATAGCCGAACGCAAGAACAGCAAGTACCAGCTCAGGAATATGCCTAAGCGTTATTGGCAGTACTTGCCTGAAGTTTAAAAATGAAAGGGAAAGAGGTCTATCGGTAGAGAAAAATTTGAATACCTTTTTGCGCCCATTCTTTGTAAAGATGGTCACCTTTAGTTGCGGCACGTTTGTCCAAGTTTCCTAAAGTACCCAAAATAGCAGGGATTTTCAGTCTCGTTCAAAACGTTGGTAGAGCGCATCAGGAGCTACTTTGATACCCGTGAAAGCTACCAATTTTTCTTTGGGGATACCCGTTTCGCAATATGCGTTCTAATTCATCGTTGTTACGCACACTTACCGAGAGCAACATCTCAGGAGCCACTTTGTAGAGCGCTTTGGCTTGCTCGGTGTTATAGCTGATGAGCACCACTTGGGCTTCCGTACCTTCGAGCACGTACTAAATCTCACTACTTTTGGTAAGAAATTCCTTTTTGAAATCGAGCATTAGGTATCCGTGATTGGCTTTTACACCACGCCAATACATCTTTTAAATAAGTGAATTTTAAACTGAGTTACGTTGCCAAACTCATCTTTTTAGATTTTCTTTGAGCAAATCGGCGGTAGGCATAGCTGAAACTTCACCTTGCCCGTTGCAGTACGACCTAAACTGTTGTCGCATCAAAAGCAAATCGCCATCGGCACTTTCAAAAATATCATTTCAAAACTGTGCACCCCTTTAGAAGAGAGATAGCTGAATGCTTTCCAAACAGTTTTTCGGGGTATCCTAGAGATCTTCCCCGCGCGCCACCGCGGTGAGCTGATACAATAGGTTTGGCAGCAAAATAGATTTGGTTTGTAATCTCTTGCTGAGCGATAATCTGTCCCTGTTGCAGGAGCCGAAGTGTTTTTGCAGGCTATGGCGCAAAAAGGAGTCCCTATAAATGATAAAAAATTTCTTCATCAGTGTTTATTTCTTCTTATCTTAGTAGTTTTAGTATTTTGGGTATTTTTAGTGTCTAATAAAGAAGATGATTAGCTATAACCTTCTTTTCCATATCTTCTTTAGGGATGAAGCGCAACGATGCACTATTGATGCAGTAACGCAAGCCGCCTTTATCTTTTGGAGTCCGTCGTTGAACACGTGCCCTAAGTGAGTATCCGCTAATTTGCTGCGCACTTCGGTACGGGTCATATTGGAGAAGTATCCGTTTTTCAGCGATGAGCTTGTTGTCAATAGGTTTAGAGAAACTTGGCCATCCACATCCCGATTCAAACTTATCGGTGAGAGACAAAAGCGGTTCACCAGTGGTGATATCCACGTAAATACCTTCGCGGAACTCATCGTAATAAGCATTAGCAAACGGACGTTCGGTAGCACTTTCTTGAGTTACAGCGTACTGTTCGGGGTGAGCTGCTTGCTGGAGGTCAACTTTAGGAAACTTTTTGAAAGTCTTCTCGGCAGGAGCGGATTCGCTTGGCGAGCCAACTCAAACAAAGCGGGCGAAATATGGCAATATCCTTGCGGATTTTTGTCTAAATAATCTTGGTGATACTCTTCGGCTTTATAGAAATTTTTTTAGCGGAAGTACCTCTACCACTATAGGTTGGGAGTATTGTTTTGCCACTATGGCAATAGCTTTCTCGATAAGAGGTTTTTTCAGATTCATTTATGTAGTAAATACCCGTGCGGTACTGAGTGCCGTGGTCGTTGCCCCTGTTTGTTGAGAGAAGTAGGGTCGATGATTTTGAAATAGAGGTCGAGTAGCTGGTTCAGGTTGATGAGTTGAGGATCGTAGGTAACTTTCACCGTTTCGGCAAAACCTGTATCGCCCACGCACACTTGGCGGTAGCTGGGAGCTTGCGAGAGGTTGCCATTGGCATAACTCTACTTCGGTAGCGAGTACATCCGCGTATTTGCTTGAAAAAGTGTTCTAGTGCCCCAAAAGCAGCCTCCTGCAAAATAAATATCGGTAGTATTCTTATTGGAGTACTTTTGTTCTTCATCTCGTTGTTGAGGTTCTTGTTGTTAGTTGAAACTTGTTGGTTAGTAGCGGTTCCATTAGCGCATCCTAAAGTGAAGACACTCTGCCAAAAAGGCTAGGTTTTCATTTGCTGTTGTTGATTATTAGTTTTTCAGTTGCAAATTTCCTCAAAAACAATGCCAATACTAATTTTCAAAACAAAGCTTTTTCCATCTTCAGCTAAAAACATTCTTAAAAAAACCTCTTTGGGCTTCTTGTTTAAACATATTTACATCGGGGTAGGAGAGGAGTAGTGCCCTAAAATAAGCGCTTCAGCCTGAGCATTTTTTTGGCGACAAGCCCCTGCTTTGGTAGGCGGTAGTGCATTGTTTTGGCAGCGAGTTCTTCGTTGATTTTCAAGAAAAGTAGATTCGTGATAAATCACTCTTGTTCCTCATGTTTCAGCTGCCAAATCTTCTAAATAAACCGTGTCGCTGCAATAGGCGTAACTTTGCGGGCGATGAGGGTCTCAGTAAGCTCAGTATTAGCAATAGTTTTACCATTCTCTAAAAGTAATGTCTTTTCCGTTTTTGATATTCTGATAATCACATACTTCAATCTCGCATTGAGCGATAGCATCCATATTCAGGCGGCGTTCACCTTCTTTTTCTTGAAATAGGAAACCATTGGCATAGACGCGGTGTTGCAACGCGAATAGTGCGCACCAGCACTTTGTCATCTTCATATAAGAGTTCAGAATTTTTTAGAAGATAGTTCGTGAAAAATACAAAGGGAAAAGGCGTGTAAGCCCCACCGAGTTTGAGCACGAGTAGCACTCGCTTCCTTGATGCCTTTAGTCCGTAGATATGCATTTCGGCTTCACGACCAAGGAGTTGGAAAGTAGAAGAAGTCCGAAAAGCCCATAGAAATGGTCGCCGTGGAGGTGAGATATGAAGATGTGCTTGATGCGGGTAGAATTTAGCATTGGCATTGCGGAGGGCAGATTTGGGCAGCCTCTCCACAATCGATGAGGAACAGATGACCACGCATTTCTGAGCAGTTGAGCCGAGGGCGGGCATTAGAGCGAGGGGTCGCACTGTGGCAACCCTAAGATAGTTACTTCCATAAGTCGCGTTCTATTTCGTCGAGTTCAATAAGGTCGTAGGCTTCTTGTAGGGTAGGGGCGATGTGCAGGCTGAGTTCAAAATCTTCGAGAGCCAAAGCGCGTTGCACCACCACTACCGATTTTCCTTGTTGCTGGCTGTACTGTTTTGCAAATGATGCAAGCGGTTTGAGGTCTTTTTGAGCCAGTGTTCCTCTTCGGTAGTGTAATGATAATATGCTGAGGTTTTTGGGTAGCGCTGAATGTTGCCAGCCAAGAGGGGAGTTGTGATTTATTGAGGGTAATTTCGGTAGTTTCTTTCATTAGAATAAATTTCCCGCAAAATTATAAATAATATTTTAAAGGACAAAGGAATCTATTAAAAAGAGGCAAGTGCAGATTATTAGAATGCAAAGTGGAAGTTAAAATGAATAGGAATAGAATTGAAATGTAAAGTCTCAAAATTACACTACATACCTTGTCAAAGCCCTTAACGCTTGTCATGTTAGGGATTTTAACAAAGTGTAATAATTTAGACTGTAAAACTTATTGTTTTAGAGTCATTTCAGTGCTGGCATTGTCTATTTTTAACTCTGTCTTTTTCCCAATTGGTAGCCTATTGCAAAGAGCATAATTATTGTGAAAACAACAGAAAATACTAATCTATGTCTTTAGTGGTTAAAGAATAGATTAGACATGCACAGCAGAAAAATTGCGAGTATCCACATAAAATAATAATTTAAGAGGTTGTTTTTATTTACCTAAAAAGCCATTTACAAAAATCTTGTGGGTACTCAATAACGCTAATAAGTAAATACAGCAACAAAAGAACCCCATAAGTATATGAAAAACTTCGCTTTAATACTGATTTTTCTATAGAGATTAGGTTTAAAATTTCGCCACAAAGTTAGTAATTAGTTTTTACAAAGCAAGAAAAAGGATATTTAACATTTTATCCGCGGTAGGACAGACTTCTTTTTATTTGTTTTTACAATATAATCCTGAAACATTGGGTAAAAATTTTCTTCAAAATATTTCTTTCTTCTACGGTTAAGGATGTTAAAATTTCTTCGTTAATACAATTGTAAAATATTGTAATAAACAGCCGTTTTTCTCTTTCCATCCTGTTTTTAAGCGAAGGAGCATAAAAACTTCTATAACACTCTGTTTCTTGATTTTATCCTTTAAGGCTGCTAATGAAAAAGGTCGACTTGTTGTTCACTTATCAAAAGCTGGTTGTCATTATCTTTTTATGATTTCACCGCATATCGTTTTTGATTGTTTTTCGTCTATGAGCAAAGCGTTTGGCAAAGAATGATTGATGTAATCAATTATTGAAGAATCACCATATTTATAGGCGTTTTTAATGAAAAATGAGGGTTTATATAAGAAAAAGTTGGTATAAATATAGATTGTAATCTTCTAAATAATAACCTAATGAATGATCTTTTAAAAATATGATTCAAAAATATCATATAAAAATAGCTTCATCTTTCTGTTGGATACGAACTAACAATAGTTTTATAAAAACTTGAGCATATTCTTCTTTTTTTCAAAAATCTTGTTCTTTTTACTGTGAAAAACTCCAAGCGAAAAATCCTTTTTGAAAAATCATCTAATTTTAAATCTTCAATATAGGTGTCTTTTGTATTTGTATTGTTTTTAATTCAATGTTCTTTTATGAATGATGCTGAAGTATTTACCCTCTTCAATAAGAGTAGAATTACTTATACTATTCTTTGGGGTTATTATCGCCTTTTTCCCCATTACACATTTTAAAGCAAGAGATAAAATGATGAAAAATAGATATTTTGTAAATCATCATACTTAATATGAAGAAGCTGTTTAAAAAATAAAAGTCTCGAAAAATTAGTAAATTTGTGTTTGAGAAAAAAGAATAAAGTATTTTCCTAACATCCTCACTTACAATTAATTTTATTTTTGTAAAAACTTGATAGGTAACGAATTAGCTACGGAACTTAATTCACCTCTTTGCGTTTATTTCTGTGATTAACTCACGGTGCGAAGGTACAAATATTTTTTTCAATTGGCAAAATCTAATTTTAGTGAGTCGCTACAGACTCACATCACGGAGGTTTATAGAAATCTCCGTGTGAGTGCAGAGGCGTCCACAAAATAGCGGATTTGCCTATCCAAAAAGTCTTACTACTTGAACAATTCTCTTACATACTTGTTGTATTTTTCTTTGAGCTTATCAATAAAAAGTAATGTCTTTTATCTCTCATTTAGCCTTATGAAAAGTGTGATAGTAATTATCCATATCTATTGATAAAACTTGAAACAAAACTGATTTTTCAACAGATTGCAATTTCAACTGAAATGTTTTGTCATTTTTTCATATCTTATCAATCATTTTTTTCTTATTTTTGCCAACAAATTGTTATATCACAAATGTCAAGAATAAATCTTAGTTTCTTCAAAATATGTTTGTTTTTCTTACCATAGCCTCCTACGGACAAGAGGTAGCACCTCTATAATGATAAAAGCTCGTGTAAAGATAACAAGATTCTATTGCGATGGGCGGTTACCATCCCTATTGAATGGCAAAAACAAATAGCAAAGGTTTTAGACTAAACAAAATACCTCATCAAGAAAAAATGGTGTACTAATTGAAGATGCTCCCAAGCAAAGTATTGCAATACTAAAACCATTACCTTTTAGAACAGTGGATGGAGGTTGTTCAGAAAGATAGCTATGCTGTCATCATTGCACAATCTCTTTATGGGGAATCGTTTGAAGTAGAAGAAAACAAGAGCAATGAACTCTCTGCATAATGAATATAGCAGAGGAACTCTCACAGCGACATACTTTTGCACTTTTGCTGCTGATATGTCTTTTTCGGGAGCTAAAATGGCAGGATGGGGCTATGAAGATACTGAGGTTAAGCCAGATGAGAGCTATATCTACCAAGTAAAGCCATTGATATGCCAGAGGTTGCATCAGCAGCAACAATGATTGGCTTAAGTGATAGAGAACCATTGCCTACTATTACCGATTTTTATGCACTTCCAGCTGATAAAAAGTACTTTTTAGCTGGGGAATAGAATGGCTTAAAAATACTTTACACTTCCTATAATATTGAATGCTCTACTGATGGAAAGACCTTCTCTGTTACTGCAAACCCCAATTGTAGATCTTAATTCTGATGCATATGCACAACAGTAAGCAGCAGTTCCTTTACAGCTCCTTTAGAGAACAATGAGCAAACTTATTACTTTCGCATTGATGGTATTGATGCTTTTGGAGAGAAAGGGACCTCCCAGCAAAAGCTATTACTGTAAAAGGAATACCTGTAGCACAAGCAACTCCAAAAATATTGGATTATCACTTAAAAGGTGATAAGGTGAGTATTGAATGGGAATATCCCAGAAGAAGAGAAAAATTGCACTCATTTTGAACTTTTACATAGTGAAAACGATAAAAGCTACCTGCACAGTGGTGCTTAAAATAGCTATAAACACAAGAAAAGTTGACTTATAAGAACCTAAAACCATCAAATTACTTTAAAATATCAGCTGTAGATAAACAAGGGAAGTTACATCTATCTCTAAAGTGTACCTCGTTCAGCCCTCTGACACTATTCCTCCTAAAACCTACAGGATTAGAGGGCAAGATAGATAGTTTTGAGAGTGTAGTTCTCAAAATGGAAAGCCAATACTGAGGCCGACTTAGCAGGTTATCGCCTCACTGCGTTCCAACACTAAAAATGAGGAGTTTATAGATGTTTTTAACGATTTAATACTTACAGAATGAAGCACGTGATACAGTGAGCTTTTTCTATATCAAAATCCCAAGGTGTATTACCGCGTATTGGCAGAAGACCGCCGCTATAACCGCTCTGATATCTCGGATATATTAGAGATTGTAAAACCAGACAAAAATCCACCTACTGCCCCTATTTTTAAGAACTACGGAAATGACTGATAAAGGGTAAAAACTCTTTTGGGTAAACAGCTCTAATGAAGATGTTAAGCAACATCTACTACTGCGCAAAGATAAAGATGGGACTTGGAAAATCCTTGAAAACTTTTACCAAACCGACCACTGAATTTACTGATGAGACAGCTGAAAATGGGCAAACCTATCAATATCTTATCCAAGCTGAAGACCTATCTGGGCTAAAAGTCAAAAACAGAATTTTTCAATGCTCACATCTACAGTAGTGAAATCTACCACTATAAAAAGCCCCTCAGAAGCGCAGAAGCTCTTGCTGATAGGGAGTGATAAACACATTACTTTGGTATGGAACATGAACCTTCACATAAGATAAACTGAGCTGCACATCTATAAGAACAAAAAGGTGCAAAGCCCTCTTTATGGAAAGTTCTCAGTGGCGCAACTACCTCTGTAATTGATAAAAGACATAGCCCCTAATAATGACTATGAGTATATTTTGATGCCTTCTATTAGTGGACAATTCCCTGTAAAAAGCGAAAAAGTAAGTGTTAAATACTAAAAATTACCCATATTATGCATTTGTTAACATTTGATTTTCAGGCGTATACACCATAAAGAAAAATTATACACAATGTTTATTGTGAAAATAGTAATTATTTCAAGAATATTTCATACCTTGCGGAATTAATAACTTACAAATAATTTATAGAGATGAAAAAGATGATTTTTAATGTCAGTAATGACAATGTTTTTAAAGCGTATGTTATGGTAGCTGCCTGTGGTGGTAGTAAGGATAAAGATGACCCTACGCCACAACAAAAACGAGATGGAGAAGAAATTAATAGGTGAGTGGAAAGAAGTATCTAATACTATTTATGATTCCAAAGGGAATATAGTTGGAAAAATATAAAAAGAGATTGTCAATTTATAGGTTTTTCAGATAATAATGTGTATTATATATTCACATATTTAACACCTAACTGTGAAAAGAAAAGATGAAGCAAAGTATGTAGTTAATGGTACATATAAACGTAACAATTATTCTATTAGCATTATTCTATAAAAAAATATTGAAAAAGATTGACTTTTGAATTAGATGCTACTATCATAAAATTAACTGATAACGAGCTTGAGGTAGAAGTAATTTAACTGATGAATATAGAAAAATATCTAAATATTCCTTCTAATATAATAAAAAGGACTAACTAAATATATTCGTGTAAAATAATAAGAAATATTTTTATCATCTTCTATCAAAAGAGTAATAAATGAAAAATCCTATTTACCATAACATCTATATTCATATCTTCTTATTTATTCTCACAAGAATATGGAATACTTATAAAAGACTTTTAATTATAGTAGTTCTACTTCAGGAGGTGATTGTGGTACCAACGAGATGAGTCTAAAAAGTTATTTTAGATAATGGTAATGTACGTGATATTATTCCATTAACAGGAGAAGGTCATTATCCAATTCGTTCAAAAACATTTAGCTATAATTCTAAAATTAGAAAAATTGTCTTTCATACAACTAAACATTCAAAAAGGATTTGCAGGAAAAATTTTGTTTGCCTTGGCCTCTTAATAATGTATGTTTTTCGAAGAACGTGTAATGGAGGGTATACATATAGGATAAAACTTTATATCCTTCCTTATGCCAAATAACAGATACAACTGATCATACAGAAGGTAAAAAGAAATTGAGCAAGCTGCACATATTGATCTCTCATTTAGCTACGAAACTTATCCAATAATAAAATTTGATAGTTTTTCAAGAAAAATACTATTGGTTATGATACTCAGTGTAGTATTAAGTTAGAAAAAGTTCTACTCATTTCCCAGAAGATACATATCGGTATGAATATGCTATAATGGAGAACATTCCATCAGAAAGAGATTGGACAGAGAAAAATCTACCTAACACTTTTTAAAAACACGGCTTTTCCCCAGTATAAAACTAAGTGATTTTTTTACCTAAAACTGTCATTAAAAAAATTATATATGGTTTAGGGCAAAATCTGCTTGTGGAGGTACTTATCGCTCGAATCCTATAAGATTCAAAATATTAGCTTCTACTCCTGATGTAATTTCACAAGGAACTATCAGTACAAAATGTCACAGGGGATTCTATTGACTATTCTTTACAATTCAACAGGGGATTAAAAATCAGGGAAAAACTTGAGTTACTATTAAATATCCTGATGAAGAACAAAGTCTATCCCTAATAAGGATGAAAAAGGAATCTCAAATTAGATGCTAATAATGTGTATATTTTCAAAGGCTTAAGAAAGGTATACACTCAATTACAATATCTGGAGAGGGAGACGTCTATTCTTCTTATGCTTTTAGAAATCACCCTTTTGTACTTAATGTACAAGATCCTGATCAATTGAACTTTATAGATTGGGCTAGAATTGACCCTAGTTGCTACAAAGGAAAATGATGGTTATATCATCATAGGAGCCTCAGGAGGCACAGGAAATAAACAAATAAAAAGTAAACAATGATTCTTGGGTTCCTTTTTAATGAAGATGATCACCATAGTTTAAAAAACCTAACTGCTGGAGAATATAAAATTAGAGTTAAAGATGTCAACGAATGCAATGGTAAAGCTATACTCAGAAGATAGTGAAGTCCTGACCATTACCCTTTCTAATCCTCCACAACCTCAAGCCGTTTTAGACACACGAAAAACACAACAACCCACCCTACCATGGTAGCTAAAAATGGTAAGATTGTAGTAGAGTTAGCGGGAGGAACTCCTTTAAATAGAATTATACTCTGGAAATATAAAACTATCTGGAAAAATGCACAAAAATCAAATAATTAAAAATGCTTATTCCACATTAGAAAAATGGCGAGATTATGCTGTTTTTAGAGAACATTTCTGCAGGTACTTACCATCTATTAGTTACTGATAAACACAACTGTACTATCACTAATACAACTATCTCCTTGGGACAACCTGATCCTCTTAAGGCCGAAATTCAGCCTCGTTCAACCTATCTCTTGTAACTCTACAAACCAATTTGGCAACGAAACTGACAGTAATGTAGACAATATCCGCGATGAAGTTCAGGATGGCATTCTTTATGTAAAGGCTACAGGAGGTGTACCTTTTAAAATAGGGTTACCCTACAAATATACTTGGAAAAAGAAAGATCGCAATGGCGTTTGAGGGTTTATACTGATGTCAATACCTCTACCATCGAAAAATCTTTTCTGAAGGAGATATGCTGTAAATATTGAAGATGCTAATGGCATTGTGATAGGGCAGATATGAGAACAACACACTTAAAGAAAAGACAAGATGTAACCTACTACCTTCACGAGCCTGAGCAGCTCACCCTTACCATTGATAGACAAAATGCTACCTGCAAAGGCAATGACGGCAAGATAACAGCCCACCCTGCGGGTGGTACCTCCTTACTTTTTATGATTGGTCTAACGGTGTTAAAGGTTCAGACGTACAAACCATAGAAAACCTACAAGCACTACCTTATTTTGTAAAAATAACCGATAACAAGGGCTGCCAGGTACAAGGAAGTATAAATATAGAACAGCCTAATAAAGCCTCTATCACAGAGACCATCACTCCCGCTTATTTGCCACAATGGCAACAATGCCTCCATAGAAGCTACTATCACAGGAGGAACACCGCCTTACACTTATCTTTGGAATACAGGAGCAACTACAGCGCATATCAGTGGGCTTACACACGGCACTTATGAGCTTACCGTTACCGATGCACAGGGCTGTAACTACCAAAAGAGTTTTAACATTACAAACCCAGAAGCATTTACCATCAACTTAGGGGGCAACCGAACCCTTTGCAAGGGGCAAACACTCTCTTTAAACATTAAAATTGATGACAATGCTGCTCAATACCGCTGGTATCACCATAATACTTTAATAAGCAACACTCCAGAGCTTCTTATCACTGAGGGTGGTAGCTATCGCGTAGAAGTAACTACCTCCAAGGTTGTACCGCTACTGATGAAATCACCGTTACAATGGCTGATATGGATATTGCCTCTGAATTTTTCCTATCTACACAAGCATACGTTGGAGAAGTAGTATTGCTAATGTCAGCAAACCCAAAGGTGAGACCACCCAGTGGCTCGTTCCAGAGGGAGTGGAAATAAAAAGCTCAAAATGACGACTATATCACCGTTGTCTTCCCTAAGGTAGGTGAGTATAACCTTGGTATCAGACAGACCCAGAAAGACTGCTTTTGCCAACTTCTACAAAAAATCATTGTAGAAAGAGGGTGATGGACAAAGTAGAGACACAATCCTAACCAGAGTTTTGTTCGTGAGTTTGTCACTACCCTAATCCTAATGATGGTAACTTCACTGTACGAGTAAAGTTAGAGAAAAGAAAGCACTGTAAAATTACGCCTTTACAATATGGCGGGGCAACTAATCAAGCAGCAGAGTAGCCAGAAATCAAAAAGAACATACTATAAACTTCCAAGAGAAATTAGCAGGAGGTACTTATATCATTGTAGTGGAAACCACTTACCAACGAATGAGCAAAAAGTTAATCATCAACTAGCAAAATTTCTATGATAACACACTTAAAAAGACTTCATCTAATATCCATAGTAATCTTATTATTATGGGATAGTTTGCTTTATCGTGTTATAAAGAGAGTGAAATACCACCTTTAACACCTCAATTCTCTTATACTTTTAAGAATAATGATGAGTCTGTACCTGTGATCTTCAATTTACTAACAAAAACAGAAGGCGAGCGAACATTTTTATGGAATTTGAAGGGGGACAACCTGCAACCTCTAAGTTGCGTACTCCTCCTGAAATTTTTACAGTAAACACGGTGCTTACACCATAAAGCTCACTGCCACCAACCAGTTAGGAGAACAAACTACCACTGAGCAGCAAATACAAATCAAAGATGCTATTGGTATCAGTTTTAGTAAGACAGTGATTGATAGCCATTATCCGCCTGTAACAGCTGAATTTTCAAACAATACCACTGGTGAGGGCTAACCTATCAATGGACTTTTAATGGTGGAACCCTCTTCTTTTTGAGGAAAGATACTCCTAAAAATTACATTTACAGAACCTGAATTCATACAGTTACCCTTACGGTATATAATGGTTTTGAAACCTTGACTAAAAACAGATACCATTGAAGTGCTTCCTTATGTAGCACCTTCTTTTTAGCTGGGAGGTAGCTCACGAGGATTACGATTACCAAGCATCTGTAAAAATCACCTTGAGTAATACCACCCAAAGTGCCATTGCTTACCAGTGGATTTTTGAAGGAGGCTCTCCTGAAACTTCAACTGCGACAACCCCTACAGTTACCTTTTAACAATGCAGGTACTTTTTAAAATAAGCCTGACTGCTTCTAATGGCAAAATGAGTAAAAAGCTTGAGAAGACAATCACTATTTACCCTAATACAGGTATTTATCACCTAAAAGACATCAAATTAGGTATTAACTACAGTCATAACACACAACATATCCCAGCTTTTTACAGCACCTTATTGCGCCGAGGTTTTCTCTCCTCAGAGGTAACCGTTGCGGTAGCTCCATTCATTGACATTGTCTTCTTTGGGGCAAAAGCAATACGTTTTCTTATAACAAATTTATCTCCCCTACTGAAAGTGTTTCCTATGCTTTTAACCCTATTACTGGAGCTAAAAACACAGTGTTTATAAACACCCAAGAGCTGTTCTCTGAAACCGATTTTAACACAATGCAAAACGACATACCACTGCAATCATTAAGTATTACCCACTCTCCAATAGGGGCACAGCCCTTTAACAGCTCACTGCCGCGTATTGTCTTATTCAAAACCGCTGACAACCGCAAAGGAGCTATTAAGATAAAACAATTCGTAGATGAGGGCACTGAGAAATCCTATATTCTGTGTGATATTAAAGTACAAAAAGCAATGAAGCAGTGGATATATTACATCATACTCTTATTTTCTATCTTAAATGCCTATGCACAGGAGTTGGATTTAGAGAATATCGCCAAAGACCGCAAATTCCGTGTCTCTGGGGGGGTCAATGCTGATGCTATGTATTTTCACACAAGTTCAGAACAGAACCCTAACCCCTTCACTTATATGCTTACAGGCACGCTGAATTTCAGCTTTATGACCTTCTCAATGCCCTGAGCTACTCCATTACCAATCAGGGCGATGCTTTTTACGTATAAAGTGCCTTTTGACTTTAATCGCCTATCAATTGCACCCAAATACAAATGGGTAAAACTCTACATCGGCGATCATTCCCTTTCCTATTCGCCCTATACCTTGGGTGGGCATCCTTTCCGCGGGGTGGGATAGAGCTTACGCCCTCAGGGCTTTTTAAATTCTACGCGATGGGTGGTCGATTACTCAAAAGCCGTGAAGCTGATTCCACCACAGGGCAAATCCCTGTGTATCGCCGCTGGGGAGGGGCGGAAAAATACGCTTTGAACAGGAAAAATACAAGATAGAGACCATTGGATTCTATGCCAAAGACGATGCTTCTTCACTGAAAAATCCTACTACCCTACTTCCAAAATCCAATATCGTTACCAGTATCAAATTCGAGGCACAGCTCATCACCAACCTCTCTTGGGGAGATAGAATATGCCTTCTCTTGGCTCAAAGACCACATCCCTGCACAGGTAAGCGACAGCATCGCCGCCACAGCCTCGCAAAGCCTCAATAAAGCCCTGAATGTACGACTCAATTACCAGATTGGCAAAACAGCCTTGGGCATTGTCTACGAGAATGTAGACCCTACTTATCAAACCCTTGGGGCTATGTACTTCAACAACGATTTAGAGAACATCGGCTTTACCTTTGCACGCCCTTTTCTTTGGCGATCGCCTTACGGTGGCTTCTCAAATAGGTTACCAACGCGATAACCTCAAAGAGCAGAAAAAAACCAAACCTCTGTACGCTTGGTAGGGAATGTTAATGCTACCTTTAAAAGCTTCTGAACAGCTTACATTTAGCGGCTCTTACTCTAATTTTTCCACTACTACCAATCGCCGCCTCAATCAATTTGATTACATCAACCACCCCAATATGAACCCCGCCGATACGCTAAGTTACCGACAGCTCTCACAGATGGGCAACCTCAATGCCAACTACATCTTTGGCAGGAAAAACAATCAGAATATCAACCTAAATTATTCTATTGCAGGGCAGGCAAATGAGCAAGGGGGCATTATTCGTAAAGGACAGGCGAACACAGTACAAAATGTTAACCTCAGCCATAGTATTGCCTTTCCGATTGCTATAACACTGAACACTTCTGTGAACTATACCCGTAATGACGCTGGTGCTCTTCATAGCAATATTTATGGTAGCTCAGTGGCTATCGCTAAAAAGTTTTTGAAGATAAACTCAGCAGTAGCATTGGTGGTTTATACAACCAAACCGAAGACAATAACAAAAACAATCGTGTATGGGGGTATCAAATGTAATGCTGGTTATACCTTACTTGAAAAACACAATTTTTCCCTCTATGCCGTGCAAATGTGGCGCGATACAAGCCAAGGGAACAATAGAGATCTCACCCCTAAATTTCAATTATAGCTACAATTTCTAATCGCTATGAAGCTCATACAATATTACATATTACTCTTTATTTACACTGATAGCACTCACTGTCAGAGCACAACTCTATCCTGTACAGGTAGTGCCTACGGTAAATGCACCTTATAGCAGTAAGCTCGCTGATTATGCTAATCCGTTAGGAGGCAGAATGCAGTTACAACTCATCACTACTGACCTTAACATACAAAACAGGTCTGTACAGCTACACTTAGAGATTAAAGGTAATGGGCTAAAAGCGCAGAGTTTACCCATCCTTAATGTGCGGACGTTGCGCATCAGCGGTGGGGAGATTACAAGCCTCTCGCAGAGTGATTTAGCTCCTATTTTAAGCCTGAAAAATCTGCAAGGTTTAAGCATGCAGCAGTATGCCCAGCCACTACCCGATGAGGTGTATTCCTTCTGTTGGAGGGTGCGCGATGTGCAGAGCGGAAAAATGGCTCTCAGGCAGCCAATGTGCTACTATCTACCTGATGCTCAACGACCCTCCGCAGCTCAATCTCCCTACCGACAACGAGCGAGTGGCGGTGGGTAACTTCCCAAATATCATCTTTAGCTGGACGCCTCGCCACCTGAATGCAACCAATGTAACTTATGAGTTTGAACTGTGCGAGCTACCGACCCTTCGCTCGACCCTCGTTTTTGCCTTTGAGGTGAGCAGGAAAGTGCTCAAAGAGAGTGATTTGAGGATGACCACTCTGCTCTACGATTTGTCGAAGCCCAACCTTATACCTGGGCATCGCTATGGTTGGCGTGTGCGAGCGGTATCTACGGCGGGATTGGTGCAGAATAGCGTTTTCAAGAACGATGGTTATAGCGAGGTGCATAGTTTTGTGTATGCCTCTGATTGTAAGGCACCTTGGGGGCTTGTCGTCACTGAGGAAAGTCCTGCTCGCATAAGGTTGCAGTGGCAAGGGGATAGTGCTCATAGGCAGTACCACATTCAGTATCGCAAAGCCAATGTAGTGGGCGCTGAGTGGTTTGACACTAATACTAAAGGTACAGAGGCTTATCTCACTGACTTAGAGGTGGGGTGAGACTTATGAGGCACGTGTAGGAGCCTCGTGTGAACTGCCCAAATACGGCACTAAGCCCAGCTATACTTACGGTGCAATTACGCGTTTTTGAGGTAAAGAAAGCCCCTACGGCAGCCGATAATGGCATTAACTGCGGGGCAGCTCCTGAAATCAAAATCACCGACCGCAAGCCTTTGGCAAGTCTTGTGGTGAATGAGACCTTTACTGCCAATGACTTCACGGTAAAGGTGTTAGAGGTGTCAGGGACAATGGTATTTTCACAGGCAAGGGCTATGTGGAAGTGCCTTTCCCTTGCCAATGCTAAACTGGCGGTGAGCTTTAACAACGTGCAAATTAACAGCAGCCATCAGCTTATCGGAGGCGTGGTGGAAGCTGCTTATAATAAGAGTTGGAGCGATGTTGTAGATTTTGAGAAATATGTAGATAATATTTTTGACAAAAAGAGAACAAATCTATAAAGAAGTAGAGGAACTTAACAAAACAACTAAATGAAAAGAAGATAGATCAGCAAGAATATGAGCAGCTTCTTAATGAAAAGAATAAGGCTTTTCAGGAAACGGTTCCTGTTCTAAGAAAACCATAGAGGAACTGTTAGCCGACTCTGCATTTCAATCTAAAGAAAGCATCAACACTATAAGACGTGTAGAGGTTCCTACTTCTATTGATAAGACCGCCGCAAAGGATATTGCTAGTTAAGAGATAAAGATAAAAAGCTAAGAAAACGCTCATAGCCTCAAATAAGACTAAAAACTTAATGAGTTAGAAGAATTAGAGCTATTAGCAAAGAAGATAAGAGCTAATAAGAATAAGGAAGATTATTGCAATAGGGTAAAGGAATATAAAGAATTTCAAAAATTTAGGTGGTGGGAAAAGATATAAAGTATCTTGCTTCTGCTGAATGGAAAACCTCTTATGGCGGATATGGGGAAACATTGTTTTTCTTAGATAAAGGCAAACAAGACGGTTTTTACTCACATACGGGAGATGAATTAGGAGCAGAATGGACTTCAGAGGTTCGCAACAAAGAGGGATATTATTACCTTTATAGTTCTTATTTTGAAGATGGAAGATTCAGGCAGTTAAAATCTTTACCATCAAATTATAAAGATGTTAGTTTAGAGCCTTTATTCAAAGAAATAGGCAAAGCAGTAGGGAGATACATATTGCCTATAGAGGATATTCAAATACTGATAGATGGCAAAGATTTTTGAGGGAGAAAAAGCGAGTAGAACACTTGCTGGAGGTTTTATTGTCTTAACGGTAGTACCAGGAGAAAAGATTGCACAACCCGTAAAAAGCAATAGCAAGAGGGGATGAAGGGTACTTTTTGTAACCCTTACAAAAGAAGGCAAAAAACTTGTTTTAAAAATCGAGGGGATACCTGGAAGAGGTATTTAAGCTGTTAGAAAAAGGAGGAGAGAGGCTGCAAAGGTAGGGGAAAAGTACTCCCCAAAAAGTAAGTACACCTCATATCAAGCCTAAAAAGTAGTAATAAGTACAATGCTAAAACCCTTGAATATGTTGAAAACTTTCTTAAAGGATTTGATGCCAAAAAGTTAGAAAAATTAGCAGAAGTACCTGGTTTTGACAAAGTAGTAGAAGATATGGCTACTTATGGTAAAAAGTTTGCAGGAGGTAAATTTCAGTTAGAATATGCTGAAAAACTTTTAGATCAAGGTAAAAGTGTTGAAGTTTGAGGTTAGTAACTTATCAAATAATTTAACGCGTATTTACGATATTCAAATAGAGTTTTTGAGGAAGGGAAAAAGTTTATTAAGAACTTAGAGCTAAAGAACTGGGGAAAATTCTACCCTGAGACGATTAAAAATCAATTCTTAAAAAGACCTACAAAAATGAATAATCTTGAGCGATATACAGTGGATTTTCAGAAAAACTGCTAATATAGCTGATATGACAACTTTGAAAAATGGGGTTTTACAAGCATTAAAGAAAGCTGATGGAAAACCCATTGAGGAGTTGGAGAGATTATTTAAAAATGAGGACATAGTTAAAAAGTTAAAAATATCTTTGGAGAGGGTATTAAAACATCAAAAGATATATTAAATAAATTAAATGATGATAAAATTCTTAACCAAATATTTGAAATAGTAGAATAGTTATGTATAAAAAGATTGAAATAAAGAAAAGGCATTAGTAGTTTTTATATAAATGAAAAATATGTTAAATATGTCCAAAAATCACTTGAAGGCAAAAATTAAAGTTGAAAATCATCTAAAAGAAGTCATTTTTACTTCAGAACAAAAATTGGATAAACCGATCTTGCCTTGTTGGAGATAATTTATGCTATTCATCCTATGATGAAGATTTTACAAGAATACAAAATTAGATAATAACAAATCAATAATATTGGATGTTTTATTATCTGATATTACCTCTGATACTCCAAAACATATATAATAATTTATATTATAATTTATCAGAAATAGACAACAACTGTATATATGATTTAGTAATAGGAAAAAGAGGTTGGAAAAATGTAAAAATGAAATAAAAGGTTTTATAAAATTAAATACAGATAATCATATCGTTACAGGTAAATACTCTACAAACATATATATACATATATAAAAAACTGATTTCTCTCTTCTTTGGCAGAAAAAAATATACTGAGATATTTTTAATGAGGAAGATCGTGAAAAATAATCAATTACAAATACAAGAAATATATGCCTATAAAGACACTTTTTATTGTAGTAACTACGTTTTGGCATCTGTTTGCTTAAAACAAGTTGATGGTTCTTTAATTTGGAAAACAGATAGTTATGCTCGCACAATGGAGATTGTTGGCAATATAGGTTATGTGTGTACCAGCCTTTCTTTGTATAAGATAAATTTAGATACAGGAGAAGAGAGTGGCTATGGATGGATTCACGATCGTTTACCTGATTTTGAGTATGGAGATAGGAGCTACTGGCCTGCTGGGCATAGGGTAGTATACCACAATGGTTTTTATGGTACTTGGTGTACGATGCTGGAGATAGCTTTATCATGCTATTAATCCAGAAACAGGGAGATTATGAATGGATACACAAAGTAGATACTTATGAAAAAGCTGATGAAATTCAGTTTTATGAGGATAAAAATGTTTGTGTCAGATACAGGAGGTTACCTACATATTTATGAAAAAGAGGAATAAGATTTTTATTATTTAAATATTTTGAGGTGTCAAGTTAATGGCATATTAACAGAGGTTGGAAAAATAGGTTCTCTTTCAAGCATTCTTTTTATTAAACTGTTAAAGATAGTCTCTTTGCTCTGTGAGCGATTGATTCTAAAACTATACTCAGCTAAATAGCGGTCTATGTTAAACTCTGAAAACCCAAGAATATATACCTCGTATCCAAGATTTTACTTGGTGTATTACTTTATGTAATGTAGGGAAAATTCTTTCCATTATTACTAAGTCTGTTTTAAAGCGTTCAGTAAACTCTAAGAGGCTTTTGTCCCTTTGAATAATTCCATAATACATTAATTTTCAGAGTGCAAATATATGAAAAATACTTTGACACCTCAAAACCAAATATTTGAAATAGTAGAATAGTTATGTATAAAAATTAATACTGATAAAGATAAAATAGGATTATATTTAACTTCAAAGTACCTATGCTATACTTTGAAAATCAGAAGAATATAGATTATATGTTTGTAGTATTGAGGATGAGTCTGAGATTATCTTCATTTCAGAAGAGTAAATTATTATAGTATCTATGGAGACAATTTAATTTTATATTTCAAGAGATGAAGATTCTACCTTTTGGTTAATTTAAAATCAAAAATAAAAATCAAATAGATGAAATCTTATATGATCTAGTTGATAATTATTATAAGAAAAATGAAAATTATTATTGTGATAATAACCACGTATATATATACGATTTGCTTTCTGGAAACATTGTCAAAAATAATTAAAAACTATTATTGGTTATCCTAAACTAGGCACAGATAACTACATTATTACAAACAATAATATATATATATGTGTATACTTAAAAACAGATTTCACTCTTCTTTGGCAAAAAGACCTATCAAAATTGACACAGTATACTGAATGGGATGGTACAGAGGAAGAAGGAAAAATAGAGAAGTTTATCATTATAAAGATTCTGTGATTGTGCTAACACAGATGTTTATTTTGCGGATAGACCTACAAACAGGTGATATTATTTATTCTCTACAACTTCCTGCAGGATTAATGGAGTTATCTATTGTAGGCGACAAGGCCTATGGCTGTTATGGTTACCACTATATGGAGGTAGATATTGAAAAAGGAAAACTATTGAAGTTTATTCTGTATTGAAAAATGCTGTATATCAAGGTAAAGAGTATAATGCTATTATGGACTCTCCTAAATTTCACGAGGGTATGTCTTTCACGGTGTGCGCTTAGAAGGTGGGTACTATGCCATTAGTGCCCTTGACGCACAAACAGGAAAAACGTATGTGGATTGACCTATTAGGTACTTATATGGTGGAAAAATAGAATTTTACGAGAACAAGATGTTTGTATCAGATAGTGGGGGAAGTTTGTATATTTATGAAAAAGAAGATGCGTAGATTTATTTTTGTCATATCAAGCCTAAAAAGTAGCAATAAGTACAATGCTAAAAACCCTTGAATATGTTGAGAAACTTTCTTAAAGGATTTGATGCCAAAAATTAGAGAAGTTAGCAGAAGTACCTGGTTTTTGACAAAGTAGTAGAAGATATGGCTACTTATGGTAAAAAGTTTGCAGGAGGTAAGTTCCAGTTAGAATATTTTGCAAAAAGAATAGACAATCTCAAAGGCTCTCTGCGCTTTGAGGTACCTCAATCTATCATAGATGCCACAGGCAAAGAAGTAGCACGTGTGTATGATGCAATTGTTGAATATGGAGGTAAGATTACTAAATACGAGATGAAAAAAACTGGGCAAAATGGTATCCTTCAACTATTAAAAAAACCAGTTTATTAAAGACCTGCAAAACATTAAAAATCTTGATGAATTAAAATGGGTATTTAATACAACCTCAGGGGTAACCAAAGCAAATTTAAAGAGTAAAAATTATTAGCACTCTTAGAAAAGCTGATGGAAAACCAATTGAGGAGTTGAGAGATTATTTAAAGATGAGGACATAGTTAAAAGTTAAAAAAATATCTTTGGAGAGGGATATTAAAAACATCAAAAAGATATATTGAATAAATTAAATGATGATAAAAATCTTTAACCAAATATTTGAAATAGTAGAATAGTTATGTATAAAAAGATTGAAATAAAGAAAGGCATTAGTAGTTTTTATATAAATGAAAAATATGTTAAATATGTCCAAAAATCACTTGAAGGCAAAAATTAAAGTTGAAAAATCATCTAAAAGAAGTCATTTTTACTTCAGAACAAAATTTGGATAAACCAGTCTTGTCTTGTTGGAGATAATTTATGTTACTCATCCTATGATGAGGATTTTTACAGAATACAAAAATTAACAGAGAATAAAAACAATAATATTGGATGTTTTGTTGTCTGATATTACCTCTGACACTCCTATATATATATAATAATTTATATTACAATTTATCAGAAATAGATAACAACTGTATATATGATTTAGTAATAGGAAAAAGAGGTTGGAAAATGTAAAAATGAAATAAAAGGTTTTATAAAAATTAAATACAGAGGACTACATACTTACAAAAAAGAAACATTTATTTACAATTACTCAAAAACAGATTTCTCTCTTCTTTGGCAAAAGACCTATCAAAATTGACACAGTATACTGAATGGGATGGTACAGAGGAAGAAGGAAAAAATAAGAGAAGTTTATCATTATAAAGATTCAGTGATTGTACTGACGCAGGTATTTATATTGCAAATAGATTTACAAACAGGTGATATTGTCTATTCTCTACAACTTCCTGCTGGGCTAATGGAGCTATCTATCGTAGATAATAGAGCCTATGGTTGTTATGGTTATCACTATATGGAGATTGATATTGAAAAAGGAAGACTATTGAAGTTTATTCGTATTGAAAATGCTGTATATCAAGGTAAAGAGTATAATGCTATTATGGACTCTCCTAAATTTCACGAGGGTATGTCTTTCACGGCGTACGTTTAGAAGGTGGGTACTATGCAATTAGTGCTCTTGATGCACAAAACAGAAAAACGTATATGGATTGACCTATTAGGTACTTATATGGTGGAAAAATAGAATTTTAGGAGAACAAGATGTTTGTATCAGATAGTGGGGGAAGTTTGTATATTTATGAAAAAGAAGATGCGTAGATTTATTTTGTCATATCAAGCCTAAAAAGTAGCAATAAGTACAATGTTAAAACCCTTGAATATGTTGAAAAACTTTCTTAAAGGATTTGATGCCAAAAAAAGTTAGAGAAGTTAGCAGAAGTGCCTGGTTTTGATAAGGTAGTAGAAGATATAGCTACTTATGGCAAAAAGTTTGCAGGAGGTAAATTCAGTTAAAGTATGCTGCAAAATTTTTGGATAAAGGTAATATTCTTAAGTTTGAAGTAAGTAACTTATCAAATAATTTAACGCGTATTTACGATATTCAAGTAGAATTTTTGAAAAAGGACAGAGGTTTATTAAGAACTTGGAATTAAAAAACTGGGGAAAATTCTACCCTGAGACTATCAAAAATCAATTTATCAAAGACTTACAAAAATGGATAATCTTGAGCGATATACAGTGGATTTTCAGAAAAACTGCTAATATAGCTGATATGACAACTTTAAAAAATGGCGTTTTTGCAAGCATTAAAAGAAAGCTGATGGAAAAACCCATTGAGGAGTTAGGGAAACATTTCGTTAGATCAAGTAAAAACTCTTTAAAAATGAAGCAAAAAGTTATCAATAAAGAAAATAGAATTGAATTTCTTCTAAAGAAATTAGAAGATGATAAAGTTTTCAATGAAATATTTGAAATAGTTGAATAGTTATGTTCACACAAAGAAAAGAGAATAAAAAGCTCATTATTTTGAGATATACAAAGATAAGCTATTTATTTTAGAGGATGATTGTAGTCCTTTGTATGTTTACGATATACATACATTTCATCTGATTGCAAAAGTTGGGCGATAACTATGGAGGTGGATTATATGCTATAAATGATCTTGTTGTTGATGAGCATTTAAAAGGGGTTAATGTTGATACGCTATCAAAAGTACCTTCTTTTTATAATTGTAGTAATACTTTATTATTATATACCAATAGTAAGTATATAATTATAAGGAAATTTATCACGGACTTTAGTTTAGAGTTACATATAGTCCGTTTGGATAATTATCAAATTGTTAGAAAAATAAAAAGATACAAGCGGGACAATTAGGTTATTTACAGAATCAAATGATTTAATCTGCTCAACAGAGGATTTTTCTATTTTTTTATAAAGATTTCTCTTCTTTGGCAAAAAGAGATGCGAGATTTTTCAATAATGAGGGAAGACAGTAAAAATAATCAATTACAAATACAAGAAATATATGCCTATAAAGACACTTTTATTGTAGTAACTACGTTTGGCACTGTTTGCTTAAAACAAGTTGATGGTTCTTTAATTTGGAAAACAGATAGTTATGCTCGCACAATGGAGATTGTTTGCAATATAGGTTATGTGTGTACCAGCCTTTCTTTGTATAAGATAAATTTAGATACAGGAGAAGAGAGTGGCTATGGATGGATTCACGATCGTTTACCTGATTTTGAGTATGGAGATAGGAGCTACTGGCCTGCTGGGCATAGGGGTAGTATACCACAATGGTTTTTATGGTACTGGTGTACGATGCTGGAGATAGCTTTATCATTGCTATTAATCCAGAAACAGGAGATTATGAATGGATACACAAAGTAGATACTTATGAAAAAGCTGATGAAATTCAGTTTTATAGAGGATAAAATGTTTGATGTTAGATGACAGGAGGTTACCTATATTTATGAAAAAGAAGAATAGAGTTTAATGATTTTGAGGTGTCAAGTTAAGGGCATATTAACAGAGGATTGGAAAAATAGGCTCTCTTTCAATCAATCTTTTTATTAAACTGTTAAAGATAGTCTCTTTGCTTTGTGAGCGATTGATTCTAAAAACTATACTCAGCTAAATAGCGGTCTATATTAAACTCTGAAACCCAAGAATATATACCTCTTATCCAAGATTTTACTTGGTGTATTACTTTGTGTAATGTAGGAAAATTCTTTCCGTCATTACTCGGTTTTTGAGTTATATTATAGTCCTTTATAGGGTCTATAGCCTTTCCATTCATCAGTCGTTATATAAGCTGTCTTATCAATGTGTTTATCAAATATTGTTCGTAATGATTTTGAGGAATAGTCAGGAATTTTTAAATGCATAAAAAACGTTTAACTTTACCTTTGGTTACTAAGTTGTATCGCACAAAAGAACTTTCTTTTTCTTTGCGTCATAACTTCTACCTTGTTTTTCCTTCTTCTTTTTCCTCCTATGGTAAATTCATCGACTTGCACTTTGCCATCCATTTTCTGTGACTCACTGGATTTCATAGCTTTACGGACTCTTGTGCATAAAAATAATGTGCTGTTTGTCGACTAATTTCATAACGACGAGCAACTTGTGAGGCTGATAGACCTTTTTAGTAGTTGTTGACATCTCAAAACATATAAAAATGCTTTTGACGTAGTCCAAATTTTAGCTCATGAAATAAAGTTCCAGCAGTGGGACTTTCTGTATCTGCACAGATATTACAAGTGCGTGAAAAAAATCTTTTGCTAACTTGGTATTTTTGTATGACCACATTTGCGACAGCAATATCCATCTTTCCCACTTTTATGGAAGCTAGAGTATTCTTCGCAATCTAAGTCTGTTTTTAAAAGCGTTCAGTAAACTCTAAGAGGCTTTGTCCTTTGAATAATTCCATAATACATTAATTTTTCAGTATGCAAATGTATGAAAATACTTTTGATACCTCAATTAAATAATTTAAAATATGTCAAAATAGAATATATCTGCATTATTCAGATAATAGTTTACACATCTTTGAAAGAATAATTCATATATTTGCAAAATAATTCAATACAAAATCCTATGAAAACCCACCTTTTACATACCTCTTTCTACTCTCTGTAGTAGCCTTTTCCCAGCCCACAAGGCAATAGACGCCCTAAAAGGCAAGGGGCGTTAGCACTATGCAAACCATTGAGAATGAGGAACTTTGGGCGAATCGCATCTCAATGAAGGAGCTGGCATCACTACCTGTGGGTATCAAAACCCACCAGAGATGGCGACAATGCTACATGTATGCCATTGGTATCAGCAAGGCTGTTTTCCACGAAGGATATACTGAGGTAGAAGTATTTGCAAAGGTGGATATACCCCAAAAAGGAGATGATGGTCGCCCCATATCACTATTCTTCGGAGCAACTAATATAAAACTCTCCAAGCAAGGCGGTATTATCGGAGAGGCAAGCTCGCACTGCTGGGGATATCTCTATTCCCATCAATAGGTACACTCGGCAACTCAGCCTTTACGGCGGCTTTGATATGTCCATACAGGAAAAACTGAGAGACCCTCACTGTACGCCGAGATAGACTGCGATGGCTTCAAAAACTAAAACTCTCAGGGCTGTAGAGTTCTCTCATAACCTTATTCTGCCCTTTGAAAATGCTACAGTCAATGAGGCAAAAGAAAGCACTATGGTAACCCTTTCCAATGGGCGACAGATGAGGTGCTCAACCGCGTACGTGGGCTTTTAATACAGAAGCTGCCTCGTGGAATGACATAGTGGTAAAGAAAGTCTCCTTAGAGCCTTTTGTGCTGGCAAAAAGCAAAACGGACAGGACTACGAAGGCAACTTCAATCTTGGTAAAAGACGCCGTCCTTGACCTGAGCGACCTCAAAAACGATGATGCTGTAAAGTTCCCCAATTCCTACCAAAAGAAAGGACTACTACTCCCCTCAGAAGACCCTATGGAAAGGTATCTATGTTGATAAGTTTGAGATAGGACTACCTGTGGAGTTTAAAAACCCTCAGAAAAAGCCGCTAAAAACGAGCGTGTACGGGTAGAGCGCATCAGGCTTGATCATTGATAAGTACGGGCTTTCAGGCGACTTCTTCGCTGAAAAATGTATTTACCCTCAATGAAGGAATTACCGACAAGGAAAAACGCCTGGAGCGTACTCCTTGAGACTATCTATCGGCAGATAGAAACCAATCGCTTTGTAAAAGCACAACTCAGAGGTGAGATCGTGCTGCCTGTAACCAAGATGCAAAAAGGAAAACAACGGTAAGAAGTTAGGGCTAAAACTATGAAGGGCTGATTTCCGAAGGCGACTATAAGCTCGTAGTGCAGACCAAGGACACCATTGCCTTTGATATATGGAAAGCTCAAAGCCCAACTTTTTGAGAATAGCAGTGTAGAACTCATCGTAGCCGAAGGGCATTCTCTACCGAAAGCCAACCTACACGGACGCATTGACTTTTGCCGCCAATCGAAGCCACAACGAAGCTACAACAAATACACTCGCTAAGAAAAACCCTAGACTTTAAAGGGCTATTACCTTCGAGAACCTAACCTTGCAGACTGTATCTCCAATGATACAAGTAGGAAATATGAGCTACAAAGGCGACATCTCCTTTGGCAATTTCCTGTAAGCATCAAACGTTTTTGAGGTGAAAGCCAATGATAAGCAAGCAAATCTCTACTTTGACTTAGCCCTAAACCTAATGGACAAAAGTGAGTTTGCTGCTGAGGCTAAGTGTAGGTATTTTGGGAGAACTCTCTCTGAAAGTGCTCGCAACCCAATGGCAGTTCAAAGGCTTGGATGTATCAGGCAATCAAAATAGACACCAAATTCAGTGGGTTTACTATGAGGGGACAGTTAGACCTTTTAGAGAATCATCCTGTTTATGGCAATGGATTTAATGCGGATTTACAAGTTTCTGTTAATGGAGGTTTTGATGTGAAAGCTAAAGCTATTTTTGGAAGAAAAGAGTTTAGGTATTGGTATTTTGATGCGAGTGCCAAACTCTCCACAGGCTATCTTATCAATGGTTTTGGTGGGGGTGCTTACTATAAAATGAGGCGTGCTGACTTTGCTTCTCCCTCTGAGTTCTCTCCTACAGGACTTACCTATGAGCCTGACCCTCAAAGCTGGTTTTAGGGTTAAAAAGCCCTTAGTGAGCTTTGCTATAGGTTCTGATAAAGTATTCAATGGAGAAGCTGCTTTTTGAAATGCGTTTTTAACCAGCGAGGGGGCTTGGATTATGCTTCTATCTATGGCAAGGGAAATGTGTTAGCTCGAGATACCAGGCTTAGACCAAGTTTCTAATCTAGTGTCAAAAGTCAATAAATCATTGGAGAGCAAAGCTGCTTTCTTGTGTTTAGAGACCAACCCTCGATAACCAAAAGTAGTTTCCAAAGGCGTTTCACCAATGGCAGAGACGGCTGTTCCTTCTTCAAATGACAATAGTGCTGTGATACAATCTCAAAGCAGCAATTCAGTTTGATATTGAAAACAACAGTACTCACGGTACTTTTTGGACACTTATATCAATGGTGGTTTTATAGCTGGATTGGGGGAAAATGGTCGTGCTGCTTTGGGCAGTGTTCCACAAAGACCCTAAAGATTGGTATCTCTATATTGGGACACCTGATGACAGAGCAGGTATAAAATTAGGAGTAGGGAGCATTCACTAAAAACAGGTTCTCACTTTATGGCTGGCACACAACTACCAGGCTCACCTCCACCTCCTGTAGAAGTAGCACAAATGCTTGGTAGAGACATAAATGAACTCAACTATATGCGTGATGAGAATACCCTTGCTAATGCAGGTGGTATAGCATTCGGATCCAACCTAAGAAATATAGATACAGGTGATTTAGCATTCCTTATTTTTCTATGCCAATTTTAAAGCAGGGGTTTGGATTTGACCTAATGCTCAAGCGATTATGGAGAGCTGCTTGTAAAAATACAGGTAAGCAAGTTGGTATCAATGGTTGGTATGCCAATGGTCAGTCTTATGCTTACTTGCAAGGGGAGTTAGAGTACGCATCAAGTTGCTTTTTGTTCGTATGAAGTGCCAATTATTCAAGGCTCAGCAGCAGTGTTGATGCAAGCAAAACTTCCTAATCCTTTTTGGATGCGTGGGTATGTAGCTGGGAACATGAACATCTTGGGGGACTTATCAAAGGGCGTTTTTAACTTTAAGGTAACTCTTGAGAACAATGTGAATTTGCTAATAGCTCTGTGATGGATGGAATGAAAAATTATCACCGATGGGAAGCCCTAAGAACAACTCCGAAAAAGGTAGATGTATTTCACTACTCCACAAGCTACCTTCTCAATGAAAGTCAATGAGCCTATTGTGATACCTAGATGACTAATGGTAAGACAACCTACAAAATCATCTTAGAAAAGTTTGAGGTAGTCGATGATAAAGGACAAGCAGTTGCTGAGGGTATAGAGTGGTCTCAAAGCTAAAAGACCGTGCTAATTTTGTGTCTACTGACATACTCCCTCCTAATAAATCTTACAAAGCAAAAGGTAGAAGTGAGTTTTTCAAAAACAAGAAAATGGCATCTTCCGCCCTATAATGGAGAATGGACAAATAGTAAAGGAAATAGAAGTAAGAACCTTCACCACAGGCGATGCCCCTAACCATAGTTCCTTTGCAGAACATTGAGTATGCTTACCCTGTGGTAGACCAAAAATATTTCTTCAAAGAGGAATATGATAAAAGGGCTATATCAAGCTCAAACGCGGTCAGGATTATCTATTTGATATTCCTAATTGGGGAGACAGAGTGCACATTACCCAGAGCGATAGCAATAAGCACACCTCATTTGTCTACGATTCTACCACTAATGAAATTAGCTAGTACAATGCCAGAGATTAAAACCTCCACAAGCCTATCAAATGAGTATTATAAGCTATCAGAAAGGTAAGAAAGCCACAACAAAAAGAACAAGAGCCAGAGAGAACATCAATATTAAAGAAACTCAAGAAGGCAATGATTATGAGATTGCTCAAAAAGAAAGCTGAAGAGCTATCTAAAGAAGGAGAAATCAATCGTCTGATCTATGCTTTTGCAAGTAGCAAACATAGGACTTTTTCTGAGAAAATTGCAGCTGTCAAGGTAGATGATCACCAATTTGAAAATATATCTCCAAGAGTAAAATCTCTTAAAAATATGATTAAAAAGGTGAGCCTTTTGAAGAGATGGATTTAGTAGAGACCGCTTACACAGGAAATCAAGCCCTTATCAGTGTAGAAGCTGCCTTAGACGATGCTTATTTCCGAAGATATAAACCCAATACTCTACTCACAGTTGCTCATTGATGGTAGATTTACCATCAAAAACCGCGATAATGCAAGAATATGGGCTTGTGCCTAAAAAAGCATATATCTATTGATAATTATTATCTCTACAAGTGTACGAAATAATATAATAACACCATTTTAGTTAGAGTTTTTCCCCATACATATATGATATATCTTTTGCTTATATGAATGATTATAAAGACATAGAAAATCAAATAGTCAGCTTAGCGTCAGATAGAGGAATATCACAACTGAATGGAGCAAATCATTTTCTAAGATCTGATTTTAAATCTATAAGAAAGGATTATAAAAATCTTAATGCGATATACCCTACCGGAAACAAACAAAAACATCTGAAGGAATACAAATATACACAAAAATGGTAAGGTATGATTAAGTATATTTTTATACCCTATGTATTCTCTATATCACTGCAGGGTTCTCTCAAAGAAGTCACTGCTATTACTACTACCTTCCTTTTTGCTTTATTTTCCACTGACCCTATCGCCTCTGGGATAGGATATAGGCGTTGCTTCTTCAGCTGATGCTTTTTCTCAGAAGTGGAACTCATCTAAGTATCTATTTGCAGAAAAACACATCTGCCATAGCTGCTACTTCACGCCTTATCTGAGCTCAATTGCCAAAGATATTTTTCTTAGGTAATATAACTTATTACAAAAATATGGGCGTAGTGCTTTGGGTTGCTCATTTACTTATTTTAGTGAGGAAAGTAGGCTCGAAAATCAGAACTATGGCAATCAAACCTTGAGTTTTGGGCAATTACCGCCCCCAGAGTTTGCTGACTGACCTTTTCTTATAACCTACTGCTCAGTGAGCACTTTGCTATAAGTTTATGGCCGCTACATACGCTCTGCCTTACAGCTCCCGACCGATGACCGTGAGTGTTGCAATGATTGCCTTTTGACATCTGTGGTTTGATTACACCTCAAAAGAACATCTTATCAGTGATTATATCGGGAGTTATACTTTTTGAACAACTCTAATTTAGGACAAAAGGTAAAATACGATAAACTCGGACAAGGTTCTTCATTCCTACTAACCTAAGAATAGGAGGTGGCTATCATTTACATATTGATCAAAGCAATGCTTTATCACTGCTCATTGAAAGCGAATAAACTCTAGTACCCTCCCCTCAAAAAGGACAGAAGTAGCAGCATAAGACTTTCTTAGAGGGCATATTTAGCTCTTTTACAGATGCACGAGTGGTATTACAGAGGAACTCCAAGAGGTTTCTCTCTTTGAGTATCGTATAATTTTGAAAATCTTTTCTTCCTACGCACGGTTATTTTCACAGACGTGAGCTTAAAGGTTATCGTAAATACCTAACTATAGGCACGGGCTTTAGCCTTAATAGCATTCAATTAGATTTTTTCATCTTTTTAATAGCATTTCAAAAGTTCCCAATCCACTAAGTTCTTCTTTTAAGAATTGGGATGCAATATAAACGTTAAGAGCCTTTTTCCTACGACTTCGAGTGCTACATTCTGCGCTCCTTTGCACACAAGTAGTTTTCGAGCAGCTGAAAAGGTTTTAAGCTGCTCAAAACACAACTTGTTACCATCAGGGTGATCGAAACACATAGCCCTTCGGGCTATATTTAGGGACTAGCCTACAAACTGCGTCACAGCGCACTCATCTACACATTTTGAAGGGTATTTTTACCTAAAAACAAGATTTTTGCTTTTATGCTGCAAAACATTGTGCGTTTTGAGTGTCTTTTATGTTTTATTAACTTATTGATTTATAGATATTAATCTGTTCTAACGTTACAACGTTGTAACGTTAGAACGCTCGTACGTACCAACGTATGTAAAGTGTAATGCGAATGTATGTATGTACAATCGTACTAATATGCATACATACGAACTAACATACGTGCGTGTGAAGCGTATGTACTTACGAACGAGCATATGAACGTACTAACGTACGTAAGTGCGTACGAACATACGTTAGTTGGTACGTACTTATCTATGCCCTCTCCGCATATGAGCCGCTTATGGAACTTGACGTTTACGAGAGCAAGACCGACCGTAGGGTTTTAGCGGCACAAAGGTTTGGACTGAAAAATACTACCTAAACAAGCGAAGCGCAGCGACCGCGCGCGAAGTAATGGTGGAGATTTTTAGTACAACCGAAACACGACCTTGTGCCGAATCAAAACACGTAGGTAACCTTTACTCTCGCGAGCGCTGCGTCTATTTCTAAAAATAAGACTGTTATAACGTTAATATCCTAGAAAATAAAAAGCCACGAGAAATGCCTCTATGGCTTAAAATAGCTATTAAGTTCTATAAATATTTATACTTGCTAGTGTCATCTGTGCGAATTGGTCGAATTTCTGGACGATTAGATCTACATCCTTACTGATTTTATTGTTCGTTATCTTGGCATAAATCTGGTAGTACGCAAATCTTTGTGTCCCATCATCTGCTACTACTCTCTCAATGGGATACCTTACTGTTACAAAAAGAAGTCGCAAAGGCATGTCTTGCCCAGTGAAAAGATATGGGTTTATGCTTACATCTCGCACAATCAGCAGCCATAATATGGTTTTCAAATGGTGTGGGTACAGGCATTGCAGATTCTTGGAAATAACAATCATCTTTAGTCAGTCCCTCATACTTTTTGATAATATTTTGAGCGACTTCTAACAAACACTATTAGAGCAGTAGTGGGTCTTTTGTCTGCGTTTGATAGTCCACATATTCCCGCATCAAGTATTTGTATATGGGTCTAAGCTGTTGTACATCTACAGCAAAACCTGTAAAGCAACTAGAAAACAAACATATCACGAGTGAGTTCAATACGCTATTCTTAGGCTCGTAAGCGATGAGCTTCTCAATTTCTTCCCTGACTAAATAGCCTCTATCAGTCTCCTGCATTGTAATGTGGAAATTCCTAAAAGGGTCTTTGTATATCAACTCTTGATCCACTGCCATTGAAGTCATCTTTTTAAGCGGCAAAATATACGTCAAGACTATGCCGATATTTATTCTCAGAGTAATAATCAAAATCATTGATAAACTCCTCTGTAAGCGCTCTAAAAAGTGATATCCTTACGCTTGTATTTGTAGAGATGAAGTTTCTAAGATGGTTATAAACAAGGCATATGATTTAAGTGTGCTGAGTGCTCGAGTGCCTTTTTCATACATCTTGGTAAAGTCTTTCAAAAACTTTTTGTAGAAAGAGAGTAGCGTTTCTTCCGTTACATCAAAAGCCCATGTGTATTTTTGAGTTTGTCGCTTGATTACAAAATTATCGTGCTTTATCAGTTCATCATAAAGCGATTGCAAACGGTACGAACCTCATCTAATTTGAGGTTTATCTTTAGTGCCTCATCAGCTTTTACCAGAGACACGTCCGAACTTTAAGTCCCATTTATCAGGGAGTACTTCCTGCTTAGTGTACAAACTGTGCTTGTTTGCCATCAATGGTAATTCTGCACATCACAGCGACCTTGCCATTCTTCTTGGGTGCGTTCTTTTTGAGGTAAAAAGAGCACCTTAAACGTTGATTTTCTGTTCTGTTTCATCACTCTGTTTGTTTGTTTACAAAAATTAGAATAAACGGGTTATCTCACAATATGAAAACAAACGCAAAACACTGAAATATAGTCTATTACAATTAATTCAGTCAAAATGGTAATAGGTAATGATTTAGAGACCTAACTTTGTCCAACTCTGATCCTTTTGCTGGAAAGGCTTTTCCAAAGTATCTCAGTGATTTTGTAATAACCTGTTATAGTGATTATTACATTTTATTGCGTTGAGATGCTGTTCATTGGAGAACACCAAAATTCAGGAACTTTGTCCAAAAGATACAATAAATCATTGGATTATTAGCTTTTTGAGGTAGAGATTTTAGCTTCAATAAAGGAGCGCAAACCAGATGTTTATTTTCTTGATGTAACTTGAAATTAGAATGTCCTATTAGGTTTATCTCCGTTTTAAAAACGTTTAAATACGTTTATTATATACACCTAAGACTTTTCATAAGGTTGACGTAGAAAAATAAATGCAAACATACCTTACAACCCTTATCAAAGCATACTTAAGCTACAAAACATATAGCCTTTACCAACCATTTACCTGAATAAGATCACAAGTGCTTCCTAATGCTGGTATAGGAGTAGAATTGTATCTTCGATAGCATTGTTAAACTTAAACCGCAAAGAGCCATGATTCAAAACGTCCTGCTCCATAGAACTCAGGACTTGAGTAATGTAATCAAGAGAGGTTGCATCTAAGTTATACGAATAGTTATTTAGTGCAGTATTTGCATCGTGCTGTTATAGGTATTTCCATGAAGCGTTTTAACAGAGGCTGGTACTTTTTCATTACGTGAAATAGCATGATAAAAATCAAAGCTGCTGTTAATATCTGCATAGCTAATTGAGTATAAGCATCCTTCTGATCCCTTCTGTAAATAAACTTCCATACCTTTTCTCACCATACCCAAGCTCACTTCAGAGAATTTTGCCAGCACCTTTTTCATCACTTCCTGCTTTGATATCAAGATAGGATCTTTGTAGCACGAAAATAGCAAGCGTTATTTCTGAGAAAAACACTGCAACCCATCGTTGCACCAATTCCATATTTGCACAACCACTATAGTAGAAGCTATTCCATAAATGAACGCTAATCTGTGGCTGAACACGTGCATGACGAGAGTCACTATGATCAAAACCAGTTGTGGTGTGATAAGTGATATAATTAGACCTGTTTCTTTATTCATACCACATACTCTGTCTCTTCCTGTGTCCCAGAAATGACAGTTGTTCATTGTGACAAACTTTGAACTGCCTCACATCATCAGAACCATCTCCCCATTATGATCTCCACCGCCTGCCTTCCGTAGAATAAACCATGTGATGAACCTATGACAGAATTATTTGTGTCAAGTGACACACCATCGTCCATAGCCTGCATGATACCCAAATTGCGAAATTCAACACCTTAGCATTCCTTACTGCAAGCCAAAACCATAGATACCAGCATCCCTACCAATTCCTTCAATGCAGTAATATTCATCTCACTCATCTGCCTGCTTTCCTTAATCTAGAGCACCTTCTGTAATTACCTCCAAAAGCATCAGTATCACTATTTCTAAGCAAAACCCAGATTCTAACAGACAATGGTGTGGTGATATTACCTTTCTGATAAGTTGAGAATAGCCTGAAGACCCGTGAACGTGTAGCCTTACTCTAAACGAGCACTGACTCGTTTTAGCATTGTCTTTATTTACAGCAAATAATAACCGCACTAGACTTCAATGTACCATCATCATTATATAATTTACACCTGAATAATTTTATGAGCAAAGTCTTCGCATGCAGATAATTCAAGACTTCAAATTCCGTTACTCACCCGACTGGTCTTTCCCAACTTTTTACAGCTACGATTAGAGAATAAGTACCATTAATCCTGGAATATCAACCTGTACATAGCCATTATATGTTGCATCAACCCTATAATCAACCTTGCTATAATCAGCATGTTGCCTAATTCTTTCTGCTGGCTTCAAATATTATAACCATCAGTTCCAGCTATAGGTTTCCATTTAGCGTAAACAGTCTCTAACCATCCTTTTTGCCTCAGTGATTAGCCAATACCCATTTCCTATATTGTCTACTCTCCAAGAAGTTTTTGTTGTATCAGCAGAAATGCAAGCCGATGTATTAATCCATGTAAAAATAAGAACAATAAAATATTCTTATACAATCGATCGTTCATATAAATCCTTTTAGTTTTTATAAATACTTATTTATGAAATTAGGTCATGTTGGACAAATAAATTACGAATTATGTGAGAATCGAACTTAATAAATAACCACAATATTCTATTAACTTCAATAAACCCATTCATACATATTCCACGAAAGTTTATGAAGAAAGTCTAAATTTTAAATAAAATAAAGTTCTGAAAATTAGTAATTTTAAAGTTTAAACACGTTTACATATTTAATTCATTATCAACATACCATAAATGAAAATCCAATTCTATTTCCTGCATTTTTAGATCAACACATACATATGAAGAAATTTAAACCCATTATTTCAAGATGATATGATAGAACAACATATATTTCCTTTTAATATTGAATTTTTACAAAGTTGAATAATTGTATTGACATCTTCTTGTGATTCATATCTATAATAATGTTTCTATACCCTTATTCATCTCAAAGTCTAAATCCAAATTTATTGAATATTGGGGACCAAACAAATTGATTAAGATCATATTCAGCATTCTGAAAGTACAATTCACTTCATCAATTCCATTTTCCTTTGTATATTCATAGTAAAATTAATTTTCTCTATATTTCTTTCCACATATTTAGAACACATTACCCATCCAAATATATCTATTATTTAAAATAGATAATATAATTAATACCAAAAGTATTATTAGTATGAATGAATCAAATACCCTACATATTCATTGGGTTGTCACTATTTTTCTTTTCTTTTCTTTATCCTTTATATAAAAAGTGTAAGAACTATTAATACAACATAAATAGGGATATATTCTTTGCTATCATTTATTTTATTTTGAATTATTTTGTCACTTTCTTTGAGTTCTTTTATTCTAGTACAAGTTCTCAACGCATTGACAGGGCGAAATGAAGTTATCAATGGTTATTTTTTTGCAAAAAGATATTTTAAATTAGATAACCTATAACAGAAAAGTTCAAATGTAAAGATAAAAGAGTGAATAAGCATCAGTTGCTCTTCCTTTGTAAAAAGGTTTTATAATGTTTTACTTTTTATTGAAGCAAAAATTATCTTTTTTTCTCAATTTCAATAATCTATAAGTGGAGCGAACCCTAACAACAATGAGGCGCTAATTGCTAAAGTAAAACTTCCTACTAAATATTGTAACAAATTGTTTTGGATATATTCCATTGTTGTGAGGTCGCCTTGTGGCAGAATGGCAGGCCTCCCACAAAAAGTAATTATTTTAAGAGAAGAGAAGATAAGAATAGATACTTCACATATTCGAGCAGATAAAAGCTAAAGTTTTATTCAAATTCGAAGAATACTGCCAAAGTGATAGTAAGTGTTGTTTGAACCCCCAAAAGGCGCGCAATGCCAAAGAATACACCTAATGCTACTGAACCTGCTTTCACACTATCGCTGCTGTCACTTAAAATATCTTCTTGATGAAGCGTTTGAGGCCTTTTTTTTGGCATCTCTAAAGAAATTACGCGGCTTCGTAGAAAGCGTTGATGAGTACTAACACGCTGTTCAAAGCGTTGATACGCACAGTCGCGAAAGGACGAAATGAGAAACGCGTTCTTCTAGGGCCTGTATAGCACTTGTATAGGCACATTTTAGTTGTACTCCATTCCAACTGCTGCTGCGCACCAATATTTTATTTCAAACTCAAAACTTTTCGGTATAATATTTAGGAAATGTGATGCAAAGGATATAACCTATCCTGATTGTTGT
>BNJS01002925.1_pt1 | contig 122182 bp, 205 predicted proteins | sample 8540461 | NCBI WGS metagenome assembly BNJS01 (sample SAMD00202454, study PRJDB9452) | human saliva metagenome | isolation source: human saliva | place: Japan | reverse complement strand
GGGTTACGTACGCGGCTTGCTGGTCAAGAGGTAGAGCTCGCGGGCGACCTTCTGCTCGTCCTTCGTCTCGAAGCTCACAGTACGGGCATTGAGGCCCGCTCCAGCGCCCCAGCGCGCGAGAGCACCTCATAGCTTGGCAGCCTTGTCCCTCGCCCAATCTGCGCTCGCTTGTAGACCTTCTGTAGGCGTGCTTCGACGGTCCGGAGGTCCCAGCTGCAGCTCGGTATCGATGATGGACTTATCCCGCAGGGGATCGACACTGCCGTCCACGTGAGTGATGTTGTCGTCGAAGCAAAGCGCAGCACGTGCAGTGATGGCATCGGTCTCACGGATGTTGGCCAGGAACTTATTCCCAGGTTCTCACCCTTGCTGGCACCCTTTTGACGAGGCCAGCGACGTCGACGATCTCGACCGTGGTAGGGACGATACGCTGTGGCTGGACGATCTCGGCCAGCTTGTTGAGGCGCTCATCGACGGTGATGACGCCCACGTTGGGCCCGCTGGTGCAGAAGGGAAGTTGGCGGACTGTGCCTTGGCGTTGACAGGCAGTTGAAGAGGGTAGACTTACCGACGCTGGGCAAGCTGACGATACCACATTGTAGGCCATATTGCTTGTTCTTGTTATATGCTATCTACGCTTAGCTGGCCAAGCTCTATTATACAAAGATACGCAAAGTTTCGCTAGTCTTCTGTCCCAGCATCGCGGCAGTATCGCCAGCGGCGTGTGTGGCGAGGCGGAGATAAGGCGGCGGAGCTGAGGATATGGGGAGCGAAAAAGTAATATAAGAATGTGCGAGAGTTATATAAGAATTGACGAAGATAGTATAACATTTTCCCGAAAAGTGATATAAGAATTCGGGAGAGTGCATCATAAGAAATCCGAGGCAGGGCTATGTGGGTGCACGCGCTGAGAGGCTAAGGGAGGCACCGCTGAGCAGCAAGGCGAGCAGGACGAAAGGTAAGGCGGGTGACGGCACGGATATAGAGATGGCAAGCGGCTAGAAGCTCCGGAGGGAAGGGATGGGAGGAGGAAGGAGCGGAAGGACGGGAAAGACGGCGCGCCCGCTGGCAAAGATCGTAGAGAGCTTGACGCGGGGCGCTATGGTAGAAGACTACTCCCTAGAGGAGGTAGATGGGCTTCCTTTGTTGAGAGGTGTGGAGCACGCTTAGCGCGATGCTGCGTGGCGCTGACTGCACGTGGGAGAGCGAGGGAACTGATGAGGGGCTGGCACCCTCAGCTGTGGTGGCTATTCGACGACGTAGCCGACGATGTCGCCCGACTCGATAGAAGCCGCGCAGGACGACGCCACGCGCGGCGAGCCTGAGCCGAGGAGCCAAAGGCGGCGCCAGTTGAGGTCGGCGATGCTGCGTAGCGGGCTATCGTTGACCCGTGAGCGGGACGAAGCCCTCACGGACACCAGCACGCGCGAGCCGAGCCTGCCGAGAGGCTCTTCGACGATGAAGGCCGGTAGGAGAGCCGTAGTTGCGCAGCCGGCCGTCTCGAGCTGGCGAATCTTCGCCCCGCGCGCGCATCGACGCTCGTGCTATCTCTGCTTGGAGGACGCTGGCGCCGCCCCTCCTTGTTACGCAGCTTGACGGCGAAGGTCTTCTCGCGTTCCCTTGCGGCTGATCGGTGACCTTGATCGTATCGCCCGGACGGAAGCGCGAGACCCGCAGAAGCTGTCCGAAGCTGGAGACAGCCTCGATGGGCAACGATGACGTCGCCCTTCTCTATCCCCTGCGGCCGGTGCTCCGCTGACTCTCGGCGAAGTCCGCGACGTAGAAGGCCAGAGGACGACCTTGAGCCCCCTCCTTTCGATGGGCTCCTCGGTGATCTCGGAGCCTGCACGACCCCAAGGACGTGCCGCGCTGCACGGTGCCGTGGCTCTTGAGGTCGGAGACGACCTTGGGCAGCGATGTTGATGGGCACGGCGCGAAGGAGTAGCCGGCATGGTTGCCCGTCTGGGAGTAGATCATCGTGTTGATCCCGACGAGGTTCGGGTTCCGCGGCATTGACGAGGGCGCCGCCGCTACTACCACTCTGGCTGACGGGCCGCATCGGTCTGGATGAAGGCGCTGACCTCGAGCTGGTCGCGCCCGCAGCGCGGCCGATGGAGCGCTCTTGGCGCTGACGATACCCGCGGTGACGGTGCTGGTGAGGTTGAAGGATTCCCCACGGCGAGCGCCCATTCGCCAAGGCGGAGCTCGGCAGAGTCACCCAGCGATGGTGGGTGGATCCTGACCCTCGATTTTGATCAGGGCGATGTCGCTGCCTCGATCACGGCCGTGAGCTTGGCCTTGAAGGTACGGTTATCGCTGAGCGTGACGGTGATCTCCCCGCCGCCAGCGACCACGTGGTTATTGGTCGCGATGTCGCCATCCTGGCTGATGATGACGCCCGAGCCGAAGGCTATGCGGGCTGGCGCGCCTGACCGCGGGGATCTCCGCCGAAGAAGAATTCGAAGGGATCGAGCATCCGACGCCGCTCCTGCCGCTGGGCCTGCGTGCCTTGATGTGCACGACGGCCTTGACCGAGGACCCAGCCGCGGGACGAGGTCCGGGAGCAGAGACCCACGGTGCAGGAGTGTGAGGGCGGCATTCACGGAAAGCCGTGGTTCGGGGCATCGCTACCCGTATAGGTAGTGCGTCCGCCAGGACGGACGAGGGAGGACTGCGCCTGACGCGCTGGGACATGCACTGTGGTGGCCGAGGCGATGACACCGAGCGCCGCGAGCAGACTAGGGCACGCTATAAGGATCTTTTCACATACCCGCCTGCTACGATGCTGGATGTTGGGTATAAAACATATTGATTGCTAAGCTTAGCGCTCGAGGAGCGCCGCATCTCCTGAACGGCTTAGGGCGGGGCTGTCGCATATTGCCCCAGCCCTCGCACCAGTTCAGCACCTCGTCGAGGATGTCCTCTGCGGCGATCTCGTCGTCCCGCAGTTTTCGGCGTCCCCGCTCTTGGCCACGAGGTAGAAGCCACGGTGTGGCGTCCACTCCATACAGAAGAGCTCGGAGGGCGTCTAGGAAAGCCGTTGCGCTGTATTGGTGCAGCGCCCATTCCCTGCTCTTGCCCAGCGCCGCAAGGGTGGGTCGACAGTCATCGCATTATTCACGACGAGGAAAGACTCACGGCCACGGCCGACTCTCGAGACACAGTGATCGGACCTGTTGGTCTCCGAAGCGTACATCCTCTGGGTCAGCAGGAGGAAGATGCCCTTCTCGCGTAGGAGGACACGGAACTGCTCCATCTCGAGGGCTGCTGGCGCTTGAAGGCTCCTGAAGTTCAGCAGGCCGCCCCTTGACCAGGCAATACTACCTCGCCCCTTGATGAGGCGACGCAGGAAATGAGCCGAGTACGCGAAGCGGATGAACATATTGGAAGACCGTCCACACGCGAGGCGACGAGGATGTGCCCAGTGCCTTCATATCGGGATTGTAGAGCATTAACACGACGAGAGCACCGATGACGAAGGGCACTGACAGTATCCAGCGGAGTGATCTCAGTGCCATCTGCGCCTTGCCCGCAGTGATGCGGATGCGAGGATGCTGATCATGCGACGGACAAGCAGGTGCGATATCTACATACTGTTGCGCCGATGTAGAGAGAATTGAGGTTAAGGGAATACTTAGCAGAGCTTCGCCGAAGCAGCAGGCGAAAGCACTGCGCTGAGCTTAGCGCTGAGGGTCGGCCGCCTGAGGGCGCTCCTTAGAAGACTTGGATGATGCGTACCAGCTCGGCACGCACGGCACGGTTGAGCTGCTCCCGCAGCGGATTAAGTCGCATATTGAGTTCCTGCCTCGCGGCAGCCAGGTCATCTGAGGCGCAGCACACCATCGTCGATGCTTGCCTCCTGCAGGTAGCGCAGCACCCCCAGCAGCGTGAGCGGATCGAGGGCTGGCGCTCCAGCATGTGCTCATAGAGCTCAGGGTCCTCATCCAGAGCTGCGCCAGTGCTGCCTGTGCAGGCTGAGAGTCTCACTCCGTCGCATCGCCTGCGGTCTGTGTGATGACGCCTCGACCTCAAAGAGGCGATAGTCCTCTCCCCAGCTCTTGATGATCTCGTCGAGGTACTCGATTCGTGTCGGTGATGAAGATCTGACCGGTCACCCCCACAAGCCCGATGATACACCACACGGGCGGCATCCAGCTTGTCGAAGATGTCGTCCAGCAGCAGCAACGGCCGCTCGGGATTGGATCGGGAGAGGAGGGTGTACCGGGCGAACTTCAGGGCGATAAGGTAGGTCTTACGCTGCCCTTCGAGCCTACCTTACGGATGAGCTCGCCCTCGAGCTCCATCAGAGGTCATCGCGGTGTAGCCCGACCGAGCTGTGACCAAGTGCTTGGTCGATCTGGCGTGCCGCACGCAGCGCCTCCAGGAGCTGTCCGCCCGAGCTGTGGAGCGTCGTCTGATAGCTGAGGCGCACCTCCTCCTGCTCGCCGCTGATGGCGCTATAGTACTGCTGGAAAGAGGGTGTGCAGTCCTCCACGAAGCGCCGACGACGTCGTAGAGGATGGGGCGACTTGGTCGAGCTGTAGGTCGAGCACCTCCAGGACGGAGGGGCGAGGCCGTGCGTGCCTTCAGCAGGCTATTGCGCTGCTCCAGCACGCGATGGTACTGCGTGAGGGCCGCCGTGAGACGCTGTCCTGCTGCGAGCTGTCGGTCGAGAAAGCGGCGGCGTCTTCGCTGCCCCGAGGATCAGCTGATAGTCCTGCGGGGAGATGATGACGAAAGCACCGATATGCTCACTGAGGCGACCGTACTCCTTGCGGTTGCGCTTGAGGATCTTGCGCTGCCCAGGACGGATCTGCAGAAGTAGCTGTCGCTCGTCGCCGTGGTCGCTCGTAGCTCCCTCCAGCACGGCGGACTCCGCCCCGCCGTACCGCCAGGCTGTCCGTGATGGGTAGGTGGCTCTTCCGTGAAGGCCAGGTAATGCAGGGCGTCCAGCAGGTTGGTCTTCCCCATGCCATTGAGCCCAATGAGGCAGTTAACCTGGGGGAGAGGTGCAGCTGGCTGCCTGCTATGCTCTTGAAAGTTGACGAGGTGAAGCCGTCGTAGGATCATCGCAAGCGGGTGATAAGTCTGGAGAAGCAAAGGAGCTAATGAGAAGCAGAGAGCAGGACTCAATGGACGGGACCTACAGCTCCAGCAGCGGACTCGGCGAGTTATGGTGAGGCTACTCAATACTTGGGTCAAGGCTAGGAGGCAGAGGCGGAGGCCTCAGCCATCTGTTCCTTCGTGGAGAGCACCGCAGGCGGCGGAGATATCTTCGCCGCGGGAGGTGCGGATGGTCGTGTAGTACGAGCCTCAGCCAGCGCTTGAACTGCTCCATGCCGGCGGCAGCCATCGGGCGCAGCGGCACGTTGGGGATCTGGTGGAAGGGGATGAGGTTGATGCGACAAGGGATGCCGCGCAAGAGGCGCGCCAGCTCCTCGGCGTGGGCGCGACTATCGTTGACACCCTCGAAGACGATGTACTCGAAGGACACACGACGCTGATCCCGTGAAGTCCGCCTGGCGGATCATCTCAGCGTCTGCTCCAGCGGCAGGCCCCCTTCGGCAGGCATCAGCTCCAGGCGTCCCTCGTGGAAGGGGTTGTGCAGCGATACCGCCAGGTGGCAGCTCGTCTCGCTGAGGAAGCGCTCCAGGCCGCGGCGCACCCCGACGGTAGAGAGGGTGATGCGCTTGGGCGACCATGCCAGCCCCCAGCTGGAGGTCATCACGGCGATGCTCTCCAGCACGTTCGAGGCATTGTCCAGCGGCTCGCCCATACCCATATATACTATGTTGGTGAGCTCGGCTGACTCCTCGACCGAGAGCACCTGGTTGATGATCTCGCCCGCGGAGAGGTTGCCCTTGAAGCCCTGCTTACCCGTCATGCAGAAGAGGCAGTCCATCTTGCAGCCCACCTGCGAGGAGATGCAGAGCGTAGCGCGGTCGCCGTCGGAGGATGAAGACGGCCTCGACGAGTCCGCCCGAGCGGACACGGAAGAGGTACTTGCGCGTGCCGTCCTTGGAGAGCTCGCTGGTGACGGGGGCACTGCGCCCCCACCTCGTAGTGCTCGCTGAGGCGCTCACGGTTGGCCTTGGAGATGTTGCTCATCTCCTCGATGCTCGTGACGCGCTTGTCATAGAGCCAGCCTGCAAGCTGCTTGCCAGTGAAGCGGGGCATACCGAGCTCCTCGGCCAGCTGCGTCAGCTGCTCGAGGCTCAGTCCTAGGCGTATTTCTCTGCCCATAGTGGGCGCCGTAGTAGACGCGTCCAAGGATCACGAGGAAGGCCGCCCGGGCGACGGACGCCGCAGGCATGCCTATATACTCAACTTCAGCCAGGCGCCCATGGGCTCGCTCCCAGGGCGCAGAAGCGGGCGCGATTATCCCTTGGACCTTGAGGCGCTGGATGAAGTCCGCGCAGGGCCTGATAGCTGTACTGGCTGCGCCTGAGCCCGACTCCTGCTAACGAGGGGCGGCGGCCGAGGCTGCCTTGTCGACGAGGCGTGGCGCTGATGGGCTGCAGGACGAAGACCTCGCTATTGGAGCCTGAAGGGCTTGGAGAGCTTACCGGAGTGATCATCGCATAGCCGTTGAAGGCTGCGGGCTCGCTGCCGCGTACGATATAGTTGACGTCCACGAGGGTGTCGACCTTGCTCTGCATCGCCTCGGCGTGAGGCCTCCAGCGTGCTGAGCTGGCGGCCTCGAGCTGCTGACGAGCTGCTCGGCCTTCTTCTCGCTCATCAGCTTAGCCACGATCTGCTCCTTGACGACGGAGAGGGCGAAGCCTGCAGGCGTGTGCTTACCGACGGCGGGGATCACGAGGTAGTCCGTACCGCAGGTGTGAAAGCGGGCTCACCTCACCATCCTTGGCACCGAGGGCCCAGGTGACGATGGGGCGCGAGCTGGGGATCTGGCCGAGCATAGGCGAACCCGTCTCGACAGCTACCCCACGAGCGACGCTGAAGCCTTCCTTCTGTGCGCGCTGTGCCATGGCATCGAAGCCACCGCCTGCGCCGAGAATCTTGTTCATCGCCGCGTACTTGGCATTGTGGGTATCGGTGGAGAAGGTAGCCTCCAGGAGACGTAGGCCAGCTGGTACTTCTCGACCGCGGGCTGAGCGTTCTCAGCGCGCAGCAGGATGGTCATAGGCGCCTGACCGAGGCGGACCACGGTACCGACGGGCACCTTGTAGAGGGTATCCAGAGCAAGGCCCGACTGAGCGCCGAGCTGGCTGAGGGTAAATTCGGAAGGTGCTATCGACCAGGCCCATGCGGTTGGGCATCGTGATGAGCCCGCCCTGAGCTGCCGACTGCTGGTCGAGGCTGTGCTTGCGCGCCAGGTCGGCGAAGCAGCGCCCGAGCCGAGCTGAGCCACGAGGCTATCGGCACGACCCTTGACGCTGTCGTTGAGGACGATCATACGCGGCCGAGGGCCGAGGGCAACCTTCTTGCCTACGAGCTTGACGATGTCGTATCGGTCGTTGACGAGCTGAGGATCGCTGACCTCACCTACGGCAGCAGCCTTGACGAAGGCTACCTGATCGGCACCGAGGCCGAGCTGGTCAAGCTCCTCACCGGTGAGGTAGCTCTTGCCGAAGAGCTTATTGGACGAGGCGTAGGCACGCAGGGCAGACTCGACGGCGGGGTGATGCGAGCGGCACGCAGCTCAGCTACGGCCTTAGTCTTCTCCTCGGCAGCTGCCTGGTAGTCGGCCTGCGAGGGCACGACCTGCACGCTGATGTGGCTGACCTCAGCCAGCGGGCTCTGCATACGGAAGAAAGTCCTGTGCCCATCGTAGTAGCTTGTACCTCCTCATCGCTGGCAGCAGCGCGTCGGTGATCATGCTCGCCGCGCTGCGTACCAGCGCTACGCTACGGGAGGCGCCCCCGAGAGCGAGCTCGCGGTCGAGGTCGTTGATCTTGAAGCTACGCGAGAGCAGCGTACCGATCTTCTCCTGCAGACGCTGTACGCGCACCTGCTGCTGCAGGGCGACGAACTGCTGCTGCAGCCCCTTGAGCTGCTCACGCTGGTCTGCGGGAGCAGCGGCGATCTGCTTGTCGGAGAGCTGGCGGATGAACTCGTTGACCTGCTTCTCATCGGCCGAGCCGAAGAACTGGACAGCCAGTGGCGAGGGCGAGATCCCTTGCCGGTGAGCAGCGCATAGAGCTCATCGTCGGTGACCTGTACGCCAGCCTTGTCGGCGATCTTGGTCAGCGCGTACTCCGATATATACTGCTGCGCGAGCTGATTATTGAGCATCATACGCTGCTCATCGCCTATCTTCTGTCCCGACGCTCAGCCTGCTGCTGTAGCTGCTCGAGGCGGGCGCTGTACTCCTCGATGGAGATGTCGCTGCCGTCGATGGAGAGGGCTACGCGCTCGCTCTTGTCCCAAAAGGTGCGTCCACTGGTGAAGAGGTCTCCGATCACGAAGCCAGCGAGTGCTACCCCGATCACGACCACGAGCAGCACGGAGTGACTCCGGATCTTGTCTAATACTGCCATTATCTGTTCTTACCCGGTATTATTGAGTGTTGTGTTGCTACTACTTTGGGTCACAAAAAAGTGCCGATCAGGCGCTAGCGCCGCTGGGTGTGAGTGCCTCGGCCTGCGCCCACCTTCTCAAACCTCCCGAGCCTTATCCCCAGCCTCCCTCACTGATATCATCGGCGCCGACGGATATCCTCAGCTCCGTGACGGACGTCCTCAGAGAGGCTGACTGATATCCCTCAGCGAGCGAGGAGGCTAAGACGAAGCGCAGCGAGAAAGCTTAACTGCTGCGCTCGTAGACTTGCTTCGCAGCACGCCCTAAGCAAAGGAAAGTCAGCCTTAAAACAAGGGCTAACACGCTCATAACCAAGCCCCTAGCACCCTCTGAAGCAAAGCGCCAAGCAGCCCCAGAACGAGGCGCAGAAAACGAACGATAAGGGAGATAGTACGAATGTGAACCTTTTCACTCTCCTTGTTAAAAGTAGGTGCACGTGTACACTAGTGTCAAGACAGCAATGCAACAAAAAGAACATAGCCTCGTACCTGGGCTACGCCCTCCTCGAGCTCCTCACCCTCAGCGGCTCTAGGGCGGCAGGACAGCAGTCAGCCGAGCCGCCCACCGCTCACCCTACGCGGGGCGGTAGACAGCGTCTCGGGCTCAACCCCGCCCTTGCCGCCAGCGAGCTCGGCATCAAGGGCGCCCGAGCTCGACCAGCACAGAATCGGGCAGCTCCTACCGAGATCAGCCTCTCGGGCTCCTATAGCCTCATGCTCAAGAAGCAGAAGGTCTACTTCGGCGGCGGCGATAGCGGCGGCGCCATGCCTGGCGGCGCTTCCTCTCCCTTCGGCAATCTCTTCGGCGGCGATGGTATTGAGATGGGTGAGCGCCACAGCCTGCAGGGGCGGCATCAACGCAGGGATGCCCCTCATCGCAGCTCTGGGCCTCCCTCCAGCTCGACCAGCGAGCTGTAGAGCTGGCCGAGGAGAAGGCCCGCGGCTCCCGCGTGGCCCTCATCAGCGAGGTGCGCAAGGCCTACCTCGGGGTACTGCTGGCACGCGAGTCGGCACGCACCCTACAGGCAGCTACGACAACACGCAGCAGAACTACCAGCAGATCACCCAGAAGTACGAGCACGGGCTCGTGGCCGAGTACGACAAGATCCGCATGGAGCGCAGCTCAGCAAATCTCCTCCCTCAGCTCCTATCGGCACGCAACACCGAGCGCCTGGCGGAGGCCAGCTCAAGGTCGTCATGGGGCTCCCCTCAGTATTAGCATCAGCCTCGGCGAGGCGCTGCCCGCCTACGAGGAGCAGATCTTCGGCCTCCTGCCCGAGTCGGGAGAGCACGCAGCCACCTCCCTCAGCCTCGAGCGCAACAGCGACCTCAGGAGCCTCGGCCCACAGCAGCGCCAGCTCGAGGCCGCGCTCAAGGTGAAGAGGCCTCCCCACCCTCGCCCTTAGCTTCACCTACCAGTACAACTACGCTGCCGACCAGCTGCGCCTAGACACAAGCGCTGGAGTCCCTTCTCCGCCTCGGCCTGAGCCTCAACGTACCTCTGTATAATGGGGGCGCGCTACAATGGCACGTGCCAGCCGCGACCAGATCCAGCAGCTACAGCTGCAGCGCCCTAGCCACCCAGAGGCGGCTGGAGCTGGGGCTGGAGAACACCCGCCGAGCGCGCAGCAACGCCTGGCGACCTTCGTCGCCGCACGTGATGCTGTGGCGAGCGCCAGCCGCGGCCACGAGATCGCTCGCGTACGCTACGCAGTGGCGCCAGCACCCTGCTGGAGCTCAACGACGTCGAGCTAGCTCTGCTGCAGGCGCGCCTTGCCCTCAGCAAGCCATCCACCAGTATATGATCTCGGTCTTCCAGCCTCGATGAGCTGCAGGGCCTCGACCAGCTCCAGCCCGCACCTAATATAGACTCAGAATATGAAGCCACAGACTTCGCTCCTGCTGCTCCTCTCAGCAGCCTCCCTCAGCCTTAGCACCGCCTGCAGCAGCTCCGAGTTCCTCGAAGCAAGAGACGGCTCAGAGCACCGATAGCACCCTGGGTCGTCACGACGACGCAGCACGCCTCACCGACTTCAGCAGCGCCAGCAGTACACGCGCAGCTCGAGGCCAAGACGCTCAATAACATCACCGCGCAGGCTGGCGGACGTGTCAAGCAGATCCTCGTCGCCGCAGGGGACCGCGTCGCTGCTGGGCAGGTCGTCGCCCGCATGGAGGCCACGCAGGCCTCCGCCGCACAGAGATCCAGCTGGCAGATGCCAAGACCAACTTCGCCCGCATGGACGAGCTCTACAAGGTCGGCGGTATCTCCAAGGCCCAGTGGAGCAGGCCAAGAGCGCCCTCGAGCAGGCCAAGCTGAGCTACGGCAACGCCTCGGAGAACACCTGCTGCGTAGCCCTCATCTCCGGGCTTCGTCACCGCTAAGAACTACGACAACGGCGACGTCACCTCGCCCGCACAGCCCATCCTCGTCATCAGCAGATCAGCCCGCTCAAGGTCGTCGTCAACGTCTCCGAGCAGTACTACACCCGCCTCAAGCCCGGCCTCGAGGCCAGCCTGAGCGTCCGAGGGCCCCTCGGCGAGCAGACCAGCGGCCGTATCACCAAGGTCTACCCTACCGTCGACGCCACGACGCACACCGTCGGCGTCGGTGACCGAGGTAGACCAACAAGGATCAACGCCTACGCCCTGGGATGTACGCTCGCCTCGGTCTGGACTTCGGCACGCGCCAGGCTCTGACGATCTCGGACAAGGCCATCGTCCGCCAGGCAGGTAGTGGCATCCGCTACGTCTACGTCCTCAAGGAGGGCAAGGCCGTCTACCGTGAGTCGAGCTGGGCGAGCTGCAGGACGGCCGCCACGAGGTCCTCAGCGGCATCGAGCCCGGCGAGCAGCTGATCATCTCCGCCTCGCGCCTGAAGAACGGGCAACCGCTGTCAAGCTAGCTAAGTAGCTATGAGTATCTCACGAAACCTCGGTCAAGCCGATCACCACGGCGCTCATCTACGTAGCCATCGCTATCCTCGGGCTCTTCGCCCTGACGCGACTGGCCATCGAGCTGATGCCCAACACGGACACCACGACCGTGGTGATCATCACCGCCACCAGGCGCCAGCGCGGAGGACATCGAGTCCAACGTCACGAAGGTGCTCGAGACAGCCTCAACGGGATCGACAAGCTCAAGCGCATCAGCTCCAAGAGCCAGAGAACTCGTCCATCATCACTATGCGGTTCCGCGCCGGGACGCTCATCGCAGAGGCCACCAACGACATCCGCGATAAGCTCGACGCCACCTCCGAGCTCCTTTCCACGGGGGCCAAGAAGCTGACGATCTTCCGGTTCGACAACGCCAGCATCCCGTGGCTATGCTCTCCGTGCAGTCCGAGAGAGTGCCCCAGCGCTGGCCAAGATCCTCGAGGACAGGTCACCAACCCGCTGCAGCGCATCGACGGCGTAGGCTCGTGTAAGCGTCCTCAACGCCACACACGTCATCAGGTCCACTGCGACTCAAGCTCGAGGCCTACCACCTGACGACCCAGCAGATCGCACAGATCATCAGGCGGAGAACACCAATATCCCGCAGAGACAGATCGACCCTCGGATCGTACGAATACAGCCTCCGAGTGCAGTTTACCGATCCCGCACAGCTCTCGAGGCATCATCGTCGCTGAGTGTCGGCGGCAAGGACGTGCGCCTCTCCGATGTAGCCACCGTCAAGGATACCGTCGCCGAGCGCCAGCAGAGAACCATATCAATGGTATGACCGGGGCGATGGTCATGATCAGCAAGCAGGCGATCCAACTCGGTGAAGATCTCCGAGCAGGTACGTCGATGCTGCCCCAGATCCAGCAGTCGCTGCCCTCAGACGTCAAGCTCGACTACCTGATCGACACCTCGTCCTTCATCGTCACTGCCGATCAACTCGCTCAGGAGACGATCTACATCACCTTCGTCATCGTGATGCTAGTGGTCTTCATCTTCTCGGACGCTGGCGAGCCACCTTCATCATCGTGCTGACGATCCCTATATCGCTCGTCGCCTCCTTCATCTACCTGCTCGTCTCGGGCAATTCGCTCAACGTCATCTCCCTCTCCTCGCTCTCCATCGCCATAGGTATGGTCGTGGATGATGCCATCGTGGTGCTGGAGAATGTGACGACCCACATCGAGCGCGGCAGCGCCCTCCGGCAGGCTGCCATCCACGGGACGAACGAGGTAGGGATCTCGGTCATCGCCTCGACACTGACGATGCTCGCCGTCTTCTCCGCTGACGATGACGCCAGGGGATGCTGGGGTGATGTTCCGCCAGCTGGGGCTGGAGCATCAGCATCGTGATGATCGTCTCGACGGCAGCGGCGCTGGGCCTGACGCCCATGCTCTCGCAGCTGCTGCGCGAGGGGTGAGCCGCTGGGTACTGACGCGCTTCTTCGCCCCCATCGGTCCTTCCTCGGGAAGCTCGACCTCCTCTACGCTCGTCTCCTAGGGTGGACGGTACGCCACCGCCGCTCGACGATCCTCTCCGCCCTAGGGATCTTCGTCCTGAGCCTTCTGGGGCTGCAGTTCATCAAGAGCTCCTTCATGCCGAAGCAGGACGTGGGCTTCATCGACGCCTCGGTGGAGCTGCCCGTCGGCACGCGTGTGGAGGAGACACGGCAGTTCGCCCTCGACCTCGAGGCACGTATGCGCCAGACCTTTCCCGCCATACAGACGATCTCCATGTCTGCAGGGGCAGGCGACGCCAACAATACCTACGCCTCGACGCAGGAGAACGGCTCCAACGTCGCCTCCATGTTCATCGGCCTGCGCCCACAGAAGGAGCGCAGCATGACGCAGGACGAGGTCGCCGCGGGGCTCCGAGAGCTCTTCGCCAAGACGCCCGAGGTGACCTCCTTCAAAGGTCTCCAGTGGTGACGGCAAGCCCCAACTCCAGCTCGGGCCTCGTCATCGAGCTCTCACGGGCAGGACTTCCAGCGCTCGGACAGCTACGCCCGCCTCCTCAGCGAGCAGCTCAAGGACAAGGCTAGCTCTCCGGGCATCACCATCAGCCGCAAGGACTATACGCCTGAGCTGCGCTTCGTCTTCGACCGCACCAAGCTCGCCGAGCAGGGGCTCAATCTCGCCACTGCCTCCAGCTATCTGCGCAGCGCGGTCAATGGGACGGTCAGCTCCTGCCTCCGTGAGGAGGGCAGCGGAGTACGATATCCGCGTGAGCCTCGCCCCGAGGCACGCCAGAGCGTACAGGACCTGATGAATATCTCTCGTCTATACGCCGCAGGGCAAGGCCGTGCGCCTCTCCGAACTCGGCCACCTCGACGAATCCTTCACCCCACCGACCATCGAGCGCAAGGACCGCTCGCGCTACGTCTCGCTGACGGTCAATGCCGCCCCAGGCTCGCAGCTCAGTGAGGTCGTCGCCGACGCCCAGCAGCTCCCTCGCCGCCCATCCTCTGCCCGAGGGCATGCAGGCTGAGCTCACGAGGGGGCCTACGAGAGCCAGCAGGAGACCTTCGGCGACCTCGGAGGTGCTGATGGCCCTGATCGTGCTGCTGGTCTTCATCGTCATGGCGGCACAGTTCGAGAGCCCTCGTCGACCCTTTCGTCATCATGTTCTCCGTGCCCTTTCGCCTTTACGGGGTCTTCATCGGCCTGCTGGTGACGGCAGGTGCTCATGGATACGATGACCTTCATCGGTATGATCGTGCTCATCGGCATCGTGGTGAAGAATCGGGATCGTGCTCATCGACTACATACGCCTGTGCCGCGAGCGTGGCAGCGATCATCCTCGCGGGCGGTCGTCACCTCGGGTAAGTCCCGCCTCCGCGTGCTCATGACCACGATGACCACCGTCCTGGGGATGCTCCCCATGGCGCTCGGCATCGGTGAGGGCTCGGAGATCGTGGCAGGCCATGGGGATCACCGTCGCCTGGGGCTCTCCATCTCGGACCCTCGTCACCCTCGTACTCATCCCCACGCTCTACGCGGCCCTCGAGGCACGCCGTCTGCAGCGCCGACGCATCTAGCCCTAGCCTACTGATATGAAAAGTGTATTCATCTCCTACAATCAGGCCTACCACGAGGAGATCATAGAGCTCCTCGGCAAGCTTAGCCTCCGCGGCTATACCTACTGGGAGGTCACCCAGGGACGCGGCAGCGCCACGGGCGACCCCCACCTCGGCTCGCATGCCTGGCCTGCACGCTCAATCTCGTCCCCTCCTGGTCATCGCGCCCGCCGACAAGGGGTGCCCACTCTGCTGGAGCGCCTCAAGGCCATGGACGAGGAGACGCCCGCTCAGGGCCTCCGCGCCTTCGTCTGGACGGTCGAGGCCTCTATCTAGGCGTCCTACCCTCCCCCTCGGCTCACAAGAGCCCTCACGAGCGGTCTGCATCCTCTGCAGGCCGCTCGTGCTGTATATAGGTATAGGAGCGGAAGGCCATCCCCGCCCGTCGTCGCGCCTGCGCTCAGCGGAAGCAAGGAGCCAGCTACTGCACCGCAGCAGCTGGAGGCAGCAGGCTCAGCGGAAGCAAGGAGCCAGCTACTGCACCGCAGCAGCTGGAGGCAGCAGGCTCAGCGGAAGCTACAGCCTCTGACAGAGCGCCTCTGAGGATATCGGTCAAGGAGCTGACGGATACCCATCAGAGGCATGACTGACGCCCCTCAGGAAGCTGAGAGATATCCCTCAGCTCCGCTTCCCCCTCTGTGGCAGTTCGCTGGGAGCTCGCCCACAGCCTTCGCCCCGCCTAAGGGGCTAGGAGACTAGGGCACCAGGGTGGCCCAATTCCTAACGTATGGGGCGCCAGCCGTTTGATAGTCAGAGGAGATTGCGTACCTTCGTGAGGAACGAATACGATAGCACGATAATGAGTCAAGAAGAAGGATTGGGGCAAGGCGACACTTGTCTCCTCGCAGCGCATCAAGGCCAGTACACGCTACTACTACTAGACGCTAAAGCTCGACAGCAAAGGGCACATAAGTGTACCGTACTCTCCGAGACCAAGCTCAAGGAGGGCGAGGCCAAGCCCGAGCGGCACCGTATCTTCGTCTACGAGGAGGACTTTGCCAAGCTCACCCGCGCCCTTGCCGAGACCATCCTCAGCCTCTCTGGAGAGCAGGCCCTCGCCGAGGTTATCCCGCCCTGAGTGCCGTGAGCCAGGAGCTCCCCCACCCCAGGACGAGGGAGACGAGCACAGCCGCAGCCCTCGAGGGACGGAGGTCCACAGAGACCGCAGCGTTGGAGCTCATGTCCACCCTACGTGCGGACGAGAGGAGGACGAGGATGAGAGAAGATCTGAGCCTCGAGACGATCATCGAGTGGACCGATGAAGCCTGAGCCACCGACACGCCTACCGGACCGCCGCCCTCTTGTGGATCATCGCAGGGGCCAATGTGGTGCGCCTCGGCGTCCTGAGCTGGCAGCGCTACGAGGTAGCTCTGCTGCCCCTGCTGTGGCTCGCTGCGAGCTTCGCCTTCTTCGGCCCTTCATTCTTCCCCCGCGCCTCACGGCGCAATCTAGACTATGTCGCTGCGCTCGAGGCCCCCTATCTATGGCAGTGCTTCAGCCCCCGCTCCTGGCTCCTCATGGCCTTCATGATCGCCCTGGGCGTGAGCATACCGCAGCTTTCAGAGCTAGCCCCCGATAGCTTCATCGCGGGCTTCACTGCGGTCTGGCAGCGCCCGCTGCTGGCCGACTTCCCTATCTACGCAAGGGCTGGCAACGAGGATGACCGACCGCACACAGTTCGAGGACAAGAAGGCAGCCTACTATACCCCAGGGCTGCAAGCTGAACTTCGCCGAGACCTCCACCATCGAGCGACAGCTCCCGGCCGAGGGCATGCAGCGTACTGGCCTGGGGAGCGTGCCGACATCTGCGTCATCAACACCCTGCTCGGTCACCGAGCAGGCCGACCGCCGCTGCCGCCACATGATCCGGCAAGGCTCGGCGCGAGACACCCCGACTCCTTCGTCATCGTCACGGGATGCTATGCCCAGCTGGAGCCCCGGGCCGTAGCTCAGATGGACGGCGTGGGGCTCGTGGTGGGCGCGAGCAGAAGCCGACATCGCCCCCACCTCGAGGCCATCCGGTCGCCCTACGGCCGAGGCGCGCCTGCTGGCGGCCGCACGCGGGACATACACAGCTCCCACCTCAGCTCCTCCAGCGACGAGCGTGCCGACACTCCTCAAGGTGCAGGACGGCTGCAGACTATCACTGCAGCTACTGCACCATCCCCTACGCGCGGCCTGTAGCCGCAATGGCTCCATCGCCTCGCTCGTCGAGGAGTCCGAGCGTATCGTCGCCCTCGGGCGGACGCGAGATCGTGCTGACGGGCGTCAATATCGGGGACTCGGCCGCAGCACGGCGAGCGCTTCGTCGACCTGGTGCGCGCCCTCGACCAGCCTCCGACGGCCTCGAGCGCCTGCGTATAGGCAGCATCGAGCCCAACCTCCTCACCGATGAGCTCATCGACTACTGCGCCACCAGCCAGCGCGTGGCACCCCACTTCCACATCCCCCTGCAGAGCGGCAGCGACGAGGTGCTGCGACTGATGCGCCGCCGCTACGACAGCGCCCTCTTCCGCCAGCGTGTGGAGCATATACGCCGTGTGCTGCCCGAGGCCTTCATCGGCATCGACGTCATCGTCGGCACACGCGGCGAGCGGCCCGAGTACTTCGAGGACTGCTATCACTTCCTCGAGGACTGGACTTCTCCCAGCTGCATGTCTCTCCTACTCCGAGCGCTCAGGCACCAGCGCCCTGCAGATCCAGTACACGGTGAGCCCGCAGGAGAAGCACAAGCGCAGCCAGCGCCTGATGCGCCTCTCCGAGGCCAAGCTCCGCCGCTACTATGAGCGCCACCTCGGCCGCCCGCAGCGCGTCATCTGGGAGCAAGGCTGCTACGAGGGCCTCATGCTAGGTCACAGCGAGTATTATCTACGTGTGGCGCAGCCCCACGACGCGGCTGCTGTGGGCACGCTCTCGTGCATCACCCCGAGCAACTGCTGGAGGGCGAGCAGGGGCTCTACCTACGCTGGTGCAGCGCGCTCGAGGCCACACGACGCGACGAGAGAGGACACAGCGAAGACAGACACCACATACTACCCCTATACGATATACTACTGCTATGTCATCTGCTCACTACCCCCAAGGTCGGCGTACTGGTGCTGAACTGGAATGGCCGACAGCTGCTGGAGGACTTCGCCCCCTCCTGGGTCAGGCACACACCAGACTATGCCGAGCTCGTCATCATCGACAACGGCTCGACCGATGAGTCCCTCAGCTTCCTCCAGAGCACCTATCCCGAGGTCAAGGTCCTGCCTTCGAGGAGAACTACGGCTTCGCAGAGGGCTACAACCGTGCCATCGCTGCCCTCGACTACCCCTACGTCGTGCTGCTCAATAGCGATGCGGCCTCAGCGCGGGTTGGCTGACCAGCGCTCGAGCTGCTGGAGACGGAGCCCGAGCTGGGCGCCGTACAGCCCAAGATCCGTGCGCAGCGAGCGCCCGAGGCCTTCGAGTACGCAGGCGCAGCAGGCGGCTACATCGACGCCCTCGGCTATCCCTTCTGCCGCGGCAGGCTCCTGGACACGGTGGAGGTAGACGAAGGGCAGTACGACCAGCTCAGCGAACTGCTCTGGGCCTCAGGGCTGCCCCATGTGCGCCGCAGTGTAGCCTCGAGCTCGAGGGGCTGGACGCGCCTTCGCCCATCAGGAGGAGATCGACCCTGTGCTGGCGCGTGGTCAGCCGCGGCTGGCGCATCCGCCTCGCCCTCAGTGGCGTCGTCTATCACCCTCGGCGGCGGGGCCTCTCAGCAGAGGCCCGAGAAGGCCTCAACTCGCAACAACCTCCTCATGCTCTGCAAGAACCCTCCCCACGCGCGCGCCTCTACCTCGTCCTTCTGCTGCGCCTCATCCTCGACGCCGTGGCAGCGCTCGTCTACCTCCTGCAGGGACGAGGACGCCACGCAGTAGCCGTGCTGCGCGCCTGGCGGGGCTTCCTCATCCTGCGCCCACACTACGAGCTGCCGCGAGGCAATAATATGCGCGCTCGGCGCACCGACCTCCCGCTGCTCCTCAAGCCCTACAGCCTCCTCCTCCACTATTATCTCCTCGGGCATAGGCGCTACAGCCAGCTGCCCTAGACCCTTGTCCCCATCTCCTCACCTATGACTCTACTCGAGCCACTGGCCGAGCGCATGCGCCCGACGAGCCTAGAGGGCTACTTCGGTCAGCGCCACCTCGTGGGCCCCGAGGGGCGTCCTCAGGCGCATGATCGAGCAGCAACGCCTGCCCTCGCTCATCTTCTGGGGGCCGCCCGGCGTGGGCAAGACGACGCTGGCGGAGATCATCGCCCGCAGCCTCGACACCAGCTTCCACAGCCTCAGTGCCGTACACTCGGGCGTCAAGGAGGTACGCGAGGTACTGGAGCGCATCGCAGGGGAGCAGTCGGGACTCTTCGGCCGTAGCATCCGTCCCATCCTCTTCATCGATGAGATCCACCGCTTCAGCAAGAGCCAGCAGGACTCGCTGCTGGGTGCTGTCGAGCAGGGGCTGGTGACGCTCATCGGTGCCACGACGGAGAATCCCAGCTTCGAGGTCATCCGCCCCTGCCTCGCGCCGCCAGGTCTATACCCTCGAGCCGCTGGGTGCCGAGGAGCTCCTGAGCTCCTGGAGCACGCCCCACGACGGACGAGCAGCTACGCACGCGGCATACGAGCTCCGTGAGACGGCCGCCCTGCTGCACCTCTCGGGCGGCGATGCTCGCCGCGCACTCAACATCCTCGAGCTCGTCACCCTCCTCCCCACGGCCGATCCGCTGGGTGGTGACGGACGCCCTCGTCTCCAGCCTCGTGCAGACCAATCCCGCTGGCCTTCGACAAGGGCGCGGCTGAGCTGCACTACGACATCGCCTCGGCCCTGATCAGAGCATACGCGGCAGCGACGATGCCGCCATCTACTGGCTGGCACGCCTCATCGAGGGGGCGAAGACCCGAGCTTCATCGCCCGCCGCCCGATGATCTCCGCAGCCGAGGCATCGGCCTGGCGAACCCCAAGCGCTGCTGCTGGCCGAGGCCTGCGCCGCCAGCCTCGAGCGCATCAGCTGGCCCGAGGACGTATCCCCTGGCCGAGACCGTCATTTACCCAGCCTGCAGCGAGAAAAAGCAACCTCGCCTACCTCGCCATGACCGCGCCCTCGCTCTCGTTCGCCAGACGGGCAATCAGCGCCGTACCGCTGCACCTGCGGAACGCCTCGACCTCGCTGATGAAGGACCTCGGCATGGCAGCAACTACCGCTATCCGCACAATGCCCCAGGGCACTTCCTCGAGCAGCAGTACCTCCCGAGGCGCTCCGAGGCCAGCGCAGCCTGGGAGCCCCAGCCTCACAGCGCCGCCGAGCAGCAGCTGGACGAGCGACGGCGTAAGCGCTGGCAGCGCCAGCCCTCGCCCCTTAGTCCTGGGTCGCCCCGCGCCTCGAGGCGAAGCCCCTGCCCCAGTGCCCCAGGCCTATCCCTCCTGAGTGAGGCGGGGCGCTGTGTCGAGGCTCAGGGCAAGCTACGCCCTTCCCACGAGCACCCTCAGCCCCAGTAGAGGGCGTCGCTCCGAGGCTGTCGGCAGGGGCTGAGCTCTGAGGCGTAGAGCACCCTAAAGCAAGGGGCGCAGCGGGCAGAGCAAGGGGCACGAAGCTCAGCTAAGAGGCGGCGAACTGATGGATAAGGGGAGCGGAAAAGTAATATAAGAATGCGGCAAATATTATATAACTTGTCAGATATTATATAATATTCCGCCAAAAGTAATATAATATTTGTCGCAATATAATATAAGAATCGGCGGCAGCAGGCCTACGGGGCAGCGCGGCGCGCCTTTGTTCGCATAGCCGTCCGAGCCTGCGCCGCCTCGCCTAAGGCCTACCGGAGAGGCTGCAGCAAGGCTGCACAGCGCCCGCACTAGAGACTAAGGGCGGGCTATCTAGAGGCCAACGACTGCAGGACAGCTTGCCTTGGAGAGCTGTCTGAGGCAAGGGCAAAGACCTAGAAGAGTTAGGGGTAAAGGTACAGGAGCGGCACGTCTCAGCGCCGTGGAGCCGCAGCCCTCGGCAGCGGCGCAAGCCCTGGGCGGGCACTCCGCGAGACGGGTGATATATGGTATTCGATAAATAAGTAACTTTGCGTATCACTTAATTAGAACAGCACCTTATGAGAATCACAACTAACCTCATCTGCGTCGTCGCCACTGCGGGCAGCCTCGCGTCACAGACGAGCAAGAGCCCCATCAAGGGGACGCTCCTCGGCGGGAGCACGCAGCGCCCCGTGGACTTCGCCAGCCTGCTGCTCCGTAGTCCCAAGGACAGCACCCTCGTGACGGGCACCCAGAGCAAGGCCGACGGCTCCTTCCGCTTCGAGGCCCCCCACGGCAGCCACATCCTCGAGGTACGTGCCCTAGGCTACAAGACCTGGTATCGACAGCTCACCCTCACCAGCGCTACCGACCCAGGCAAGATCCTCCTCAGTGAAGACGCCAAGCAGCTCGGGGAGGTGCAGATCGCCGCCAAGCGACCCATTATGCAGCGCAAGGCCGACCGCATGGTCTTCGACCCTGAGCAGCTCGCCCCGCAGGGACTACCCGCCCTAGATCTCCTACGTGAGACCCTCGGGGTCAACGTCACCGACGAGGGCATTAGCCTCATCGGCAGCGGGGCTCAGTCGTCGTCCTGATCAATGACAAGCGCGTGCGCCTCCTCGGGGACAGCGCTCGCCAGCTCCTACGCAGCTACCCAAGGCCGACCTCAGCGAAGTGCAGATCCTCACCACACCGCTCAGCCAGAGTACGAGGCCGAGGGCAATGCGGGCGTGCTGAACATCGTGCTGAAGAAGGCCAGGGAATGACTTCTTCGGCGGGAACATCAGCACCAGCCTCAGCATCGAGACGAGCATTGGGGGCTACTCTGCCTCACCGGGCTCAACTATAAGAAGGGTCGCATCAGCTCCCCTCCCCGCAGCTCAATGCAGGCCAATTCACCAGCGTCGGCGGCTTTTCGCCACCTACCGCAGCTACACGCAGCAGCCGCTCTACTCCAGCAGCGAGAGCAAGTTCAACATCACAGGCCAGTGGGCGGGACTCACGTGCCCCACTCGACTACCAGCTGAGCCCCGAGCTGAGCCTTGGCGCCAGCCTCTCCTTCTCGCCCAGCGTAGAGAGCCCGCCGAGAGAACCTCACCGAGGACTACACGACCCTCCCTCAGGGGCAGCGACAGCTCCAGCTGCGCATGCCCGACAGCCGATGAGCGCGAGCGCTCGAGCTACACCCTCGGCCAACGTACACCTGAGAAGAGCTTCACAGGACACGCTGGGCGCCGCCTCAGCTGGGACGTCGACTACGTGGGCTTGATAGCCGGGAGGAGCTGCAACTTTGACTCCAAGAGCTACAGCAGCACGGGGCCCTCCTGCCCGGGCAGGACTTCCGCTTCGACTCCTGAGACCCATCAGCAGACACGCTCCTACATCAGCGGCATCGACTCAGCAGCCACCCCTAGGGCTATGCAGCTGAACTTCGGGGTTGGGGCAGCTGGACGCGCACGAGCAACGTCAATGACTACGCCGCCAGCAGCACCCTCGGGGAGGCCGCGACCAGCTACGCTTCGACGAGCATATCTACGCCCTCTACGCCGACCTAGCACGCTCCCTCTCGGCTCAGTGGAGTCTGCGCAGCGGGCTGCGCCTAGAGTACACGCATACCGATGGCCAGGTCAACGGGCAGCACCGCCTCAAGACGCGGGACTACCTCAACCTCTCCTCGCTGGTCTTCGCCCGGCTACGCGCCCAGCGAGCGCCACGCCTTCAGCCTCAACGGAGCATACGCCTGCAGCGTCCTCACTTCGGCCAGCTCTCGCCCTTCCCAAGTATGAGAACCGCTACAGCACCCTGCAGGGCAAGGAGGACCTCAGTGCGGCACAGCAGGCCAACCTTAGCCTCGGCTACACCCTCGGCGGGAAGCTGAACCTCCAGCTCTCGGGGAGCTACCTCTGGGATGGCATCGCCCAGGTCGTCCGCCTCGACCCCGCGACCAATCAGGCCTACTACACGCACGACAATGCAGCAGAGGATAGACGCCTGACGCTGATACATGAGCTACGTCTTCAACAGCTGGAGCTCCTGCAGAGCCACATTAGCCAGCAGGTCAGCTACACGACCTCGTACACCCGCTACGAGGGCGCAAGCTCTACGGCAGCACGGGACTCCAGCTACAACTTCAAACATCAACAACACGCTCTTCCTCAACCGCAGCAAGACGCTCCAGGGACGGTCTCTCTCTCACTACAGCTCGCCTACGTATGACGCAGGGGCTTCGGATCAGCCCACATCCTCAGCGGAGGGCTGGGGCTCTCCTACAGCCTTCTGGAGGGCAGCTCCGCCTCACCACAGGGCTCTCCAACCTCTTTGCCAAGGATGTGGTCACACGTCTGAGCAATGCCGACTACGGGATGCGCGTCGTCAATTCGGCTATGCTAACGACTTCAAGATCGGCCTCAGCTACCACTTCGGGGCGCCCATCAAGGGCAAGGAGGCCCGCCGCAGCGCTGAGGAGCTGCGCTCCCGCATGTAGTCCCGCCCCTATGGATAGCTCCACGAAATGCGGCACCGCCCTTGGCCTCAGCCTCATCGCCCTGCTGGCCCTCAGCGTCACGCTGCTCGCCGAGTGTAGCGTGGGCGCAGCAGCTACGCCTCAGTCCCATGGTGCTGGGGGTCTGCTGGGGATGCTGCTGGCCGATACGCTGCGCCCGCGGCTACCTGAGACTGGGACGGCGCCTTCCGCATCGCAGGCAAGCAACTGCTACGCGCGGGGATCGTCTTCTACGGCTGCCGCCTGACGCTGGAGAGCACCACCGAGCTCGGCCCCGAGGCCATCCTCATCGATACGATCATCGTCCTAGGGACGCTCCTCCTCAGGGAGCTCTCGGCCGCGCCCTGGGGCTGGAGCAAGCGAGCGGCCCTCATCGCCTCGGGGAGCGCCATCTGCGGCGCCGCAGCCGTGCTCGCCACGGAGCCCGTGGTACGGGCACGTCTCGCACAGCACGGTGGTGGCGGTGGGTACGGTGGTACTCTTCAGGACGCGCTTCGATGTTCGTCTACCCGCTGCTCTACCGCTGGGCGCTGGAGGCCCTCGGCCTGCGCGGCGTCGGCATCTATACGGGTGCCACGGTTCACGAGGTGGCGCATGTCGTCGGGGCAGGGGCAGCGATGAGCCCCGAGATTGCGCGGCACTGAGCGACCCTGACCAAGATGCGATACGCGTCTGCTGGCTGGCCCCCGTGCTCCTCGGGCTAAGCGTCCTGATGTGCGAGCGGCATGCTGGCGGCAGTGCCTCGGGCAGGGGCGGTGCAGATCCCCGGTTCGCCTGCTACTTCATCCTCGTGGTGTTGGTTAATTCCTCCTAGCTCACCTCTCCAGCGCAGGCGGCTGGACGGAGAGCTATAGGACGGTGACGGGCTGGACACGACGGCCGATACCTTCGTCCTGACGATAGCGATGACGGCGATTGGGATGGAGGCGCGAATGGCTAGTTCCGTCAGGGTCGGGCGTGAAGCCCTTCCTGCTGGCCCTCGGCCTCTACCTCTGGCTCGTCGGTGGCGGCTGCCTCCTGGTACGCCTCCTCGCCTAGCGAGAGCGGCGGCGCGAGGTCTTCACCCCGCTCCCGCCCTGCCTCTAAAGGCCTCTAAGAGCAAAGCCCCCAGCGCCCGCAATGAGTAGGGAGCGCTCTGAGACGAGTAGTCCGGGGGCTGCCCTGAGAGGCCCAAGCGCTTCTCCTGAGGCAGCTCCTGGCACCTTCCTCCCCTATAGTCCGAGTACGTCACGCGGGGCTCACCCATCAGTCGATGGATGAGCCCCGCGTGGCTTTTGTCAGCCTCCCAGGAGGGCTGCGGACTAGCGGAGGAGGACGGTCACCCCGCAGGCGCCGTGAGCGCCCGATGACGAGGGCCTGCTCGATGTCAGCGGTCTTGCTGGGCCCGCTGATGAAGCCCGAGAAGGCTCTGAGGATTGAGCTGACGCACGCGGCGCATGGCCTGATGCATGTTGTCCACCAGGTCAGTGCGGTTCAGGACAAAGACGAGGTTCTCCGCGATGAAGAACTCCGCCCGCCACTCGTCCCGCTGCTCGACCCAGCAGCAGCCGTTCTCGCAGACGCCGAGGGGCGTCTCGACGATGGTGACATCCGTGCCGTTCATAGCCGTCGGGTCGCCTGCCTCACTGGGGCGCAGGCTGCCGAGGCCGGGCAGCTCGAGGTCACTGATGAAGCGCTGGGCCTCGGGGTGAGAGCTCGCGGATGATGGCCGCCAGATCGTCCCCGGGCTGCAGCAGGACGACGCGCCCGCCGACCTCCGTCATGATGCGCTCGAACTGCTGGACGCGGTCCGGGTAGGTAATCGCTGCGAAGCCCTCTAGGTCGGGGTGAGCCTCGCGATGGGTGGTATAGCGTCGATGTTCTCCAGGACGCCTTGCTGGCGTGTGACATAGGCGCTACTTCTTCTTTTTACTTGCGTCTTGATCCACCAGTCGTTGAAGCTCTGGGAGGCAAACTGCGGGAGCTCGCGCCCCTTACCCCAGGCGTTCAGGCTATATATAGGAGGAAGCGCGGGAGGTGGTTGGCGACGGGCGCACAGCGTAGGGCGGTGTTGAAGAGCCCTGGGCGCTCCATCAGGAACTTCAGGCCGTAGCTCATCAGCTTCTTCTCCTTATTGGCCTGCCCCAGCTTGTCGAGCTGCTGGCGCCAGCGGTAGATCTGCTCGCCGAGGTCGATCTTGACAGGGGCAGACATTGGAGCAGGAGAGGCAGAGCGTACAGGCCGAGACGTTGCCCTGCATAGCGCACGGGGTCGTGCGCCATACCGAGGTTGATGCCGATGGGCCCAGGGATGAAGTGGCTGTGGCTGTAGCCGCCCGAGCGTCGGTAGACGGGGCAGGTATTCATGCAGGCGCCGCATGGATACGGTTCAGCAGCTTGTCGCGCTCGCGTTGGCGATGATCTGCGAGCGCCCGTTGTCGACGATGACGAAGTGCAGCTCCTCCTCCTGCCGGGCTTGCGGGAAGGAGGAGGTGAGGTCGTAGAGGCCTGTCCCGTGGCGCTACGAGCCAGTAGACGCTGGAAGACGGCCAGCTGGTCGAGGCTCTCGATGACCTTCTCGATGCCGAAGGAGCAGATGTTGAGCTTCTGGCAGGCCATGCCCATATCGGCGTTGCCCTCGTTGGTGCAGACGACCACCTCGCCTGTCTCCGCGATGGCAGAAGTTGCCCCGGTCCTATCGCGGCATCGGCCTCGAGGAAGTGGCGACGTGGGTTGGCACGTGCCGCGCATGCGTCAGGTAGGTCGGGTCGCTATTGCCTGGATCGGTGCCCATCTCACGGGCGAAGAGCTCGGCCACCTCCTCGCGCTTGAGGTGAATCGCGGGCATAACGATGTGGCTAGGACGCTGGTGCATCAGCTGGAGGATGCGCTCGCCGAGGTCACTCTCGCATGACGTCGATGCCGCGTGCCATGAGGTAGGCGTTCAGCCTCGCACCTCGCTGAGCATGGACTTACTCTTCACCAGGCTCTTGACGCCGTGCTGCTCCAGTAGGCCATGGACGATACGATTGTGCTCCTCGGCATCTACAGCCCAGTGGACAGTGACGCCGTTGGCCTGGGCCTTAGCCTCGAAGCGCTCCAGCAGGCTATCTAGGTGGGTGACGTTGTAGCGCTTGATGTCGTGCGCCAGCTGGCGGAGCTCCCTCCCACTCGGGAGCTGCTTGCTCACGCGGTCGCGCTTCTGCCGTACGAACCATAGGGCCTGATTGTGCCAGCTCGTACGCTCCATATTCTCGATAAAGCGGGCTGCTGCCGCTGCATGTGAGGTACTCATAGGTTGGCTGCTAGGATTTCGATGGCGTGAATGGTCTGTATAGGATAGTGCTCACGGTCAATGACGCCCTGCATGTGCATCAGGCAGCTGCTGTCACTACCCGTGATGTAGGCAGCGCCCGTACTCATGTGGTCCTTGACCTTGTCCCGACCCATGCAGGCACTGACCTCAGGCTCCTCAATGGCGTACATCCCCGAAGCCACAGCACTCATCGATACGCTCGGCCTCGACGACCTCGATGCCCTCGACGAGCTCCAGGAGGTTGCGGATCTTGTTCATGTAGGGGAGGTTGCGCTCACTGGGCGTAGAGGGTGGAGCTCGCGTACTCCGTGGCAGCTGTTGTGGATGCTGACGCGGTAGAAGGCGGCTGGCAGGGAGCTGACCTTGAGGTCATCGTGCAGGAACTCGATGACGTCGCGCACGCGGCCAGGGTCTCGCAGCGGTGCTCCCGGCGAGGACTATGGCCATAGTTCTCCTTGACGAAGGCGACACAGCTGGCCGAGGGGCCGACGATGACGCTCGAAGCCCTCAAAGAGCTCCTCGAAGCGTCGCGCAAGGTTCTTGGCTTGCATCGATAGCCCGCATTGGCCATGGGCTGGCCACAGCAGGTCTGGTTCAGCGGATACACTACGTCATGGCCTAGAGCTGTCAGGTAGCTGGTGGTCGCTATCCTGACGTGGGGGTGAGATAGCATTGACGTAGCAGGGGATGAATAGTCCTACCTCTCATATACTATAAACCGTTTAGAGTGATGAGGCGAAGCTGTTCCTCCATGCGTTTCGCCTACCTGCTAGGTAAAAACCTCTTGGGGACAATACCGAAATACCGCCCGCCAAGCCTTGTGTGCACAAGCTCAGCGACTAGACTAGGCTGCTGCTCCCCGCCCGCTCGTGCGCTCCCTCCTCCCGAGTTCACCCGCAATCCCTAAGCCTCAAGGACAGCACCGTCCCCCTTAGCCGCGAGGCTAGCACCAGCCGCTATTCCGAGCTGGCCCTCGAGGGGAGCGGCGCGCATACCCATACTGAGGAAGGGCAAAGGGCGCCACAAGCACCCGCGGGAAACATCCGCAAACGCAAGCCAGCGTGAAGTCGAGATCCCAGGGCGACGGCACCACGACGCTCGGAGGGTCGCCCTGTGAGGGCTGTGTTTCTTATACTTACGGTCTACCCAGGGTCGGTCGCCCTTTCAGGGCTGCACTGCTTTGCAGGTCGCCCTGCAGGCTTAGCACTCCGTCCGAGCAGCACGCGGGCTGAGAAGGCGCGCGAGGATATCAGTCAGGGCGCTGAGGACGTCCATCAGCCGTCTGAGGGATACGCCGCAGGGCGCACTGATATCCCCTAGCGAGGGCTCGAGGCTCGCCCTCGAGCGCACTCCCATCGAAGCAGGCGCAGCGCCCCCGACGTCACGTGGACGCCGGGGCGCTGCGCTACCTGATGTACGAGCCTGCGCTCGCTGGGAGGGCTCAGGGCCAGAGGCCGCGGCCGTGGCAGTGCTTGAACTTCTTGCCGCTACCGCGAGGGCAGAGGTCGTTGCGGCCGACGCTGTGCGTAGCGCGGGCAGGCGGTGCGGCGCTGAGCCTCCTCGTGCGCCTCGCTGCCGACCCTCATCGCGTCCCTCGCGGTACTGCTGCTCGGCGATCTGTCGCTGCGTCTCGGCTGCCTGGATCTCGAGCTCGCGGAGCTCCCTGGTCACCAGGCGGCGCGATGTTGAGGGTGGACGCGCATCAGCACGGAGGCCGTCTTGCGGTTCATCTCCTCGATCATCTGGCGGAAGAGCTCAGGACTCAGCTTGTAGACGCAGGAGAGGATCCTTGTTCTCATAGCTAGCGTTCTGCACCGAGTTGCGCAGCTCGTCCATCCTCACGCAGGTGCTCCTTCCACGCCCCATCGATGTGGTGCAGGACGACGGACTTCTCGAACTCCTTCATGATCGTGCGGCCCTCGCTGGCATCGGCGTCGCGGAGGTTGCAGCTGACGTTGTAGACCAGGCGATCCATCGGTCAGCGGCACTCATGATGCGCTCGTAGATCTGGCCCTGCTCCTGGTAGACCTGATGGAGCACAGGATAGGCCTGCTCGGCGATCAGAGCGGCACGGCGCTGGAAGGCGGCCTCGACGGCGTCGTAGAGCAGGTCTGCTAGCTGATCGGCCTTTCCCGGTCCTGCGGAAGGTCTCCGCGTCAAAGGGCGCCTCGATGGCGAAGGTACGCATGACGTCCACGCTGAAGCTGTCGAAGTCCTCGGCCTCGCGGTGTGCGTCGACGAGGATACGTCCAGCGTCGTAGAGCGTATTCACGAGCGTCCATCTCGATACGCTCACCCATGAGGGCGTGGCGGCGACGCTTGTAGATGACCTCACGCTGGGAGTTCATCACGTCGTCGTACTCGAGGAGGCGCTTGCGGATACCGAAGTTGTTCTCCTCGACCTTCTTCTGTGCGCGCTCTACGGCCTTGTGAGCATGCGTGCTCCAGGACTTCGCCCTCCTGGAAGCCCATCTTGTCCATCATCGCGGAGAGACGGTCGGAGGCGAAGAGACGCATCAGGTGGTCCTCCAGCGAGACGAAGAAGACGGACGAACCGGGGTCACCCTGACGCCCTGCACGACCACGCAGCTGGCGGTCTACACGGCGCGACTCGTGGCGCTCTGGTACCGATGATCGCCAGCCCACCTGCGGCCTTGACCTCGGGCGTGAGCTTGATGTCGGTACCACGCCCTGCCATGTTGGTAGCGATGGTCACGACGCCGGGCTTACCTGCCTGGGCGACGATCTCGGCCTCCTTCTGCTGGAGCTTAGCATTGAGGACATTGTGGGGGATCTTGCGCAGGGTGAGCATCTTGCTCAGCAGCTGCGAGATCTCGACCGAGGTCGTACCTACCAGCACGGGGCGTCCACCCTCGACGAGGCGGACGATCTCCTCGATGACGGCGGCGTACTTCTCACGGGCCGTCTTGTAGATGCGGTCGTTGAGGTCGTGGCGCGCGATCGGGGCGGTTGGTGGGGATGACGACGACGTCCAGCTCGAGACTATCCCACAGCTCACCAGCCTCGGTCTCGGCCGTCCCGGTCATCCCGGAGAGCTTGTGATACATGCGGGAAGCAGTTCTGCAGCGTGATCGTGGCGAAGGTCTGCGGCGGCCTCGACGTGGACGCGCTCTGGCCTCAATCGGCCTCGATGCAGCCCGTCGGAGTAGCGACGGCCGTCCATGATACGGCCCGTCTGCTCGTCGACGATCATCACCTTGCCGTCCATGACGACGTACTGGTCGTCCTTCTCAAAGAGAGTGTAGGCCTTGAGGAGCTGGTTGACCGTGTGTACGCGCTCGCTCTTGACGGCGTAGTCGGAGAGCAGCGCCTCCCGCGAGCAGCGTGCTCCTCGGGCGTGAGGCCCTCGGCAGCGAGCTCGGCCAGCAGCGAAGCGATGTCGGGGAGGATGAAGAAGCGGCCGTCATCGGTGCCCTGCGTGAGGAGGTCGATCCCTTGTCCGAGAGCTCGATGCTATTCTGCTTCTCGTCGATGACAGTGCAGAGCTCGTCGGTGACGATATGCATCTGGCGCATGTTGTCGGCCATGTACTCCTCCTCGACCTTGAGCATACCGGTCTTGATACCGGGCTCGCTGAGGTACTTGATCAGGGGCTTGCTTTTGGGCATACCCTTGTAGGAGCGGAAGAGTAGGAAGTAGCCTTCCTCCTGCTCCTTCTTGTCGTCGCTCCCGATCTTCTTCTTGGCGTCGATCAGCAGCTGCTGGCAGAGGCGGCGCTGCGCCTCGACGACGGTCTCCACGATGGGCAGGAACTGCTCGAAGAGCTGGTCGTCGCCCTGGGCTGGAGGCCCGAGATGATCAGTGGCGTACGGGCGTCGTCGATGAGCACCGAGTCCACTTCGTCCACGATAGCATAGTTGTGCTTGCGCTGCACGAGGTCCTCGGGGCTGGTGGCCATATTGTCGCGCAGGTAGTCGAAGCCGAACTCATTGTTCGTCCCGAAGGTGATGTCAGCGTTGCAGGCCGCGCGCTCGGGCGTGTTGGGTCGGTGCTTGTCGATGCAGTCGACGCTGAGGCCGTGGAACAGTATGGGGGCCCCATCCACTCCGAGTCGCGCTTTGGAGAGGTAATCGTTGACGGTGACGACGTGCACACCGTTCCCCGTGAGGGCGTTGAGGAAGACGGGCAGCGTCGCCGCAGCGTCTTACCTTCACCCGCAGCCATCTCGGCGATCTTGCCACGGTGCAGTACCGTCCCCGAAGAGCTGCACATCGTAGTGCACCATGTCCCAGGTGATCCTCGTTGCCCTCCCAGCGATCCAGTGGTTCTGATAGACGGCCGTGTCGCCCTCAATACGGACGAAGTCGTGCGTCACGCTGAGCCTCGCGGTCGAAGTCCGTAGCCTGTACCCGCAGCTCGGGAGCCTCCGCAAGCGGCGCCCCGTGCTCTTGACGATGGCGAAGCCTCGGGGTGGATCTCGTCGAGGACGAGCTCCAGCTTGTCGAGGATCTCCTTCTCGAGCTTGTCTACCTTGCTCCAGATCTCCTCACGGGCATCAAGGTCCTTGCCCTCGACGCTGGCCTTGAGGGTCTCTACCTCGGCACGCTCGGTGGCGACATCAGTCCTGGATGCGCTGGCGAAGGGCTGCTGTGCGTGCACGCAGCTCATCTCGTGGCTGAGGGCGTCGATCTCGGGGTAAATAGCTTTGACACGCTCCACCCAAGGTGATCTCCTTGAGGTCACGCTGTGATTTGTTGCCGAAGGCTTCGACAGAAAGGTCTGTAAATCCCATTATGTATCTTGTGTTTGTTGCTTGGAAAGGGTGTGGGAAGCTCCCCAAAGGCAGGGGAGCCGTGGCCTCAGGCTGAGGCCTCAGAGGGGCTCGGCGCGCACTCGAGGAGGGCACAGTAGGATCTACGAGCCTCTCGGCTAGTAGGCGGCGTTGGGGGCGTATCCTCAGGACGCGGGCGATGGCCTTGACGACGTCGGGCGCCGCGAGGATAGGATAGTCGAAGGTCTTAGGCGTGAGCCCTGCTCCCCAGAGGATGCAGGGGGTGTCGACGTTGAGGCCTGCAGCCATGATTGCGGGGCTGTCGGCGCTCCCTCGACCTCCCAGCCGGGCAGCAGACTCCAGTAGACATCTGCCTGATAGCGGGTGTGGACGGCACGGCGAAGGGCTAGAGCCAGCCTCGCCTGCAGCGCCCTGCACAAGGCGCCCGCCAGCGACGGCCGCTCCTACGCCCTCCATCTCAGCGAGCGAGGCAGCGGACTCGTCCTGCAGCGAGGCAAGGCTGAGCTTGCGGCTCTCAGCGAGCTTCTTATTCAGGTAGAGGCGGCCATCGGCGCAGCGCTCCTGACCCAGCCGCCCTGACCATGCAGGGGCGGAGAGATAGAGGTTCAGCAGGGCCGCGCCCTTCTTGGCACTGAAGCGGCGCGGAATGCGCCTCCAAGGCCTTGGGTCGTGGCCTGCGGTAGTGGCTGTAGCCTGTGCCCGTGAGGGCGATGAGGCAACGTCCACGGCCGAGCTTGCGCTCAGCTCGCTGACGATGCTCGCCAGATCGCGGTCGAGACGCACGTAGGCATCGACCTCCTCGCTGCTCAGCTCGCTCGTCTGCCCCTCAGGGGCAACGTCGAGGCTGTGGAGGAGAGGCTAGAGGCCAGGGTCTTGCTCTCGGCATAGCCGCCCTGGTCGATGAGCTGGCGCAGGCGCGTGACCTCCTCGTTGGCCAGCGCACTGCGCTTGAAGGCCTGGGCATCCCCGCTGGGATAGCGGTGACTGAAGCTACGCCCCCAGTCCGACCAGCTCTGCGCGGGGCTCGTAGTAGCGGCTGAGGGGCGACCCAAGCGAGCTGCCCGGAGACGAGGCGCTTATTGGGGCCGTCGCTGCTGCGATTATAGGGCCTCCAGCGTGGCGGGCATACGCTCGTAGTAGCTGCTGCTGGACCAGGCCGCCGTGCGGCTATCCAGCCAGTAGGCGCCGTTGGCTGTCCAGCCACCCGCAGCGATGGCCGTGGCGGCATCGGCCGAGAGGCTGTAGACGATGCTCGAGCCGCCCGAAGCCTCCTGTCATGCGGTCACCCAGCGTCTGCACCAAGAGCGCCTCGGGCGAATAGCTGTCGCGGGTATAGTTCCCCTGATAATTGGTGTCGTGAAGAGCTCCTGCACGCGGCCAGCGGCGTGCGGCAGCCAGACGACAGGGGCGCTCCACCCCGTGCGTGGCGGGGTAGGCTCCCGTATGGAGCGTGGCGGTGGCGGAGGCTCTATTGAGCCTCGGCCAGCGGATAGCTGAGGCGGGGATAGACCTTGCCTCCTGCATGAGGCGCCCGAAGCCGCCCGAGCCCAGCAGCGGCTGCAGCTGCTCGAGGTAGTCGGTGCGTAGATCCTCTCACCGTGATGTAGACCACGAGCCGAGGGGTTCCTCGGCACGTAGTCCCTGCTGCATCGCCACGAGGGCTAGCGCGAGGTCATCAAGTAGCGCACGCTGCGCTGCTCTAGGGGGAGAGGAACTTACTCATTACTTATCTAGGGTCCACCTCGGGACGTGGGCGAGGCATGAGGTACAGCAGGCGCGCCAGGATCCACAGCGCGAGGGGCCGCGATGAGGAGGTACATGGCGGGGTGGAGTGTCTGCCCGTGAGGTAGGCCAGCAGCGGGCAGAGCAGGAGCAGGACAAGCTCCACGCGATAGGCCAGGGCGACGGGCAGCATCCAGCGCGCACCGAAGAGCTGCAGGACGAAGGAGGCGAGGTGGGGATTCAGCGCCAGTACCGCCACATTGAGGGTGGGTCATCGGATGCTCCGAGACGAAGACGATGAAGCAGAGGAGCGTGCCAGCAAAGGCCTGCTAGGAGGAAGATCAAGCCTCCACGATCCCTGGGAGACGACGCCTCCTGACGGCGGAGGATGAAGTGCTCAATCGAGGCGAAGAGCAGCAGACTAAAGACGGGCAGCGGCGCTGGGAGCTCCGACCAGAAGGAGTCCTCGACGGGCGCGGGCGGCGGAGCTCACCCTCGGGAGCCTCCAGCCAGCGTGCCGAGAGCCCGGGGCGGATCTTGCGCGGGCCCTCAGCCGTAGGATAGCAGACGAAGAGCTGGTTGAAAGAGCTCGGCAGCCGTCAGCAGGGATGAAGAACTGATCCTCAGCGTCATCAGATCATCCAGCTCACGCCCCATCGCCAGGTCCGTGCCGAAGACAAGCCAAGGCGAGGGCGCCTCCAGCTCGTTGATCACGCTGCGCCAGCTACGGGGTGGCACGCTATCGGCGGGGTCGACATAGTAGAGGGTAGGCGGCCCTTGCTTGGGATCGTAGCCCGGGGCGTCTCCAGATAGAGGTCTATGGGGCGGGTGCTGCAGTTGTTGCGAGAGGCGTTGTGGCGATAGGTAGCGTTCTCCGGGACGGATGTTGTCCAGGAGTCGCGCCCACAGCTGGGCACGCTGCAGGGCTATCGGTGAGGAGTGTCACCTCGCGGACGGCACCACGGCTGAGGTACTCGGCCAGATGGGCCTCGGTGGGCATGGGGACGACGAGGTAATCCGATCTTGCCCTGGGTAAAGCGGATGGTGAAGTCGTCGTCGAAGTTGAAGATCCTGTAGTTGAAGGTCACATCCACCCCCTGCACAACGTCCTGCACGCGCAGCCCCGCATGGCCGTAGAGCGTATAGGAGCCTCGGCACTCGGCGCGGCGGCGAGGAAGCTGATCTGCGCCTCGGGGCTCAGCTGAGCGGGCAGTCCCTGCGTGGCGCTGGTCCCGAGGCTCTGGGCCGAGGCGGGGAGGAGCAGGCTGAGCAATAGACACAGCGACAGGGCCACCTGCAGCAGTATCCGCCTGTAGCCCAAGTCGCGCCCTTCGACGCGCCCCGTGTATAATCGATGTATAGCCTATATCCTTCACGCTTTCGCCAAAAGGTACGAAATAGCCCGCGAGGCATCAAACGCCCGCCCCACCTCTCTCCTCAGGGTAGCCGCTGCCTTCCCCTACCCTAGTCCAACTGAGCCTCCAGCGTAGGGAGTAAGGAAGGCTAAGGAGGTGGCTAAGGGCACGCACAGAGCCCAGCGCTGGGGGCGAAGGCTCACGAGGGATACCGTCACGGAGCTGAGGGACGGCAGTCAGGCAGCTGAGGGACGGCAGTCAGCCGCGTGAGGGATAGCCATCAGCAGCTAGGACAAGGCTGCCGCCGCGGCGCCCTAGCCCTCACCTCCGGAGGTACTCAGCTGGACTCCCCAACTGGCTCGCTTGCCCTCGCTCGGGGGATAAAGGCCAGCGTCCTACCCTTCACCCCAATAAAGCAAGCGCCCTGCTCCCGAGGGCCGTCGTGGCTTAGGGAGCAGGGCGCTTGTATGCTTTGCCAGCGCTTGACGCGCTCAGGGTTCTGCTTGACGAAGTCCGCCCAGTTCTTGGCCGCACCCGCGAGGCGCGCTGCAGCGGCGAGGAGGTGAGGAAGTGATGGCAGAGGGCGGCCGCGAGGCTCGTCCGTGGCGTCGAGCTCGCGCGGCATATCTGCCTGGGGGATCTTGAGATAGCGCTGCAGCATGCCCGCCACCTGCTCCTTGGAGGCCGCACCGCGACCCGTGATGGCCTGCTTTGATACGCATCGGGACGTACTCGGTGATCGGAGGTCACGCGCCAGCGCCGCGGCCATAGCTACGCCCTGGGCGCGGCCGAGCTTGAGATACTCTGCACGTTCTTCCCGAAGAAGGGGCTTCGATAGCCAGCTCATCGCGGAACTCGTCCACGAGCGAGCACACGGTCGTAGATACGCTTGAGGCGCAGGTAGTGATCCTCGTACTTGTCGAGCTTGATGACGCCCATAGCCAGCAGCCGTGCCTCCTGCCCACGCACCACGATCAGGCCGTAGCCCATCACGATGGTCCCTGGGTCGATGCCCATGATGATGCGTTCGTGCTGGGGCATCAGTGCACTAGAGGCGAAGTGGTCAGCCTCGAGGGAGACCTCCTCGAGGGATGGTGCTGAAGCCCAGGACACGCGCTCGCCGAAGGTATCCACCAGGCGCTGAGCCAGCCCAGCCCATGATCCGAGAGCAGCTCCCTGCAGTGGTAGCCGCTCGGCACGTAGAAGTGCAGAGCATAGCTCTCGCTATCTACATCGCTGTCCTCACGCAGGGACGCGGTGCAGGCGTAGCCCTCCACCTGCCCCGCCCGCTCCAGCACGGGCGGGTAGTGGTACGCATAAAGTCGATGAACTCGCCCACCGTGGCGGGCGCGCATGACGAAGGTCGTATTGTAGAGTACCATAATGCTCGTATAACTAGGGCCAAGGGGATAAAGTTCGTCCCCCACTAGCCCAAGTGCCTTAAAGGGACGCAGCGCTACCGACCTCGGGGATCGATAGCGCTGCGTCTGGTGGAGCCTCTCGTCGGATTCAGAACCAACGACCCCGAGATTACAAATCACGTGCTCTGGCCAGCTGAGCTAAAGAGGCAGGGTGGGTAGGCACCCTATATCGCACCGCTACGACCCTAATACCCTTGCTGCGATCAAGCCCTGGGGAGTCAAAGGGGAGCTGGTCGTATAGGACTTACCCACCGCAAAGATAGCGCAAATCCCCCATACCGCCAAGACCGCGCTCCGCCGCCTCCATCAGGGGAGTAGCTGCCCCTCTCCCCGAGACGAGCCCCACCTCATAGCAGCAAGGACATGCCGACATAGCACTCCAAGAGCAGCAGCATCAGCAGGAGCACACTCCCCAGCGGCGCCGGCACTGCATCTGCGGAGCTCCATGCGGAAGAAGCGGAAGTACAGCTGGATGTCTCCTCTGAAAAAGCTAAGCCTATAGTACACGACACCGCTCAGGAGGGTAAGAAGGACGCAGTAGGCTATCCCTAGAGGTCCCCTATCTAAGCCCCAGAGCACACCCACACCAAGGACGAGCGCATAAACAGGGGCGGTCAAAGCAATGATCAGAATGACAAACATGGGCTTCAGGGCATAGCCTTCGGGGACCTTATCCACTGCTTCGTTCATTCGCCGCTGTCTGTGCTGCATATACTCCTCATAGGTCCAGCCTGCTCGCGGCGTAGTCTTGCGGTAGAGGTAGCGCGTTAGCTCGTAGGGCGCGAAGGGCGCACCGTAGATCGTCTTCGCATAGAAGCGAAAGACCTGATAGTAGAGGTTAGTCCCGATCAAAGCAAGCACAGACCACATAGCAAATACCCGAGATAACTTCTCCTCAAAGGCCAGCAAGCCCCTTACCCTTCGCTATGGAGCTACTTCTTCACCGTGTCGGGCTGGGCTGGAGGCGATCCAGGTAGACGCTGTCCACAAAGCGCTGACCATCGATTTCCCAGAGCATCCCGGAGGCTATCAAGGGGACGAAGCAGTACAAGTTCACTCCCTCAGGGTCGCGCTCGTAGTAGAGCGAGAAGATGCGGTTCGCCCCACGGTCCTCACTGCTGCGGATGAGGAAGGACTCGACCTCCTTCCCTCGCGTGTAGACGAAGCTCTTGCCGTCGATCCGATAGCTCGGGACCATGGTACCGTACTTACAGGAGGAGTAGCGCCCCTGGCGGTCCCGCTTGACACGGAGGAAGGTACGCCGCTCCCACGACTGCTGCTGCACTTTTGCTCACCCTGCCTGAGGCTGTGCCCTTGGTGCTCCACGGGCTGGGGCTTCATCCCGAGGCAAGGAGGGCGGGGCCTAGAGGCCACCCCAGAGGATACTACGCTGTTTCATTTTTCTTAGCTATTGGTATAGTTGGTCTAAGGCTGCGTGCGCTAGGGACGGAGCACGGGCTGGTGGGGGGCGGACGTGGCGCTTGACGTAGACCTTAGCGAGGTGCAGGGCTATCCACATAGCGCTCGCCATCGACGTCCCAGATCACCCCGAGGGTCCCGGAGGTAAAGGTGATACGCTTCGGCCGCTTTGCCGTATCCGTTTGCTTATAGACGGTGAAGATGCGGCTCGGCCCTACGACCTCGCTCCCGAGGATCACGTACTCGTCCTCCTGAGTGATCAGTCTATTGCCGCGCAGCCTATAAGAGGTACGGGTATTCAGGTCTTCATATGTGCGCAAGGCGTACTGCCCGACCTCCTCCCACTCTATGAAGAGGAAGGTCTTATGTGTCCAGTCGCCTGCCAGCACCTGGGTCGCCACGCCCTGCGGCTCGGGCTCAGGGAACTCGTCATACTCCTCGCGCTCCTGCCACGAGGCAGGGCGACGGCTGCAGTACTCAGAGCTATCATCCGCGTCATGGGGGGCAGGGATAGTGTGCTTGAAGGAAAGCGATTCCGATAGCGAGCGTCCACGTATCGGTTCTCCCCCACCTGCCACTGGATGCCAAGGCTGTCCAGGGGTGTGAAGCGGAGGTGCTCTACATACTTTGGGTTTCCCTCTGCAGTAAGCGTAAAGACCTGACTGCGCCCCTGAGCCTCGCGCTTACGAATGTCATAGGTATACTCCTCCATGCCGAAGGTCGCGACGAGTCGATTACCCTCGATCGTATAGCGGGGGTTCGTAGCCTCACAGTAGTCATAGATCGCGTACTGCCCCGTGCTATCGCGCTGAAGGCGGAGGAAGACACGCGACTTCCACGACTGCGCCTGGGGCTTCACCTTACTGCGCTGGGGGATAGGCTCTGCCGTGAGGGGGCGCGGCCGCATCCCGAGGCAGAGGAGGGAGCAGGTGAGGCGTGCCCAGAGGATGTTCGTTCGGTTCATCATACTAGCTTGGTGCCCCGACTGGGGCTATAAGGGTGCTCGTCATGCTCCTCGTGCGACCATGCTGGGCCTTTAGCTCGGGCAAGACGTGCTGCGGATCAGCAACTCAAGCAGAGGGCCCGACAGGGCTTCCATCAAGGCTTGATGCTAGAGAAGGGCTATCATGGGAATGGCTCCAAGGCAGATAAGGATCATAAGCAGGATGCCCACCCAGCGACGCTGGCACTGCTATGCAGGGGGCTCCTGGGCATAGTGCTCAAAGTAGGGAATGTAGCGTCCTTTGTATCGGACGACATAGTGATCGAAGAGTATGGAGAGGCCAACAATCGTCAAAGGGAAGGCAATGACAAACTGCCACGACTTACCCAAGTAGGGCCATAGGTTTACCCCAAAGAGCCACTGAAGGATATTTGTAAAGGCTAAGACCAGTAGGATAGAGCAGAGTCCAGAGATACGAGAACTGCCAGCCTTAGCTAGGTCCGCAACGAAGCGGTTCGTCAAGTCCTGCCGCTCGTACATGAAGGTAAGATAGCTCATCCGTCTATGCGCTGGACCCAGTCTATACCAGAGGTAGCTCAGTTCATAGGGGACGAATGGAGCACCTTCCAGCTTTGCATGCAAGCGCAAGGATTGATAGTAGACATTCATCCAGAGGGACAGCAGAGGGTTCATTGCCAGGGGCTGCTCGCTAGGTAGTTACTAAGTCCCCGAGGGTCCTTCCCAAGGGATTCTGAGGGCGAAGCTAAGCAAAAGACGGGACACGGCAAAGTGCCGCACAGCGCCCCTCGGGGAGCCGATCTATAGGCTGCGGGACATGACCGCGCGGCACGCTGCTTGAGCCTGAGCTGGGGGCTAAGGGGGAGGGTACTGAGGGATATCGGTCAGCACGCTGAGGGGCATCCGTGGCGGCGCTGAGGGTCGTCCGTCAGAGCCGTGAGGGATATCCCTCACGACAGCCCAGCGCAAGGCAGCCCGAAGAGGAGGCCTATCCCAAGCCCTCCCCGGGGCTCAGAGGGGCGGAGGCCTGCGGGCGCGTGGCCTCAGTCACGGAGCTCGTACTGATGGGGGAGGACGTAGCGCTTGACGTAGACCTTCCCTAGGTGTAGGCTATCTACATAGCGCTTGCCATTGACATCCCAGATCACCCCGAAGGAGTCCCGAGAGCTAAAGGTGATGCGCTTCGGCTGCCTTGTCGTATCGGCTTCGTTATAGACGGTGAAGACGCGGCTCGGCCCTACCACCTCGCTCCCGAGGATGACGTACTTGTCCTCCTGAGTGATCAGCCTATTGCCCCGCAGCCTATAAGAGGCACATCTATTCAGGTCTTGATAAGTCCGCAGGGCGTACTGCCCGACCTCCTCCCACTCGACGAAGAGGAAGGTCTTATGCGTCCAGTCGCCCGCCAGCACCTGGGTCGCCACGCCCTGTGGCTCGGGTTCAGGGAACTCGTCATACTCCTCACGCTCCTGCCACGAAGCAGGGCGACGGCCGCAGAGCTCGGAGCTATCCTCCGCATCATGGTAGCAGGGATAGTGCTTGAAGGGGAAGCGAGCACGGAAGCGAGCATCCACGAAGCGCTCCTCCCCCACCTGCCACTCGATGCCAAGGCTATCGAGGGGTGTGAAGCGGATACGCTCTACATACTCTGGGCTCCCCACTGGAGAGGCCACAAAGATATAGCTGCGGCCCTCGGTCTCCGTCCTACGGATGACATAGGTCAGCTCATCCATCCCCCAGTCATGGTAGAGCTGCGCCCCCTTGAACTGATAGACGGCTATGCGCGCATCACAGTAGTCATAGATCGCGTACTGCCCCGTGCTATCCCGCTGAAGGCGATAGAGGCGGGACTTCCACGGCTGCGCCTGGATCTTCACCCTACTGCGCTGGGGGATGGACTCTGTCGTGAGGGGGCGCGGCCGCATCCCGAGGCAGAGGAGGGAGCAGCCGAGGAGCACGCCCCAGAGGATATGCCTTCGGTTCATCATACTAGTTTAGCCCCGATCAGAAGGTACTCAGTCTACGACAGGCAGCACGCCACGGAAGTCCTCACAGGGCGGCGAGCATGATACGCTTCTCCGCCTCATAGCCCTTGGCCTGGCGAGAGGGTGAGCATGCGCTGCGCTTGATACCCCGTGACCTCAGGCTCCTGCCAGAAGCACTGCCAGAAAAGGATCTGCCGCGCCTTGTTCTCCTTGGATACGAGGGCGAAGGCACGCTCCGGATCCTCCAGCATCAGCTCACGCATCAGGTCAAAGTGCATGCACGTAGCATCTGCCTGCCAATAGCCACAGACCATCAGGGAAAAAGAGGCGCTCCATCTTCTCCTCAACAGAGACGAAGTTCATCTTCCGGGAACAAATCGAGGTAAGCGGTGTGGTCCAGCTCCTCGGGCTTGAAGCGGTTGAAGGCAAAGCACTCCTGAAGCTCCGTGAAGGTCTCGGGGTAGGCCTGGAAGAAGGCGCGCTGCTTGAGGCTGTCGCTGGGCTGGGCGCGCAGCTCCGCGAAGGCTCGCTCCAGCTGCTGGCGAGGTGTGAGTTCCTGCTGCTGTGCCGCGGGGCGCTGCTGCTCCCGAGGAGGAGCAGGGATAGTAAGATAGTGCGCATCGATTATTAGGGTATCAATAGTTGGTATTCAGGCTAGAGAGGAGCGAGACACGATGAGGCCATCGTGCGAACGAACTTAACTCGGGGCGGAGGCGCGGACTTAGACATGATCAAGCACGGGCAGCTCGCCACGGAAGTCCTCATAGGCGGCACGCATGATACGCTTCTCTGCGTCATAACCCCTGACCTGCATGTACAGCTTCAGGTCTTGCTCCTGTGAGGGATCCTTAACAGGGTTCTGCCAATAGTACTGCCAAAAGAGGATCTGCCTCACTCTACGCTCCTTCTTCAGTATGGAGAAGGCAAGCTGGGGCTGCTTTGCGCATCAGCCGCTGCATTGAGATCTACATGCATGGAGGGCGCATCAGCCTGCCAATAGCCACAGAGCATCAGGAGAGAGGCGCTCCATCTTCTCCGCATCCGTCACATAAGTCATGCCTTCAAAGGCTCGAACATAAACCATGTAGTCCAGCTCCTCGGGCTTGAAGCGGTTGGAGACAAAAGCATTCCTGCAGCTCGGCGAAGGTCTCGGGATGAGGCCTGGGAGAGGCGCGCTGCTTGAGGCTGTCTCTGGGCTGGGCGCGCAGCTCGCGAAGGCACGCTCCAGCTGCTGGAGGCCTGTCTCCTCCGGCTGCTGCGCCGCGAGGGAGCTGCTGCTCCCGAGGAGGAGCAAAGATAGGAGCGCAGTGCTGAGGGGCACGAGGTTAAAGCACGTCCTCGGACGGCATTGCCCGCGTGGCGGATGTCCTTGCGCATAGTGTTGGACTGCATAGGGGTCGTGTATAGCTAGTTACTAAGCTCCCAAGGGTCTTTCCTATGGATTCTGAGAGCAAGCTAAGCAAAAAGACGGGACACGGCAAAGCACCGCACAGCCCCCTCGGAGCCCATCTATGAGGCTGCGGGACACGGCTGCTCGGCACGCTGCTTGAGGCTGAGCTAAGCCCCCTCAGGCGCCCTGCCCAGAGCTATATCCGCGCAGCTTACTTGCCCCGACCTCGGGAGCTAGGAGCGGGGGCCGCGAGAGGTGAGACAGCTCCATCCAGAGCACCCCAAGGGGCCCCGAGCGAGCCCCACTGCTCCCCTACGCAAGCTGGGGGCGAAGAGGGAGGGCTGCTGACCGATATCCCTCAGCGTGCTGAGGGACGGCAGTCACGGAGCTGAGGGACGTCCGTCAGCGCCGTGAGGGATAGCCCCACGACAGCCAAGAGCACGGCCTCCCCTCGGGAGGCCGTGCTGAGAGCGCCCCTCGCCCAGCGGAGGGCTGGTTCACAGAGTGTCCCCCAAGCTATACCCAGCCCTTAGCAAAGAGCCAACGGCCACGCAAGCCCCAGCGGGGCGACCCATTCAAAGCCCAGGGTGAGGGAACGCTGTAGGCGTGACGGAACCCTGGGTTCGGATATACATATACTCTAAGAGCCCTACGAGGGCGACCTCAAACAGAGTAATCGTGAAGTCGGAGGAGCACGACTGGGAAAAGTAATACCGCTTTGAGGGTCGCCCCTGTGAGACTTTTGTCTCTATCCTGTGGCCTACCCAGGGTTTGGGTGCCCTTACAGGGCTGAGCACCCTGGGCTCTGGGCAGGTCGCCCGCTGGGGCTTATCCTACATGTAGAGGCAAAGCATACACGAGGGATGATGAATGATAGCCAGACGCCCCTATGGCGGAGCTCAGGGATGCACTACCTATAGCCAGCGCTAATGATACCTTGCCTTGCCCCTCGCCCCGCGGAGGGCTGGCTCATCAAGCATTCCCCAAGCTATACTCAACCCATAGCAAAGAGCTAACAGCCCCACAAGCTGAAGGGGCGACCCGCTAAAGCCCAGGGTGAGGGAACGCTACAGGCGTGACGGAACCCTGGGTTCGGATATACATATACCCTAAAAAGCCCTACAGGGGCGACTCTCAAAAACGAGTAATCGTGAAGTCGGAGGAGCACGACTGGGGCAGTAATACCGCTTTTGAGGGTCGCCTGTAGGGCTTTGTCTCTTATCCTGTGGCTTACCCAGGGTTTGGGCGGGTTACCCCGCTGGGGCTTATCCACATGTAGAAGCAAAGCATACACGAGGATGATGAAGGATAGCCTGACGTCCCTTAGCGGAGCTCAGGGAGCACATCTATAATCAGCGCTGATGATACGTCGCCTTACTTCTTGACCTCGAAGAGAGGCGGCCGTGGCGAGGGGGCAGGGACAAGCTACAGCCAGGGGCGGCGTAGACCGATCGGTCTACGCCGCCCCTGGCTACTGAGGACTGCTCGCTAGCCGAGGCTAGAAAGCGATAGAGGAAACGGTGAACTGCAGCGAGCGGCCGGGCATGGTAGCCGTCCTTCTCCGTGTAGTACTCCGAGAAGATGTTGTGGACATTGGCCCCGATGCGCAGCTGCTTGGTCAGATTGTAGTGCGCGGAGGCCGACCAGACGAGGGCGGCAGGGTGCAGCAGCTGACCATCCTTCTCTAGCTCGGGCATCTCAGCCTTGTTCAGCGCCGAGAGGCCAGGGCGTACATCCGAGTAGTAGCCGTACCAGTTGTGCTCGTAGCGCTTGCCGAGGTAGCGCCCCGTCAGCCCGAGGTCGAGCCGCAGGGAGCCTTGTACTCGATGCCGAAGGTGACATTCTGCTTGCGGATCGACTCCAGCTGCGTCCAGTCACTGGCGCCCTTAGCCTTGTGAGCGGCTGCTCGAACGCGAAGGTCGCGTTGACATAGGTGCGCAGCGAGTAGCGATAGGCCACAAGGCTACCGAAGTCGTAGGAGGCTACGAGCTCCAGCCCGCTCATGTGCGCCTTGTCGGCGTTGTCGAAGCTCGTCACCGTGAGCTGCTTGGGCTGTCCCTTATTGTCCAGGATGGGCTTGCCCCTGCGCGTCGAGGGCGGTCTGCATGCCTGCGGCCACCACGATCTTCTGTCGGTGCTGCGTGTCGAAGCAGGTAGCATCGAGCTGGACACCGAGCTCACGGTTGGTATAGCTCAGCCCGAGGTCGTAGGTCAGCGAGGTCTCGGGGCGAAGGGAGGCATTACCACGTGTGATGCCGTAGGCCGTCTGGTACTCCCCAGCCTTCTCGTAGGCCGAGGGGGCAGAGAAGGCCGAGCCGATGCTGGCGTGCGCCATCGGTCCCTGCTGAGCCTCGTACTTGAGGCCGAGGTTGGGGCTGAGGATGCTGAGGACTCGGTCGTGGCCTTACCGCGCAGGTCGGCGTTGTCGCTGAGCGAGGCCCAGAGTCGGCGCGCAGCCCTGCCGAGACGTTCAGAGCGTCGTCCAGCAGGCTGGCATGACCCTGAGCGAAGAGTCCCAGCCCGCGCGTAGAGACATTGGGCTGGTAGGGCACAGCGGCCGAGCCATCGGCCTTGAAGCTACGCGTATCGGTGTCCTGATTACGCGTGTCGAGCCCCAGCACCAGGCGATGCGCACCGAGACGCAGCTCGTCCTGCAGGATGGCGCCCCAGCTGCTGTTGATCGAGGAGCTATTGCGGTAGTCCGCGCCCGTACCCACCTTATAGTTGTCACTCTGCTCGCGCGAGTAGTAGGGGGTGAAGGTCAGGAGGTGCGCCCCGAGACGTCCACGCAGCTCCGGCCGAGGTCATGGAGCGGTTGAGGTCCTTCTTGCTCGCGCCGTAGACGCCCCAGATGGAGCCGCCGTTCATGATACCATCGCCGCGGAAGAGGTCCTCGAAGATGTGCAGCGACCAGTCGTCATTGAACTGATAGCCTAGGCGGGCATTGGCCTTGATCACGCCGAAGCTGGAGCCCGGCATTACCGCTCCCTTCTTCGTGGGGTCAAGGATGGCGTCCTCGAGCTTAGTCGTCTTGAGGAAGTTATGCTTCCCTACCGTGTAGCTACGCGCCTGCGACTCATAGGAGGCATTGACGTCGAAGGAAGGCGCTCGGTGATGCTGCCGCCGAAGCTCACCGCCCCGCGCCCCGTGCCGAAGGAGCCTGCCGAGGTCGTGAACACTCCGAGATCGGGCCCGTGTGGCGCTTTGGTGATGACGTTGATGACGCCGCCCACAGCATTCGTCCATAGATGGAGAGAAGGGCTCCTGAGCACCTCGATCTGCCTCGATGCCGCCGAGGGTGAGCGTGGAGAGGTTGGACGTACCCGAGGGGATGCCATTGATCAGCACCGCCACATAGCGGGAGCGGGGAGAAGTCAGGGATGAAGCCGCGGATACCGACATTGGAGAGGAAGCCGGGGTATTGGATGACGTCGACGGAGCTCTTGTCTGAGCACGTCCGTCAGGTCCTCAGCCAGCGGCCCTCAATGGCCTCGGGGCGGATGACCTCGATCTTGCCAGGGACACGCTTGAGGGGGACAGGCGTACGCGTAGAGTAGACCAGGACGGCATCCAGCTGGTGTGTGGAGATGCTATCGGCACTCATGCCCTGAGCCAGCAGCGTCACTGGAGCTAGGGCGGAAGGGGAGAAGCAAAAGTTTTCTTCATAATTACATGGTTAATGAACTAATGCTTGATCGTGCTAGTATAGGGGGCTGGGCTAGTTGAGCCGCTTGTAGGAGGATGCGCACCAGCAGCTGGCGGGCTCATCCGAGCAACGGCTCATGCCGCTCGCTCCTGCCCCAGCGAGCCGATGTAGGCGCCCAGCTGGTAGCGGCGCGCGATGTAGACGAGGCCCAGCTGCGCGAGCGCTATGAGGCTAGCCCAACTGATGAGCCCCCAGCGCCACTGATCCACCAGGTGGAGCAGCGAGGCGATCTGGGCCGAGGATGCCCATCGGCCGCTAGGCCCTCCAGCGCCTCCAGCCGTGCCTCCTCGCTCTGCCGCGCCTCGCACTCAGTGCGAGACGTCAGCAGCGCCTCAGCACCGAGGCCGTAGCGCAGGCCCTGCTGGAGGAAGGAGCTCTGTCGCTGGGCGTTCATGCCCGACTGCAGCTCCAGAGCGCGGGTGACGGCCTCCTTGACCGACTGCCCGATCATCTCCCGAGGAGGACATGCTTGCCCGCCCCATAGAGGACGGTCTCCGGACTCCTCATTGCACACAGCGATGAGGCTATCCGTACCTGAGCCCGTGGCTAGGCCCTCGGAGTAGCGGCTCGGGGCCATCAGTTCCTGCAGGGCGGCCGTCTTAGCCTCGGTGGCGGTGATCATGGCACGGGTGAGCGCCCCTGCGTCGAGGCGCGCGTTGATGAAGAGGAAGATATTGATCGTCCCAGGCGGGAAGCAGGAGGCTGCGGCACTCCGAACTCGTCGTAGCTGGCCTTGTCGCACGCCCGCCGTTGACGTCGATGCCCGCCGTGGCTGCGGCCTGGACGGTCACCCGTGGTAGCTGCGCTCGGCGCGGGCATGATTTCGATGAGCGCCGCCGTGCCCATGCTTTCCGTCGTATAGGCGGGGTCGAGGCCCAGCTCGGTGGCGATGGCGGCGTAGTGCTCGATGATTGGCGCCCGCCAGGCCCTGGGCAGCGCTTCTGCAGGATGTTGGGGTCACGGCCTGCGCTGGTTGAAAGCGTAGCGTAGGTCAGCGCAGTAGCCCCCATTGAGGTTGGAGCGCTGACGACGCCGCGCCGCCCGTCGAAGCAGACGATCATCGCCTCTCGGGCGAAGTACACCGCGTCACCTAGAGGCGTATGGAAGAGCAGCTGCTCGGGGCTGAGGCTGAGGCTGGGGGACGGAGCTAAGGTCTGGGGCATCAGGAGCTAGGATCGAGTGTGGACGAAGGAGGCTGCGTAGCTGCGCCAGTTCGTCCAGGTGATAGTATTCGGCCTCGAGGCGCTCAGCGAGCTGGTGCTGCCTGCCGAGGCGGACGAAGCCGCTCGGTATCGATGACGAGGCAGCGGTGACAGCGCTGCTGCAGCAGCCGAGCGGCCTCGGTGATGCGGGCGGCTTAGTTCTCACTGCGCTGCGAGGAGGTGGCGCGGCCATCGGTCAGGAGCAGCACCACGGGCAGGCACTCGGCCACACGACGCCGCTCGGCATCGAGGTACTGCGCCGCACGCTCTATGGCCAGCCACAGGGGCGTGCGCCCGCCCGTACGTATATCCTGCATCAGCTGCGCGGCGCGCTCGGCGCTGTGGGTGAAGGGCAGCCGCAGCTCCGCCTCGTCCTGGGCGAAGGTGATGAGGCCGACCTGATCGCGCTTGGCGTAGGCCTCCTTGAGCAGCTCGAGGATGGTGCCCTTGACGAGGCTCATCCGCTCCCGCACGCCCTTAGAGCCCGAGACGTCGAGAACGAAGAGGATATGGTAGCCGCCACGGTGGCGGTACTGCCTGCGGTAGTCCTCGGGGCGGATCGAGGCCGCGTGGGGGCGCTGCCCTCCGCCCCAGCGCGGAGGCGCTGATAGGGGATAGCGGCGCGGATGGTGGCAGGGAGGGAGAGCTGAGCGGTCTGGCTGCTGTAGGGGCGCACACGCCCCAGGCGTCCTCGGCGGCTGGGCTGCTCGCTGTAGAGCCGGCGCCTCGAGCCAAGGAGCTCCCTCAGGCGCTGCACCTCTCTGCCCAGTGGATCGTGTATGAGGCAGGCCTCAGCGGCCTGCTGTAGCGCGCCTCTCTGGGCGCAGTCGTGGGGCTGGCCTCAGACTGCGTCTCAGGGGACGGCAGCTGCGCGGGGCTCGGGGCTGTGAGCCCCTGCTCAGGCGCTTCTTTCACCGCCGTATCCTCCTCCCGAGCTGGAGGGACGGCGCTTCCTCTCCCTTCGGAGCCATCGTCGGACGCCTTGTCGGGCTCAGGTGCGACTTTGGCCCTGATCCTCCTCGGGGCTCTGTGGACTGTCCTCAGGCGCTTTCCTGCTGCTCCCTCGTCCTCCGCTCCCTCGCTGGGGGCTCGGGCAGCAGGGGGCTCGGGCTGCGTCTGGAGCCAGCGGTGCGCCAGCGCTGCCGCTGCACGGCGTCGACATCGCTGCGCTCGGCACGCGGCTTGCTCTGCCAGGCTGCCCACCCCAGGGCGCTGCGTGCCAGGGCGAGCTCGCCCCTGTGCCCCAGCGTCAGCGGCTCGGCACAGACCTGCGCCACGTGGTGCAGCAGCCCGCGCCCAGCGTCATCCGCTCGAGGCGCTCGCGTGCGGCCTCCAGCAGGCTGAGGAAGGGTCGCATCCTCGCCTGCCTCAGGCTCGCGGAGGGGCCCTCGCTGGGATACGTTTGCGCAGCGCTGGATCCTCCGTGGGCTGGAGCTCGACGAGAGGTCGAACTTATCCAGCAGCGCCGCACCGCCCCTCCTCGGGGTTGGTCGTGCGATGAGCGTACAGCGCCGCTCTTCGGGCAGCGCTGCTCCTGGTAGGCCAGCAGCTGACTGAGACTCGCGGCTGTGCAGCGGCAGCTGCTCCACCAGCAGGATAGCGCCTTCGAGGCGCTCCAGCAGGCGAGCGCCAGCGCAGCCCGCCTCAGCGCAGCGTATGGCTGGGGTAGAGCATCTCGGGGCTGAGGCTCAGCGGCAGGGTAGCTCACCTCCTCGGGGTACATCGCTGCCACGCAGGAGAGGTAGACTTGCCGTACCGCTCGCAGCCACTGAGCAGCAGGCTCGCGCCCCTGCCTCCACAGCAGGGTGAGGATGAGCGCCTGGCGTGCGGCCTCCGCCCCGATCCACTGGAGAAGCGATGCTTCGTACCCACGAGTATCCTTATCTTAGACTCCTTGTTCATACCTCTCGGCAAAGAGGCGCTCGCAGAGTCGGCAGATGTCCTCGGCCGAGAAGTAGCGCTCCTCGAAGACAAGCGTCTCAGGCGATGCGGCAACACCAGTTCGGCCGCTGTATAGACGTGCTCGGGGCTAAGCTCCTCTGCCCCCTCGAGGGCGGCGGTAGCGAGGGCGGCCTTGAGCAGCATGATGTCCGAGCGGTGCCCGTCCACCTGCAGCTCGATCCCGGGCGGGCGACGAGGCTCCACCAGCGGCTCCGGGCGTAGCGTGGCTGAGGGTGAGGCGAAGGCGCGCGCCTGACGGAGGCGCTCACCGAGCTGCTCTTCCTCCTCTTGGTAGCGGGCACAGAAGGCCTCGGGGTCGCGCTCGTAGTCCAGACGGCGCTGCAGCACCTCACGCCGAGCAGCGACACTCCGCTCCCCACGCACCTCGACGGAGAGGGCGAAGCGGTCGAGGAGCTGCGGGCGCAGGTGGCCCTCCTCGGGGTTCATCGATCCCGACGAGGTGAAGCGCGCGGGGTGGGTATGCGAGATGCCCTCACGCTCGATATGATTGACGCCCATGGCCGCCACTCAGGAGGATGTCGACGAGGTAGTCCTCGAGGAGGTTGACCTCATCGACGTAGAGGATCTGCCCGTGGGCACGAGCGAGGATGCCGGGGGCGAAGCGCAGCTCACCCGTCGCCAGGGCATGCTCCACGTCGATGGAGCCGACGAGCTTGTCCTCCGTCGTGAGCAGCTATGGGCAACTCCGCGACAGAGAGCCCCTCGAGGAGCTGACTGAGGGCGCGCACGATGGTGGACTTGGCCGTGCCCTTCTCCCCGAGTGAGGACGACGCCGCCGAGGCTGGGGTCTACGGGGTTGAGCAGCAGGGCACGCTTCATCTTCTCCTGGCCTACCGATGGCGCTGAAGAGTATCGAGGCTGCGTGCTAGAGCCTGGGGGCGTGGGGCTGGAAGAAGTACTCATTACTTAAAGGTCTAGTGGGGTGGACTGGGCTGAGGAGCTAAGGAGCTGGGGCTAGTGGGCGGGGAGGGCACAGGGATGGGCGGGGGCAGGAGACGGGCTGGGACTGTGGCGCGGCAGCCAGCAGGCTGAGGAGCTGCGGCGCTCTCCTCGAGCTGCCCTCGCAGGAGGAGGTAGACCTCGGTGATCATCTCGAGGGTCTCAGCAGGGCCTGCCTGACATGCCGCGCTGGGCGGCCTCGGGAGCGCTGCGCGATCTCGTAGAGCGCCCAGGGGATTGGCCGACTCGAGCCACTCCCTATTGGACGCATCGCCGAGGAGGTGCTCCCGCCAGCGCCTCGTAGTTCCAGTCAGGACGCTGTCGCGGTGGCATCCCAGCCGAAGACGTTATCCATATTATGAGGCCACATCATAGGCGCCGCGGTAGCCGTGACGCTTGGAGGCCCTCGATCCAGAGCGGATTCAGCAGGCGCGAGCGGAGGACGCGCGCGACTCCTCGGCGAGCTGCGCACGACGCGCGCCGCGGGTCGGAGGTATTGCCGTAGACTTCGGCGCCTCGCCGCGGGCTTCTTCACCGCTGCGATGATCCCGCCGTGGTAGATGTACTCGTCGTCGATGTCGTAGAGGTCGAAGCCAATGATGTTCTGATTCTTGACCGTGGCCTCGACGCGGGAGAGCTTGCGCTCGAAGGCGCCGCAGGACACACGCCCATACGGCTCCTGGCTGTAGGCATGGCAGCCCCAGGTGATGGCCGTCTCGCCGAGGTCGTCGCTGCTCTGCCACTGCTTAGTCTCCACGAGGATGGCGACACCCGCCATGGGTCCCTGGGGGACAGCCGAAGACGCAGAGCGCAGCCCTGCCGTGCCGCGTCTCGGGGTCTATCCTCGGCCTGCAGCTGCTCGAGCTCCTCCTCGTAGTGCTTCTTCACCCAGTTGTCCTCGGGCGACTCGTCAAGGGAGAGGACGAGGCGCACAGCCTCATCCAGCAGCGTGATCAGTGTGGGGAAGGTGTCGCGCAGCAGGCCCGAGATGCGCGAGACGACGTCCAGACGCGGACGCCCTGGTTCGCTGAGCGGGATGACCTGCAGGCGACGACCTTATCGGGTGGTCGCTGAGCCACTGGGGACGTAGCCCCCATCAGCCAGAGGATCTCGGCGATGTCCTCGCCCTGCGTCCGCATCTGGTCGCCCGAATAGAGGACGAAGGCCGTAGACTCGAGCAGACTGCCCGCCGTTTCGAGGTGCTTCTCCAGGAGCTGCTGCCCGAGCTTCACCCCGATCTGATAGGCGGCGTGTGAGGGGATCTCGCTCGGGTCGATGGCGTACATATTGCGCCCGTGGGGAGGATCTCCAGCTGGCCGCGGCTCGGGCTGCCTCCCTTGGAGGGCAGGACAGAAAGCCCCGCACGCCGAGGGCGCAGTGGTCGAGCTCTGGTGATGCCACAGAGGCGCGGGTGACCTCGTCAGCGCGAGCTGTGGGACGGCGCGAAGCGCGTCCGCTTCGCTCAGGCAAGGCCCGAGGATGGCCTGCAGCTGGCCTCGGTCGGCTGCGCGGCGAAGCCCTCTGCCAGCATCGCCGTGATGAGCTGGCGGCCGCGCTCGGTCAGCTCATCGATCAGCATCGAGGCCGTCTGCGTGGGGCAATCTTGGCCTCCAGCTCGGCGAGCCTCCTCGGTGTAGCCGTGCAGTAGCGAGCCAGCGCATCCAGCAGCGTCGTCACCGAGCCGTGGGGCAGGCGAAGGAGCATCCGTATGCTCGCCTCCATTCGCTCCTCGGTGGGTACCTGACCGAAGATATGCAGGCCGTCGCGCACCATGGAGGCCTTGAGCTCGGCGAGCCAGTTGTGCAGGGCGACGAAGAGTCCTCCTCGACCTCCCTGCCGCAGGGTAGCCGGGTCCTGATGCAGCTCGAGGGGCGCGGGCCTCCTCGAGGAGCGCCTCCACGCAGCACGGGGCGCTGGCTCTCGGCCACCGCACCGCTGATGTAGCTATTGAGCCGCGCGTCGAAGTCCGCCAGTCCGCCGTAGGTCCCTCCCTCACGCATCGCGGGCTCCATATGATGCAGGAGCACGGCGGCCGAGCGGCGCTTGGCCTGAATAGCCTCCCCGATGACGCCGTGTGGTAGATGTGAGAGTGCGGCATGTCCAGCGTGTTGAGCTGGAGAAGCAGGAGTAGGAAAGAGGCCTTCTCCTTGCCCGGGAGCCACTCCAGTGAGCCCGTGCGTCGACATGGATGAAGAGGTCGGCACCGAAGACGTAGCGCACCCAGCGGTAGAAGGCGATATAGTAGTGCGGGCAGACGATATCCGTGCTGTGGTAGATCGCCTCGGCGTGCTCCTCGTAGCCACGCGGTGGCTGCAGGCCGATGAAGACCTTGCCGTTGATGATCCCTGGCACAGGCATAGCCCCTCGACGACCTTGAAGTCCCCGGCGCCTTGCCCCAGCTGTCTACGAGGCGCTGTTGCACCTCGGGCGTCAACGCCTCGTACCACTCCTGGTAGCGCTTCACGGGGATGCGGTCCACGGCACGGCGCATCACTTCGCTCGGCTCGAGCCAAGAGCTGTCGTTGGTCACCGCACGGATGATCTGCTGGATGATGGCGTCGCCGTCGGCGTAGTGCTCGGGCAGCTCTATGCCCTCGGCGCGTAGTCTATTGATGAGGTGATGGACGGAGGCGGGACTGCTCGAGCCCCGCGGCACAGCCGATACGTATCGTTGCGCGGGGGCATGTTGTGGAAGATGATCGCGATGCGCTTCTCCGACTGGGGCTTGCGCTGTAGCTCGGCCCAGCGCATGGGCGAGCCTGTGCTACCCAGCCGAGCTCCGCCTCCAGCGGGGCGAAGTAAGGGAGGCCCTCACCATAAGCTCACGCGTGGCTATGGGATAGGCGTCGACCTGCCCGTCCAGCTCGGGGTAGCAGACATTGGAGATCAGCCCTATGGTGTCGAGACCATCCACACGGCGGTGGTACTCCTCGGCGCTGTAGCCCGTGGCATAGGGTCTGCAGGATGGGCAGCGCCAGCTGCTGCACGATGCCCTGCACTGCTGTCCTCGGGCTGGGTATAGATCGCCCCACTCTGCTCGAAGATCCCCAGCGCATAGGGCATGAGGTTGATGATACAGTGCGGCAGCACCTCGCCCTCGGGGCGGAAGTAGCGATCCAGTGCGTAGCTGATGCCCCGCTCGCCCGTCACAGCATCCTCCGCCCCCGTGGAGAAGAGGGCATGGGGCTCGCCTCCGAGGCGACGCAGTGCTGCCAGCAGCGCATCCACATGCCGCAGGTTGTCCGGAGCGGTAGAGGTAGAAGGGGATGATGATCCCGATGACGCTACGCCCTTGCCTTCGAGCCTCGCCTAGCTCCGTGAGGCGTGCGGCCTCCTCGTCCTCGCTGTAGCCGTAGAGGCCATGCCAGCGGGGGTAGCGCGCAGGGGCGTAGTCGAGCGCCAGCCCGCCGAAGCGGGAGGCGAGGAAGCGGTGCAGCTGGGTAGCATTCGCCCTATCGTAGCACTTGACGTAGCGCTGTATCGTCAGGTAGTCGGCAGCGCTGAGGCGCAGCTGCGGCATGAGGCGGCGCACTCGTCCTCCATATTGTTGTGCACGAAGAGCGTCTGCTCCATCCTCAGCCCTGCGATGAGGCGCTGCAGGCCGCGGAAGCAGGAGACCGAGCCATGCGTCAGCACGATGAAGTGCGCCTGCTCGGTGAGCTGCCAGGCAGCCTCCCCGCATTGAGGCGAGAGATGGCCACGCGATCGACCCGCAGCTGCGCCTCGTCCTCCGAGGGGGCGACCGCGGTGTGCGCGTCTAGGATGTAGAGGATGCGGTAGGGCTGGGGCGTCATAGTATAGAGGGACTAGAGGGAGAAGAGGAAGCGAGCAGCGCTAGGAGCTCGCCTATCGAGCCCGCACTACGGGGGCTGCTGGTGGAGGTCGTGAGCCACCAGCAGCCCCTTTCTATTGTGACGCGGGGAGAAGGTCGGGGCTGTCCAGCACCTCGTAGCCCAGGCGGCTCAGCGCGCGGCGCGTCCAGAGCGCCTCGAGGCCTTCGCCCACAAGGGCAATGGGCTGGGTATGCTGCTGCAGGGCGGTGAACTCGCCCGTCTGTCTGTCGTAGCTCAGACCTGCGCCGCCGAAGGTGCGCTCGAAGGCCCCACTCAGCACCAGATCCTCGGGCGTGCCCGTCGTGATCTGCCCCGAGCCATCCAGTAGCCATACCGTATCAGCCTGTGAGAGGGCCAGCTCCAGCTCGTGCGTCGAGATGAGGATGCTACGCCCAGTCTCGTGCGCTAGGCGTCGCAGCATGAGGATGACCTCCAGACGTGAGGGCAGGTCGAGGTGTGCCGTCGGCTCGTCCAGCAGGATGAGCGGCGTCTGCTGTGCCAGGGGCGCGGGCGATCATCGTGCGCTGCCGCTCGCCGTCGCTGAGCGCACTGAGCGGACGCGCCTGAAGCTCCTCGAGATGGCAGAGGCTGAGCGACTCCTCGACGATCGCCTCGTCCGAGGCACTCAGTCGCCCGAGGTAGCCGATATGGGGGTAGCGCCCGATGCGCACCACATCCCGCACCGTCATCGTGGTGCTGGTGATACGCTCGGTGAGCACGAGGCTCAGGAGGCGGGCAGTCCCGGCAGGGAGCGCCTGGAGCGCTTCGCCCGCGATGGAGACCTCACCTGCCAGCGGCGGGATGAGTCCGCGATGGTGTGCATGAGGGGTGGACTTACCACTGCCGTTGGGGCCCATGAAGAGCGACCAGTTCGCCTGGGGCTGTGCTGAGGTCGAGCCCCTCGGAGATGCGCTGCTCCTGTCCGCGGCGCTCTCTGTAGCCTGTGGTGAGGCCGCGGAGCTCTAGTCCTAGATCTGTCTTCATATATAGAGGAGGCTAAAGCGAGAAGCTCCCGCGCTGGCTACGCAGGACGACGAAGATCACCACAGGGGGCACCGATGAGCGAGGTCAGGGCATTGATCGGGAGCGTGAGGCCGCGCCCAGGCAGCTGGGTCAGGAGATCGCAGACGAGCAGCAGCAGCGCCCCCGAGAGCATCGTCGCTGGCAGGAGGATGCGGTGATCGCTGGTGCGGAAGAGCGTACGGACGAAGTGCGGCACGGCCATCCCGAGGAAGGCAATAGGCCCCGTGAAGGCCGTGATGCTCCCCGCCAGTAGGCTGGTGATGGCGATGAGGGCAAAGCGCACCCGCGGTACGTTGGTCCCTACCGAGCGTGCATAGCCCTCGCCGAGGGCTAGGGCGTTCATAGGCTTGGGCATCAGCAGCGCCAGGCCCAGCCCGAGCGCCACCACGGGCATCAGCAGATGCAGCTGGCGCCAGGTCGTCCCCGCGACGCTCCCGAAGGACCACAAGAGGTAGGTCTTCAGCGTCTCCTCATCGCTGAAGTACTGCAGGATGGAGATAATGGAGCTGGCGAGGAAGCCGGACCATCACGCCTACGATGAGGACGGAGACGACGCTGGCGCACGGCTCGCCACACCCGTGATCAGCAGCAGCACGACGGCCGCCCCGATACAGGGCAGCGAGGATAATCCCAGGAGGAGACGCCCGAGTGAAGAGCGCCACCGTAGGAAGAAGGCGTAGGCCATCGTATAGATGGCGACCCCGACACCTGCCCCGCTATTGATCCCGAGGATGGAGGTATCGGCCAGCGGGTTGCGGAAGAGGCTCTGCATCTGCAGCCCGGCTACCGCTACGCCCGCCCCAGCGAAGAAGTGCCGTTAGGGCCTTGGGCAGGCAGGAGTGCCGCACCACATAGGTGCCCGTCACGCTGTCATCGCCCGTCCAGAGCGCATCCCACACTCGCCCACCGAGAGCGAGGTCGCCCCCACATGATATCGAGGAAGAAGGCCGCGACGATCCCCAGCACCAGCAGCAGGAAGAGTAGCTGCGGGCGCAGCGCCGCCCAGCCAGCGGAGGAGCATCCAGTAGCGCGTCTCATAGCCGGGAGGAGCTCGGGGTGAGCGATCTTGATGAAGTCCTTGAGGACAAGGTCGGGGTGATAGGGCCCGCTCTCCCAGAAGTCGTTGCCTCCCTCGCGGTTGAGCTGCTTGCGGTCTACCCACACCTGCCCCTCACGGGCGGCGTCGAAGTGGATGTAGCGCTCATTGAGGCTGAGGAAGTCGGAGAGCTTATCCAGCTTGCCCGTCATCAGGCAGAGCCAGATCTTCTTGTGCCTATTGCGCTCGAAGACGTACTCGAAGCTGCTGGGGCGGCTGTCGATCTGCCCTGGGATGAAGTCGCAGCTGACGCCCGCATCGGCGAAGGCCTTGACGATGTAGGGTGTTCGCCGGGCACGTACCATACCCCCTTGTAGTCGAGGCTACGCATGACGGGCGTCACCTACGGGCGCCCTTGGCCAGCTCTGCAGCAGCGCGGTGGTTGGTCTGCATGGCTCGGAAGGCCGAGTCCGCCACGGCATTGCGCCCGTAGAAGAGGCCTCACGACCTTGAGCCACTCGGCGCGCCCGAGGAGGTCCTGCTCCTTCCAGTTGTTGAAGTAGACGATCTTGATCCCCGAGGCGATGAGGTCCTCATCCTTCTCCGTACCGCTGTAGAGGTCCTGCAGGTAGATCTCGGGGCGTAGAGCGATGAGGCCCTCGATGTCCTTGCTCATGCCGCGGCCGATACGCTGCACCTTGCCCTCCTGGATGCGCTGACGAGTGATGCTGTCGTTGACCTTCTCGGGGTCGGAGACCGCGATGAGCTGCTCCTGCAGCCCCAGCACAGCTACGGCCCCGACGTGGGGCGAAGAGCTAGAGGCGAGGGTGCGTGCGGGCACGGCGAGGTAGGTCGCCAGACGACTCGCCACGCGCGGCTCCTCCTTGCCGCGTGGGTAGAGGATGTAGTAGGCTGCGGTATCGCGCGTACCGGGCTGGTACATCACCAGCTCCTTATACTCGGGGTGATTCGTCACGGTGAAGCCATGGGCATGCTCGACGGTGACGGGGAAGGCGAAGTCTGTGGAGTCATCGCCGAGGGCGATGCCAGACTGCTGACTGCGCTGCTGGCCTCCACCGCAGGCGGTGAGGCTAAGGACTAGAACAAGCGCTCCTAGGAAAGGGGACATTGAGCTTCATACTATGCCTTGATTACAGGCCGAATTAGCATTGGTCTCGGGTCGGAGGCATAGAGATCGGGGTATGAAGTGCGCTGGGCTGCTGGCCCGAGACGCGTCATTACCCTCATGGTATATATGTACCTAGCTCCTGCTCTTCTACCCGAGAGCCGCCTACCAGAGGAGGCGGAGGGCACAGCAGGGCGTGCTGGCGGCCGCGGCTCTGGCAAGCTGATGGCGCTGGAGGCAGGTCTTCCGGCTCGGCCCGAAGTGCTACGCCTTCCCCACCCTGTGTGTCGGGGCAGTGGCCTGGGTAGCACCATGATGGCCTTACGGCTACGGGGATAGCGCTGGCGTCGCACCAGCTTCCCTTTTAATCCACCCCAGGGCGCGCAGCATCCTGCTCGTCGGGGGTAGAACCTTCAGCGTCCGTACCTAGGTGGGGCTATCCCCTCCCTAGATACGGACGCAAAGTTAGGAAAAGGCAGAAATCATCGGCGGCCTGCCGCCCGAGTAGCTAGCACGTCCCCCTCGGGCAGCGGCTAGCACCCTAGGCTAAGGCGCGCGGCAGCGAGCAGACGCAGTGGTTAGCTACGCTGGTAGATGTGCAGGGTGTTCTCGGCATCCAGTAGGTAGAGCTTATCCCCCGCATAGTATAGGGGACGGCTCGCGACCAGGCCATTCCCCGTGCGCTCTCGCTCCTGGCTGGGGATGACCTCGCCAGCCCACAGCAGGCTGCGCGCCTTGAGGTCAAAGACCCCAGCCCAACCCGGGCCATAGCTCTCCCGTCCCGCTCTGCCCTAAAGGTAAAGTAGTCCCCTTGGCGCTGAGCGATGGCGAAGTACTCAAAGGCTGGGATCCCATCAGGATCTACATCGGCGAAGCGGTAGCTCTCGAGACACGCAGCCGTAGCGGCATCGAAGATGCGTACCCCGAGGCTATTGATGCTCACGATGGCCTTATCCTCCTCGCGGAAGAAGCAGTTCCCCAGGCCCTCGACCATCGTGTAGCGGGGATTCGTGCTGTCGTAGGGATTGGACGAGAGCCGATGGATCAGCTCCCCCGTGCTGAGGTCGAAGGCTACCAGTCGCCCAAAGTCGGTGTAGATCCACAGCAGCCCAGCAGCCACCCCCAGTAGGCTCTCGAGCTGATCCTCTTGCATTGGGGCTATGAGGCCCCACCCAGCCTCATGATGCGGTAGCTCCACAGCGGCTGCCCTGAGTGATCCAGAGGACAGATCACCTGCCTATAGGGATCGTGACCGAAGGCCATCCCTCCCTTACATACAAGCTATAGGGTACGCTTTGAGCTAAGAGTGGCTGCCCATCGGGGAGCGAGAGGAGATTCTCATACGTCACGAAGTCCTCCCCTCGGACATGATGCACAGCATACGGGCCTACACCTCTCTTCGGGATATAGACCTTGTCGAGGACCTGGATGAGGCTATGCCCCGAATAGACCGATAGGGTGTCACCGCCAGCATCCCATACGTAGACATAGTCGCCCACGGAGATGATATCGTGGGCCGCCTCTTCCCGCTCGAGGAGCACGCCATCGAGGTAGAGATAGCCACGGCAGTCCTGCTCGTAGGAATAGTCTCCCGTGGCGGGATTGACGGCCCACACGTTCTTGATCTTGTCCGTCAGTATATACTCAGTCATAGTCACCAGGTAGGGAATAGATAGCCTAAGGCCCGCGAGGGCTAAGGCCCCACGCGCTGCAGCTCGTAGTCCTGCCCGCCGAAGTGCGCGCTGAGGCGGTCGGGGCTCGCGCCGCGTCTGAGGATGAGGAGCTCCTCATCCATACGCAGCTCCTTGCCGTTGGGGAAGAGGAGGCGAGCGCGCAGCTCGTCCCCTGCAACTGGAGCTCCGCGATCCGCGTCGTCGTGGCATCCGTCACCCCACCCCAGCGCAGGGTGGGCGGGACGGGACGGTTCGTCAGGGACGAAGCTCCGCTGCCAGAACTGGCTCTTCAGCTCGATGCGGTCGGGGTTCGCCTCATAGCGTATCTCGAACTTCGTCTTCCGACCTGCGTCCTGCCAGCTGCCGTAGTAGGGCATCAGCGCGCGGACGATCATATCCCGCCAGCGCTGCATCGAGTCCCTGCGCGCCACGGCTGCATCATCGACGTAGAGCAGACGCTGCAGCTCGCGCTCATCGTCCCACAGACGGCTCTGCAGCTGCCCCAGACTCTCGAGCAAGCCCTGGAGACGCGTCAGAGCCGCACTGAGCTCGGGGAAGGCCCCTCCTCAAGAAGCAGCCATCTGCTCCTCCTCGAAGGCTCGGACGGTGCCTCGAAGGACGGAGATACTGTCTGCCAGCTCGGTCTGTGCCGCCTTGAGCAGCGAATCGGCCGAGAGGAGCTCCTGCTCCCAGCGCTCCAAGGGGCTAGGCCCCTCAAGGCATAGAGCAATCTGGAAGGTCTGATAGAAGGTACGCTCCTCCTCGGTCCAAGGCTCGAAGACGTAGCGCTGTGCGCGCGATGGCGTGAGAGGTATCTGAGCCAGCGGGCGAGTAGCGCCTAGGCTGCGCGCCACCAGCGGCAGGCCTAGGACAAGTAGGAAGAGGCGGCAAGGCTACTTCGTTTCATTCCGTTCATCTTAGAGGGCTATTAGTGGGGTACATCCCTTGTACAAGGCAGAGATACTCCCTTGCCCTATCGCCCGCGCCGCTGTCTACCCTAGCGCGAGGGCTAAGCATCGCCACGCGGGACAGGGGGCAAAGCCCTTGAAACTTAGGCAAAGTGCAGCCGAGCTCGATGGGCTGACCTTGCTGGCATCCGCAGTCGGCGGGGGCTGGCCCTGCGGGAGCAAGCCGCAAAACGCTGGTAGCGTCGTAGCCAGCCGCCTGCACTTTACGCTTGCTTGCTTTAGGGCGAGGTCAATGGGCGGATGCCAGGCGCTTGCTCCTCAGCAAAGGGGCTGAGGATAGGCCGTGGGATCAGCCTTCGTCCGTCCTTCCAAGATCGCCTCTACAGCAAGGTGTGCCGAGGCTGAGGGATAAGGCGGACATGAGCTGAGGATAAGGCGGGCGAAGGCGAGGGCTAAGGACAGCGAGAAAAGTAATATAAGTTTGCAGCAATTCTTATATTACTTTCAGCGGATTATTACATTACTTTCTGTGGATTATTATATCATATTCCCGCCATTATTATATTATTTTTCTCCGCTGCCCTTAGCCTTCGCCTCCGCTCCAGCAGGATCAGAGGGCGCCGCCCTAGCCTTAGCCCTCCCCACCCTAGGCACAGCACGCGTCCTCCTGCCTCTAACGCAGCTCGCCCCACCGTGCGGACACGGCGGGGCGAGCTGCGATTAGGACTCGGCACTCCCTCAAGACGAGGAGACGCCGTGGCTCGGGAGGCTAAGCGAAGAGATCATTGAGCCCTCGACCGGCGATCGTCGGGTGGGTGAAGATCTGCGAGCGGAGGTAGCTGGCGGGGATATCGCTGTCGATGGCCATCTTGATGAGGTTCGCCAGCTCGTGCGCCCCGGCACAGAGCAGCGTAGCCCCGAGGATGAGGTCGGTCTCGGGATCGACCAGTGCCTTCAGCAGGCCATCGGTCTGGGTGAGGACCTTCGCCTGGGGATGGCGCTGGCAGGGGAGCTTAGTGCAGGCGGTATTGATCCCATGGCGCTGGGCCTCCGCTCCGTCAGCCCGATCTGGGCCAGCGGTGGCGTGGTGAAGACGCAGGTAGGCAGGACGCCGCGATTGTGTATCGTGCGCTGCCCCGACCCGAGGAGCTGATCGCGACGATGCGGTAGTCATCGAGTGAGACGTAGGTGAACTGCGGGCTCCCCGCGACGTCGCCCATCGCCCAGACACCTCGCCAGCACGCAGCTGCTCGTCCGTCACGATGAAGCCGCGCTCATCGGTGCGTATGCCCGCACGATCGAGGTCAAGGGACTCGGTATTGGGCACGCGCCCCACGGCCAGCAGGACGGCTTCGCTGTCGAAGCGTCCCGCCGTCGTCACCGTCGTCACGGCTTCCGCCCCCGACTCGAAGCCCCGACGGCCGCCCCCAGCACGATCTGGATGCCCTCAGCCTCCAGCAGGCGCTGCATCTCCTCGGCGACGTCTCTATCCTCGCGTGCGAGAAGCGATCGCCCTGCTCCAGCAGGGTCACCGCCGTGCCGAAGGCCTGGTACATGCAGGCGAACTCGAGGGCGATATAGCCTGCGCCCACGATGACGAGGCGCTCGGGACGCTCCGCAAGGCTCAGCAGCGCGCGGCTATCGTAGATACGTGCGTCCGCAGCCCCAGGGGAGCTCGAGGCGGCGGCTGCGCGTGCCCGTATTGATGAAGCATGCGTGCGGCGGTGACCTCGTAGCGCCCTTCGGCTCCCTCGAGGCGCAGGCGATGCGGCCCGACGAAGTAGGCCTCAGCCGTGAGCACACGGAGGCCGGGGGATGCTGGCGAGCTTGTCGTAGTTGGCTGCACGTAGCGCGGTGATGAGCTTCGTCTTGCGCGCCATCGCCGCCTGATAAGCTGCGTCCTTATCCTCGAGGCGGGCACTGAGCTCGCCCTCGACCAGGAGCGTCTTGGAGGAATACAGCCGACATTGATGCAGGTGCCGCCGTACATAGCGGCATCACGCTCGACCAGGAGTACGGACTCGCCCGCACGAGCCAGGTCTGCGGCAAGGGGTCTTACCCGCCTTGCCGAAAGCCTATGATGAGATTGCTGACTTGGATCTGTTCCATAATGTATCGTGATGAATGTGTGTACAAAGGTACGCGCTTTAGCTACTTCTTGGTTCTGCCTCGAGCCGCGGCCTAGCTAGAACTTCGCAGCCCTAGGGAGGCGCTGTAGGGAGAATTGCGTATCTTTGCACGTCCGACTAGGTAGAGCAAGCGGCTCTCGAAGGTCGCACCTACAGCCCCGAGAAGCCGGGAGCCTTGCCGAGCCTAGGCTGACCTCGAGGCCAGCGAGCGAGAGCCCGACGATGCCGAATCCTGGTGTAGGTATGTTGAATCCAAACACTCTTTTATGACGTTGAAAGGAATTCTTTTCGGCGCATGTGCCTGCTGCCTGACCCTGCTGAGTGCGTGAGCGAGTACGCCCCACCGTGCCTCCGCCGATGGACTCACCGTGGGTGATGTGCTGCCGAAAAATGAAGTCTCCTGGACGTGGGCGGATCGTGGGTCCCTCACCGAAGCACCCCGCCAGCACTACACCCTCCCTCCACCTCTGGGCCGCCTATGACGCCGAGAGCCGTGCAGAGGAACGTAGTCTGGGACCAGTACTTCAGTGCCCGACCCAGTACACAGATCAGCTACCGAGCGCTCTCGCTCGACACACGACAGCGCGCTGTGTACCATCGTACGATCGCCTCAGACCAAGTGGATGTCCTAGCCCAGAGCTGCGCCCCCGAGGGACAGTGTAGCGACTCATTCGCTCGCTCGGGCTACAGCAGGATCTGCATACCTACCTTGTCGATGCACAAGGTGTGGTACGCGCCGTAGACCCGACACCACAGGAGCTCACCGAGTACATCAAGTAAACCTTAATTAAAGCCTCCCCACAGGCACAAACAAGAGCGGCACGCCTGGACCTCCCGGTCCTAGCGTGCCGCTCTTGCTATTTCTCTGCTGTCTGTAGCGCTGGCTCGCGAGCTGCTGCCAGCCTATTGCCGCTCCGCCACCCTCCGCCACTGGGTACTATCAACTGCGACTCACACGTCCCCCGAGCGACCAGGACAGGAGGGGCTGCGCCAGCCGCACGAGGACTTCATAGAGCAGGATGCAGATCCCCAGCACGACGAAGCCGCAGAGGAAGTAGCCTGGGAGGGTCTCCAGCCAGCCGCGCTTGAAGAGGAAGCCGCGTACGAAGCTCAAGATCAAGACCTCATGGGCGACATAGCTGAAGAAGACATAGTGCTCCAGCTTCTGAGCCCAGTGTAGCAGGGGGCTCCGACGCTCATACAGCAGGTAGCCTAGGCGCAGGAAGGTCACACTCGCCAGCGGAATATAGAGGCCTTGCACCAAGGTGTAGGTCCCATTCATTGGGAGGAAGGGCAAGGCGAAGCTCATGAGGAGGAATAGGCCAACGGGGATCCAGCCCAGCCGTACCGCTAGGGCAACAAAGTCCACCCCACGCAGACCAAAGACAGCCCCAAGGGTGAAGTGAGACGGCTCCCGTGAAGTTCCACCACGTAGAGACATTAGCTCCGTGCCAGAGGTAGATGCAGTAGATGAGCAGGACCAATCAAGGTGCACAGGAAGATCAGAGTCTCGCAAGTACCATAGGGGGAAGTACCACGAGCATCATTAAGGGGAAGCGTGCGGCGCTGACGAGCTGGGAGGAGTCTCTCGGACGATGGGGTTACTTGTGGCAAGGAGAAGCGTAGAGCTAGACGAGCTAGGATGAGATCGGGGACTTTCCTCTTGTCTACCTCGAGAGAGAGCCGGCTACGGCCGCCCAGGCACTAGTGATCAGGATGCTACCACGATCGTGATTCCAAGTGTCACCACAAGACGCAGAGCCCAGCCCCTCATCGGGATAGAACCCAGCTGAAGACTCGGTTGACAATCAGGATGACGAGGTAGTGGATCATGTAGAAGCTGAAGCAATCCCTCCAAGGTAGATCAGCCAAGGACGAGATAGGCATCGGAGACTGCACCTTGATTCCCGCTCTTATGCGACAGAGCGAAGACATAGATCATTAGGCAGCTCGGGAGGTAGTAGGCATAGACGTTGGTCCCCACGATCCCGTAGCTATTGACGAGGAGGATGACCCCACTGGAGAAGAGCATGGGCATGAGCTCCACAGCTGCGCGAGAGCTCGGGGATAGTCTTTTCCACCAGGAGACATGACGCCAAGCCTCGGCCCGACAATACATATGGTAGACCACGATCCCGAGGCAGAACTCCACGAGGCGCGACAGGGGGAAGAAGTAGAAGAACCAATCGCGAAGGAGGGAGCCTCGCGCCGTCTCCAGAGGCAGCGAGGAGCCGACAGCTAGGACGAGCCCGAAGTATGCGAGCACCCCGAGCACGAGCTGCTTAGCACGCAGGCGTACCAGCCAGGGGAAGAGGGCATAGAAGAAGATCAGATCTGAGAGGCACCACGCGACCGCGTTCCCCTTAGCCTCCACCATAGGGATCCAGCTCTGCAGGAGGAAGAAGTTCCCCAACAGCGGGAGAGGCTGTATACTGAAGGTGCTTTGCCTGCTAGCCGCGACGATCCAAATCAAGAGGCATAGAATATGAAGCGGCCATAGGCGAATGAGGCGCTTCTTCATGAAGTCCCCCCAGCTAGTTAGGCAGCCTACCTTATCAGCGTAGCCGAGGCTCATCACGAAGCCACTCAAGACGAGAAAAAGGAGACACCCATAGGGCCAGGACCTTCGAGCAAAGCTTCGGGTTCCCCATTTCGGAGCGGGAAGTGATGCGCGAAGATGAAGAGGGCAAAGATAAATCGCAGGGCTTGTAAAGATGAGATCATAATCAAGGACTAATCAAGAAAAGTACTCTATCATTAGGGGAAGCGAAAACGTAAAGCGCAGTGCCAAGGCGGCGGCTTACTCGTAGGTCAGCATCACCTGCTCGTAGACCTGGGAGAGGTCACGGGCGATGCGCTGGGAGTGAAGCGCTCTACGTAGCTGCGGCCCTCGTCGATCGTACAGGCGACGCAGGGAGATATCGATCAGCACGCGGTCAATGAGCGAGGCGAGCATGTCGGCATTGTCGGGATCGGTATAGAGGCTCGTCGGCCCCCCAGCCTCCTCGAGGCAGGAGCCCGTGGCGCCGATGACGGGGATACCCGCATTGAGCGCCTCGATGATCGGTATGCCGAAGCCCTCGAAGCGCGAGGGATAGACGAAGACCTCCGCCCCACCACATAGATCCCAGGCAGATAGGTTGCCCCACCTGATGCAGCAGATGTAGAGCGCGACGTCACCCCAAGGGCGACGCGCACGATCCAGCACCTGCTGGACGTAGGGCGTGCGGCGGCCTACGGCGACAAGGTGGAGCTCCTTGTCCTGCAGCTGTGCCAGCGCCTCGACAGCCAGCAGGAGGTTCTTCCGCTCCTCGATGCTCCCGACGAAGAGCATATAGCGCTGCGGCAGGCGAAGTGCCTGGCGGGCAGCAGCGACTTCCTCGGGCTGGATCGGCGAGCGCTCGGAGCAGCCTTGGTAGACCGCTGTCACGCGCCCTCCTCCACGCCGAAGATGTCGATCACGTCGCGGCGCGTCTGTTCGCTCACCGTGATGACGTGGTCGGCAGCACGTGCCGAGGCCCCATACTTGCGACGGTAGAGCAGGCGGTCGATGGGCTTGTAGTACTGCGGATAGCGGATGAAGGCCAGGTCGTGGATCGTCACCACCGTCCCGACCCGCTGGGCGCGGTACAGCCCGAGCGGCAGCTCATTGGAGAGCCCGTGGAAGAGATCGACCTTAGCCTCACGCACCAGCCGAGGGATGGAGTAGTTCCGCCAAAGGCTCCCGCCGAGGAAGGCCAGCGCTCGGTGCGGCGTATGCAGCTGCACGGAGCGGTGCTCGAGCAGCTCCCGATAGAGCTCGGGGCGTCCGATGGAGGGCGAGTAGAGTAGATAGCGGTTCTCTGGCCTATACTCCGTGAGCGCCTCGAGGACGAAGCGGCTGTAGTTGCCGAGGCCCGTAGCGTTGTTGGTGATGCGCTTAGCATCGAAGGCTGTCGTTCATCGCTGCGCAGGTCTTGAGAGCGGCGTGAGGACGAGTGGCCTAAGCCTCCGCCACATCCCCCTTGTAGCGGAAGAGCAGGGCGAAGAGCAGCGCCACCACAGCCGCGTAGGCTGCGAAGATATACCAGCTGACACTCCAGCCAGCGAGCATCGCATGCGCGTCGTGCTCGCTATAGACATAGTGATTGACCACGGCCTGCGCCCCGAGGGAGCCCAGCGTAGCGCCGATCCCAGTGGTCATGATCATGAAGAGCCCCTGCGCGCTGGAGCGGATCGAGGGTCGGTCTCCTTATCCACGAAGAGCGAGCCCGAGACGTTGAAGAAGTCAAAGGCCACCCCATAGACGATCATGCTCAGCAGGAAGAGCCATACGCCTGAGCCAGGGTCCCCAAGCCCCAGGAGACCGAAGCGCAGTACCCAGGCCACCATCGCGATGAGCATCACGTTCTTGATCCCGAAGCGACGCAGCGCAAAGGGGATAAGGAGGATGCAGAGCGTCTCGGAGAGCTGACTCAGGGAGATGAGGATATTGGCATACTTCACCCCTGAAGGTCTCCGCATAGGCAGATCTCGCGAAGGTGTTGATGAAGGGGTTAGCAAAGCCATTGGTGATCTGCAGGCTTACCCCAGGAGCATGGAGAAGACGAAGAGCGCCATCTTGCGCTGGCGGAAGAGGACGAAGGCACGCAGCCCGAGCGCCTCCACCAGGCCCCTGCTCTCCCCTGGGAGCCGTCGGGCAGTGTGGCAGCGTCCACGAGTAGAGCGCCTGAATCAACCCGATCGTCGCAGAGACTGCGAACTGCCCGCTCGTGGACTCGACCCCGAGCAGGCTCACCGAGATCATCGTACAGATGAAGCCCACCGTCCCGAAGACGCGTATCGGCGGGAAGCTCTTCACCAGATCCATGCCCGCCTGCTCCAGCGAGGTATAGGCTACCGAATTGCCAGCGCCAGCGTGGGCATGTAGAAGGCGACACTCAGCGTGTAGAGGGCAAAGAGCGTGCCGTAGTCCAGCGTGCTGCCGCTCTGCGTATAGAAGTAAAGGCCAAACATCAAGCCCCCTGCCAGCAGATGGCAGATCCCGAGCAGGCGCTGAGCGGGCACCCAGCGGTCGGCCACGATCCCCATCAGGGCAGGCATAAAGAGCGAGACGATCCCCGCATGGCATAGAAGGAGCCGATATGCTCGGCGAAGCTCTGCCGAGGCGAGGTAGCGCCCCATGAGGTGAGTAGGCAACTCGGACGGCGAACTGGAGGGAAGTTCATCACCGTCAGGCGGAGCTTGATGTGAGGTCTGCACAGGGTAGTAGTGCTAGTGTATGGTGGTCTTATAGCGAGGCAGGCAATAGGCCTGATGCACTCTCGTGCATCGGGGTCTATTGCCTGCCTGACTAAAGGTCTACTGCTGCTGGATGAGCGAGGAGACGAAGCCGACGCGCAGCGTCTCGGGCTTCTTGGAGGCGTACGAAGTTCGGGAAGAGATTGGGCTGCAGCGTCAGCGTCACGCCCTGACTCGTATTGTAGCTCACGGGGTAGATCTGCACCTTGAGCGGCTCGGTGACGGTCCAGCCGTCCGTGGTGTACTTGGCATGTGCCGCCAGGTGCCGCATGATCAGCTGGGCGACGTTGCGGAAGTTGTACACGGGGCGCTGCACCTGGTAGCGATCCGAGATATAGGAGTAGCCCGCACGCACGGAGGGCGTAGCAGAGCCGAAGAAGCTACGCACCGAGTCTGACTCCAGTAGCACCATGAAGGCCGAGGGGTTGAGCGTCAGCTGAGCGGGGTTATCCACGCGCAGCGACAGCGGAGCATCGGCCAGCATCCACACGCGGCCGAAGAAGTCTCGAGCCGTCATCCCCGAGGCAGGCGCTGGAGCCTTGCGCGCCAGACGCTGTAGGTCAGCAGCTGAGAGCGTCAGCTCGGTGGTCACCCCAGCAGGGCCCTTAATATAGGTATAGTCGCTGCTGGGAGCGGTGAGGGCACTGAGGTCGGTGGCGGATATGCCATTGAGGCGCGGCGTCAGCAGCGTGCTGACCATAGGCTGCTGGGCCTTGACGATGCTGTCGGGCTTGAGGCGTGCAGGGTGGTGGTAGTGCAGGATGAGCTCGGTCTGAGCGATCTCCAGCAGGTAGCCACTCCCGTAGCAGGCGTCACCAGGAGACCGCCGAGGACGTTCTCCTGAAGCTCTCCTGCGTGAGGAAGTACTCGGGATTGGAGCGCGAGAGATTGAGGATACGCTGCCCGAGATCGGAGTAGACGCCCGAGGCATTGCGTAGCGGGATGTTGATGTAGAAGGCCGAGTCCGTCCCGTCCTTGAGCTTGATGGCGTCACGCCCTGGGACTATGGTCTTGGAGGTAAGCAGCTGAGCCGTCTTGCGGTAGTTCTCTAGGTCCTTGACCGAGACGCTGCTGCCCGTGAAGCCCTTAGCGACCTCGTAGACCCCGATATTGATCGGGGCAAGGGCGTTACCGGCACGCTGCTGGTAGAGAGGCGCAGGCTCACCGAGTCAATGCCACCCCAGCGGGTAGCGAGTCGATCTTGAATCCCGCAGCCGTACGCACCTGGGTGATGTACTCGCCGCGCACGGTACCATACTGTGCGTCTACGAGTTCGCCCTAGAGCGCCTCCTGCGAGGAACTATTGACCTCGGGCGAGGCCACGGTGGAGGCAGCAAACTGCACGTAGGTGATCTGCCCCGTGACCTTATCCTGACCAGGCTGTACGCCTCCCCGATGTTGAGAGGCTATCGGAGCAGGCCGCCAGGAGGGGCAGGGGCCACGAGGGCGCCGAGCCCCCAGCGGAGCGACTTGAGCTGCTTCATCTTTGTCTTTTGCTTTAGAGTTGGTTATAGAACTCCTCGTAGGCGGCTCCCCCACCCTTGACACCCTGGTAGGGCAGGAAGGGGACCCCCGTCTCCTGAATGTAGGAGAGGAGCTCGGGCTTGATCTGCTCGCTGCCCCTGTACGACGCCATGTGCGTAGTGGATCGCCAGGCGGCTCAGCGCCTCGTAGTCGGTCTTGCCGCCGAGGGGCGTGAGGGCGGAGGGCTTGAACTTGTCGAACTTCAGCGTCTCGAAGAGGCGATCCGTCAGCTCTACGGGCTCCGCCTCATCATAGAGGCTGAAGACGAGCTTGGCCTTCTTCAGGCAGGGATCATCGTGGTAGTACTTCTTGAGGTAGAGCATCCCCAGGGCTACGAAGGTGCCGTGGCAATGGATGACATCGGGGATCCACTTGAGCTTCTTGACCGTTTCGAGGGCGCCACGTACGAAGAAGACGGAGCGCTCATCGTTGTCATTCACCCCCTTGGGGTCAGGGCCGTAGAGGCTCTTGCGCTTGAAGAAGTCATCGTTGTCGATGAAGTAGACCTGCAGCTTGGCTGCGGGCAGCGAGGCTACCTTGATGATGAGGGGATGGTCGTTGTTGTTGAGGATCATGTTGAGCCCCGAGAGGCGTATGACCTCGTGGGAGCTGATTGCGGCGCTCATTGATCAGACCGAAGCGCGGGCATGAAGACGCGGATCTCATTGCCTTGTTCTTGGATTTCCTGTGCTAGGGTGTCGCGGTCAGCGAGATGTCAGACTCGTCTAGATAGGGGGCGACTCTCTGGGAGATGTACAGTATTCGTCTTGATTTCATTCGTCGATCGATGAGCTAGAGGGCTATAGGCTCACGCGTTAAAGCCCGCCTCAGGCTCTGTCGCCAGCGCCCAAGGAGCCGTCTATATCCTTGATTTATATACGCAAAGATACGGAAAATAGTACATTCCCCAGCCAGATCACACACCCCGCAGCCCCATCGTGGACAGCGCTCCGCCTCTAGCCCATCCCGCGACAAAGAGGCAGCGCCCACAGTCACCGTCCTAGTGGCGACTGTGGGCGCTGATGCTACCCTTATCCGAGCCTTAGCTGAGGCTGTCCTAGCCTAGGGCAGTTCCTCGAAGTCTACATACTCATCGCTGGAGCTGCGGGCGAATCTCAGCGTGCCTCGATCGCATCCAGCTGCTCCTTCTGCGAGCGGCTCCCGCGCTCATCCTGAGACTCTTGAGCTCCTTCGGCGAAGCCCTCCTCCCCTGCGATAGCCGCCCTGCGGGCGCTGGGTACCGCTGCTGCGCTCCCATAGCCTCTCCCATACGGCGCTGCACGCGGCGCACCAGCTGCATCGCTCAGCCAAGCCTGAATGGGGGCGCGGAAGAGGTAGTATAGGTGATGTAGATCAGCAGGAGGATCAGGAAGAATGTCATAGGTCTATTACTTCTTTTACTTGTTCGACATAGCCCTATTCCTGCAAAGAGCGTGCCAAGCCCATAGTACAGGGACAGGCAGGCAGTAGCCTAAGCCTCGCGAGGGGCGAAGAGCGAGAGGAGCAGATAGCAGGCAATGGCGACGCTAGCGCCGAGCCAGCCGAGGAGGCTACGGCGGCGAGCGTGACGACGATGAGCGTCAGCTGCGGCCAGAGGCTGCGTAGCGGTGCGGGCTTGAGCTTGAAGGAGAACATCGGCAGCTCACTCACCATCAGGAAGGAGAGCGCAAGGCTCAGGAGCAGATACAGCGCGATCGTGAGCTCGACGCCCAGGAGGGAGGCGATGCCTGAGACAGCTGGGCTCATCCCGAGCCAGAAGAGGGCGTTGGACGGTACGGGCAGCCCACGGAAGGAGGTCGTCTGACGCGTATCGTTATTGAACTTCGCCAGCCTTAGCGCCGCAAAGGGAGCAGGATGAAGACCCCATAGCTGCAAGGATTGCCGGGAGCGACCGCCTCCAGCGCCGACCACACGAGTACGCTGGGGGCGAGGGCCGAAGCTAATCACGTCCGCCAGCGAATCCAGGTCCTTACCTATGGGCGAGATACCCCGAGGGCACGTGCTGAGCCCATCGAAGAAGTCGAAGACTGCTGCCAGGACGACACACCACGCGGCCCACTCGGGCTGGTCGTAGCGCAGCGTCAGCACCACGGCCGCCACCCCCGAGAGGAGGTTGCAGCAGGTGATGGCGTTAGGGATATGTTTCTTGAGCTGCATGAGGAGGCGGGCTTAGCGGGGAAGGGTCGCGATATCGGTAATGTTCCCCTTGACACGGTCCCCACACGTACGTGCACCTCGGTGCCGAGGGGCAGGTAGAGATCCACACGGGAGCCGAACTCTGATGAAGCCGAGGTTCTCATTGATCGCCACCTGTTGCCCGACCTCCGAATAGGTCACGATACGGCGTGCGATGGCGCCAGCGACCTGACGCACCAGCACCTGGTCACCGCCAGCGGTGCGGATGACGACTGCCGAGCGCTCATTGTCGGTGCGTTGCTCTTGGGCAAATGCGCCGAGAGAAGCGCCCTGGGGTGTGCGAGACATGCTCTACCACACCATTGCAGGGGATCCAGTTGACATGCATGTCGAAGATGTTCATGAAGACCGATACCTGCAGGCAGCGGCGCTCGAGGATCTGCACTTCGTCCGTCTCCTCGATGACCACGACACGCCCATCGGCGGGGCACACGACCTCACGGTCGCCGTCCGTATGCTTGCGCTCGGTGTATCTGAAGAAATTGACCACCGCCGCGTAAAAGGCCAGCGAGAAAAAGCACGGGGATCACCGTGAACGCACCGAGAAGAGGTAGATAAGGGCATTGATGCTAGCAGCATGATGGCGAAGCCCACCAGGGGACCTCGTCCCTCTCATGTAGTCGCATCTAGTCTATGTATTAAGAGCTTTTGTAGATTCAATAATGCGCAAAGATACTAAATCACGCCTAAAGCCACCGCACCGCAGCCTCCCAGCGCCCTCGAGAGGCAGGCTCCGCCACCCCTAGCCGCCTCTCCTCACCCCCTCGCTCCCCTACTCAGGCGCTGCTAGCCCGCCAGTGGCAGTCGAAGCCGCCCCACCCCGCCACGAAGCAAGTCCCCTTCAGCCGCGAGGCAAGTCTACCAAGCCCCTTACGAAGCCCTATTCCAAGCCTTCCTTCCAAGCTAGCATGGAGCCCACAGCCGAAGCCCACCTCCCGCACTGATATCCCTCAGCCTGCTGACTAACGTCCCTCAGTGCCGTGACGGATATCCCTCGAGGAGCGCCCCCTGATCACGGCGGAGCGCGACACGCCGAGGAGGCGGGGCGGAGGGGGCAAGGACAGCTGGGAGCGTGAGGCCAGGCAGAGGAGCTCGGATAGGGGAAGCAAGCAGCCCGACTCCTCGGTGAGGAATCGGGCTGCTTAGTAGATGTGGACTAGGGAGGGCTAGCGAAGCTGCTCAGCGATATGCTCGCGGATGGCCTCAGCTTCCCCTTCCAGCGGTATGCGCTCCAGGACGTCTTCGGCAAAGGCGTGGCTCAGCATCAGCTTAGCCTCTTCACGCGGGATCCCGCGCTGCTGCATATAGAAGAGCGCCTCGGGGCTCAGCTGGCCCGTCGTCATGCCGTGCGAGCACTTGACATCGTCGGCATAGATCTCGAGCTGCGGCTTGGACTGCATGCGTGCCGTAGGGGAGAGCAGCAGGTTACGATTGTTCTGATAGGCCTGCGTCTTCTGCGCGTCCTGTGCTACGAGGATGCGGCCAGTAAAGACACCGCGGCTATCCCCGAGGAGGATGTACTTGAAGAGCTCATCGCTCGTACAGTGGGGTACGGCGTGCTCGATGTAGGAGAAGTTGTCCGCGTGCCCCTTATCCTTGCTCAGCGCGAAGCCCGAGACCTTGAGGTCGGCTTCCTCCTCCGCCAGCGAGATGTGGTAGTTATTGCGCGTCACGCCTCTGGCGAGCGTCACGGCAGAGAGGTCGACGTGGCTAGCCCCCAGCTGACGGACGTAGAGACTGACGCGCAGCTGCCCTGCAGCACTCTCCTCACGGTCGATGAGGGTGAAGCGCGCCGTGCGGCCGACATAGATCTCAGGTACGCAGGACGAGGTTCGTCACCCTCGGCGGCGGGCTCATCGAGGACGAGCGCGGCCTCCGTAGCATCCTCGAGGATGACGAGTAGGCGCTCGGTGGAGAGCTGCCCAGCCAGGCAACGGCCTAGGCTGCGCACCGAGAGCGGGGCACGGAGCTTGGCGCCCTTAGGCAGGTAGGAGAGACGAAGGCCTCCGCCGTCAGGAGGCTATTGAGCGTCACGAGCCCATCCTCTGCCAGAGGGGCTGGGCGGCCGTAGTGCTCCTGGGCGAGCTCGGGCTGCTGCTGGTAGAAGTCCGCCAGCGTGCCGGACGAGGCGCCCTCAGGGAGCCTCGTAGCCTCCCACTCAGGGGCAGAGCCTCGGTGGCGAGCTGCCACTGGGCACCGCTGAGCAGCGTGGGGAGGTCGGTGCGCTGGTAGTCCTCGCTCTCGAAGCGCGGTAGACCCAGGCGGGCGAAGGCATCGAAGGCCTCCTCGCGGTAGTGCTCTACCAGCGGGGGAGCGACCTCAGAGCTGCTGACTGTACTGCCCGTAGAGGTCGAGGTACTGCTTGGTGATTGCTTCCATCGCTCCTGTCTTAGGCCTCCTGGGCGTCTACCTCGTCCTTGATCCAATCGTAGCCTCGGCGCTCCAGCTCGAGGGCGAGCTCAGGGCCACCGCTACGCACGATACGCCCCTTGTAGAGGACATGGACGAAGTCGGGCTTGATATAGTCCAGCAGACGCTGATAGTGGTGATGACGATGGTGGCGTTCTCGGGGCTACGCAGCTCATTGACGCCCTTGGCTACGATGCGCAGAGCGTCGATGTCGAGGCCACTGTCCGTCTCGTCGAGGATGGCGAGCTTGGGCTCGAGCATCGCCATCTGGAAGATCTCGTTGCGCTTCTTCTCTCCGCCGGAGAAGCCCTCATTGACGGAGCGGCTGGCGAGCTGCTATCCAGCTCGACGAGCTCACGCTTCTGCTTCATCAGCTTGAGGAACTCGGGGCGGGGATAGGGTCGAGGCCCTGCGCCTTGCGACGCTCATTGAGGGCCGCACGCATGAAGTTGACCATGCTGACCCCAGGGATCTCGACGGGGTACTGGAAGCTCATGAAGAGCCCCTGATGGGCACGCTCCTCAGGCTCGAGCTCCAGCAGGTCTTCGCCCTCGAAGGTGACGCTACCGCCCGTGACCTCGTAGTTGGGATTCCGACGAGGACGGAGGAGAGGGTGCTCTTGCCCGAGCCGTTGGGTCCCATGATGGCGTGGATCCGCCCTTATTGACGGTGAGGCTGATCCCCTTGAGTATTTCCTTATCTCCTATGCTAGCATGGAGGTTCTCTATCTTAAGCATATTCTATCGTTGATGTATGATGTGGGTGAGGGATAAGGGAAGGTCTAGCCGACCGAGCCCTCGAGGGAAATGGAGAGGAGCTTCTGCGCCTCGACGGCGAACTCCATGGGCAGCTGGTTCATCACCTCCTTGGCATAGCCGCCGACGATAAGCCCAACGGCCTCTCGACGCCGATACCGCGCTGCTGGCAGTAGAAGATCTGGTCCTCGCTGATCTTGCTCGTCGTAGCCTCATGCTCGACGATGGCGCTGTCACTATCTCACGTGTACGTAGGGAAGGTATGGGCGCCGCAGCGGTCGCTCAGCAGGAGGCTGTCGCACTGCGAGTGGTTGCGGGCGTTCTCTGCCCCAGGTCCTGCGTAGACGAGGCCGCGGTAGCTATTCTGGCTGCGGCCTGCGCTGATGCCCTTGGAGACAATGCGGCTGCGGGTATTCTTCCCGAGGTGAATCATCTTCGTCCCCGTGTCGGCCTGCTGGTGGTGGTTGGTCAGCCACGGGTAGAACTCGGCCACGGAGTCATCGCCCTCGAGGACGCAGCTGGGGTACTTCCACGTGATGGCCGAGCCCGTCTCTACCTGAGTCCAGGAGAGCTTGGCACGCGCCCCGCGGCAGAGGCCTCGCTTGGTCACGAAGTTATAGACACCGCCCTTGCCCTCCTTGTCGCCAGGATACCAGTTCTGCACGGTGGAGTACTTGACCTCGGCGTCCTGCTCGACGATGATCTCGACGATAGCGGCATGCAGCTGGTTCTCGTCGCGCTGCGGAGCGGTGCAGCCCTCGAGGTAGCTGAGCGTAGGCGCCCTCATCGGCGACGATGAGCGTACGCTCGAACTGCCCCGTGTTCATCGCGTTGATGCGGGAAGTAGGTCGAGAGCTCCATCGGGCAGCGCGTGCCCTTAGGGATGTAGACGAAGGAGCCATCGCTAAAGACGGCGCTATTGAGTGCGGCGAAGTAATTATCTGTATAAGGGACGACGACGCCGAGATACTGGCGCACCCAGCTCAGGCTATCCCATGCCCGCCTCGCTGAAGGAGCAGAAGATGATCCCTCTCGGCTGAGCGTCTCGCGGGGAAGGTCGTCTTGACCGACACGGAGTCCATGACGGCATCCACCGCCACCCCGAGGCACCTTCTCTGCTCCTCGAGGGGAATACCCAGCTCTCGAAGGTGCGGAGTAGCTCGGGGTCTACCTCGTCGAGGCTCTTGGCTCCTTCTTCTTCGGCGCTGCGTAGTAGATGATATCCTGATAGTCGATGGGGATCTGAAGGAGCGCCCAGTCGGGCTGCTCCAGCGTCACAGCCAGTGGCGGTGAGGCCTGGAGGCGGAACTCCAGCAGCCACTCCGGCTCGCCCTTCTTGGCCGAGATAAGGCGCACGGTCTCTTCGCTAAGGCCCTTGCCTATCGTCTCGGTCTCGATCTCGGTCGTAAAGCCGTATTTGTAGTCACCACTGGTGACCTCGATCTATGATCTGATCGTTATCTTGCATGTAATGTCTCGTTAGAGGCTTTGTCCTCCCTAGCATGCTAACAGAGGCCTCGCGGGGATTGTTTCTCCGCGATCGGATGGGGCGGGTAGCGCGCTCCCCAGCGGGTCGGGCTACTTTGGCGTAGCTGACGCTGCGGGTCTCGCGGATGACGGTGATCTTGACCTGACCGGGGTAGGTCATCTCGTCCTGAATGGGCGACGATCTCCTCGGAGAGCGTCGCGATGGTGCTATCATCGGTGTTCTCTGCCCCCGACGATGACGCGCAGCTCGCGCACCTGCCTGGATGGCGTAGGTCTTGACGACGCCGTAGGAGGCGGCAGGGTCCGAGTCGTTGAGCACGCTTGATGTAGGCCTCGACGATCTCACGGCGGGCGCCGGGACGGGCGCCGCTGATGGCGTCACAGACCTGTACGATGGGGGCGATGAGGGCTCTCCATCTCGACCTCGTCGTGGTGGGCGCCGACAGCGTTACAGATGTTGGGCTTCTCCTTGTACTTCTCACAGAGCTTCATCCCGAGGAGGGCGTGGGGGCAGCTCGGGCTCGTCGTCGGGCACCCTTACCCTATATCATGCAGGAGCCCAGCGCGCTTGGCGTGCTTGGGGTTGAGCCCCAGCTCAGAGGCCATGACGGCACAGAGGTTGGCCGTCTCGCGGGAGTGCTGTAGGAGGTTCTGCCCGTAGGAGGAGCGGTACTTCATCTTACCGATGAGGCGAATGAGCTCGGGGTGCATGCCGTGAATCCCGAGGTCGATGACGGTACGCTTCCCCGTCTCGATGATCTCCTCCTCGATCTGCTTGCGCACCTTGGAGACGACCTCCTCGATGCGGGCGGGGTGGATACGGCCGTCCTGCACGAGCTGGTGCAGCGCCAGACGCGCTACCTCTCGGCGTACGGGGTCGAAGCTGGAGGGACGATGGCCTCCAGGCGTGTCGTCGACGATGATCTCTATGCCGTGGCGGACTCCAGAGCACGGATGTTGCGCCCTTCGCGCCCGATGATACGGCCCTTGATCTCGTCGCTCTCGATGTGGAAGACGGTGACGGAGTTCTCGATCGCCGTCTCGGTGGCGACGCGCTGGATGGACTGGATGACGATCTTCTTAGCCTCCTTGCTGGCCCGTCATCTTGGCCTCCTCGACGATCTCATTGATGTAGACCTGGGCTTCGGTCCTGGCCTCAGCGCGCAGGCTCTCGATGAGGCGCTCGCGGGCCTCGTCTGCGGAGAGGCCGCCGAGCTGCTCGAGGCGCTGCTGCTGCGCGCGGGAGCTCCTCGAGCTCCTGCTTCTTCTGCTCGTACTCGACCTTCTTGACCTCGTATTCCTCCTTCTTGAGCTCGATGCCCTCACTCTGTAGGGCGAGCCTCCTGAGGGACGTCGATCTCGCTGTTGCGCTTCTCGAGGTCGGACTGACGCTGGTTGAGGGACTCGCTCGCGTCCCTGAGCTTGTTCTCGATCTGCTTTTGAGCTTCTCGTTGCGCTGTGCCACCTGCTGCTCCAGCTCGCCCTTGAGCTGGAGGAACCTCTCCTTGACCTCAAGGGCTTCTTCTGCTTGAGCACCTCGGCCTCACGCTCGGCCTCGGAGAGGATGCCTGCAGCCTGAGCCTGGGCATGCTCGCGCTGGCGAGGGATGTAGACGAGGAGCATCCAGGCCAGCGCAGCCCAGGATGACGAGGAGCAGACGATGATGATGATGGTAGATGTTCCATTCCTTACTTATTTGTTAGTCTTCTCTATGCTAAGGGGGTAAGGAGGGGACAAGCGCGCCATGAGGCAGCACGACCCGCGGCGAAGCACCTCGAGGGGTCACGGCCCACTAGGGCTGCAGCGTAGCAGTAGCCTGAGTGAGGAGCTCCTCCAGCGTCTCGTTGAGCTGGCTGAGGCGCGGCCCGAAGTGACGGCTACGCGCCTCGTGCTCCTCGAGGAGCCTGCCGTGGCGCGTGGCCACGTCTGAGGGCGACATCGCCAGATAGGTCTGTCGACCCACCTCCGAGCACATTGGGGGTAGCGGGCATGGTAGCTCTGACTGGTACGCACCAGCTCCTCACCAGCTAGGCGGTAGCGCTGCTCCTGCTCGCGTGGTACACGCAGGCTGAGGCGCTGCCCCTCGATGGCGATGGTGATGCGCTGTAGGCTATGGTCACGTCCGTCCTCACTCATTATATATAGAGCCCCGCGGGAGCGGGGTCTGTATCGCTAGGTCTGTAGAGCCAGCTGGGGATCACTCGCGCTCGAGCTGCTGGATGCAGCGCTCGACCTCCTGAATGAGTCCATCCAGGAGCTGCCGTGCGGCAGCACGCTCCCCGCGCCCTCGACGAGTGCCTGCGACAGGATGCTCGTGGCATGCTGTGCCTGCTCCTCCGAGAGGGCGGTGCGTAGGCTCTGTAGCTCGCTATCCTGTAGACTCAGACGCTCCTGCTGCTGTCTAATGCGCTCATCCTGAGCGCTCACGAGCTGCACCAGACGACCTATATTTACTTCTAGGCGTCGGAGCTCTCAGGTCTTCGTTCTCTGTCATAGCGTGGTCTTACCTTACCTAGAAGCAAAAGGTACAACAATTTAGGGCAGAGGGCTGGGCTGCTGCCCGGGATGCCACGCAGGTACCCCACGAGCCTCGTCCACCGCCCGACGCGCCCCGACGCACAGCCCAGGGACGGATCAGGCCCAGAGTCCCGCAGCAGAGTCCTCGCCGGCTCCCAGCTCCGCAAGGACATCCTTCACGGCACGACTGCTACCTCACGACGCTGACGGACGTCCCCTCAGGACGCTGACTGATATCCCTCACGCCCTCCCCCAGAGCCGCACGCCGCCCCGACCCAGTCGCCCCTCCCTATCCCCTCACCCAGCCCAAGCCCCTCAGGCACGCTATCTGCCTCAAAGCGCTATGTTCCTCATAGAGGCCTCCTAGCTAGGCCTCAGATCTGGGAACTCCAACAACGACAAAGTATCATAAGCGCAAACAGGCATCATGGCTGAAGAACTCACCCTCTCTGGCGAGGGCGAAGCAAAGAAGAGCCTCAACTTCATCAGCAGATCGTCGCTGGCGACCTAGCGAGCAGGCAAGAACGGCGGACGCCTGCAGACCCGCTTTCACCCGAGCCAACTGGCTACCTGCCCATCGGCCACGCTAAGGCCATCTGCATGGACTTCGGCATCGCCCAGCGCTATGGCGGCGTGTGCAACCTCCGCTTCGACGACACCAACCCCACCAAGGAGGATGTGGAGTACGTCGACGCTATCCGCGAGCATATCCAGTGGCTGGGCTTCCAGTGGGGCGCTGAGTACTACGCCTCGGACTACTTCGAGCGCCTCTATCGCTTCGCCGAGGAGCTGATCCTGGCGGGCCACGCCTACGTCGATGAGCAGACGGCCGAGGAGATCGCCCAGCAGAAGGGCACGCCTACGACCCCTGGGGTAGCTAGTCCCTACCGCGACCGTCCCGCTGGGGAGAGCCTCGACCTCTTCCGCCGCATGAACGCAGGGGAGTTCCCCGAGGGGGCGATGATCCTGCGCGCCAAGATTGATATGGCCGCGCCCAACATGCACTTCCGCGACCCCATCATCTACCGCATCATCAAGGTGCCCCACCACCGTACGGGCACCCAGTGGAATGTGTACCCGATGTACGACTTTGCCCACGGGCAGAGCGACTACTTCGAGGGCGTCACGCACTCGATCTGTACGCTAGAGTTCGAGGTACACCGTCCGCTCTCTGACTACTTCATCGAGCTGCTCAAGCAGGTAGAGGGTCAGCCCGACGACTACGCCCCCCACCAGTACGAGTTCAACCGTCTGAATCTCACCCCACCGCATGATGAGCAAGCGCAAGCTGCTGCAGCTCGTCAGGACGGCCTCGTGGCGAGGCTGGGACGACCGTATGCTCCGACCATCTGCGGCCTGCGCCGCGCGTGACTATCGCCCGAGTCCATCCGCAGCTTCGTCGATAAGATCGGCTACACCCAGTACGACGGTATCATCGACATGGCCCTGCTGGAGCACGCCGTACGCGAGGATCTGAATAGGCACGCCCTACGTGGCTCGGCCGTCCTCGACCCCGTCAAGCTCATCATCACCAATTGCGAGGACAGACCGAGGATATGCCTTCCTCAACAAGCCCCGAGGATCCCGGGCGACAGCCACAGCATCCGCTTCGCCCGCGAGCTCTACATCGAGCGCGAGGACTTCATGGAGGATGCGCCGAAGTACTTCCGCATGACCCTGGGCGGGAGGTGCGCCTCAGAGCGCCTACATCGTCCGCTGCACGGGCTGTGCTAAGGACGCAGCGGGTAACATCACCGAGATCTACGCCACCTACGACCCCGAGACGCTCAGCGGCCGTCCCGAGGCGGGCCGCAAGGTCAAGGGCACCATCCACTGGGTCTCTGCTGCCGACAGCGTGAGGCCGAGGTACGCCTCTACGACCGGCTTTTCACGGGACGGAACCCCAGTGAGGTCAAGGGACAAGAGCCTAGCCAGGCTGCTCAGCCTTCCCTGACCGTCGTCCAGGGCGCACGTATCGAGCCTTCTCGCCCAGGCTAAGCTCCCGGGGGAGTACTACCAGTTCCAGCGCGTAGGCTACTTCTGCCTCGACCCCGACAGCCGTCCCGATCACCTCGTCTTCAACCGCACGGTCTCGCTCAAGGACACGTGGAAGAAGGTCAGCAAGTAAGCCTCAGCTATGGTGAGAGCACTTCGGTTTCCTCCAGGACATCTTGCAGCACCTCGACTACTTCTGGGTCACGGTGCTCATGAGCTCTCGAGTCCTCCTTCATTCCCTTCCCGAGTAGAGGTGGTCTCGTCCCCCTGCTGCCTACCGCGCGGCCAACGGGGAGCTGAACATTATCCTCGTCGTCCTCTTCGCGACCCTAGGGTCCAATATCGGTGGGCTCGTGAACTACTATCTAGCGCGCTACCTCGGTCGCCCCGTGGTCTATCGCTTCGCGGGGAGCCGCCTCGGACGCCTCTGTCTGCTCAGCCCTGAGAAGGTCGAGCAGGCCGAGCAGTACTTCAATACGCAACGGCGCTACCTCGACCCTCATCGGCCGTCTCATCCCCGCCAGTACGTCAGCTGATCTCCATCCCCGCGGGGCTGGCAGGCATGCCGCTCGGCCGCTTCCTCCTCTACACGACGCTGGGGGCAGGGGCGTGGAACATCGTCCTGGCTGTCCTCGGCTGGGTCATCGGCCGTACCGTGCCGCCCGAGCGCTTCGCTGAGACCATCCAGAGCTACAGCTCTACGATTGGTCTCGTGATCGCTGGCGTCCTCATCGTCGGCGGCCTCGCCTACTATCTCCTCAAGCACCGCAAGAAGTAGTGACGACCCTCCAGCTCAACCTCTCCCCGAGGCTGCCTCGATGCGTCCATCCACAGCGCCGTCGCCCACGTGAGCTGCGCCTCGCCCCCGAGGCCATCACGAGCGTGCAGATCCGCCGCCGCAATATCGACGCCCGCCAGCGCCGCATCCGTGTGGGGCTGAGCGTAGAGGTCTACCTCGAGGCGAGCAGCCCGTGACGGACGACTCCCGGCGACCTCGTCTACCCCGATGTCTCGGCCGCACCCTCGGCGTGGTGGTGGTGCAGGGCGGGTCCCTGTGGGCTCTTCGCCGCCCTGCGCCTCATCGAGCTCGGCCTCAGGCCCATCGTGCTGGAGCGCGGACAGGACGTGATGCAGCGCCGCCGCGACATCGTCCAGCTGGAGCGTACGGGGATCGTCGACCCCGAGTCCAACTACAGCTACGGCGAAGGCGGGGCGGGCGCCTTCTCCGACGGCAAGCTCTACACCCGCAGCAAGAAGCGCGGGAGCGTCGAGAAGACGCTGCGTATCTTCTGCCGCTTCGGTGCCGACCCCAAGATCCTTGTCGATGCCCACCCGCATATCGGGTACGGACAAGCTCCCCATCATCATCCGCCGCATGCGCGAGCAGATCATCGCCTCGGGCGGTGAGGGTACACTTCGGCTGCCGCATGGACCGAGCTGATCCTGGAGCGCGGACGGGTGCGTACGCGCGGTGAGTGCCGACGGACGGAGCTTCGAGGGCCCGTCGTGCTCGCCACGGGGCACTCGGCGCGCGATGTCTACCGCTACCACACGCCGCGGACATCTTCGTCGAGGCCAAAGCCCATCGCCGTGGGCGTCGCCTCGAGCACCCGCAGCGGCTCATCGACCAGATCCGCTACCACAGCCCCGAGGGGCGTGGCAGTGGCTGCCTGCGTCGATACGTCTACAAGGCGCAGGCCTCAGGACGCGGCGTCTAGCAGCTTCTGCATGTGCCCAGGCGGCTTCGTCGTCCCCGCCTCACAGCGCCGGGTGGGACCGTCGTCAATGGGATGTCGCCCGCCAACCGCGGCTCCCGCTGGGCCAACTCCGGCATGGTCGTCAGGCTCCATCGCCGACATCCCGCCACGGGCATCTCGGTCGAGCAGCTGGAGAGCCAGCTGGCGCTGATGGAGTGGTGCGAGCAGCTGGAGTGTCGCTGCTATGCCGCCGCCCAGCAGAGCCTGCGCGCTCCGCCCAGCGTATGACGGACTTCATGCGCGGGCGTCTGTCCTGACCTGCCCTCGAGCTCCTACTCGATGGGACTGACGAGTAGCCAGCTCAGCGACTGGATGCCGAGCTTCCTCACCGAGCGCCTCAAAGAGGGCTTCCACGCCTTCGACCGCTCCACGCGCGGCTTCCGCTCACAGAGAGGCCCAGCTGATCGCCCTCCCGAGCCGCACCTCCTCGCCCGTGCGCATCCCCGCGACAGGACTACCGCCACCTCACCTACGAGGCTCTACCCTGCAGGCGAAGGCGCGGGCTGCACAGGCGGGATCGTCTCGGCGGCCATTGACGGGAGAACGCCGCCACAGCACTGGCGGCCTGGCTGAGGGGCGAGGGCTGGGCCGCCCACCTCCTGCGGCGAGTCCCGCTCCCTTAGCAGGGCAAAGGCGCTCGCCCCTAGCCCGTGAGGGCAAGCACCGTCAGGCCTCTCCTCCCCATTATCGACGAGCCACACAGCGCGCCCTCAGGCTCAACGCAGCTCTGGGGGCGCACTGTTCTCCCCCGCGCTGACCTAAGGCACTTCCCGCGTACATATCAGACCTTTACCGAGCTCACATAAGCCCTTTGCCGAGCGCATGAGGCACGGGTTGCGGGCAAAGTAATATCAGTTCGCGGAGGTTCTTATATTCTTTCGGCGCATTCTTCTATTACTTCTGTCAGATTATATAACTTTCCTCGGAATATTATATAACTTTCTGCCAGTTATTATATAATATTTCGCGGAAAGTTATATTACTTTTCTTGCCCACATCAGTCAGTTCGCTGCTGAGGTATTATGCGAGCTCGGGGACAGCAGGCCGTGAGCGCTCTGGGGGCTTTGCTTGCCTTTGTGCAGCGGGCTTCAGCAGCCTGCTCCCGCACTATGTACCGACTCATCCTTTGCCTCTATGCCTTATGTCTAGCCCCTTGCAGCGACGCCGCAGCCCGCGACACCCTCGACCTCCACACGGGCTGGCAGCCTATCACCCCAAGCTACAGCGCTGGATCCCCGCCACCGTCCCCGGCGTCTCGTCCCAGCAGGACCTATTCGTCAGGGGCTCTACTCCCGACCCCCGGCTACAGGACGAACGAGGACACGCGTGCAGTGGGTCAGCGAACTGGACTGGACCCGCCCGCCTCCCACTTCCACCCTCTCCGCCCGCCAGCTCTGCCCAGCCCTCGCAGCGCCTCTAGCTTGCGCAGTGGCCTCGATACCTTCGCCGAGGTCTGGCTCAACAGCCAGCGTATCCTCCCGAGCAGCAACATGTACCCTCGAGCATGAACTGCAGGTCAAGGGCTCCTGAGGCGGGACAACGTGCTGGAGCTGCGCTTTCGCCTCCCCACCCGGAGCCGCGCGTGCCCGCTATGAGGCCTCGGGCATCAACTACTGCGGACAACGACCATGCGCCCATCCACCTCAGGCGTCTTCACCCCGCAAAGGCTCACCACTGGCTACGGCTGGGACTGGGGCGACGCCTGCTGATCGCTCGGCCTTTGGCGGGCGGTGCGGCTCCGCCTCGCGGCTGAGCACGCCGCAGGGCGCCTACCCGAGCTATCGCCCGAGGCGAAGGGGCGCGAGCTCCAGCTACGACGACTGCGTCCCGAGGACATGCGCCGCGCTCTGCAGACACGCGCGCCCGAGCTCACGCGCCTCGATCCTGGCAAGCGCGAAGTCTACCACCGCCAGGGAGGGACTCGTCGCGGACTCTCCCAGGCAGCAGCCCGCTTCGCCCACAGCCTCGAGCCCCAGCCCAGTGCTGGCCCGCGCGGTGTGGGGAAGCACGCACGCCAGCACGACGCCCCGAGCTGCGCCGCCGCGGCGAGCGCCAGCCGCTGGACGCCACCCGATCCGCGTCGGGCTACGCACGCTGGAGCTGGGCGTGAGGGCGCTGATAGCCTCGGGCGTAGCTTCACCTCTCGTCGTCAATCGGCGTCCCCTTCTTCGCCAAGGGAGCCAGCTACATCCCCGGGACGCTGATGCTGCCTTACTATCGGAGCTGCGCGCAGCTGGTGCGGCCTCTTCGAGGACATGCGCCGCAGCCACTTCAACATGCTTTGCGCGTCTCAGGGCGGCAGCGTCTATGAGGAGCGACCGCTTCTGCGAGGCCTGGCCGGACCGCCATGGCATCCCCATATCTGGCAGGACTTCGCGTTTACGCTCGCACCCTCTACCCCGCCGACAGCGCCTTCCTCGAGGAGGTGCCGGCAAGAGGTCGGCCAGAATGTGCACAGCGGCTCAGACAGACATCCCTCGATCGCCACCTGGTGCCGGGAACAACGAGGATCGCCGAGGCGCTGGAAGTATTGGGGCTGGCGGCAGCATCCCAGGGAGACCTTCAGGCGCGCTTCAAGCAGCGACTGCGCCTCGCTCTCTCTTCGTCGGCTCATCCCCGAGCTCCTCAGCGCAGCACGACGTCCCTCACGCCCCTACATCGAGAGCAGCGTTGACACAGCGAACTGGGGACGTCCCGCGAGCCTCGGCCTCGGCGAGAAGTCTACCATGGGGCGTGTGGTACGGAGCGCTGAGCCTTCGAGATCCCGCGTTTGCGAGCGGATGCCGCGCTTCATGAGTGAATTCCGGCGCTACAGTCCCTTTCCCCCATGCCTCCGGTATCCGCCGCTTCGCCCGAGAGGAGGACTACGACCTCGAGAGCCCGTGACAGCTGGCCATCAGAGGAGTAGCGGCATAAGAGCGACGACGTCATCCTGCACTACATCCGTTAGAGCATCCCTCGAGCCGCGGGACTTCGGGACTTCGTCTACGCCTCGCGGGTGATGCGGGGCGCGGCATCGTCGCCCTCGGCATCAGCGCAGTGCGGCGCGCGCCGCCGCGCAACTGTATGGGCAGCCTCTACTGGCAGCTCAATGACGCGCCCGCGATCTCTGAATCGATGAAGCGACCAGCGTGCATGCGAAGCGTGCAGTGTCAGGCCGCCCCGCGCTCTTCGACCTCACGATCCTCGCGCCGCGACGGCGCCGCCTCTCCATCGTGTGGACGGGCAGAGCGAGGGCCCGCGCACCGCGTACGCCTCAGGCCGAGTGCTTTGCCTTCGACGGACGCGGGAGGCGGACCGCCCGCTTGGTGCGCGAGCTGACGCTCACGGGCCGTAGCGGCGTCCTCGAGCTGGATCGTCCGCTGGAGGAGCTGCTCCCGATGAGGACCTCCAAGCGCAGAGGGCATCAGCTACCGCCTCAGCGCGGGCTCAAGCTGCTCACCGAGGAGCTCACTACGCCCTCTCGGCCCGAGGAGCTGGGCGCCGCGCGCCCAGCCCGAGCGCTGCGGCTCGTGCGCACTGCCGACGGCAGCCACACACACTGCTGCTGCGCTCCGACCGCCTGCTGCGCGACGTGTACGTCGACACGGGCGGCTCCCGAGCCGAGGCCCGAGAGAACTCGACCTCCTACCGCAGCGTGAGTATCGCATCCGCATCCTGCCTCGCGCAGGCGCTGCAACGCCCTTCCCCCGATCCTCCCACTCAGGCTCAAGGCGCTCAACCCACAGCGCTAGCGAACCCTAGGAGGACTTGCAGAAATTCGAGCATTGCTTTATTTTTGTAGTTACCTCCCTAGACTTACCAAAAGCGAGTCTCAGCCAGGAGGCATCTTCACCAATACCTCTATATATAGACACCTAAGAAACTGTGGTATGGGCTGGCAGCAGTCCCTCGCACCAGTCCTTCGGCGTCCTAGGCTTCTTCCGGATGGAGATCTTCGCACCACATACGCGCTTTCTAGCGTCGTGACGACAGACTTTGAATGTACTCTACGAAGGACAGGACATCAGGACGGGCAAAACGTGTGGCAGTCCATCGGCGGCCAGACCGTCGGTAGCATCTGAGGGACATGGAGCCTACATCGCTCCAGACTGAATGCGGACTACCCACACCGTGAATCTGAACTAATGCTCAAGAAGCTAGCCGCGCAAGACGGGCTGAAATACAGCGCCCTTTCCGAAGCCGAACAGGTAGAGTACCAGGTACTCACCGCGCGAAACTCCGTCGGAACACCTACGACGAAGACCGGCATCATCACCTACACCCCCACTACGCGCAGCCAGCAGCCGAGCGAGATCGCGGGCACTACGTTAAGCCTCGCGACCCAAGCCCGAGTACGCTCAAGCTCGCACCGCCCACGCCCTGCGTGAGCACTCGATCGAGGACAGCGCGCATGGAGCAGATGAACGCCTTCTTCGCCTGGTCCTCCTGGGCTGCGTCACCAACCACGCCCAGGGGATGACGTCAGCTACACCAACAACTGGCCTCATGACCCCATCATAGGGAATATCGCTCCCGACCTCCTACACCCATGGTCAGGCTTCAGCGTCCTGATCCTGCTCTTCCGCCGTAGGGGATACTCGTCTACTACTACGCGCAGTCTAAGGAGGACGAGGAAGGCCCCATCCCCAGCAGTGATCCCCTACGCGGGATGAAGCCCACGGCCTCGATGCGCGCCAGCCTCAAGTACTTCTGGATCGTCTCCGCACTGATGCTCGTGCAGATGACGCTGGGGGCCATCACGCCACTACGGCGTCGAGGGGATGCCCTCTTCGGCCTGACCGATCCAGGACTCTCCCTCAGGCCGTCTCGCGCAGCTGGCAACGTACAGCTCCGCCATCCTCTGGAGATCACGCGACCTCCTGGCTCGCTACAGGGCCTATATCGCCCCTGCCGTATCGGGCACGGAGCCTAAGTATCAGGCCCTCGGCGTGAATGTCCTCTTCGGCGCCCTCGTCTTCGTCGTCGTAGGCTCGCTCATCGGTCAGTGGATGGGGGTCATGCAGAAGCTCGGCCTCATCGAGAACTTCTGGCTCGGCCATCAGGGCTACGAGGTACGTCGAGCTGGGACGCCTCTGGCAGATCCTACTCCCTGGTCGGCCTCGTGCTATGGTCTTCTTGATGATCCGCGCCCTTATCCCCGCGCTCAAGCGTAAGGATGAGAACCGCCACCTGCCGACGCTCTTCATCATTGCCCACTCGCTGGCGATCGCCTTCTTCTACGCCGCAGGGCTGATGTAGCGTACCGCCAGACCCACATGCGCCCATTGCAGAATACTGGCGCTGGTGGGTCGTGCACCTCTGGGTAGAAAACTGGCTTCGAGGTCTTCGCTACGCGCTCTATCTACCGCCCTAGGGCCTGCTGCGCATCCAGTCGGCGACGACCCCGTGCTCTTCTCTACGATCATCTTCCTCTCAGGGGATCCTCGGGACCCGCCACCACCTCTACTTCAGCGCTACGCCTCACTGGGGTACTTTGCCCTCAGGGCGACCTTCAGCGCACTGGAGATCGTGCCCCTTGTGCTCATCCGGTATGAGGCCTCACCTACTACCGCCTCTCCAAGGCTAGCCAGTGGCTCGACGGGACTGCAAGTAGCCCGATCTACTGCTTTCATCGCCATGTGCTTCTGGAACACCTCGGCGCAGGGATCTTCGGCTTCGCTATCAATCCTCCCATGCGCTCTACTGCACCTGCAGGGCTCAATACCACTGCGGTGCACGGGCACAGCGCGCTCTTCAGGGTCTATGGTATCCTAGGGATCGGGCTGATGTCTTCTGCCTGCGATGGGCTCTATCCCGACTACGGTGAACGATAAGCTCATCGGCACGGCCTTCTGGTCGATCAACATCCGGGCTCTTCCTGATGGTGACCATCGGCGTACTGCCGATCGGGATCCTCCAGGCGCACGAGTCTGTCACCAAGGCCTACTGGTCGGCCCGCTCGGCAGACTTCCTACAGCAGGACTTCATGCAGGTGATCCGCTGGATGCGTATGCCAGGATATTCTGCTCGACCCTCGGCGAGTACTGCTTGTCGTCTTCACCTCGGCCTCCACCTCGGTTGGTCTCGTAGGAGAAGCTTAGTCCCCTGGCGGACAGGCGAAGAAAAGCCCCATCACCTCGGGCTTAGGGAGGTGATGTGGGCTTCCTGTATCTGCAGGAGCAGACGCTACTCCATCGTCAGCGGCGACGCGGCTCGGGCAGCGCTCCGCGCGCCTTCATCGAGAGACGAGGTGTGCCCACGCGATCGGTGAGGGCTCTATCGGGCAGCAGGCCTGTATTGACCGCTATGGTGAAGATGCCCGCAGCGACGGCGGCCTCTACGCCCATAGGCGCATTCTCCCACCAACGCCTCCTCAGGGCGACGCCCGTCTCTCCAGCCCCATCAGGTAGGGCTCGGGAAGGCTTGCCCTGTTGAGCGTCCTTGCCCGTAACCATCAGCTGACGGGAGAAGATCCCAGGAAAGGCCGTCTCGAGACGGGACAGAAGCGTGGGCTGGGAGGAACCCGTGACGACAGGCGCCCTAGGTCGGACATCGCCGCCAGCACCTCAGGGGACGCCCTCAAGGATGCCGCCCTCGTCGTAGCGGACGAAGAGCTCGGTCTTCAGCTCATAGAGGTGCTCGGGTCTCCTCGACGGTGGGCTTGCGCCCGAGGCGGCCTCGTAGAGCAGCTGTATCGTATACTGCCCGTCTGCCCTCGCTACCAGTAGGCGTCCTCGGGCTGCATCTCGAGGGCCCTGCGACGCGGCCCTCCACCCAGGAGCGGCTATGCGCAGGCAGTGGAGTCGAAGGACGCCGTCCATATCGAAGAAGGACGGCACGGGAGCTCAGGCAGTGCGGCCTCAAGGCCACGCTCCTGACGGTAGCGCGCGCGAGCGCGAGCGAGATATCTATCCATCTGATACTATCTGTAGTCGGGCCTGCCGCAGGTGCCTCACTGGGCGTCGCGATCAGGCGGTCAATGACGAGGGCAATAGCTCCGTCGCCCGTCACATTGCAGGCCGTGCCGAAGCTGTCCATCGTGATGTAGAGTGAGATCATCAGGGCCTGCTGCTCCGCGGTGAAGCCCAGCACCGAGGCCAGCACTCGCCAGCGCGAGCCATGATCGCCCCACCGGGGACGCCAGGCGCTGCGACCATCGTGATCCCCAGCAGCAGGATGAACTGCGTGAAGAGCCCGAGGTCGTAGGCCCCACCGCTCACTAGGATTAGGGCCAAGGCACAGGAGACGATCTTGAGCATGCTGCCCGAGAGGTGGATGGTAGCACAGAGCGGGATGACGAAGGCACTGATGCCCTCGCTGACGCCATTGCGCCGTGTCCCAGCCAGCGTCACGGGGATGGTCGCCGCCGAGGAGGAGGTGCCAAGGGCGGTGAAGTAGGCGGGCATCATCGTCAGCAGGAGCTTCGGCGGATTGCGCCGCACCACGAACCCCCGCTACCGTGTACTGTAGGAGCAGCGGCCCGATATGCAGGACGAAGATCACCCTATGATCTTAATGAAGACCAAGAGGACGCCCAGCACGCTTGCCACTGGAGGCCATGTCGAGGAAGATGCCGAAGATGTACAGCGGTAGGAGCGGTACGATGACCGTCTCGATGACCTGTAGTCACCATCCTTCGTATCCACGATGAGCCCGCGCCTTTCGGCACCGAGAGGTGCGCGCTGGCCAGTCCCAGGACGAAGGCCAGCACCAGCGCGGTCATCACGCCCATGACGGGCGGCAGCTCGAGGCTGGTAGGGCTGCAGCCCCTCAGCGAGGCGCTGCGATCGCTGAGGCCTCCGCGCCCTCGATGAGCCGACGGGAAGATGCTCACGCCCGTAAAAGTAAGCTAGGGTGGCCCGAGAAGATCTCGTCGAGCCGTAGGCGATAGCTACCGTCAGGAGGACGCATACGTCCGCCTGATGGCCAATGCTGCCGATGGCCTCAGCCACCAGCGCCAGGATGATCAGCGGGATGATGAAGTCAAGGAAGTGGGCGAAGAGCCCGTTGAGGGTGAGGAAGAAGCGGACGAAGGCCTCAGGCACGAAGCCTCCGAGGCTAATCCCCAGGACGAGCGCCAGCAGGATGCGCGGCAGGAGTCCTATACGTAGTCGTGATAGCATAGTATAGTAGTAGCGAGGAGTTGCTGAGCGGACTAAGCGATAGGACAAATTTAGGCTTTTCACCTCATCTCAAGGCAGCGGGGCCTGCCAGCTAGGAAACTACCCGCTTGGGGGCGCATCCTGCTGGCAGGCCCCGCTGCTGCTAACGGCAGGGGGCTAGCGCTGGGGACGGCTGAGCCACGGCTCTGGCGCTTGCGCTCCGTCTCGTCGAGGATGATCTTACGCATACGCATCGAGTGCGGCGTGATCTCCACGTACTCGTCGGGGCGGATGTGCTCCAGCGCATCCTCGAGGCTGAAGACGACGAGGCGGTGCCAGCGAGACCTTGTCGTCACTGCCAGAGGCACGCATATTCGTCAGCTTCTTGCTCTTGCATACGTTCACCGCGAGGTCGCCCTCCTTGGTGTGCTCGCCTACGACCTGTCCGGCATAGACCTCCTCCTGTGGGGATGAAGAAGCGGCCACGGCTCTGGAGGTTGTTGAGGGCGTAGGCATAGGCCCGTACCCGTCTCCAGGGCGATGATGGAGCCGTTGCTGCGGCGCTCGATGTCGCCCTTCCAGGGCTGAGTACTCGAGAGCGTAGGCCATGACGGCCTCCCCTGCCGAGGCGGTGAGCACGTAGTTGTTGAGCCCAATGATCCCGCGCGAGGGATGGTGAACTCGAGAAGGTGCGGCCGTCCTTGGTGTCCATCATCGTCATCTCGCCCTTGCGACGGGTGACGACGTCGATGATCTTGCTGGCGTACTCCTCGGGGAGGTTGACCGTGAGGTGCTCGACGGGCTCGTGCTGACGCCGTCGATCTCGTGGATGATCACCTGAGGGCTGGCCGACCTGCAGCTCGTAGCCCTCACGGCGCATCGTCTCGATGAGGACGGAGAGGGTGCAGCACACCACGATCCGTAGACGATCCAGCTATCAGCCGTCTCGGCGGGCTCGACGCAGCGCCAGGTTCTTGTCCAGCTCCTTCATCAGGCGGTCGTGGATGTGGCGCGAGGTGACGAACTTACCCTCACTTGCCGCGAAGGGGCGAGTTATTGATCGTGAAGAGCATGCTCATCGTGGGCTCGTCCACCGCGATGGTATCCAGCGGCTCGGGCGTGGTAACGTCGGTGAGCGTCTCGCCGATCTCGAAGCCCTCGATACCGATAGGTGCACAGATGTCGCCCGAGGACGCTCTCGACCTTGGCACGGCCGAGACCCTCGAAGATGTTGACCTCCTTGATGCGCATCTTAGCACCGAGCCATCGCGCTTGCAGAGGGCGACGTCCTGCCCCTCGCGGAAGGTACCGCGGTGCACACGCCCGACGGCGATACGCCCCACGTAGCTCGAGTGGTCGAGCGAGGTGATGAGCATCTGCGCGGGACCCTCGATCTGCTCGGGCGCGGGATCTGCTCGATGATGGTGTCTAGGGAGGATGGAGATGTCCTCGGTGGGCGTCTTGTGGTCCTTGCTCATCCAGCCCTGCTTGGCCGAGCCGTAGATGGTCTCGAAGTCCAGCTGCTCCTCGCTCGCGTTGAGGCTGAACATGAGGTCGAAGACCATGTCCTGCACCTCCTCAGGACGGCAGTTGGGCTTGTCCACCTTGTTGATGACGACGATGGGCTTGAGGCCCCATCTCGATGAGCCTTCTGCAGGATCAGCGCGTCTGCGGCATAGGGGCCCTCGAAGGCGTCGACGAGCAGCAGGCAGCCATCGGCGAGGTTGAGCACGCTCTCTACCTCACCGCCGAAGTCGGCGTGCCCAGGCGTGTCGATGATGTTGATCTTGACGTCCTTGGCAGCGTATGCTTACGTTCTTGGAGAGGATGGTGATCCCGCTCCCGCTCGAGATCGGTATTATTATCTAGGTGAGGTGTCTCGCTTCGGCAGCCTTATCATCTCTGAAGAGCTTACCGGCGAGTAGCATTCTTATCTACGAGCGTCGTCTTACCGTGGTCGACGTGCGCGATAATCGCTACGTTGCGAATGTCCGCATCTGTTCTTAATGTCTTCTCTATATACGGCTGCAAAGGTAGTTAAAATCTGTGCAGCGCTCACCCTAAGGACGTGTATTCGGCCTCGGGGAGCAGCGTCTAGGGCAGCTCATCCCTTCGTGGAGGGCGCGGAATGTAGGCTGCGAAGTGCCTTGGATAAGGCGGGAGGAGGTAGGAAAGCGAGGAGCAAGCGGATGCGGCACGCAGGGGCAAGGGCGCAGGGAGATCTGGCTCCAGCTCGGGCGCTCACGGGAAGAGGCTCGTCCAGACGCCGACGCAGCGGCGCTGCGTCAGGCAGGCTCAGCTCGGGTCAGCCTCTAGGATGCGCTCAGCTAGCTCACGCGTGTACTGCACCATAGCGCCATCGGTGGCGGGATTGGCGATGCGTGAGCTCAGCAGCTGACCCGCTCTGCCGTGTACCGTCGATCTCCCCGAAGCCTCGAGAGCGCATATCGGCCTCCGCGATCTCGAAAGCCATCATTGGTCTCCACCATCAGCTGCGAGCGACGCTGGGCCTCCTCGCCGAGCTTGCTGCCCGTGACGAGGATGCAATAGCTCTGACTCGCCCCACGGCCTACGCGGCCACGCAGCTGATGGAGCTGCGTGCCAGCCCGAAAGCGATTGGCCCCTCGATGACCATCACGGAGGCATTGGGCACATTGACCCCGACCTCGATGACGGTCGTCGCGAGGAGGATCTGCGCTCACCCGAGACGAAGCGCTGCATCTGGGCATCCTCTCCTCGGGCTTCATCTTGCCATGCACCATCACCACCTCGAGCTCGGGGAAGCGCTCGCGGTAGCGCATCATCCCCTCCTGCAGCGCACGCAGCTCGGACTGCTCCTGCTCCTCGATCATGGGGAAGACGACATAGGCCTGCCGCCCCTCGGCGATCTGCTGCTCGAGGCGGTAGACGCAGGAAGAGTTCGCCGTCGCTGACGTGGTAGGTCTGTATCGGCTTGCGCCCCGGGGGTAGCTCGTCGATGACGGAGATATCGAGGTCGCCGTAGAGTGTCATTGCGAGCGTCCGCGGGATGGGCGTGGCGCTCATGGTGAGGATATGGGGGTACCAAGAGGCGTTCTTCGCCCACAGCCCCGAGCGCTGCACGACGCCGAAGCGGTGCTGCTCGTCGATGATGCAGAGGGCGAGGGAGTGGAAGTGTACGCTGGGCTCGATGAGGGCATGCGTCCCGACGAGGATGGGCAGCTCGCCCGAGGCCAAGGCAGCGTGCAGCCGGGTGCGCTCACGGCGGCGTGTGCTGCCGATGAGGGGAGCCCCACCTCGAGGCCGAGCGGCTCGAGCAGTTCCGCCAGCGAGGCATGATGCTGGCGCGCGAGGATCTCGGTCGGCGCCATGAGGCAGGCTTGGTGGCCGTTGTCCACTGCCAGCAGCATGGCGAAGAGGGCCACCAGCGTCTTGCCGCTACCCACATCGCCCTGCACGAGGCGGTTCATCTGTCGCCCCGAGACGACGTCAGCCTGGATCTCTCTGAGGACGCGCTTCTGCGCCTCCGTGAGGTCAAAGGTAGGCTCGTGTAGAGGCTACGAGAGTGCTCCCACGCGCGGCAGCAGGGGCCCGGGCTGGTCTTCTTACGCTCCAGCTTCATCCCAGCAGGCGCAGCTGGATGAAGAGTTCGTCGAACTTCAGTCGCCTACGTGCCGCCTCCAGCGAGCTCCTTCGTCTCGGGGAAGTGGATCTGCTCCAGTGCCTCGGCGTAGGGCATCAGCTGGGCGCTCCTCAGGAGTGAGGGGCAGGGGCTCGGTGAGCTGTCCCTCAGGAGCTCCTTGAGCGTGTAGAGGAGCTGGCGCATCTGTCCTGGCTCGCCAGCCCGGCCGCGCACGGCGTCCGTGAGGATAGACGGGCATCAGCCCCGAGCCTGCAGCCTGCTCCTTCTCTGCATCATCCAGCTCGGGGTGGGTAATGCGTAGCCGCCCGCGAAGGCCACGGGCTTGCCAAGACGAGGACATGCGCCCCTCGGGATGAGAGCCTGCGAATGGTCGCCAGCGGAACGAACCGGTCAGCTCGATCGTCCCGTGCCGTCAGTGGTAGGCCACGAGGCGCTTGCGCCTCCCCGAGCTCCTTGTGGTCACGGATGTAGCCGCGCAGCTGGATGCTGGGGAGCTCGCCGCGCAGCTCGCGCGGATCTGGTAAGTACGCGAGCGGTCGACGTACCAGGTGGAAGTAGAGCAGGAGGTCTGCAGGGTATAGGAGCCCCAGCTCCGAGGCAACACGGCGGCTCGCTTCGGGTCTACACCAGGCAGGTAGGTCAGCGCGGTCTCGAGGAGGGACATCGTGGGGTGAGAGCTTGTGGCTGAGATAGTCCTTCCGGGAGGAGCTCGCGAGCTTGAGGTCTCAGCGCTGGGTGAGCTTTGATGTTCCGCGCCTCACCAGGCACCAGCCTCGCTGCGAGCCCGCAGCCTCCCCAGACAGGAGGCGTGTCATCGGTGAAGCTCGGGCGGTAGGTCTGGCGATGAGCGGCGTGCGGCGAGCGCAGCTGGAAGGTTCGGTGCAGCGTTCAGCACGGCGACGTAGTCGGCACGGTCGACGGCGCGACTACTCTCGTACAGCAGCTGGCGTAGGCTGGCGTCGCGACGGGCGGAGCTGGCGCTACCAGCACGCGCAGCCGCCTCGAAGCAAAGCCTCGATGAGCCCAGCGCTCAGCAGCGGGCGCGGTACCCCATCATGCACCGCGACCAGCCCTCCTCGCGGGCTCGGGCCTGCAGCGACGGAATGGAAACGCGTCGTCACCCGCCCGCAGTAACCTCGTGCGGGGGTAAGAAGTCGTGCTGCTGGCAGAGCTCTGCGCAGCCGCGCTGCCCTCGGGAAGCAGCCGAGGACGAGGCGCTCCACCAGCGGGGCGAAGCGCTCCAGCGTGTGCATCAAGACGGGCCGCTGCTGGGAGCAAACCGCTTGCAGCACCCGCGCCCATGTGCAGGCTGACCGCTGCCTCGCCACCAGTAGGACATAAGCGCCCCGCCTGCAGCAGGCCAGCCATGGGCCTCCTCATTGTTATCCTCGCTGAGCTGCGCCATGGGGCTCGCCGGCGCTTATCGGCCTCCGCAGGAGCTTGCGGCAGCGGTACTTCGAGAGCTTCACCGCCTCCTCTACGGGCTGGCGTGAGCTCATCGACATCGGGGCTGTCCTGCTCTGTGCGTAGCGGACGATCTGCTCGAGAGCGCGGCGGCCTCCTTATGGCACCAAGGGTCCCCTTCATACCTCGTCTTATCTTAGATAGTGCAAAGATACTCGATCTGGCACAAGGGCCGCCGCCGAGACAAGCGCGAAGTCGGGCGTAGCAGCACATGCTCCGCACGCTATCCGCGTACCCAAGGAGGCCTTGCCCCCAAAGTAGCTCCAAAGCAGGCGCCCCACCTCTCGCCTGCAGCCACCGGGCCTGGGCGGCGAAGTCGAGGCGCCCCTCCCGCGTGGAAGCGCTGAGTGATATCCCTCGGTCCTTGAGTGATAATCTCCCGCGACGCTGACAGGCGTCCCTCACGGCGTGCTGACTGATAAGCCCCACCCGCCCTACCCACTTAGCCTCGACTGCCCCATCGTGACGCATCCCAGCTTCACCGAAGGAGCACTCGCTTAGCGCTGCCTCCTTGCACCTAAGGACAAGGGAAGCTATCAGGAGCAAGACAGCGCGCTCGCCCGAGGGCAATAGCTACTCCGGGACGGGCGCCGCTCACTGAGCTCAGAGCGCTACCCCACCCGAGCGAGGTGCGGTAGCCTTCGTGAGGGGAGAGGCAGCTGGGCAGCGCCCAGCGCGGCAGCGTGCGGCGGCAGACGAAGAGGTGACTGGCACGACGCAGGAAGGGCATATTTCATTGTCAGATGCTCAAGCACAATGCACCAGAGGCGGCGCCGCCTTTGCGTGATCAGGTGACGGCGGCCCGACGCACGCTGGGTCGCCTCCGCTAGGATCCTGACGCGGGATGCAGGCCTCCCACGCGTTGATAGGGATGCACATCACCGCGGAGGATGATGCGCCCGCCTCGTAGATGGTCTCGATACACGATGATCAGCGAAGCACGCGCGAGATTCACACCAGGACGACACGCCCCGGCTGGATGGACTCCTCGGTCAGCGGTGAGCGTGATCGCATCCCTGCTGGCTGCGGATGAAGAGCATCTGCAGCCCTTGGCGATAATATCCAATCGATAGCCCCTCAGCCATGCGTGGCTCAGGACATCATCGAAGGTGCATCCTCCAGCGTGATGCGCGACGGTGCCCGCCGCGTACTGTGGGTCTACGCTCGTCGCTCATCTGGTTCTCCAATAAGGGTCGCGCAGGGAGACCGCCTCCTCGTCGGGACGGCAGTCGAGGGCGGATAGACGGGGATACGTCTTTTCCCAGGACATCGGCCACGGTGTTGAAGATCGCCAAGTGGCGGACCTTGTCCGAATGCAAAGCAAGTGCCGAGGGAGGAGTAGAGAGTCGAGCTGGTCACGCCCAGCGGGATGGCTTCGTCAGCTTGATTCTCAAGGCGACGGTGGAGATGGACAAAGGCCACGCCGACCTCGGCCACTCATTGCGGTAGCAAGGTGTGCTACCACTCCAGGGGCAGCCACCGGGCACGGACGGAGCCGCCATGCACGCGCACCATGTGGCTCGTCGTCATTAGAGCAGCTCGGCATCCGGGCACATAGCAGCGGCGCCACATGACGGCTGGAAAAGCCTGCCCGTGCGCTGCCATGACCCCGAGGAAGAGGAGGCGCGGCCGCGTAGCATCAAGTCACCGGCAGCATGCACGCCAGAGCATGTCGGTGCGGCGCGATGGCCGCAGCGTAGCCGATGAGTGGAGCTCATTGAGTGCTCCTGCCGAGGGAGAGGTCATCCATCCTGCACATCGGACTGCAGCTCGCGCCAGTCCTCGCCAATGAGCATATTCTGCGACTGGCGGGAAGATCTGCAGTCTCCAGGATCAGCCCGCTCTTCGTGCGATAGATGCGTGCATGGGTACAGCTTCGCTCGGCTTGTCCTCTTCAGGAGGTCGAGGCGCTTGTATCCACTGAGGTCCACGTCGCCCGTAAAGGCAAGAGAGGCGGCTGCTTGTCCCTCGAGCAACACGTCAACACGGAGGGGCCTGCGTGGTTCGGCAGGAGCGCTCGTGTGGCCTGTGGGCTGAGGACACGATGTTGAGGACGATGATACTCACGGCGATGCAATAGAGATGAGTTAAGCTCGGCACCTGGGCAGAAGTGGAGAGCTAACCATATTGGAGGTGTAGGTAGAGCACAGCTGGATCGAGGAAGAGGCGAGGGTGCTCGAGGAAGAGCTGGTTCCTCAGCCGTATCCCCCAGCTCCTGGCAAGGGGCTCTCCGCGCAGGGAGCGTGTATGCAGCAGCAGCGCAAAGCGGAGCTCGGGCTGCTGCTGCCCGGTGGCGGTCGCATGGCCCAGAGACAAAGAGATGATGAGCCGTCTCGGTAGGAGCTCATTAACCGGCGGGCGGTAGAGTCGAGCTCGATGAGCGCCTCGCGCAGCTCTGGGGACATTCTCGAAGAGAGTGGCGAGGCGCCCATCCCAGTGCTCTGTGGGGAGCCACCGCAGGCGCATGACGCGACAGTGGTAGCCACAGTTCGGGAGAGATAGGCGTAGGCCGTGGTCCCCGCGAGTGCCTCCAGCACGAAGCATCCTCGAAGATCCCGCCCCTCGCGGGAAGCGAAGGTCAGCAGGCCATACAGCGGCCGATACAGACCTTCAGGGCATGCCCGAGACCTCGCCGAGAGGGCAAGGCATGCGAACACGGCCTCTGGTGAGGTATAGCGTAAGCGAGCTGTGGAGCTGCGGCTGTCGCCGTCCTGTCCGGGATACTCCTCGACGAGCCGAACTCTACCAGCCCGGAGCTCAGGCTCGGACTCCAGCAAAGCGACCGCCTCCTCGAGCACCTCGGGACCGAAGTGTGTAATCATCCCCGTCGACAAAGGTGAAGTAAGGGCTACAAACGAGCTCGAGGCTTCCGGTTGCGTGCCGACCGACGCCCGCGCTCGGCTGGTGTGGGACAGCTAGGCCGCCGGCTCTCGGCAGCGAGCCTCGAGGAGCTCGTCGCATCAGTCGAGCCGTCATCGACCACGATGATCTCGAGGTCGGTGAGGCTCTGCCCGACGGATGGACTGGATGCAATGCGTCGGAGCTGCGGGGGCGACATTGTACGCCGGTACGATGACCGTGAGCCGAGGAGCTGAGGTGCAGAAGGGATCATAAGCTCTGACGCAGGTGCCGTAGCATCGTGGCTGCTGTAACTGAAGCCTGGGCGAGTGCATGATGCGCTGGACGCAGCGTACGGCTTCTCGTGACCGTAGCCATAGCCATAGCCGAACCGCACAGCCATAACCGCAACCATAGCCGTAGCCATAGCCGTGGCCGCCGCCCTGAGCATCGTTGAGGATGTGATGGGCCATATTGGTCAGCACCCGATCATCGTCGTAGATGCGCTGCGGGTCAGGCATAGCGCGGCGGTCGAACTTACCGCCGGCACGCAGCACGAGAGCGTGAGGTCCGGCGGCCGCGCTGGCGATGGCAGCATCGGCGACGCCCGAAGGGCACCGTTGTCGTCAGGACGTAGTCGAACTGCTCGGTCAGCATATCAGCCAGGGTCGTCGAAGCGCTGATGCGGAGCAGCTCCGCAAGATTGGGCGGTGGCACGGCACCAGAGACGATGACAGCGAGCTCCGGGATGCGAGGGATCCTTGCGGAGGATGTCGCTTCGAGCTTCATCTGCGTGATTGGCGAGGGAACTCACTGACGCCAGCACCACGGGAGGCCCAGACGGCGGAGATCGATCACCCACGAGTCAAGGTCGACGAGCACCACGCGCGCTTGCCCGGAGGCCATGAGCGTGAGGGCAAGGTTAAAGCACGTAGCTCTTACCACGCGGACGTCACACCGGAAGGAGGTGAAGATGATGCGCTTGGAGCGTGTGTCGATTGGCGGGATCATGAAGCGGAGGTTCTCACGCAGCACGCGGAAGGCCTCACTCACGCTATCCGGTACCCTGAGCGCTGACGACACGGTTGAGCTTCCTTTGCTCTCTCTCTGCACGAGAGGTGCGTCCCCGAGGAAGGAATCGTGACGCGGTCCCGTGATATCCTTACGCGTGTGGATCTTGAGTCGACCACAAGGCGGATGATCAGGGAAGACGCTAGGGCACGACGAAGGCAGCAGGAAGGCGACCGCGAAGGTGCGGGAGTTGTTCGGGCTGACGGGGCCGGAGGGAGCGTCGTCCATATCGAGGACGTAGGCGCTATCCCGGAGTCATGCGCCTCGGCGCAGGGCGGCTCCTCGCGCTTGTTGAGCAGCTCGGTGCAGAGATCGCTCACGGATGGCTGAGACGGCGCCCGCCAATCTCAGCCTTCTCACGGCTGCTGCGAGACGTCGGGGAGGGCACCCACGAGTAGACTGCTGCCCATTGGAGTTCCTGCAGACGCACACGGGAGGACGGAGGCATAGCGGTTGAGGGCATCGATGGTGGCGACACGCTGCTCCTTGAGGCCTGGTCGTAGTCGTATTGACGAGGACGCGACGCACCAGAGGCCTCGACGGTCGTTGCGCTGCAAACTCGCAGCTGGTTGTACCGAGCGAGATGAGTTCGTCCAGGCCAGGAGCATTGATGCCGATATTCAGCGGCATGAAGTCATTGGGCCCTGAAGGGCTGCGTTGAGCTGCGAGCAGCGAAGGAGACGAGCTTGAGCTGCGTCTCGAGTTCGTGAGGCCTCGACTTCTGTCTCAGCCGCCGAACGAGCATTGTAGCGCATCACCTTGCTATCGTGGTCGATGGTATGCGGGTCTTGACCATGGTGCTCCATGTCCTCCTCGACGATCCCGGGTTTGTTCTTCGCTGAGCGGCGATACGCCGCGCTCGTTGACGAAAGTCGGCGGTGTTCTTGAGAGATGGTCTGGTTACGCACCTTCGTCACGCACGGTTGCGCAGCGACACGCGCGGGGAGGTAACTCGAGAGGCGCTTGCGCTGCGCGCGATCACTGCAGCGTGATGCGTCAAGCGTCGAAGAGCGCCCAGTGGCTGTGAGACAACGGCTACGCATATGCTGGTGGCGCACCGGTGTTGCTGGAAGGACATGCGGTTCGACCTTGATCTCACTTATGATCAGGGACTGTGAAGTTGGGCAGGGCTCGACGATGAACTGCTTCTTGCCAAGGCGTACGGGTAATGCGTTGAGGGCAACCTTCTGCACCTGATCACTACTCCGCACGGCGGATGCCCACATGCCCCATCTCGCTAGGTCACCTCCCAAGAGGAGGTGTTGTCCAGGCTATCGAGGAAGCGTGTCGAGAAGGGCGCGCACGGTCGTGAGAGCTCTTACGGAGCGCAGACCTCACATTGACCCGGTAGAGGACATTGGCGTGACCGCACGCACACGGCACGCTCGAGGATGCACGCGGAGGAGAACTGGAGCCTCTCGCTCTCCGCTGTTGAGGCGCTGCGGTATTACGCATCACGCGCACCATATCCGCATCCAGCATCGTACGCTGCGGGCCTCACGGATCAGTACCTGGATGGAGGACTGATAGGTGTAGGATGCGCGCATTGCGGTACATGCTGAGGATACGAAGACTGCGATACTGACGATATAGATGGGCCAGTAGCGAAGCGGGTGAAGAAGACGTCAATCAGATTGAAGTCCATCCCGCCTGTGTTGGCAGAGGCTGAAGAGTCGTGGGTGGCCATAGATCCTTACTTTCGAAGAATGTGACGATAGCCAGCAGAGAGACGAGCGAGAGACGATCGTCGAGGCATAGGTCGCGCCTGCGAGTGCGCTGATCCGCGTCACGACGATACGCTTGTACTCGGCGTAGACGATGTCGTTCTGGCGTAGGATGAAGGCTGGAGACTCGAAGACGCCGCTGGAGAGCAGGTTCACACGATAGATGACATATCCCTTGGGCTCCTTACGGATAACATTAAGACGCTCGTAGTTGGCCTGCTCCATCAGACCGCCAGCCTGAGCGACGAGCTCTAGGATATTGGTCTGAGGATTATCCAGGTGGAAGACCCCTTTATTGGGGAACTCGTTGTTATTGACTCGATCCTTATCATTAACTCCCAGCGCCCCGAGGAGGTAGACTCGAAAGGTTATCGAAGGTCGTCGTACGTGGGCATCCGCAGGTGTTCTCCGAGACAAGGCGTGTGCGCAGGTACTCGCTCACCTGATCGAGGTCATCCCAGTGACCTTGACTGAGCCGAGCAGTGGGAACTGGATACAGCCCTCAGCATCTACGAGGTAGGCCGTCTGGGCCGCAGGCGAAGGGGTAGGCGTTACCCCTTCGGGGAAGTTGACCGTGGGGAACTGGCTGACGGTGCTCACTGGAGCCGTTATACGCTTCCCTGCTGGCGTCTTCGCCGTCGTGGTGGTCTGCTGAGGCGGGTTGAAGGATAGTCAGCTCGGGATTGCGGATGCTGCTGACCCAGGATGCTGAGCTTGTCACCCTTCTGTATGGTCAGCCCATGTCATTGTCTTGACGCCATGGGTCTTGGCGACCTCCATGTCGCGAAGATAGTTGGTGCGATAGACCTGGTCGCAGGAGGTATGCCAGGGAGGAGCACTGAGTTGCGGAGCCCCACACTCCAGGCAGCGTAGAGATTTATTCAACAGATTCATGTGCTAGACTTTCTTGCCGAAGATGATGGACTGGGAGGTCAGGGAAGACGATCTTGATGTCGGTCCAGAGGGAGTAGTTCTCTAGGTACTTGATATCTAGGTCGAGGCGGATCATCTTTTCCAAGGTGTCGGTATAGCCGTTGTAGAGCGTCGCGAAGGAGAAGAGCCCTGGGCGGAGCGCATAGAGACGCTCGTAGTCGGGACGCACAGCGCTGATCTGGTCGATGAAGTACTGACGCTCGGGGCGAGGTCCGACGAAGGACATATCCCCCTTGGATGACGTTCCACAGCTGGAGGAATTCGTCCAGGTGATGAGCGCGGATGAAGGCGCCGATCTTCGGTCAGACGGGGATCCTGCTCCCTGATAGAGCTGAGCATTGTCCTTCTCCGCATCCATGTACATGGAGCGGAACTTATAGAGCTTGAAGGGACGACCCTTATAGCCTACACGCTCCTGGGTGTAGATGACATCCCCATCGGGCTCCTCACGTCGTATCAGGATCGCGATGACGAGCATCACGGGCGAGAAGAGGACCAGAGAGACGAGTGCTAGGGTGAAGTCGAAGGTTCGTTTGATTGCAACGTTCGATACAGTTCATTGAGCGTCTTTTGTTATTTCCTATGATCAGTTTGGGCTAGTAGGTCGGTGTATATCTCGATGAGGCGGTTGATCATCTCCACCTTGGTGAAGACGTCGTAGTAGCGCTGGCGGGCGCCACGGCTATCGAGCTGCCAGGTCTCGGGGGTTCTCACAGATCTCTCGGATGGCCTTAGCCATGGCAGGGGCGTCCTCGATGGGGACGTTCAGCCCAGAGACGCCGTGAGCATTGACCCAGGAGACGCCCGACTCGGGGATCTCGGTGGCGACGATGGGGCGGCCTAGGCTCATGGCCTCGACCTGGACGATGGCGTAGGCCTCGGTCTTCATCGTCGAGCTGAGACAGAAGAGGTCACAGGCACCGAAGTAGACGGGCTTCATAGCGTTAGGGACATAGCCGAGGATCTCGACGCGCTGCTCGAGCCCGAGCTCCCGCACCAGCGCCTCGAGCTCCGCACGTAGCGGGCCATCACCGCCCACCCATAGGATGTACTCCTCGGGCAGCAGGGCCATCGCCTGTATCAAGTGATGGTAGCCCTTGTAGGGGACGAGGCCCCCATATTGTAGATAATTTTTCTTGCCTGGATAGCGGCTGCGCAGCTCCTTCACCCATCGGAGGCCAAGGCGTGGGGTCTGTCCCAATGGGAGAGTAGGGAGGTCTTGTGCTGCACCTTCCTCAGGAGGGTGACTCCTCCACGTAGCGGTGTGAGTACCAAGGATCAGGTCGGAGCGCTTGATGAGCCAGTTTTGCAGGGGCTTGAAGAAGCGGAGCAGCGTCTTCTGCTTGAGGAGATCATGGCGCTATGCCAATGTGGGATCACGCGCCCTTGTAGCCCGAGAGAAATAAGGCGAGGGTCGCCATCGGGTCGGGGTGGTGGATATGGATGATATCGCTACTCGTGACCAGATCTTCCCTAAAGGCGGACGATTATCATCGAGATCATCGTGGCTGCGACCTTAGCAGGCAGGGAGGGGCGCACATGATACGCGACTCCTCGCCAAGGATGATATCCCACGCTGCCCATCGTGTGCTGACAGAGCATATCACTCGGATAGCCACGCTCGGCGAGGGCCCTCGGTGAAGATCTCCATCACACCTCGACCCCGCCCTTGATCGGGTAAACTTTACCTAACTGCAATACCTTCATATCCTGCAAGCCTTGAAGACATACGCAGCTGTGCTCCCCTACGTGCAGTGCTTGGCACTCAGGGCTGTAGCACAGCGACTTTCGCTTGTAAAGATAGTTAATAATCTTCAATTTCCGTTTCCGCGCGGCCGCTCTTTTTGCCCGCACTAGTCCGCATTGATACCTATATATATGGTGCAGGCACCGGGGAAGATGCTGTGGTAGAATGCCTCACGGAAGCCTGCCGCACGCAGGATCTCTGTCATCTGCTCGCGCTGCGGGACGGCGGCGATGCTCTTGGGCAGGTAGGTATAGGCACTCTTGTCCCCTGTCAGCAATCGCCCGAGCATAGGGATCACCGTACGTGTGTAGGGGCTGTAGCCAAGGTGGAGGAAAGCGGTTGCTGGCTCGCTCAGCTCGATGATCACCAGCACGCCCGAGGGGCGCAGGAGGCGGTGAAGCTCGCGGGCAGCGGCAGGGATATCGGTGAAGTTGCGTATCCCGAAGCCTATCGTAGCTGCGTCGAAGCTCGCCGTCTCAAGGTCCGTCGCCGTCGAGTCCTGACGGCTGAAGCTGATCTGCTGGCTGGGCCGAGGGCTGGCGACCTTGCCCGCCCGACACGATCATCTCCTCCGAGATGTCGATCCCAAGGACCTCACGCACACTAGGGACATGCTTCAGCAGCTCGATGGCGAGGTCGCCCGTCCCCGTGGCTACATCGAGGACGCGCTTGGGGGCGTAGGGAGCCAGCATGCCGAGGGCCTTGCGCCGCCACGAGCGATCGAGGCCTAGCGAGATGATGCGGTTGAGGAGGTCGTACTTGGGGGCAATGTTGTTGAACATCTTGCGCACCTGCTCGACCTTCGGGGTCTGATTATCGTTGTAGGGTGTGACCATACAATTACTATAGGATGAGAAGTGGGGGCTTAGGGCTGAGTGAAGTAGAGGCTGAGTCGCTCCTGCGAGCCCGAGCTATGGTGTGAGGGTGAAGACCGCGAGATAGTTCCCCTGTGGGAGCTGTACGGGATAGCTCTGACGGCGGCTCATGAAGGGGCGCTCGTCCCGCTGGATCAGTTCGCCTGGGAGGCTGTAGACGCGCAGCTCGACACTGGTGTAGCGGGTGAAGTCGCCCTCGAGGAAGGCTGCTGCCCACGGCGTAGCCGCAGCGGGTCGGCTCCCTCGGCCTGGGTGCTGCTGCGCCCCAGGCGTATGGGCTGTGCGGTCTCCACCAGGAGGTCGATCCAGTAGGCACCGTTGGGGAGGCTGAGGTTGCGCTGCCAGCGACCGTCGAAGCCCTTAATCCAGGCGGTCCAGTCGGTCTCGCTTCGTCCTCCCGAATAGCTCAGCGGCAGCCCGAGGCTATCGCTGAGGCCGAGCGCAGCGAAGGTGATCGCCTGCGGGCGGCTTAGCTCCTCGGGGCTGGGATTGGGAAGAAGTCCTCGATGCTATCGAGGCGCGTGGCGCGCCTGAGGTCCTGGAAGCTGCCCTTGTCCGTATCATAGGCGACGTAGGCGCCCAGACGCGTGGAGGCAAACTGGCTGATGGGCTGGGCGATGCCGCCATTGCGCTCCAGCTGACTGAGGCAGGGGCTGACCTGAGGCAGCTGGGTCTTGGCCAGCTGGCGGGTGCTGCAGAGACACACATAGGCCCCCAGGATCGCGTAGGCGCTGTTCCGCGGGGAGGAGAAGACATTCCCGAGCTCGAGGATCGAGCGCTGCGGGCTATAGGTATCGGTGGAAGGAGGCGCTGCTGGTCGGGCGTAGCAGGGGTCGGGGTGAAGAGGCTCAGAGCGCTGCAGAAAGCGTGTCCGAGGGGATCATAGCCTGCACAGGTCGTGGCGCCGCTACCCGTAGGATCGAGATGTGGCTCCAGCCCACTATCCGGTGCGGCGTCCGAGCTACGTGCCAGCGCCCGTAGTAGTCGTCATAGGGGCTGTCGCGGGTCGAGCCTCCGCCCGAGAGGGCCCCGATGATGAAGCCCGAGCCGTCGAAAAGCGGCGAGCGAGGAGCCTGCGGCCGTCGTCCCCGTAGCCCAGCTATGGACGTGCCAGTGCTTGCCCCACCAAGCGCGCCCACCTGCCCCGCTGATGTCGTGTCCTCGATGCTGAGCGCGGTCATTCGCCTCATTATAGCGCTTGGTGCTGCTGGCAGGATGATGAATGGCAAAGTACGGGAGCGTGGGCTGCTCGGTACGGTCCCAGCCAGCGAAGTAGGGGTTGTAGGCGGCAGGGATGGGGAGGCTGGTGCCGTCGCTGGCCTTAGGCAGGCCCTCGATGCGCAGGAGGCACATATCCGAGTCCTCATTGTAGGCCACGAGGCTCGCCCTGCTCAGCGTCTCTCCTCAGCAGGACGAATATAGCCTGCACGCTGGGGACTTTGGTAGCCGAAGAAGAAGACCGTCGTGGCGGCACGCGCACGCACCTTCGCCAGATTGGTCACGCTGTAGAGGCTATTGATGCAGTGCGCCGAGGTCAGCACGTAGGGCGTACCGTCAGAGCGGGTATTATTGATCAGTGCTGCCGAGGAGGCCTGCGTCCCCCCGACGATGATCTGCAGCGTGCTGCGCGTCTGAGCCCAGCGCTGGGGATAGGCCAGCACGTTGGGCGCGCAGAGCAGCCTTGATACCTCGCTGCCCGCCGAGGTCGTAGAGCGGCTCGCCTGGGTGTGCCGTCGCAGTCGTCATCCTCGGGATGCCAGGTGCGGAAGCCATGGTAGACGGCCGCGATGCGGAAGGGGAGCTCCTCCCCACGCGGCGTATAGCCCTCGGGGAAGTCGTAGCGCAGCGTCAGGCTAGCGCCCTCCAGCGGACGTAGCTGCAGGAGGCTATCGGGCGAATTGTTCTGCTCCGTCAGTGCCCCGATGCGTGTCCCATCCGCCGCCGTGACGTAGAGCTGTCCGCCGCGAGGCAGGGCGAAGTGCGAGAGCCGCAGGCCTACATTGCGCGCCCCCGTCGAGCGGATCACCGCCTGCCAGCTGTAGTTGCCTGCCCCGTCGGTGAGGTACTGCCCGAGGCGCTCGGCCCCGAGCTCCAGCGGGCGCTCGATAGCGAAGGTATAGACACGTGCCATCTGCCCGCGCCCCAGAGCCTCTGTATAGGCACTGGCTGGCAGCGGCGGCAGGACGAGGCGCTCGGTACTCGGGCCTACGCTACGGCTACGACGAGCCGAGGGCTCTGCCTGAGTGGCGGGCTGGAGGAGACCGCTACGTGGCTGCAGCGGGAGGGTGTACTGAGCCTGTGCCTGCTGGAGCAGCAGCAGTAGAAGGGCGAGGAGGGAAAGGCAGCGCCTAGGCATGGTCTGGGTGGGGAACTAAAGTAAGTATCAATCTGCGCCCTACAAAGATACGGCTAGTCCTGGACTCTGAAGCCCAGGCGCTCCACCGCCTCCCGCTCCTCGGGGCGTACCCCACGAAGCGTATAGGCGGAGGCCTCCCGAGGGTAGACGTAGTCGTGGCGGATCTCGGCGAAGCGCTCGGGCTCGGCCTGCAGGAGGCGGCTACAGCCTCTGGGGTCAGCGCTATGAAGCTGTGCCCTCAGGATGCGCTCGCCCTCAGGGAGGCTATTGAGGTCGAGGACGGGCTCGGCGGGCTGAGGCAGTACAGAGCTATCCCAGAGCCCCCGAGGCTCGGGGAGCTCCAGCACCTACAGACAGCCGCCAGCGCCATACGCGAGCCGCGCCACTTGCCGTCGGCCGTCCAGCCCGCCACGTGAGGGGCGTGGCGATGAAGGCGCGGCGCGCTAGCTCGGACGGATCTCGCGGCTCGCCCTCCCAGCAGTCGAGGATCAGGTCACGGAGCTGCCCCGACTCCAGTCCGCGCAGCAGCTGGGCCGTGGGGGCTACCCACCCGACAGGCATTGATGAGTAGTGGGCGGCGGGGAGCAGTGCTCGAGGAAAACGCTTCGTCCACCATCCCCACCGTCGCATAGCGCCCCGCACGAGATCAAGGGCACATGCAGCGTGACGATATCGCTCTGCTCCAGCAGCGTCTCCAGCGGGAGAGCCTTCCCACCCTCACGCTCGGCACGAGGGAGGGTCACAGAGCAGCACACGGGAGGCCAAGAGGCAGAAGCACGCTCCGCAGGCGCCCCCGACATGCCCACCCCGACGATACCGGTGGTAAGCCCCTCGAGGTCGACACCGCTCAGCGACCAGGCTGCGCCAGCGACGAGAGGACGTACTGCACCACCCACCCGCATTGCAGCCTGGGGCATTGCGCCAGGCGATACCCGCGGCATCACACCAGGGGCTATCGATATGGTCGTAGCCCGCCGTCAGCAGTGGCGATCGCTACGCACGCGGCTCCCCGAGAGGGCCGCGTCACAGTGCACGACTACTGCGGATCAGCAGGGCGTCCGCCTGGGCGACACGCTCGGGGCTAAAGTCCCGCTGGCGAGCGTCGGTGACCTCACCCACCTCACGGGCGAGGGTCCTCTAGATAGGGCAGGCTACTATCTAGGATGAGCTGAGGGATATGCTTCATCTTCTCTTATATATAGGTAGAGCTACCCCCATGAGGGAGTAGCTCTAGTTATCTACTACGATGAGGCAGAGCGTGGGGCTGAGTTGGCCTCCCCAGCCTCGAGGCTATCCTCGGGCAGCTCGATCGTACCGAGCTCGCGCTCACAGCCTTCGAGAAGTTCGCCAGCTGACGATGCAGACGCTTGGCGATTGGCGGCGGCGTGAGGATCTCGACGGCTGTGTACGCGTGCCGTCTGGACGCCTGGGGAGCAGGCGTACGAAGTCAAAGACAGATTCTCCCTGCGTGGGGTTGAGCAGGACGAGGTTGCTGTACTCGCCCTGGGCGATCTCTTCGGGTAGCTCGATGTTGAACTGTGGGGCTTCCGCTTGCTGCTGTGCCATAGTGCTGTATCTTATTCTTGAGTGTGATGCCAGCCCCTGACCTCGAGTTGCTTGCTTAAGTCAAGGTAGCAAATCCCCCGCGTCCTGCAAAGCCCTACACCTCAGCCGCACATGCCTCTCCTAGCACCAGTAGCCAGCAGAGGATAAGTAGGACTGGTCGTTTTCATGCAGTAAGGGCTCGTGTGTAGTAGTGCCGTAAGCAGTCCCAGGTACTCCACGGGACAAGCTGATTATCGACTCTAAAGGTAGAAATAAAGTTAACTATCCCAGCCCAAGCTCGGGGCGGACAGATAAAGCCCTATCCTACGCCTTACTCTTTCTCGTCTGGGTCCAAGACATGGATGTCGCTATGGTCAAGCTCGGTCTGGAATCTCCACGTAGAGCTGCGCCTTCGTGTGCGTCGATGCTCGATATTTGGTTAAGATTCCCTGGTGTGTAGTCAATCTTAACCTCTGGAAGCATCTCGTGCGTACGTAAGTCGACAACCCAACGTAGAAGTAATAGTTCAGTGTCCCATAGAAAGAATAGTCCTTGTAGACCGTCGTCACATAGGTACTGGTGTTATAGCCTGGGGAACTTATACATTTTTGAAAGGCTCCAGTCCGTACGTCTAGCTCTGCAAGCTGGTGATTATCTCCATCTCATATCCATCCTCCCAAAGTGAAGAGTAGAAGAATACTGGTTTGTCGTTTCCATACTTTTTGGTAGTATCTCGGCTCTCGATTTTTCCCAGATAATCTTCCCCGATGGCACCTCACACACAACACACGACTTTTATCTTCTCTTCCCCATAGGGAGAAACCATACAATAACACCTTATCCTCATGAGGGATAAACTTGGCTGATATAAGCCCCTGGGATGATCTAATTCCCAAAGCACAGCTCCAGTAGCGAGCTCGATGAGCTGACAAGCACTTCCTTTTATCTTTATGTCTTCCTATGGGGCACCCATAGGAGAGCATAGTCCCAAACTGCTCGACTAAGTCTATAGGGGATATGATCTAGTCCATAACACCTCCCCATTTTGAATGTGTCTATAGACGTGATCGCTTTGTTTCTTCATCCCATTTGTTCATTATATAGAAATGGGGAGTTCTCCTATCACAGGATATCCTACAGCTTCATCTACTTGTAGCTGTAGCTTAATCCTCGATGAAAGTCATCTCGTAGATGTCTCCACCAGGGAATCATAGCAGCAAATACCCCTCCTCTCAAGCCTGGCTCAGGAAAAGTGCCTTACTTGAAATTTCTAAACCCCATTCAGTTCTGTGCTTTCTCCACGAAAACCACATAATGCCTGAGGACTGTTCCGTATGTATTCAGCTCCTCTTATGACCGCTTGTACTTCTTTGATCTTCATAATCTATCTTACTACAAATACCTTATCAGATCGATGATAGCCCTATCCATTCAACGTGTCTGTAGCCGTCCGCCTACAGATGGGAGAGCGAGTTTTGCTTCGTCGCAGGCCTCAATGAGGGCGAAGGCGCGACAGCGCCGCCGCTTGGCTGGACTGCGAAGACGACGCAGCTCAGTCATTAGGTGCCGGATGTAACTGAGCTTCCAAGCCTTCTTCAGCCGCTTCTTCCATTAGACCAGGCTAAGGCCGAAGGAAGTCGCTGGCCTTTGCTGGCTCGCTCAAAGGACTTCGCAAGGGTGCTTGAGGCAGGCTCGAGACGAAGTCCCTAATCGTCCTCCCAAAAAGTAGCTAATCTTTTTCGGGAAAAGTGGCTAAACTTTTGCGCAAAAGATTAACCACTTTTTCTTGATTCATAAGGCACTTTCCGCAGCCGCCTTAGAGCCTGCGCTCGGAAGGCTCACTTAGCCTGCCCGCCAAGTCCCTCATCCGCCCGCCCTTTGGTCGTTCACACCCTAGACAACCTTACTGAACTTTGCGCAAATATAGGGGAGGCTCCTGAGGGCTATCAGTCAGCGAGCCGAGGGACGCCAGTCAGCACCACTAAGGGATATCGGAGTGGGGAGCGCGAGGGATAAGGCTCAGCTCGCTGGCGCGGCAAGACACGCCGCGCCAGCAGCAGACGAGAAAAGCCCTACGGGACGACCTGGGAGGCAAGCACTCAGTCAGATCGTCCCGTAGGGACTATTCAGCTCAGATAGCGAGGAGCGGGCGGCTTACTTCAGCAGCGCCTCCATCTCCTCAGCCTTCTCCTCCGAGGCAGCTGCAGGTAGCGGAGCTGGGCACGCGTGCGCTGCAGGTTGTGCTCGGGGTGCTTGACCTTGAAGTACTTGTCGCCGTCGATGTAGTCGGCCAGGAGCGTACCGTCTGCATGTGGTCATCAGGGCGACCGCCGTAGGCGAGTGAGGCTGCGCTCGATGGGCGTGAGGAACTTGCCCGCCGTCGAGAGGTGGCCCTCGACGAAAGGCGCGGTGAGATCTCCATATTGACGCCGATCTTGCTCAGGTCGGGCTCATCCTCGGGAGCGAAGTTAACCCCCGAGCGGATGAAGTCACCCACGTCGCTGAGGATATAGCCAGGCATCACCGTATCCCAGTCTACGACGCAGAGGACACGGCCGCTGCGGTCGAAGAGCACGTTGTCTACCTTCGTATCGCGAGTGGATGGTACGCTTGGGCAGCTTGCCCTCCTCGTGCAGACGCTCCTGGATGAGCATGGCATCCTCCGGCGCCAGATCTCCTCGAGGATGTCCTGCACCTTGGCCACGCGGCCCAGCGGATCCTTGGCAATCGAGTCGCGGAGCTGCTGCAGGCGCCAGGGCATGCTGTGGAAGTTGACGATCGTGTCCCCCAGGACACCCTCAGGGATGCCCGAGAGCATCTCCTCGAGACTGGCCGAAGGCTTCGCCCGCAAGCGTGCCGCCTCGGGCGTCAGCTCGGTCATGCTCATGCTGTCGGGGATGAAGCGGCAGACACGCCAATAGTTCTCGCCATCATGGTAGTAGTTCTGGCTAGGATCGTCGAGGCGTGGATAGAAGTAGAGTGTTTACGCTCGGCTCCTCTACGCCTGCCTCCTCAAAGCCGCTGGCGGAGCGTGTCGGAGACGATGGCTACATTGCGCTGCAGCACCTCGATGCGAGGGACATGGTGATTGACTCGCTGCAGGGATCCAGCGGCGTACGCCCTCGCGGTCGGTGATCGCGTAGGTGTCGTGATGTGGCCGCCACCGAAGGGCTTCACGTCCCGATCTGATCCAGGGAAGGAACTGACTGATGATATGTTCCATTGGTGTAGGGTGTGGTGTTGAAATGCTTCGCATTATACTTATTGAACGTCTACAAATATACAAGAAAAAGCCCCAAGCAGCAGCAAGGACACCGTCCTAGCACTGCTTGGGGCTTATTTTGGCTCTAGGAGCGGGCACCGCGCGCAGGTGCTCACTCGGGGCTGCAAAGCGGTAGCCGAGACCGACGAAGAAGGAGCTGTTCTTGCTCGTAGCCTTAGCTACAGCGTCCCTGAGGTTATTCGTCATACCGATCTCCGTACCGACGCGCAGGTAGAGCTTGCTGTACTCGAGGGCTGCGGAGGCGTTGAGGCCAGCGTCGAAGCGCTTGTAGGGTCTTGTTCTTGAAGACGTCCTCAGCATCCTTCACCGAGGAGACGGAGGAGAGCCGTAGGCGAAGCTAGGACCAGCCTCGACAGAGACCGCGAGGGCGTCGGTCAGGCCGACACGGATACCGAGGTTGACGGGGATCCCGAGGTAGTTGGGGCCTACGGAGTTCTTGATCGTCTGGCCGAGGACCGTATGCTCTTCCTTAGCACCCTCCTGACGAGAGAGCCAGCCCAGGGGCGAGGTAGACGCCAGAGGCCAGATCGATTTCGGCAGCGACACCGACGCGGACACCGGGACGCACATTGAAGTTGAGGTCCGTACCATCACCAGACTTAGCCTGGATCTTGGCGAGGTTGAGAGCCCCCTCGATACGAGGATGGATGGACTGTGCCTGGGCGCTGACACTCCGCAGGAGCAGCGCGAAGGCTGCACTAGTACTTCTTCATAATTCCTTTCTTTCTACAGATTAGAGACCAGCGGCGAAGCCCCGCTAGCCAGTACAAAGGTGGTGCTTGTCCACTGATATAGCAATAGACGCACTGCCCCTATAACGCGACTGCCCTCCTAGCTAGTATAGCAGGCCCCCTCAGGTAAGGGCGGGCTTAGGGACGAGCTAGAGGGGCAGTGAGGCAGGAGTGATGGGCAGAGGGAGGCGGTGAAGAGCCTAGCCCTTGACGCCCATAGTCCGCGGGGATCTCGCCCCAGCGTACCGTGTCCCACTTGTAGAGGCCGTCGTGCGGTGCGTGGCGAGCCAGCGCTCGGCGCGCTCGATGAGGGCAAGAGCTGCGCCGTCTCGGGCGTGCGCTCCAGCAGCGTCTTGCAGCGGCCACGCCGTACCCAGGAGAGGAGCTATGGCACTATCGGAGTGAACGACCATCCTCGAGGCCCTGCTGCTCGATGAGCGCCAGGGCATGGACGATAGCTAGGAACTCCCCGATATTATTGGTCCCGCGCGGAAGGGCCCATCTGGAAGGCCACCGAGGCGATCTCGGAGGTAGACCCCGCGGTACTCCATGACCCCGGGGTTGCCCGAGCAGGCGGCATCCACCACCAGCGCCCGTCCCAGCGGCACCTCGGTCAGGGCCTGCTGCTCGGGGGCTACCTGATGGCGACGCTGATAGCCTGCGTAGCCCTCCTCGTGAGGCACTGAGCGCCTCGGCACGCATGCCGAAGCCCTTGTACCGTGCCCCACGAATAGCCCGAGATCTGTCTGCAGGCACTCGTCCCAGCTGTCGTAGACGCCGGGCTCGTGCCCCTGCCCAGACGACGTACCACTTCTGCTTCGCCATAGGCGCGCTGGGGACGAGGCTCAGCTCGTCGATGAGGGCGACGGGCACCGCCCAGCTCATCGATGATCAGCGGCACATAGCGGATATCGCAGATGATGCTGCGCTGGTAGGAGGAGCGGTACTGGATGTCGCCAGCGACCCCCTCCCAGTTGCGGTCGAGTTGATCCCGATGAGCTGCCCTTGGCATTGAAGACGGGGCTACCGGAGTTCGCCGCCCGTGGTGTGCGTCGTGGCGGTGAAGTTGACGGGGCATCACGTAGCTGCCATCGGCCTGCTTCGAGGCACCAGCGCCCGCCCCGTAGCTCTGGGTGCGGTAGATCTCCTTGCCAGGCCGCTCGGGGACGACGAACTCCCAGCTCGTGCTGTCCTCCTTCTGCATCACCCCTGCAGCGTCGTGGGCACCGTGCTAGCGCACCCGTCGCGGGGGCTGTAGCCCTGGATCTGGCCGTGGGTGAAGCGTAGCGTGCTGTTGGCATCAGCCATATGGTCCATGAGGCCTGAGCCACCCTGAGCCGCACGCGCCAGGCCGAGCCCAGCCGAGTAATCACGGCGTCCCTGGCTGATCTCACGATCGAAGGGCTGGAGCGCCTTCTGAAGCTGGCGCATCTTGGTACGCACCGAGGTCGCCAGGCGGGCCAGCGGATCCGCCTCGAGGACCTTCGTCTGCTCGGCAGCAGGCAGCGCGGCAAAGCTCGCGAAGCCCTCCTCCTTGGTGAGCGCGTCCCAGCATAGACCGCGTCTACATAGGCCTCCACACTGCCGTAGCGCGCCAAGCCCGCCGCCAGCTCCTCGGGCCAGTCGGCACGCGGCACCTGACGGCAGTACTCGGAGAGGAGCACCTTGGCGATCTTGGCATCCACCGCGGGCGAATAGTCCTTGTTGCAATAGCTGCGGAAGCTACGCTCCAGGCTCACCAGCGGCAGATCCACCCCTGGGGCCTGCATCGCCTCGATGCCCTGCCAGAGGCCTTCGTCCAGCCACCACAGCTGGCGGCGCAGCGGCCCGCGCTCAGCCACGGCCTGCTCGATACGGGCGATCCCGTCGAGGTAGACCTTACCCTTCTTGCGGTCACGCTGCCCTGAGGCCCAGCGCTCGACCTCGGAGCGCAGCTCCTCGGATCGGCGGAGGAGTCGGGGCGCGAGACGCCCCAGTTAACCCCGATGGCGCGCTTGAGCCGTTCTGCGAGCGGGCGTACAGCGCGTACATGATGTTGATCTTGGGGTCGGCGAGCATCTCGCGGAGCATCACCTCCTGCCTGAGCCCACGCATACGTATGCGTATCGTATTGTCGATGTCGCGCCACTCGGTGATCTCGCTGGGCAGGGCGTACTGATTGGTGCGCCCAGGGAAGCCCATGATCATGGCGAAGTCCCCCTCCTGCACCCCTGCGGTCGAGATGTCGAACCAGCGGCGCGGACGCAGCGGCACGTTCTGCTCGGAGTAGGGCGCGGGGTTGCCGTTGGCATCCGCGTGAGATACGGAAGAGGCTGAAGTCCCCGGCATGGCGGGGATAGCTCCAGTTGTCCGTGTCGGCACCGAACTTCCCCACACGCGCTGGGCGGTGCCCCGACGAAAGCGAATATCCGAATAGACCTTCTTGACGAAGGCAGGTACTTATTACCGTTGTAGAAGGGCTGATCTCCAGCTCGATCCCCTGCTGCCCTCGCTGGTAGCGCTCGCTGTAGTGGCGGCGGGCCAGGCCGTTGAGGTAGCTGGGCGAGAGGAACTCCATACCCGTGCCGCCCTTGAGCTGACGGAGCTGTCCTTGGACAAAGTCCGTGACGTCCTCGATCTTGTCGATGAAGGTCACCACGACGCCGCGGGCAGGCAGCTCGTCCTGGAGCGTCCGCGCCCAGTAGCCCTGCTCGAGGTAGTTGTGCTCCACGCTGCTGAGCTGCTGGATGGCGTCGTAGCCGCAGTGGTGATTGGTCAGCACGAGGCCCTGCGAGAATGATCTCGCCCGTACAGCCGCCATCGAAGCTGACGACGGCATCAGCAGGCGAGGTGCCGTTGGGGTTATAGAGGTCGTACTCCTTCATCTGAAGGGCCACGAGCGGCGAGGCTGCTGTACTTCTGGCTCAGCTGCTCCATCAGCCACATACCGCCGTCAGCCTGCGCACTGAGGCTGACCAGTGCCCCCACCAGGAGGCTTAGGAATGGTCTACGCATAGGTCTATAGTCTTGTTAGGTGTACTTAGTCGGTCCAGCGGGCGCAGTACGTCGGCGTCCGCTGTGGCGAGGCTAAGGCGCCCCGCCCTAGTCCTCCTCGTCGGCGGAGAAGCGCTGCAGGGCGCGTCGGGCGCTGCTTCGGAGGCTTGCTCGCGGCCCTCTCCGTCGCGGTAGCGGGAGGCGGTCATTGGGCCACAGCTGCCCTTCGCTTCGGCGCGGCTTATCTCTGTCGAAGCGGCGCTCTCGACGCTCCCCATCAAAGGCGCGGCGGGGCTGATCCCCATCGAAGCGGCGTTCTCGGCGCTCCCCATCAAAGGCACGGCGGGACTTGTCTCCGTCGAAGCGGCGCTCTCGGTGCTCGCCGTCAAAGGCGCGGCGGGGCTGATCCCATCGAAGCGACGCTCTCGGCGCTCCCCATCAAAGGCACGGCGGGACTTGTCCCCGTCGAAGCGGCGTTCTCTGCGCTCACCGTCAAAGGCGCGGCGGGGCTTATCTCCGTCGAAGCGGCGCTCTCTGCTCTCGCCGTCATCAAAGGCGCGGCGGGCCTTGTCTCCATCGAAGCGGCGCTCTCTGCGCTCCCCATCGAAAGACGCGGCGCGGCATCGTCCCCGTCGAAGCGGCGCTCCCGACGAGGACGGTCACCCTCGGGACGCGGACGACGCTGCCCGACGCTTTCGATGCGGGGCGTGCGGCGCTCCTCGCCCGCCACCCGTGCTGCTCCGACTTCTTGCCCGCCGAGGCTCGTAGCCGCGCAGCTCACCTCCAGCGCGCCGTTCGGCAGCTGGTAGCGCGCCGAGGGGCGCAGGCCGATCTTGGCAGTGCTCCGCCTTGTCGGTGATGATCCAGGCCGTGCAGCCGCTAGTTATGCTTCTGGGCGCTCACCGATCATGCTGCTAGGTGCGTCGCCCTCGCGTAGCCTGGGAGCGCGCCGCCATGGGGCGGATTGGTCACCAGCAGCGCGAGGCTCGGCAGGTGTGGGGGCGGTCCTCGAGGCACGATGTTCCGTGGATCACTTCCTCCAGCCCCGCCAGACGCACGTTGGCTGCGCGCGAGTCTGCACGGCCGAGATCGCTACGTCCGAGCCGTAGATATGGTGGTCGAAGGGGCGCTCCTGCGCCTTGGCCTCCTCCTGGATCTGACAGGAAGAGCTCGGCATCGTGAGTCGTGCCAGCGCTGGGAAGCGAAGCTACGGCCGTAGCTCCCTGGGGCGATACCGCGGGCGATGAGTGCCGCCCTCGATGAGCAGCGTCCCCGACCCGACATGCGGTCGATGAAGTCGCACTGTCCCTCCCAGCCCGCCAGCCGCAGGATGCCCGCGGCGAGCACTTCGCTCATCGAGGGCCTCTGTCTGGGCGGCACGCCAGCCGCGCTTGTGCAGGCTCTCGCCCGAGCTGTCCAGCGCCAGCGTCACCTCCTCCTGCGCGATATGGATGTGGAGCGCAGGTCAGGATTGTCGAGGCGCACCGGGGCGCGTCCTCCTGCTCCATGAAAGTAGTCCACCAGCGCGTCGCTCTGGCGCGGTAGCCTACATAGCGGCTGTGGGTAAGGTATCGGAGTAGACCACGGCGTCGAAGGCGAAGGTATCCGTCGGCCGCATCCACTGGCGCCAGTCGAGGCGGCGCAGCGCCTCGTAGAGACTCGTCGTGTGGGCGCGAGCTGGCCAGCGGCAGCGGCACGCGCAGCGCATTCGTACGCGAGATGATAGTTCGCGCGATGGGAAAGAGGGCTCGATCGCCACGAAGGAGACCATACGGCGGCTTCTCCACCTCACTCGGCACCGAGGGCGATAAGCTCTTTCGGGCCAGGACGGGCTCCAGGGCCTGGAGCGTCTTGGCGATCATTCGGTAGGACTGATGCGCTGAGTATCTGGGATCAATGTCGTTATTTCTTTTGCTCTATGCCCACGAGTGTCGACGCTTTGCCGAGGCCCCACCCACCCCTATATAGTGGTACACGCGCGCGAGGCCATACCTCGAGCCCCCGCTCTGTGGGTCGCCCTGCAGGGCTCTGGGGTGGGGGCATGGGCGCCCCCAGGGTTTGGTCGTACTCACAGGGCTACGCACCTGGGCTTTGAAAAGTCGCTGCTGAAGCTCGCGCCGCCGTCAGAAAGCCCCCAGGGTTTGGTCACGCCCTTGCAGGCTGCGCACCCTGGGAACACCAACCGCCACACAAGCCCAACCGCCGCACAATCACTGCACAAAAGCCCCCAGCCGCCGCACACCCCCAATCACTGCACAAACCCCAACCGGCCACAACCCCCAACGACTGCGCAAGCCCCTATGGGGCAGACCCTCCTCAAAGCCAGGGTGCGCAGCCCTGAAAGGGACGACCAAACCCTGGGAAACCCGAACCGCTGTGCAAGCCCAACCGCCGCACAACCCCCAAACCGCCGCACGAAACCCCCAACCGTCGCGTAAGCCCCTAGGGGCGACCCTCTCCAAAAGCCAGGGTGCAGCCCTGCAAGGAGCGACCAAACCCTCGAGAACACCAACCGCCACGCCCCCAACCACCACACCACCCCAACCGCCGCACACCCCTCAACCGCCACTAATCCCCAACCGCCACACACCCCCGATGGCGGCGGTGACCTCTGTCCCACTCACATTCTCCCCGTGCTCTGCCCACAGCGGAGCGCCCACGCTGCCGAGTCGGTGACTCGGCGCAGCGTCGCTCTAATGTTCCTCGTCTGGGCAGGGTGTGGAGGCTAGTGGTCTGTGGGATAGCCAGGTCGGTTCTCGTTCCAGTTCTGCTGGCGTGGGTCACCCCTGGTCATTACCACCGTAGGAGGGATCCTCTGAGGTGGTGTCGAGAACGTATCCAGTACAGTCAGGGGCCTGTCCCAGGCTCGAAAGCTCTCTACGGTAGGAGCCCTCGTAGAGCCTGCTTATATTCTCTGTTCATCTTCTTATGCTGTCTTGATGTGGATACTCACTTGATGTTGTACTTCGCGAGGCCTCATAGTCCGAGCTGTACTTTTCATTGACCTCCAGGAGGTTGAGCCCATATCCATACGATTAGACCTCGATCGTGAAGGTGACAGTAAGAACTTATTGTCGGCACTCTTGCGTCGGATCTCGTGCTTATTATTGCTTAGAGGTGCTAGGCGTATTCTGGACCTATGATGAAGGAGTTCTTGTCATTGGCAGAGCCCATGGGAATACAATGCGCGTGCCGATGTCTTCAGGTACCCTCCATACTGCGAGAAGGGCGAGCCATCGTAGAAGAGACTTCTAGGAGATCTGTGAGGCGATGCTCCCCGTATCATGGGGAGTTGAGACAGATGAACGATCACGAACTGCTCCCCTTCGGAGAACTGCGTATCGCTAGGAGCCGAACCTACGGGTACATAGAAGACCCCTGCGCTGGTAGCGTCCAGGAAGTTTTCGTGCTCGCCGCTCCCGTGCGTCTTACCCTGAAAAGGTCTACCAGCCTTGTCATAAGCCGTAGTTTGAAAGCCAGGGCTCATCTCGCGCTGGCGGATGATATTAGCACTCAGCCTGCTCTGATCTCGGCCGACACTGAACTCGCCGTCGCTCTTGCTATAGGAGATCTTCGTCTTATAAGTCGCAGAGAGGTTGTCGACACGGAACATGATATCGAGGGGCGGACGATTGATGACCTCTGCATATCTGGGCGAGGCGTACTGCTGCCCGTTCTTGCCAGCAGCAGCTCCAGCTGGGCTTTTCCCAAAGAGATACTGTAGACCTTGTCGAAAGCGGTTTGCGCAGCGCGCTGATGAGGTAGCCTGCATCCCGAGGGTCACCGGCTAGTGTGCGGCCGTCTCTCTGGCAGCATCGTACTCAGAGGAATCTCCGCAGCCTTCAGCATGATGTAGGTTTTCCCCAAAGGTTTACCTTCTGACCAGCCTTATGGGTGATGGAAAGCGAGCGCCCTTTATTCGTGAAGGTGGTATTAGCACCATCGTGCCCGATGATGAAGGCCAGCTCGCACTCATTCAGCTGCTACAGCAAAACGCTCCAGCAGAACCACGCGAGAACTTAGTAGGATCTGGCAGCATCCCGAGGAGAGGCTTACCTTACCGTCCTTAGTCACCTCAACGCCACATTGGCGGAGGCTACACCCCTGTGAGTCATAGAGGTACAGGTACGGGCACCTTCCCCATCCGCCTCTGGGGGTGATGTGGCAGGAGATCGCGCTGTTGATATTAGGACCACCGACGATAGCCTCCGTCGCACGGGCACCCTGCTGAGCATCTTCGCCGACGAAGGCGCCACTACCGACCGCGAGGGCTCGATATCCGCATCGAGGCTCAGACGAACAGCACCAGGGGTCTAGGGTCGACGGTCTGGGGGCAGTCTCCTGCTCCTGCTGCGTCGACGGCTGGAGCTGGGGCTCAAGCGTTCTCCTTGGAGCAGGAGAAGAAGAGACCGACAGCTGCGAGTGTCATGAAAATCTTTTCATTCTTTCTATATAAAAACGTTAGTAATATAGCGCCAGGTGAGGTCAGTTCCTATCGGGGAGGCGACCAGCTTTTTGCTTGTTACTATCGCCTAGCTAGGAGGTGGGGCTCAGGGGCTAACACCTATATTCCACTACAGGGGACTGCCCTTCGCCAGATGACAGATTCTGCATCCCCTTGAGGGATAATTACCTTGAACCTAAGCGCTCTTATCGCCCTGCAAAAGGTACAAAATTAATACAATGTACATCTAGCCGTACACCGCTCCCAGGGCTATTCCAAGGCCACAGATAGCAGGCAGAGTACCAGGATACTAAGGGCCCAGCTCCCTCATGAGACCTCCCATCCAACGGGCGCAGCGAGGCACACCCGCCCAAGCATCCAAAGCAGGCACCGTAAGCGCCCGCAAAGCACGCGCAGCGAAGGCGCCCTCGCCCTCACGGCCTCCCGCCAGCAGGCTCCACAAAGGGGCTGGCGAGGCGAGGCCCATAGAGCGCTCGGGCGAGCCTAGAGCCTCTGTGAGATACCCCTCACGCGCGCACTGCCGTCCCTCAGCGCCCCGACTGCCGTCAGTCACAGCGCCGATGGATATCCGTCAAAAGCAGCGCTAGGGTTTGGTCGCAATTAGAAGGCTTTGAGAGGGTCGCCCCTGCAGTGCTTCGGGATAGTGGGCTGGCGAGCGAGACCAGGGTTTCGAGTCGCCCCTGACGGGCTACGCACCCTGGGCTGAAAAGGTCGCCCCGCTGAGCTTCGGGATTGTGCGCAACGAGCACGTTTGCAGCGCGCATACTACAGACTACACACCCTGGGCGCGAAAAGGTCCGCGCTGAAGGCTTCGGTTAATAATGTGGGCACGCAGACGACCAGGGTTTTGGTCGCCTCGCCGCGACTACGCACCCTGGGCTACGAAGGTCGCCCGCTGACGCTTCGGAAAATGTGGGCTGAGCGAAACGGGCGGGGTTTGGTCGCTTCCTTGCGAGCTACGCACCCTGGGAGGCTTTGAAGGGTCGCCCCGCTGGGGCTTCGGGATTGTGGGCTACGAGCGAGACGAGGGTTTTCGTCGCCGCTTGCGAGGCATACGCACCTGGGCTTTGAAAGAGGTCGCCTGCAGGTGCTGCGGAATGATGGGCACTGGGCAGAACAGGGTTTGTTCGCCCTTGCGGGGCTGCACCCTGGGCACTGAAGAGGGTCGCCCGCTGGGGCTTCGGGATTGTGGACACCAGCGACCTGGGGTTTGGATTTGCCCTTACAGGGCTACGCACCTGGGCTTTGAAGGTTGCCTGCCGAAGAATGAGGAGCCAGGAGCTGGACGAGCCAGGGTTTGGTCGCCCACTCGAGACTGCGCACCCTGGGCTTTTGAAAGGGTCGCCCTTGCAGGGCTTCCGAGGATGTGGGCTGCGAGCGAACGGTTTGAGCCGCTTGCTTGCAGAACTACACCCTGGGCTTTGAAAGAGTCGCGCCCGCTGGGTGACTTCGGGAATATTGGCACGGGCGAGCGTTTGAGTGCGCCGCTGCAGGGCTACGCACGCTAGGCTTTGAAAGGGTCGCGCGCGCTGAAGAGACTTCAGTTATGGTGAGCACGGGCGAACCCGTTTGGGTCGCGCTCACAGGGGCCTACGCACCCTGGAGCTGAAAGAGGTCGCCCTGCGAGCTTCGAGGTTGTGGACACTGAGCGAACAGGGTCAGGAGTTTGCCCTTGCGAGACTGCGCACCTGGGCTCTGAAAAAGGGTCGCCCGCGGAAGCTCGCCCGCCGCCAGACGGCTGGCCGCAGCGCACGCTATCGGGGACGCCAACCTCACCCCCACTTTTCACGGGATAAAGGGACCGTGTTATAGGAAAAGAACCGCGCTGCGCAAAGAGCCTATTTTGGAAAGGGCCGCGCTGCGGCAGGGCAACTCTGCGGGTCACCCGCAGAACTTCGGTTACGGCGGCTTGCAACGGCCGAGCAAGCCTATGGCGTCCTCGATCCTGGGTCCCAACGACGGCACGAACGGCGGCCGAGCAAGCTATAGGACGATCCTCAAAGCAGGGTGCGTGCGACCCTGCAGAGGCAACCAAACCCTGGGTGGGCAGCCCTCCACACAAGAAGCCCTACAGAGCGCTGCAACGGCCGTGGTGCTGCATCGTGGAGAGCCTTATGGGCAGGCCTGTCGCTCTGTTGGGAGGGAGGGGCCTGATCGACACCATTGACCGTGCTCAGCGGCGACCACACGAGTCCGCAGCCTGAGGTGGGCAGCCTGGAAGAGCGCCAGCCTCTGAGAGAAGCCGCGGCAGTGAGGCGCACACGCAATGCAACGCGCGCCCGCCGCGGAAGTCCGTGACTCCGGCGCACAGCGTGAAGACGCACTCGGCGCCTCTGCACGTAGGGCCGGAGACCTCTGTGCAGGCTACCAGGCGCGCGCGTACCAATGGTAGTGATGCTCCAGTGGGTAGCTCTACACCCCTCCTCCAGCAGTCGATAGAGCCATCTACAGAGAGGAGGTAGGATGCTTGGGTGGGTCGTTGAGCTCGAGTCTTCCGCTGAACTCAGAGGAGCCTGGTGGAGGCTCTTTCTCGCATCATGTTCATCGTCTGTTCTCTTCTGCGTTATCCAGCACTCGCCTACGACTACCAAGGATGTTGTGGAACTTCCCAGGGTGGTGTCCTTCACGCGACCTGACCTATTTCCTTGCCACGGCCTCATCAGACAATGGTAAGGGACGGTTCTGGCGTGGCTGCCCACGAGCAGCGAAGATATTCGTACTGCACATTGTCGCCAGGCCGACGCAGGTTCATAGGGCTCGACCCGAGAGGTAGAGGCGTGTGAGGCTGCATCCCGATTTCGCTCAGATCGTTCCACTCTATTCAGATAGGAGCCACTCTGTTACCGCGCGATGCTAGTGGGTCTATGTGTGCGCTGAACCGCACGAAGGTCCCTTCACTTACTGCACCACTAGAGGCCACCGCACGCGGAAGGACAGACGATTATTGAGATTAGCTTTGGCATTAGGGAGCGGAGCATCGTCGTAAGCGGATACCGCCAGCCTCGTACCAGCGAAGCCGATTACCATCGAGCCTCGACGCGCGCTTCGCCCGTTGGTCTCATACGGCGGCGGACGGACTACGGAAGAACTGGCCGCCAGAGCCTAAGCGGTGACCCGATGCGTAATGGTCGCGAGCGCCAGCAGCCTATGGTCCCTGGCTTGCATCTACGCCGGTAGCTGGTGGACGCGGGACAGCTGAGAGATCCATCCCAGGCTGCGTGCGTAGAGAGCGGTACGGGAAAGGGTAGTACCCGTGCCACGGTATCGACGATCCCAGGCGCTACTCGATACTCTGTTCGTTTACAACCAAACCACCGAGGGTGAATGCCGCCTTGAAGTGAAGGCGGCTGCCCAGGCTGAGGAACGCCCCGTAGCGGCTCCCCGTGAAGGTCGCACCTTATTCCCCTTTACACCTTGAGGTAACTTGGCGAGCGAGGGCGTTGACGAGCCAGGATTCGTAAAGCTTGCTCAGTTTATAAAGATAGATAACACCGAGGGACGTCCTCAGATTCCTCGTCGAAACGCCCTTGAACGTTGTGAGGGGCCCTCCAGCGATCGCCAGCGGGTTCAGGGCGACACCTGGTCTTTGACAGCAATGCGTAACTG